>Ga0194041_10000099_pt1 | contig 31759 bp, 30 predicted proteins | sample JunL449m_MetaG_FD_160082 | JGI IMG/M metagenome (GOLD analysis project Ga0194041, IMG submission 160082) | Anoxic zone freshwater microbial communities from boreal shield lake in IISD Experimental Lakes Area, Ontario, Canada - Jun2016-L442-9m | ecosystem: Environmental > Aquatic > Freshwater >...
GTTATGAACCGCCCGTAGAAGACAACGCCCGACCCGACGCTCAGCGTGAGGTCATTGAAGTTCGGCGAGCCAAACACGGCACCGATAAAGGCCATCAGTACATCGTCCACGAAGGACTTCACTACAGCCCCGAAAGCCACGCCGATAACAAGGCCTACTGCTAGGTCAATGACATTGCCCCGCATGATGAACTCTTTAAATCCCTTTAACACGACTGCTCCTTGATGATCTTCCTGACCGTTTGGTCACTTTTTTTAGAATCTACATGTCCAAGGCATGGATTCGCTCACCTGGGGTGAACTCCACCGGAATGTGCTTGATACCTCCGATGAAGTTTGACCGCAGTCGCTCAACCGGGCCGGCAACTCGCATATCTGGGGTTCTGTTCACGAGTTGGTTAAACAACAGCCGAAGCTCGAGCTTGGCCAGGTTTGCACCAAGGCAATAGTGAGCTCCACCACCACCAAATGCCACGTGATCATTTGGGCTTCTGGTGATGTCGAAGGTGAAGGGATCCTCGAAGGCCTCTTCGTCGCGGTTACCCGATACGTGCCACATGGCGATCTTGTCCCCAGCTCGAATCTGCTTTCCGCGGAGTTCAAAGTCGCGTGTGGCCTGCCTCCGGAAATACAGCACCGGCGAGGACCAGCGCAATACCTCTTCTACTGCAGAGGCCATGAGCTCTGGATGCTCTCGGAGCTTTGCAAACTGCTCGGGGTAGGTCATGAACGCATACATCCCGTGTGCTGTTGCGTTACGAGTGGTCTCGTTGCCCGCTACTGCCAGCAACAAGATGAAGAGCTCAAACTCCTCTGAAGTCAACTTGTCGCCGTTAATTTCGGCGTTGATGAGCTTGGTAACAACGTCGTCACGAGGGTCAGTCCTGCGGGCTTCACCGAGTGCGCTTGCGAACATATACAACTCAGTCGCCGCTACAAGCGCGTCAGCTTTGTCCTCGGGATCTTGGTTGTATTCGGGGTCATCAGATCCCACTAAACGGTTCGACCAATCAAAGATCAGGTGCCGCTCTTCCTGAGGCACACCCATGATGTCTGCGATTGCCTGCAAGGGAAGTTCCGCGGCGAGCTCAGTGACAAACTCGCATTCGCCACGCTCAATCACCGAATCCACGAGCAGCTCAGCGCGGTACTCCAGGTGAGCTTCGATCAGCCCGATCATTCTGGGCGTGAACCCTTTGTTCACCAGCAACCGATAGCGGGTATGGCGTGGCGGGTCAGTCATCACCATGATCTTGCCGCGCATGTCCATCCCCTCGTCCAGAGTGGAGGATTCCAGCAGCGTGATACCGCCCTGCTCTGCACTAAACCCATCGGTGTCTCGATTGACGAGCTGCACATCGGCATGTTTGGTGATCGACCAGAACCCAGGCCCGTCTGGCTCGGGTGTCCAGTGAACTGGGTCCTCTGCTCGAAGCACCGTGAACATCTCGTGGTGCTCTTCACGTGCAAAGCGGTCTAAGTCCAGCAGGTCTACGTCTTCGAGTCTCATCTAGGGGTTCAACCTCTGCAGTTAGGTGTGTGTTTGTGGCGACAGAGTAGCCAAAGAACTCGCCCAAGGACTCCTAAATCTCGTGGCCAAACTGCGGACTGTTTTCCACCACAAGTTCTGGAAGGGAGTACATTCCCTATCCGTGTCGCTTCCCTTAGACTCCGCTGACCCCGAAGCCCCTGCGGGCCCCAGGCAAATTCCTGTCTTTGCAGTTGCAGCCTTGGGATTCATTGCGGTCTCGGTCACGCTTCTGCTGCTCGGCAGGCTAGCTATCGACCATCAGGTAGCAATTGGGCGACAAGAGTTCGAGCCCGGGATTGGGTGGTTCGGGCAGTGGGTCAGGTGGGATGGCAACTGGTATTACCGCATTGCTCATAACGGCTACAGCTTTACTTCTGGTCAGCAGCGGGCCGTTGCCTTTTGGCCCTCGTACCCCATGGCAATTCGTGGGCTAGCCCTGCTCACTCACGATGAGTACGACGCAGGGCTCATCATCACTTGGCTCAGTGGGTTTGTGACCATCACTCTGCTGGCGCGGTGGTGCCAAGATCGTATGACTCGCATGGCATCGATCGCCGCAGTCATCACCCTTTTACTCTTCCCCTACGCCTGGTACATGCAGTGGTCGGTATACGGCGATGCCTTATTTGCAGCATGTGCAATCGGCGCGTTCATGCTCCTCGAGCGAGATAAGACTGTGCTCGCTGGACTACTCGGCGCCTTTGCGGCCGCCGGTCGCCCCATGGGCCTAGCCGTTGTTGCCGGACTCTTGGTACTCGCCCTCGAACGTCGAGAGGCCTTCCTACCAATGTTGGCAAGATCCGACACTCAAGGCCGATCCGACTCGCAGGACGACCCCACATCTAGTACCCGCGAACCCCGCTGGCGGCGAGCTCTGCTGTGGCTGCATTTTCCCCGCTCAATCCAATTCCGAAAACTCAAACCCAAGGATGCGGGAGTTCTGCTCTCGCTGCTCGGACCGCTGATGTACATGGGATTCTTATGGCAAACAGAAGGCACCCCCTTTGCTTTTGCCGATGCCGAGAGTGCACCCGGATGGGACCACAAGCCCGGCCCAGCTACTTGGTTCAAGCTCAACGTGATTGGAGGGTTGAGAGATGTCGGGTTAACTCGCGAGACCGGAGGAATGTTGCTGCACGGCTTCCTTGCCATCGGCGCTGTTTTGCTTGTACCCAAAGTGATCCGCCGTTTTGGTTGGGGGTACGGGGCGTTTTGCATTGTGCTCATTGGCATCCCGGTTATCTCGAGCAAGGATTTCTACGGCCTAGGACGCTACTTGATTCCAGCGTTTCCCGTGGTCGCCGTCGCTGGCGAGTGGCTGAGTAAGCGACCCGTCTGGCTACGAGCGGGGGTCTGGACTGTAAGCGGCACGATGCTGGCATTCCTCGGCTACTCCTACGCGCGAGGCCTGTACCTAGCCTGAGCAATCTTGAGTCGGCCAGCAGTCAGCCCAGACCGGCCAGACCGCTCAGTCAGTGCTGCGCAACACTCGCCCAGCGAGCGCACCAGTGTGGACGCCATGGTCCATGAACGGCTGGCCGTTCACAATGGTGTGGTCAATGCCGCGTGCGCGCTGCACAAACCGCGGCGCTCCCCCGGGGAAATCATGAACAATCTCGGGGACTTCAAGTGCCAATCCGTCTAGGTCAATCACGTTCAGGTCGGCAAAGGCTCCCTCGGTTACTACCCCGCGATCGCGGTAGCCAATAAACGAAGCAGTATCCGAGGTCAAACGACGAATACCCTCTTCGATGCTCATAACCTGCTCATCGCGAACCCAGTGCGACAGAAAATAGGTGGGCTGTGAAGCATCCATAATCTGAGTGGCGTGAGCCCCGGCGTCGGCCAACCCCATAATGCTCACGGGCGATACGATCATCTCTCGGATTGCGTCTTCTTGCTCGTTCATCACAGGCCAATTCACAATTGCTGCACCATCGGAGCGGTCCATGGCATCGAGGTACGCCTCGACTGGCGTGACACCTGTTCGGCGCGCAATTCCTGCAAGGGAATCCTCTTCGCTGTACACATATTGAGCGCTGCCTTCGGCTGACATCAAGAACATGATCTCGAAGGGATCCACTGATTTGGAACTGCCTTCTTCAATCAAACGTGCCCTCAATTGCGGATCGCGAATGCCCGCTAGGCGCCTAGCCAAATCCAAACCGAGAAGTTGTTGAAAGCTTGGTAGGTCATCGATGAGCGTGTTCGCTGCGAAGCTAAATAACACCCCAACGCTGCGAGGGGTGATCTGTGGTCGCAGTTGAGAGCCCGTGGCATTCGCCTGAGTAGCCAACTCCAGCACCTCACGGTAGTGCTGCCCAAGTGAGCGAATCTGCTGCAGGTTGAAGCTAAACGGCCGACCCAACTCGCGGCTGATCTCGGCCATCCACGCCAGTTCTTCGGCCACACGCGAACCCGGACTGTTTTCAAAGTTGTAGCGCGGCGCACTCTCGAGCACTCCACGGCCGAGGGTTTTCAACGAGGCTGCGATGGCAAAAAACTCGGAGGGGTCAGACCAGGTACCTGGCACGTTGCGGCCGTCGCGAACGCGATGAAACAAGCTGCGAGAGATCGAGTACCCGAACGCTCCCGCCCGCATTGCGGATTCAACTTCGGCTGCCATCTCTTGCAGTTGTTGCTCAGTTGCTTGGAAGTCAGGCTCGCAGGCAGCCTCGCCTGCCACGTACAAGCGCACGGCAACATCGCCTACATAACCACCAGCGTTGAGCCCCAGCGGAAACCTCGAGATGGTGTCCAGGTACTCGCCGTAACTCTCCCAATCCCAAGGCAGCCCCGCCAGAATGCAAGAAGCTGGAATGTCCTCCACTGACTCCATGGCAGTGGCTAAGAGCTCCGCCCGCCCGGGTCGCACCGGAGCAAAAGTCATGCCGCAGTTGCCCATCACTACCGAGGTCACCCCGTGCCAGCAAGAAGAAGACATCGTCGGGTCCCACCCAATCTGAGCGTCCAGGTGCGAATGCAGGTCAACAAAGCCTGGGGTGACCAAGCGGTCAGTAGCATCGATCACTCGGCCGGCGCCGCTCAGATCGGCCGATGAGAATTCGCCGATTTTCGTGATTCGATCTCCGTCAATGGCGATATCGGCGCGGCGAGCGTTAGCTCCCGTACCGTCGACCACAGTTCCACCCGTAATGACCACATCATGTGCCATGTCAGCATCCCCTTGTCTGTCTGAATCAGTGGGCGGCGCCAGCAACGACAACCCAAAGAAACAGTATTGCAGTCAGTACCGTTGGGGTCAGCACAGTTGACGTAAGCACAGTTGCAGCCCGAGCTGTTGCAGCCAGTGCTGTTGCAGCCCGCACTGTTGAAGGCCGTACTGTTAGATCACATGGGACCAACAGCAGTTCTTCTTCTTTCTTGCCCGGATCAGCCTGGGGTGGTGGCCTCGGTTGCCGACTTTGTCTGGCGTAACGGCGGCAACATCATTCACGCAGAACAACACACTGACCTGAGCCAAGCTGGGGCAGATCAACCGGGGCTCTTTTTTCAACGCGTTGAGTTTGAGCTCTCTGGGTTTGCTGTGCAGCGGCAGGATTTGGGCGAGGCATTTCAACCCATTGCAGATCAGTTCAACATGGATGTGCTGATTCGATGCTCTGATGAGCTCCCTCGTCTGGCAGTACTTGCGTCGAAGGCCCCCCATTGCCTGATTGATCTGCTCTCGCGTTGGCATATGGGAGAGCTTGCAGCCGAGCTTGTGCTCGTGGCTTCAAATCACCCAGACCATCGGGAGCTGTGCCAGTTCTTTGGGGTTCCCTTTCATGAACTGCCAGTTGGTGATTCGCCAGCCGAACAAGACCAGCAAATGCAAGACCTTCTCAAGTCCAAGAGCATCGAACAGGTTGTTCTTGCTCGCTACATGCGTGTCCTGTCACCCGAGTTTGTGGAGCAATGGCCAAACCGCATCATCAACATTCATCACTCGTTCCTGCCAGCTTTCGTGGGAGCAAACCCCTACCGTCAGGCTCTCGAGCGAGGAGTCAAAGTGATCGGTGCCACCGCGCACTTTGTGACTGCCGACCTTGATAAAGGGCCGATCATCGCTCAGGATGTGGCGCCGGTTAGCCACCGAGACGGCGTGAGCGAACTGACTCGCAAAGGTCGAGACCTAGAGGTCGTGGTCCTAGCGCGAGCACTCGAGGCTCATCTTGACCATCGAGTGCTGGCGTATGGCAATCGCACCGTGGTCTTCCACTAACTCGTACTCCGAGAAGCTGGGCTGGGCTGAGCTTGTGCTTGTTGTGAGCTGAGCTGGGCTGAGCGAGTTGTGAGCTGAGCTGAGCTGGTTGTGATCTGATCTGGCTTGGGCTGGGCTGAGCGAGTTGTGAGCTGAGCTTGCGGCAGACTGATCCGATGCCCGAGGGTCACACCATTCACCGTCTTGCCCGATTGCTCAACGCTTCACTAGCCGGGACTGCTGTACGTGCTTCCTCCCCGCAGGGGCGTTTCGCAGAAGGTGCCGAGCGTCTAGATGGGCTCACTCTGCTGAGCGCACAGGCTTGGGGAAAGTACTTGTTCTGCGAGTTCGACTCGGGTGATGTCCTGCATGTTCACCTTGGTCTGATCGGCAAATTTCGATCTCGAAAGGCTCCGATCCCCGACCCCGTTGGGCAGGTCCGGCTGCGCCTCCAAAACGAGTCGACTGCTTGGGATCTTTCGGGCCCGACTCGTTGCGAACTCATGAGTCCAAGCGAGCAAGAACAGATTGTCGCCCGGCTCGGGGCAGATCCGCTTCGCTCCGATGCCGATGTCCCTGCGGCTCAAGCCAAGTTCTCACATTCAAAGCGTGCGGTTGGTGCTCTAGTGCTTGACCAATCGGCTATTGCAGGAATTGGCAACGTCTATCGTGCGGAACTGCTCTTTCTTTGCGGGGTTCACCCCGCAAGACCTTCGAACAGCGTGACCGAGAGTGAGTTCGCTCTGCTTTGGAGTGAGACCGTGCGCCTGCTGCGAATCGGCGAGCGTATGGGTCGCATTGTCACAACCGACCCGGCAGAAATCGGCGTCACTCGATCACGCATGAAGTCCGAGGATCGCCTGTACGCCTATCACCGAAAGATCTGTAAGCGGTGCGGCTCGAACATTGAGGTACTCAAGATTGGCGGAAGGCCGATCTGGTTCTGCCCAAGCTGTCAGCCCGCGTAGACGCGTCTGCAGCGGTTTTTCGACAGTATGTGTCGAAAAACCGCTCCAAACGCGAAACCGGAAGCGATGCGGGGCGCGTTCCCCGCTGACACTTCCCCTGCAAACCGATTGACTTCCGCTGTCATGACTGAGGCCCAGATCAACAGGTTCGCTGCCCTGCATCATGGGCTCATCAACCGCGAGAGCGCTCGAAGATTGGGCCTAACTGACCGCCAGATTGCGTACCGCGTTGCACAGGGCAGGTTGATCAGACTTTCGCCGCAGGTTTTTGCAGTTGCAGGGTCAGTCAAGACTCCCCGCCGGACGCTCCTCGGTGCAGCTTGGCAAACAGGTGGCGTTGCTTCACACCTAAGCGCCGCTTGGCTGCTCGGCCTGCGCGACGCAGCACCCGCACGGCCACAGATCAGCACTGCCCCGAGTGGTGGACGCTCAGCTCGGGGCATCAAGATCTACCAAAGCGGCGACCTGCACTCAGCACACATCACAACCGTGCAGAAAGTGCCCGCCACCGACGCAACTCGAACGATTCTTGACGTAGCAGGGCGCGTCTCCCCTACCGAACTGCAGGTCCTCTTTGACCGAGCCGCACGCCTGCGCCTGACTGACACTGATCGACTGACGGACTATTTCCTGCAGATCTCCCGACCGGGGCGACCCGGAGCCGCAGCAGCTCGGCGCTTTTTGCGAAGTCTGAATCAGGACCTTGCCCTAGCCGAAAGCGATCTAGAGACTCGCCTACTGCTGACCATCCGTAAGGCCGGGCTTCCCCAACCGAGTGCCCAGTACAGGGTGACTGCAAATGGTCATAACTACCGAATTGACCTGTGCTATCCCGACTGCATGCTGGCAATTGAAGGTGACGGGTTTAGCTTTCATGGCGGTAGGCAGGCATTTGAGTCTGATCGGGTGCGACAAAATGATTTGGTGCTGGCCGGTTGGCGAGTACTGCGGTTTACCTGGAGGCAAATCTGTTATCAGCCCGACTGGGTGGTCGGGCAGATTCGATCTGCACTTGGTCTGGCTAACTAGTTGCGTGGATCGCGTCTGCAGCGGTTTTTCGACAGTATGTGTCGAAAAACCGCCCCAGACGCGATGTCAGAAGCGAGGCGCGGCGACCAGGTCCTCAGCGCGGCAACTGCGCTGCAAGGTTTCGAAGCGCTTCGCCACGATGCGAGATCGACTGCTTCTCTTCGGGTGACATCTGAGCAAAGGTCCGCCCATCGCCAAGGTCCGGAACAAATACTGGGTCGTAGCCAAAGCCTGCCGACCCCGCCGGTTGTTCGCAGATTCTGCCAGCAACCGAACCCAGAGCACAGAGCTCAAAACCATCGGGCCAGCGCAGCACTATCGCGCAGCGAAACTGCGCAGCCCGACTGACTGGGTGGGCAGGATCTGCCAGGTCAGCAAGCCGATCTAACTCGCTCAGCAACTTCTGCAGGTTTGCCTGATCGCTTGCGCCTTCCCCCGCATAGCGAGCTGAGTACACCCCCGGTGCTCCATCGAGCGCATCGACGGTTAAGCCTGAGTCATCAGCAATGGCAACCTCGGAAGTGGCAAGGGCAAGTGCCACGGCTTTGAGTCGGGCATTGCCAACAAAGCTGTCGGCATCCTCAATCACATCTGCAACTGAATCCGGGCGCGGCAACAACTCAACTGGTGACCCGTCAGGTGCCGTGATGCCAAGACCCAAGAAGGTTGCCGAAAGCTCTGCAACCTTTTTTGGATTCGCCGAGGCCAGCACCAATTTGCTCGGCACGCTGTGAGCCAGCACTAGCTACTCGCCCGTCAGCGTCCGAAGTTACGGGGCGATGGCGGCACAGAAATGTACTCACGCTGAAGATCGTGAATCTGGCGGATGCCACCCTCGGCAAGCCCGAGCAGCGAGTCCAACTCGTCACGGCTAAAGGGCGCACCTTCGGCTGTTCCTTGCACCTCGACAAATAAGCCCTTGCCAGTCATCACCACGTTCATGTCTGTCTCGGCTGTGGAATCCTCGACGTAGGGAAGATCCAAACACGCTTCCCCACCGACAATCCCGACCGAGATCGCTGCGAGTTCATCAATAAGCGGCACCGAGTTGAGCAAGCCAGCCTGCACCATGCGTGTCATGCAATCGTGCAGAGCAAGATACGCCCCAGAAATCGCAGCCGTGCGTGTTCCGCCATCGGCCTGCAGCACGTCGCAGTCCAGCAGAATCTGCCGCTCGCCAAGGGCCTTCATGTCCACCACTGAGCGCAGGGCTCGACCGATTAGACGCTGGATTTCTTGGGTGCGACCCTTCGGGCCCTTTGTCTCACGGCGGATTCGCTCAGGTGAGGCTCCGGGCAGCATCGAGTACTCCGCAGTCACCCAACCCTTGCCGCTGTTGCGCATCCATCGGGGTACATCCTCGTCCAACATTGCTGTACACAGCACTTTGGTCTCGCCAAAGGTGACGAGTACCGACCCTTGTGCATAGGCGGTGAAATCACGCTCAAAGCTATGTGGGCGGAGTTCGTCTAGTGCGCGGCCATCTGGTCTCAACGGAGTCTCGTTTCTGGGTCTGTGGGGAACTGCCGGCCGACTCTAACTGAGTTCGAGCACTGCCTTGCGAAAGCTTGCCGATCGATCCTGCCAATTTCCAACGGCGCTAGGAGTAGGCGCTGCAGGCGAGAACAGCAGAATTCCGCCGGCCGCGTCCTGAGCGAGCAGGGCGACCACACCCATTTGTACTGCCTCCTGCACACTCTCGGCTGATGCAGCTACATCAAGTCCAGAGCGCTCAGCGAGGGATGCGCCATTCTCTGGAACGGTGATGGTGAGCAACTGCCCAAGAGCCCACAACGCGACCTCTTCGGCCAGCGGACGCACTGCTACTCCGCGCTCAGCGCCACCGAGAATCAGCACCGTCGGAACCGCTAACTGGCGGGCCCAAGCTAGGCCAGCGGCCGTGGCTGATGGATTCGATGCAAGAGCGTCATCTACAAACCTGATTGCGGCAGCGGGACTGTCTGTGCTCGGGCCCGGGCACTCATCAAGGCGACCGGGCATGGAGCGCGCCGCACCGGCAAGTATCTGCTGCTCGGTCATGCGACCACCGCCAAGTTGGAACACGACTTCTGCGGCCAATGCAGCATTCTGAACTCGCTGTTGCGGCAGGGCTGCGGCGCTGTGCGGCGGGACCACAACCACGGGGTCGAATGGCGCAGCGGCAGCGAGGGCCTTGGGGCTGTCGGCAGAGACAATGACGACCTTGGCAGCGCTGCCGTTGTTGCTCAGCACTCGCAACTTGTCTGCGTGATAGCGCTCTATTCCGCCGTGGAAGTCCAGGTGGTCCTCGGTGAGTGAAGTCAGCACTGCAATCGCAGGAACGTGATGCAGGTCCGCTGCCTGATAGCTAGAAATCTCGAGTACCAGAATCGGCGCAGAGGAATCCCAGTCAGCAGAGAAGACCGGAATCCCAATATTCCCTGCCAGACCAACTCGCAGTCCGGCCTGAGCAGCAAAGTGCCCGATCAAGTCGGTGGTAGTTGTCTTTCCCTTCGTGCCAGTTACTGCAACCACACGTTGAGACGGATCAAGCGAACCCATCCATAGGTCGAGCGGAGTGGTCATCCCTGCACCGCGTTCCATTGCCTCCACGAGCTGCGGCAAGTACTTCGGAAACCCAGGGGAACGCACAAAGATCTGAGCGGTCTCGACAGCTTCATCAATGCTGATCAGCGGCAACTGCTCAGCCGTTGCATGAACGGTCGATCCGCCATGAAGCTCGCTATGCAAGCCACTGTGAGCACTCGCCCGAGACCCCATCTCGGAGCCTTGAGTTGCGGCCTCGTCCACCAGAGAAATCTCTGCGGGATGTGCCGCCAAAATCGCCCCGAGCGCTGCTTGCATATCGGTGCCCATGCCGAGCAGAACCACCCGCTGCTGAGTCAGATCATCAAGTTTCATGAGCTCAATCCATTCGTTTCTTGGTGTGTCATGCGCGAATCGCTCGTTGCTAGTCGGGTCGCAAGATTCGCCTCGCAACCCGATGCCACCTAGCGCTCTAAACCGGCGATCATCTGCTGGTACTCCGACGGCAAACCTTCTACCGAGTCGATCTGTAAGAACTGAGCTGGCAGAGCCCCAACCTCGGCCAGCACCTGAGCGGCCTCGGCTCGGAGTTGCTTGGGAATGAGCTGAGACTTCCACTCCGGCAACTCCGCTAGCAGCGCAACTGCGGCTGCGGACTCGTGTCGCTCCCCGACACAGTCGAACGGTTTCTCCGCTGACCAGAGTTCTCGGACAGGGTCCAGATGATCTGGTTCATCAAGTAAGTCTCGACCAAACAGCGCTCGCACCTGATCGGGGCTCAGAGATGGGGCAAGCATGAGGGCAGTGAACAGGCACTTTGCGCAGTCTCCGCATGAGCGTTGTGTGCGGCTGGATTCGTTTTCATTCCAAAGGGTGAAGGCTCGATTGCAAGAAACGATGTCAGATGCCAGGCCACGCTGGGCGACGCTACGGCCGATTGCAAGCTCTGTCATGGGCCGCAGCAACGACAAGTAGCGGACCCCAATCGGGTCGAACACTGCTCGCAGGAGTTGCTCTGCCTCGGCCGATTTTGAGTACTGATGATTCACTTCAATTTCTGGCAGGCCAGCCGCTGCGGGGATCACCAAGCTGGGCTCCGAAGCGGAACGCTCCAAGCCCATGAGCACATCGCGACGGTCGATCAGCACGGCGAGAGCAACGGCGATTGCCGAGTTGATTGCCGTCACCGGCACGTGCCCATTCAGTGCACCAGCAGCCACAAGCTCTCGCAGCTGTGGGTCGAGTGTGCGCTGAACGCTCAACAAGGGTCGCCCAAGATGCTCTGCCAGATGTTGGTGGGCGCCCTTTGGGTTGACCGCCATGAGCACACCCTCGGGCACGAGATCAGCAACGAGCGCCGAATCCTTGCCGCCGCCAACAGGAATCAAGGCCCCGGTTCGAACCGTGGGCGAGTCGACTGTCAGCACGGGGGCGATGCCCGGGCGCTCAACTAAGTCCACTGGAAGCGGGACGGGCAGATTGTTTCGATAGGCAAACTCGCGCAGACCCTCGTCGTACATTGCAAGCAGTAATGCACGCTCGGCGGCATTCAGCGCAGGGGCCTCAATCTGGGTTGGGGAAATCGACTTGTAGTACGAGACACCTGCGATCAGCAGTAGAACTCGTACGGCCCGGCTGAAATCCTCAAAGCCGACCTGGCCCTCTTGTGGAAGGTCGCGGTCAAACTCAATGACTTCGGTGAACTCCTGCGTGCTGCCAAATCCATAGTGCAGTCTGACCACGGGTCCGTCCACACTGCTGTGGCTGATGATGAAGGGCCCTGAGGGTTGCTGCTCGCTCATAAGAATTCCCTACCGGACAGAGATGCCACCGGCACAGTCTGACCCCAATGGGTCAGGCATGTAATCGATTGCGAGTTGAGCAGGTCCCCCAGGGTCAGGCTCTGCTCGACGGCTCCGCTTGATTCGATCTGCGCGCTCCTGCACGCCGAGTGAATGGCTCCGTCTTGAAGCGGGGGCGTCAGGATCATTGCGTTACCCATCCGAACAAAGACGCTGTGCTGGTCGATGCAAGCAACATTGCCTTCCAGATTTAGCCACAGAGTTGCGTCAGTCTGCTCAGTACGAACTCTGCCCGCGATCAATTCGGTGTCCTGAGACAGCAGAAGTCTGGCTGCAGGGCTGCTCTGATTGCTCCGATGCGAAGCCAGAGACACTCGCAGTCCAGCCGGAGAATCCGGGGAAAGAACCCGAGGTGGCGTGAACCCAGCGAGGTGCATAAACCAGTCTGCAGCCGGGGGGGCTGCCTTATGGCTGTTGGCGCTGGGGACAAGTGCAGCCGACAGATAGGGCTGCTGCCCAGAGCCGTCCTGCCCAGAGCCGTCCTGCCCAGAGCCATCCAACGCAGGACCATCCAACGCCGCAGTGATTTGTGAGACTGCCAGGGCAGGGTCAAAGCCGGTGTACCCAAGGGTCTGCGCCGCATCGCTCAGGACTTGAACATGCGCCTGGACCGTTTGTGCCACTTGATCTACTGCCCGCTCAGGGTCGGCGCTGATGTAGATAACTGGCGAGATCCCAAGCAGTAGCCCAAGGCGGGCTTCGGTGTCTTGGCTCAACAAATCCGAGTCCAAGATCTTGCCGTCAATCCAAAACACTGGTGGCGATGTCTGGGAACTCTGAGTTGATGACGCCATGTGTCAGGTCCAGTCTCGGTGCTGCAATCAAGCTTGTCAGCAGAGCAAGGATTGTACTTCGCAGGAGTCGGCCGGATTAGAAGTAGATGACCTTCTCTGCGTTTGCAGTCGCCTCATCCAAGTCGAGCGTCCAAGCTCCGGTCGAGAGGTACTTCCATCCATAATCGCAGACGATAAAGACGATGACTCCCGACTCAATTTTCTGAGCCACCTTGCATGCGCCGGCCAGGGCTGCACCGGCTGAAATGCCAGAGAAGACTCCGGCGTCAGCAAGCTTGCGAGTGAACTCGAGTGACTCACGTGGCCGCACAATGGACTTGCCGTCCAACAGGTCGTACCCGCCCCACTTGTCGAATACGGGTGGGATATAACCATCTTCGAGCGAGCGAAGCCCCTCTACTTTTTCACCCGTAGGAGGCTCGACAGCCAGAATCTTTATCTCGGGGTTGTGCTCCTTTAAGAAGGTACCCACTCCCATCAGCGTTCCAGACGTGCCTAGTCCAGCAACAAAGTGGGTGATGTCTGGAACGTCTCGCAGGATTTCTGGCCCGGTTGTTCTGTAGTGCGCCCGGGGGTTTGCCTCGTTTGCGTACTGATACAAAAACACCCAGTCGGGGTGCTCGTCAGCTAATTCGATTGCCCTACGGACTGCACCGTTTGAGCCTTCTTCGCCTGGGGAATCGATGATCTCGGCCCCATAAACTTCGAGCAGTTGACGGCGTTCGATAGACACATTGCCCGGCAAAACAATCTTGAGGTGATAGCCCCTGATGCGGCAAATCATGGCCATTGCAATGCCGGTGTTGCCCGAAGAGGGCTCAAGGATGGTGCATCCGGGGGTGATGCGCCCTTCGGCCTCGGCCTCGGTAATCATCGAAAGCGCAATGCGGTCTTTGACCGAGCCTGCAGGGTTCTGCCCTTCCATCTTGCCCAAAATTCGCACGTTGGGATTGGGGCTGAGTTGGCTCAGGTCCACAATCGGCGTGTTGCCAATCATCTCGAGCACGGAGTTGTAGACAGTCATGGGTTGGCTCGGAGTGCAGTCATAATCCTGACCTGAATGCTAGGGAATTCCTGGGTCGAGAACCATTCGGGGGGCTGTGACATCTGAGAGATGAATCGAGCAGGTGCAATTTGGCGGCTCATGGTGCCAACCTCACCTGCTCCTCAGTGATTGTGCCATCCACAATCCGGTACGACCGAAGCGAGGGCAGGTCATCTCGAAGTGACACGATCACGAAGTGCCAGTCAGGGTCGGGCGCCTGAGCCACATCGGTCGGAGATGGGTACGCATCGGTATGAGTATGAGAGTGCATAACTCCCAGAATCTGCCAACCGCTCGCTTCCGCGTCTCGGTCTGCTTGCAAGAACGCCTTGCCCGGAACCGTATACAGCTTGGAACTCTGCGCTTCGTTCACGCAGGGATAGAACCGCAACACTTGTGACTCGGCGCTGCGCTCGCCGTCGGCGCTTTGCCCCTCGGCGCTTTGAGCTGCCGTGGCTGAGTCTGGTGCTGTGGCTGGTATTCCCGCGAAAAGTCCGCAAGCTTCAAGCGGCATCCCATCGAGTGCGTGGGCGATCATCTGAACATGGATTTCTGGGGTCAAGCTCAGCACGCTGCCAAAGCTAGTGCGGCAGTCTGGGTTTCGGAATTATCTGGACTTCGCGTCTGGAGCGCTTTTTCGACACATACTGTCGATTTTGCGCTCCGGACGCGCTTCGGCGATCAGTAGTAACCTTGCCGGTTCTGTGAAGCAGACCGGTATTCAGGTGATCGCCACCAATCGGCAGGCTCGTCACCGCTACGTTCTGACCGACACCTATGAGGCCGGCATTGTTCTGACCGGTAGCGAGGTCAAGTCGTTGCGGGAGGCGAAAGTGCAGCTCACCGACGCGTGGGCCTCGATCGACGCGGGCGAGGCCTGGATGCACGGCATGCACATTGCTGCCTACTCACACTCGCAACTCCATAGCGGTCACTTCGCAGTGCGTGATCGCAAGCTTCTGTTGCATCGCAATCAGATTGATCGAATCGGCATGAAGCTGAAGGTGGAGCGACTCTCGCTTGTGCCGACCAAGCTGTACTTCCTTGACGGCAAGGTCAAAGTTGAGCTTGCAGTTGGTAAGGGCAAGAACGTGGGCGATAAGCGAGAAGATATCAAGCGGCGAGACTCTGAGCGCGATGCTGCGAGAGACATCGCGAATGCCCGGCGGCGATCTGACTGACTGCTCTACCGACCTTCTCTTGCTCAGAGGTCAAACCAATTCATTGCTGATAAAGCAGTGGCCGACTGTCCGACCGACCCGGTACTCTGTAAGTGCTGCCAGTAGAGAGGTAAGGCAAACAGTTACGTAGTGGTGCAGCAGTACAGCAAGACCGCAGTACAGCAATGCAGAGGGGCTGACTGGTTTCGACGTTGGGACCTGGAAGTCGAGTTTGCGACCCGAGTTGCCACAGACTCGTTAAACGGGGGCACAAAATGAACCGCCAACGAGCAGTTCGCTCTCGCAGCCTGATTTAACCCAGGTTGAAGAGAGTCATCGTGACCGGTAACGGCGCACGGGGCCTGATCCATGCAGCCCGGCAACAGAAGCGTGGATGGACCGTAGGGAAAGACCACTGACCGTGTGAAAGAACACTGACATCGGGGAAAGACCTGGTGGTGGCCTCCTCGTGAGGTCCGCTGACCTGCCAGTGCGGTAGCCATCGAGGCCGCAGTGCAGGAATGGTCGTAGCGAGTTCGGTAACCACCTAGCGGACGGGGGTTCGATTCCCCCCAGCTCCACCATGGGGGTTTCCCCGTAATTCGGGTGATGGTTTCCCCGTAATTCGGGAATCTGTTCCCCGTAATTCGGGCTGCCGGCCGACCTTTGCGGCGCCACGTGTGGAACGGCCCGCACATCTCAGTGAACCCTGACAAGGCTGGCGCCTGTCGCTGCCGCCGGTTGCCGTTGGGCGAATCGGAGCGTCCCTGTCAGCATGTGATGGCTCAAGTCACTGATCGCCGATTCGAGCGCTTCGACGAGACCGAGGCCGAGGGCAATCTGCGAGCCGGTCTCGTCGCTGTCATGCGCCACCGCTACAGCAATGCAGGCCGCTGCGAGCGTGCGAAGGTTGGCTAGAACGGCGACCTCAGGAGTCGATGTTGGCATGCTCTCTGAATCATTGGCGCCGGTAAGCTACGGATTCCGTCGCTTACCGGCGCCAATGCGGAATCGGTGCCGTGGGCAGGTTCTTGAAACTTTCTACCGCTTGAGAGGCGTTGTGGTACTTTTCGCAGGTCAACTAACAGGGGGAAACTGATGACTACTCGAACTGCTCCAAAACGTGTCCTTGCGGCGATATTTATTATCGGCGCATTAGGAATGACCGCCGCTGCTTGCGCTCCGGCACCGACGGTGCCCTACTACGGCATCAGCTTTAGAGCTCCGGCCAACGCGTACGTGAATCGCACCTTCACGCCGGCCCCAACAGCTACTTCGGGGCTGCCGGTGACAGTGACCCTTGACGCAACGAGCACGGCCTGCACGTTGATCGGCGGAGTTGTTACATTCCAGGCCGTTGGCCCTTGCGTCATTAATGCCAACCAGGCAGGCAACGAGACCTTCGCTGCTGCACGCCAGGTACAGCGCACCATCAACGTACGCGAGTGCCCCCCTCTTCGATCAGGCCTCTGGACAGGTCCCAGCGGAACAAGCGCAAATGTGATCTTCTCTGGCACAACCTTTAACGGGACAGTCAACCTGACTTCGCTGGGATTCGGAGTCCAGTCCTTCGTCGGAAGCGTCGCCTGCGAGGTGGTCAGCGGGTCGTTCAACGGCACACCGCTGACTGGCATCCTGTCGTTCGACGGACGAATCCTATCGAGCAACTACAGCGGGATCTCGATCGTCCTCAACGCACCTGCGTAACCGAAATCGATCTTTAAAGAGGACCGGCTGGCACCTTGGGTGTCAGCCGGTCTTTCTTTTTGTCTGCATTCGGTATTGATCAGATCTCATTGAACAGATCGGAACAGATCCCTAGCCATACCGCGGGGCATTCAACGAATACCGGTGGTCGCTCAGGGTGCTGCGGTTATCCACCCTGCTCGGAGCGCGACTTGGGCGGCGGCTTCACGCATCGCTGGTTCGTGCGCCCAGTAGTTGTAATCGACATGACGTCTTGAACACCAAGCAAACTGTCGCAGCTCACTGCAGTCGGCAATGACCTGAAAAATGCTGAGTGGCCAGACCCCAGAACATGTGCCGTCGAACTCGCCACACCAACTCACAGTTCGGCTCACAACCCCCGCCGGAACGTAAGGAACTCTCGGGCCCAAAAGTCCGTGGCCTGAAGGAACCTGCACTCTGTCTGCTCGCGCCCAAGGCCCCCGGGTGAATCTAGGATCGCCAAACAACTGAAGCGTATCGATCCGCCCTTGGGTCGCCTCCGAAACCTGACGAAGGCCCAGAGCGATTGAGTCAGCACCCATCGAGGTACCCACCGCGGCCAACCTGCTGTTGGGGCAACTTGCTGCAATCTGCTCAAATACCGAAACTGCTTCTGCTGCGCCAACTCGGCGTGACTCGTTATAGCCACCGAGGATCGCATAATCCTCGGGGCTGGCCGCTCTTGTGTCCACGCCAACAACCCGGTCAAAACCGACTGCTGGGTAGCCGCCAGAGTCGAGTACAGCGTCACCGTTGAGATCGCCAAGTTCCAAGATACGAAGGCTGCGACCCGGCGCAACGATAGCCAATTGCTTGCGGAAGTTCCGGTTGATTGAGACAGCCTCCCAGCTTGCAACATCTTGTGAGCTTCCACGTGCAGTGACGAGCACTACATCGGCGCATGGTGCGGCTGGGACAGCGAATGGGCCGCTTGGGGCTGCCGGGGTGCAGGCTGTTGCGGCAGCCGCAATCACGACGGCAACCGCCATGAGAGCCTTCGCAGGGCGAAGGATTCCGCCCTGATCGCGTTTCTTATTCAGTCCCGCTAAATCCCGCCGCATAAGGTGATCGCCCATCTATAAGGAAGTCTTCGGAGAGTACCGAACGAATCCATGAGGGTCAACCATCGGCTTGACTAGCAATGCTGCTTTAGGGACGCTGCTGAGGAGACAGCGCCCGATCCATCAGGCCGTTACCCACCACCGGTTGACCATGACCTGGAAGCAGGTGACCAACAGGCAGCATTCGTAGATGCTCCTCTGTGAGCGCTGCCGACTCGGGGTCGCATACCTCGGGCGTAAACCAGGCCCTGCCTTTTCGAGACAGCACTGCGTCGCCCGAGAGCAGCACCCCAGTTGTTGGGTTCCAGAGCGCCAAAGAATCGTCAGTGTGACCGGGCACTTGAATCACCTGCCAAGCAGGTGCGCCGGGAACTTCATCGCCGTGAGCGAGCCAATGGTCTGCACCGTTCGGGAACCGTGCTGTTCCCCCACCCACCCCAGTATGGCGACCCGTTCGGGCGATCTCGAAAACCGAACCAAAGTCCCAGGGCTGCTCCCGCAGAATCGATCGAACTTTGGCTATCTCGGGTAGTCCCGGGCCGCGTGGAGTCTCGCCTGCGAGGTAGTCCCTAATCCGTCGAGGCAGACAAACCTGTGCCCCGAACGCATGCAGGTCTGGCAGGCCACCCACATGGTCAACATGACCGTGCGTGGCAACCACCACCGGGGCTGGCCCACCTGCCGCCTGAATCATCGCAATCGCAGCAGCAGTCGTGGAGGGCAAACCCGGATCAACGATGAGCGCCCGGCCATCTCCCCCGTCGTGCACGAGGTAACAATTGAAAATCCATCGCGACAGGACGGTGACGCCTACCTCGGCTAATTCCGTAACGCGTACTGACATCATCTCAGTCTTCCACGCATGGTCTCACCGCTTCGCGTCCGGAGCGGTTTTTCGACACATACTGTCGATTTTGCGCTCCAGACGCGAGAGTACTCAGGATCAACAACCGATTTCTACGTTGTACAAGGCCCAATCAGACCCGCCTGGCACTCGAGTTACCCCTACGCCGTCTACACAACCGGCTGCCACCATCCGCTTTAGAGTTTCAGGTTCGTTTGATCGGCGGTATTTCAGCCCATAACTAGGAAATGCCACTACGTGCTCAACGCTGCGAGTACGTAAGAACGCCGAGTAGTCAGAAAGCGAAGCAAACGCGCCTCGATGCAACCCCTCGGGGAAGAACTCTGCGTCCAACACGCCCCCGTTGCGAGCCACGGCGTACAACGCGTACTTGCCATCAAATCCACTCAGGACCCGATACGTGTCGCCACTGGTGACTTGCCCTGACTCGGCAAAAGCATCCGCGCTCGGGGCCGCATCTCGGCGGAGTGCACCCCAAGCAAAGTCCATGCCAAAGGGTTGGTACATCGGAATCTGCGCTGCAACAAAGATCAGGCTCAGCAGAGCGGGAACCCAAGGCAAAACTCTGAGCCGCTTCTGATACTGCAGCCCCACCATCATCATGGGAATCAACACCACAAGCAGGCGCACCGAGACTGTCTGCAGCAAAGCTGCCATCTGAACCAGCGGTGTGGTCTCTGCAATCACCGGAGACTGAAAGACCGCCCAGACAGCGGGCAGGCAGATCGCCACCGTCAGCAGCCACCACCCGATGAGCGGCCTACGCCGCTGGGGTTGTTCGAAGGGAAGCCAAACTGCGATGACCACCACCGCTATCGGCAGGGTGACGGCTGGATGCATGATTTGTGCAGCGCTAGCTAGAACCACTGCTGCAAGCACTTTGCCGCGCCTCCACATGCCCATCGCAAAGGTGAAACACGCGATCGACCAAAGAAACGGCAGTTGACCAAGGAACGGTGAGATGACCAGGGCTGGGTTGGCTAGAACCGCCACCGCCCACCAAGCTTTACGTAGCGAGGGAAAGGTCCAAAAGGTGGCACCAATCGTTGAAACCAAGCCAATGACCAACCACAAACTCACGGCCCGATCGCCCAGAAGCGGCCAGACAAGCGCCGCGCTCAACCACGGGATTGATGCGTAGGGAAAGGTCAACGCTTGACCGTTTGCCAGCACCCCGATGTGCATGGGTAGGCCGCTTCCACCCCAGATTTGCTGAGAGATCCACCACACATGAACGTTGTTGCTGAGTGAGTCGTGGCTGATGAACACCGGCCGCAGCAGAATCAACACCAGGCCCACAAGCCACGCAGCCGACACCACCACCAAGGTTGCGAGCCCAAATTGTTCCAGCCACCTAGGGCTTGGCATGCAGGCACTACCTCTAGTCTCGGTCAGCGCAGTAGTTACTAGCTTGGAGTCTTCTCCGGAACTTGCTTGGGTTACTGCGTCGATCATGCGAGTTAGGACATCTTCCCTAGAAAGGACAGGCACACGTGGGCAGTGACTCAACCGAACCCACAGACGCACTGCCCACGGAGACTGCCCGGCCACAAGCTCGATTCAGCATGGTTTGCACAGGTTACGGCCTTGGTGCGGTGTGTATGCCCATTCTGGTTCTGGGCACTCCCCCAACATTGCGCGAACTCGTAACCACCGCTGCTGCGATCTCTCTTGCTGCGCTCCTGACTGCGATCTTTCGACGGTACGTAGCCACAGGACTTCTGCTGGGAACACTTGGCGTTGGCCTAGTAGCCCTTGCGGCGGTGCTGTATACCGTCACGCCTGCAGGCCTTGCAACAGCCATTATTGCCCTCATCCTTGGAGCCGGGGTGGGCTTGGCTGCGGGTGCCCCGTTGGGCTGGGGAGAGCGGACTCAGTTCGACTGGATTGCCGGCCTGATTGCAGCTGCGCTCACGATTTTGGGGCTTCAGTGGTTCGCACCCGAGGCTCGTTGGACGCTGTGGGTAGCTGTGGCAATCAGCGCTGTGCCGGTAGTTGCCCGAGCAGTGAGCAGGCTCGGCAATCGCGATGCGCCAGCCGCAGCGCAGTCCCGGCACAAGCTGCAGCGACTCTTGCTAGGCCTTGCCGTCTGCGGAGCACTCGCATTGATGGCTTGGACTGCCGCAAATGACCCGCAGTTATCTTGGTTTGGTCCCGTGGTCTCGAATGGCGATCGCGCCCAAGGCCAAGTAGCGCTCACCTTCGATGATGGCCCAAATGACCCGTACTCACTTCAGGTGGCCCAGATTCTGGAGAGCCGAGGCCTGCGAGGCACATTCTTTATGGTGGGCAAAGCGGTTGACGCTCATCCTGAGGTTGCCCGCGAGCTAGCTCAGCGAGGCCACTTAGTCGGGAACCATTCGTACCATCACGACTACTGGCGATGGCTTGATCCTCGCTACCCAGAACTCGATCGGACTCAACGAGCAATCTCGACACAGGTAGGCCTCTGCCCTCGCTTCTACCGTCCTCCTCACGGTCAGCGCACACCGTTTATCTCGGCGCAGGTGGCCCGCGACGGAATGCAAACCATTACATGGGACGTCTCAGCCGGTGACTGGTCGACTACCGACGGGGCCCTCGTCGCTCGCCGAATTCTGAGGCGCGTACACCCAGGATCAATCATCTTGTTGCACGACGGCCTCGACGGCATCTCCGGTGCAAACCGACAGGTGGTCGTCGATGCGTTGCCGGTCATACTGGATGGGCTCGCCGAACGAGGTTTGAAGCCGGTCCGTGTTGACCGCTTACTCGGTACCAAGTCGTACCTCACAACCTGCTGACCCGCTGACTCGCCGACTCGCCGACCTACGAACTTGCTACACCGCTGACGCTCGCTAGTTCGAGGAGCGGCGTTGCAGAACTCGACCGAGAACAATGAACGGCGCAACCGCCAATCCCAGCAGCGCAGAACACTTCAGCACAGGTGGTAGCAGGCTTGGCACCTTGTGTGACTTGGGCCTGCGCAGCGTGACCCGAAATGCTGCCAGAACCATTGCCGCTAGGTCGATTACCACATCTTTCATGCGCGTCCGGGAGCGGAAAATCGGAACCGGGACCAAGACGTCGTTACTGATGCGAAAGCCCAACCGGGCCATCACGATTGCTACTTCTACCGTCTCAGAGTACTTGTAGCCCTGATAATAATTCAGGGCCTCAGCCAGCGCCCCAAGGCGGAAAATCCTATACCCGGACTCAACGTCATACATGCGAACCCCACCGGACCACATCGTGGCCCAGGTACTCATGACCCAATTACCGATCTGCTTATAAGGCGGATAGGTGGACAAGTCTCTTCGCACGATGAGCGCATCAAGGCCTTGTTCGATCACCGTGGTTCTGAGGTCATCAAGAACGGCGAGTTCGTGCTGGCCGTCAGCATCCACGGTGTAGATCAGGTCATCCTCGTGGAGTTCGCCCTCGCTGAGGCGGCGGCGGAGATCAGTAAAGGCTAGGTAGTAGGCCTCGCTCATCCCTTGATTGACCTCGTGCACCAACATGCGCGCTGCAGGATGCTCGGGCAGAAAAAGGTTGATCTCGGCTCGGGTCTGGTCAGTGGATCCGTCGTCGACCACAACGAGTTCATCTACGTACCCGTAGAGCTTGCCTAGAACATCGCGAACGGTGGGCTCTTCGTTGTAAGCAGGCACTACTGCAATTCGACGAGGCTCGGTAGCAGGAGTCATGAGTCAGCCTGCTTGGGGTGAGCGGTTCGCAATGTACCAATCCAGCGAGCGCTGCATGCCTTCTACGATGTCGACTTCGGGAACCCAGCCCAACACCTCTCGTCCGGCAGTGTTCAGCACGGTTCGATTAGCCAGATCGCCCGGTCGGGATGGGCCAAAGCTCACCTCAATATCGCCAACCATCTTTGCCGTGAGTTCGGCCACCTCGCGAATCGTGACTGCCCCTGGACCATCCAAATTGAATACCTGGTTCTCGGCTTCTGGGCGCAGAGCGAGCACATGTGCGCGGGCCAAGTCTTCTACGTACACAAAATTTCGGGACTGCATGCCATCACCATCGATCGTGATTGACTCGCCGCTCAAGGCTTTTCGGAAGAATGCAGACATCACCGTGCTTTCGCGCATGTGCGGCCCATATGGAATGCCGTAACGCAACACGGTATACGGCCGGCCATAGAGCGTGTGGTAATCACGACAAGCAAACTCAGCGGCAATCTTGGTAGTCACGTACAGGTGTCGATCGGTGTCGGGACTAAACGAGGTGTGCTCGTCAACTACGTCTTGCGTTGTTGCGCCGTAAACCCAGACGGTAGAAGCAAGCACCACTCGTCCAGCATCGCTGAGTCGGTTCGCCTCTAAAACATTGACCGTGCCTTGGATATTGACTGCAACCGCTGCTGCAGGAGCTGCGAACACGTCATTCACGTCAGCCATTGCTGCAAGGTGAAATGTTGCCTCCGTGCCCTCAACAGCAGGAAGCAGGGAGTCAATGTCAAGAATGTCAACCTCGTGAAACTCAACATCATCTCGGTTTGGTTTGCGAGTGTCGAGTACCCGAACCTCGTAGCCCTCCGCAAGGAGCGCATCAACGACATTGTTTCCAATAAAGCCTGAACCACCCGTAACCGCAACCACAGAACTCACGGGACAAGTACCGCCTGAAGTGCGTCCACGACCATGTCGGCCTGCTCGTCAGTCATGACTGCCGAAACGGGCAAACAGATATGGCGAGCACAAAGTTCTTCGGCCCCCGGCAGTGACCCTTCGGCCCACGGAGCGAACACCGACTGCAGATGCAGCGGCGCTTCGTACACCTCTCCGGACAATCCGATCTCATACTCGCCTCGGAGCCGCTTCTTGACCGTTGTGCGGTCCGCACTTGAGGGAAGAAACGCTATGTATTTGTAATAGTTGCAGAACGAATTTGGGGGAATCACCAACGGGGTGACAGGGCCGTCAGCAAGAGCTTCGTCATAGCGATGAGCAATATGGCGACGGTGAGCTACGAACTCATCAAGGCGCCGCAGTTGCGACAAGGTGATCGCAGCGTGTGGCTCACTCATGCGCCAGTTGTAACCAAGTCGGGTGTGGTCGTTTGTCAAAAATGACGCCTTGCCCTGATCCCGGTACACCAGCGCTTCTTCGGCAATGGCATCGTCAGCGGTCACGATCATGCCGCCCTCACCACCGGCGAGCACCTTGGTTGGATAGAACGAAAAGGAGCCAGCCACACCGAAGGTTCCGGCCATTTGCCCATCTAGGGAACTGCCATGCGCATGCGCAGCGTCTTCCATCAACCAGAGCCCGTTCTCGGAGCAAATACGTTGCAACTCGAGCACGCTCGGGGCCACAAAGCCTCCGATATGAACGGTGATCACGCCCACCGTGTCGGGTCCAATTGCTGCTTCCACAGCAGCTGGATCAATTGCCATGGTGGCGGGATCGCAATCAATAAATCGAATTCGGGCCCCGGCGGACACTGCCGCAGCGGCGGTGGCGAAAAAGCTGTTCGCTTGCACCAGCACTTCTTTCCCGGCGCAGTTCAGAACCCGCAGAGGGATTTCTAGAGCGCTTGTGCCCGAACTCACTGCAATGGCGTGCGGCGAAGCGTGCGCAACGGCGAATTCAGCCTCAAGTTCTTTACCAATCGCCCCAAGGGTTAACTGCCCGCTCTGCAAGCACTCATCGATCTGCCGCAGGATTTCCCGACGATCCTTCTCGGGGAAATAGATCTTGGCTGGGGGTACGCGCATCTCGTTGATACCTTCCGGTAGGTGGCTTTCATGCGAATAGTAAAGTTGCGTGAGGCTACTACAGCCGCTTCCGCTGGCGATCAACTGTGCATGCCAGGATGCCCTCATTGCAATCTCAGTGGCAGCAACAAACCAACTATCCTCTGAGTCAATGGCGAGTCGCAAGCCGGTCTGTCAAAAGTGCCTGACACGATGGGCCGCCGCGGCCGTTGTAGCTGCGCTGTTGCTTGGCGTAGTCACCTTCGAAGTCTCGAAGCGCAAGTCAAACCATCGAGTGACTGTTCAAGCCCTCTGGTACGGCACATCCTCAGAGGGCCAGATAGTCAGCGGCGTGACGCCTGTTGAGATCACTGCAGTTGCAGACGATCCAGACAGTCCGCTTGCGGTGGACCTTCGCGGCCTTCAAGCCGAGGGGGCCGGACCGATGTGGACTGCAGCTACCTCGGTGGCAGCCGTTCAGGCAGTACTTGAGTCGGGCATAGATCCACGTATCGGGCAACTGCAGTACTCCCTCAACGAAGAGATCGATGGGCCATCGGCTGGCGCCCTCATGACCGTTGGGTCGCTTGCAGCAATCGCCGGCGTTGCAATCTCGGATTCGATCACGATGACAGGCACGGTGTTACCCGATGGTTCAGTCGGCGGTGTGGCTGGCATCCCAGCCAAGATCCGAGCTGCAGCAGAAGCGGGGTTCACTCAGGTCTTGATTCCGATTGGCTCCGAGGTGTCGGTAGACCCGAGCACCAAACTCGCAGTGGACACCATCGACCAAGGAAAGTCGCTCGGCGTCACAGTTACCCCTGTAAGGAGTATCCCCGAGGCCTACTCCATCCTGACCGGGAAGGCCCTAGAGAAGTCAGTAGCCGCTCCTCGACCGATCGACTCAGGAATTCTGCAACTCCTGAGGACCCGCAGCGAAGGGCTCATCCTCTCAGCTCAAGCCGTCCAGAATTCTCTGCAACCGGCATTGGGTTCTGAGTCGTCGGGATCTGAGTCCGACACGACCACACCTGCGACGGCAGCCGAGCCACCCGCACTTGCAGAATCCCCCTCGGTTGCAGAGTCACCCGCACTTGCAGAGTCACCCGCACTTGCAGAGTCCCCTTCGGTTGCAGAGTTAATTGATGCTGCAGAAACGGCACTTGCTCAGAAGGATCCGGTCCTAGCTTTTGCCGCCGCTGCCGAAGCTTCGCTAGCAGCACGCCGACAGACAGTCTCAGCCGCTTTCGCAGCCCAGAGCGACAAACCACTCGTTGAACTCACCGCTCAGGTTGCGCTCGAGGCAGAGGAATCCCGAGTCCTGATCAACGCCGAGATTCGCCGCACAGCAGAATTTCCGGTGACCAAGATTGCGCAGCTCCCAGCCCTTGGCGCCACATTGGCCTGGGGAGATTTTGCACTGTCCTCAATCAACGTTGTTCAGGATCGCCTCAAGGCCGTGACCACGTTCGCTGAACTTGTAGAGATTGCGCAGTTTCTAGAGGTGGCTCAATTTGAAGCAGAGACCTACATGACAGCCGATGCCGAGACATTGCAGTACTTGGGCATACGGCCAATGTCAGATACGAAGGCCACCGTCGGCCTACTCAATGCCTATGTAGACCTTCTCAACTACGCCGCCACCTCGAACCGCATCTACGCCGAAAGTCTGGGTCTAGACAACAGCAGCAGTCCCTACCTGACAGATCTCATCAGCGAATCAGCTAGCCAAGCAACGATCGACGCTCCGGAAACCTTCAAGCTCCGAGGGCCGACTGCTCAGGTTTCGCGTCGCCTAGGAGTGGCAATGCTGAGCTTTGTCGAGACCACACAATTGGTCAACAACCTGACTGCTCAAGCATCCGCTACTGGGGATGACCCGCCGAACCTGCTGCCCATCAAGGATCCAGAACAGGTGCAATCCGAGGCAGAGGCCGCTAATCAAATCGCCAAGGGTCAGGTTCGCAAGATTCACGCAGCCGACCTAGACCCCTCTGCGATTCAGTGGCACAGCCAATGGGGTGCCGACCTTGCATTTGGCCGCTTACCGCAGACGAGTGATGAGCAGAAACTGCACGGGGTGGTCTTCCAATGGTTCGCAGTGCTGCAGAGTCGACTACTCGTCGCACTCGATGGATTACAGGTCAAGAATTGATCGGTCCACCCGCGTCTGGGGCGCTTTTTCGACACATAGTGTCGATTTTGCGCTCCAGACGCGAGCGGCAGTAACAATGAGGCGGTGCCGAGACTTACTACCATTCTGCTTCTACTGGGACTGCTAGCAGCAGGGTCTAGTGCTTGCTCCAGTGGAGAGGCTGACAGTGCGCCTGCCACCACCGAGAGCGGCAACACCGAGGCTACGCAAGCCGAAGTCATGGCCTCTGACATCCCCGTGGCCTACACACCCACTGGCGGGTACGGCCAGAACTTTCCGGACCCGGTGCTCGCCACATGCACAGAACCCCTCGCTGAAGGTGCACCTGACATGCGGGGAATGTGGCAGGCCGTGGCCGCCGAAAAGGATGGGGTTCCCCTGCCCCCGGATAGCAACGCTCTCAGCACATTTCAGCGGATCGAGCAGTGTGGCGATCGAGTGACCATCACGGCGGGAGGCATTGTCCACGACATGCGCGCTGACGGGACTGAGAAAAACGGCGTGCACGACGTGGCTGAGTTCGACTACTCGACACCTGTGAACGTGGTGGCGAGCTTTGAAAACGGAGTACACGTTCTTCGCCCCATCGGAACACCACTTGAAGTGACGCGTGAACGCAGCGGCGAGCAACTCATCTGGAACTACCTCGGCACCAAGATCACCCTTGACCGGATCGGCGAAGCAGATGCTCCTCCTCCCTCGATGAGCACCGAATCAACTCCTACTACCCTGCCAACTTCCGCGGGTAGCGGCCCGAACTAGCAACTAGCCTCAACAGATGCCTGCGATCCTGGTACGAGAGTTGGTCAAGACTTTCGGACCTACACGGGCTCTCGATGGACTCGACCTCACCGTGCAAACCGGTGAGGTACACGGATTCCTCGGGCCCAACGGCTCAGGCAAAAGCACCACCCTTCGGATCCTTCTTGGGCTCGCCCGCTCCGACAGCGGCACAGCCGAATTACTCGGTGCCGACCCCCGCAAACATGCCGTTGAACTGCACCGACGCCTGGCCTATGTGCCGGGCGACGTGGCGCTCTGGCCGAATCTGTCGGGCGGCGAGATCATTGACCTCTTAGGCCGCATGCGAGGCGGACTGAATCAGCAGCGACGATCCTCCCTACTCGAGCGCTTCCAACTTGATCCCACCAAAAAGGGGCGGTCGTACTCCAAAGGAAACCGGCAAAAGGTAGCCCTTGTAGCTGCGCTGGCCTCTGACGTTGAACTGCTCCTGCTCGACGAGCCAACCTCGGGTCTAGACCCGCTCATGGAGGCGAGTTTTCGGGCTTGCCTGATGGAGGAGACTGACCAGGGGCGCACCGTGCTGCTCTCTAGTCACATCTTGGCCGAGGTGGAAGCCGTCTGCGAACGAGTCACCATCATCCGGTCTGGGCGCACGGTGCAGACGGGAGCGTTAGCCGAACTTCGCCAATTGTCACGCACGTTTCTGAGTCTGCAGCTTGCTGGACCTGCGCCCGAGGGCCTTGGAAAGATTCCTGGAGTACATGCCGTGCAGATCGAGTCCCTACCGAGAGGGTTGGCGGGTGCAGACCATGCAGCAACTCAACTAAACCTCCAAGTTGAGCAGTCGGCCCTTGACGAGGTCCTGCGGCAGGTCACACAGGTGGGTGTCATCAGTCTGAACAGCCAACCCCCAACCCTTGAGGAACTCTTCCTTCGCTTCTACGCTGACCCTGCAATCGGCAGCCTCACCGAGACTGCCACCAACGCACAAACCAACGCACAAACCAACGCACAAACCAACGAACAAACCAACACGGCGCCATGACCCGATCCGGGAGCGGATTCTCGGGCACACTCGGCTTGCTTCGCTTGGCCCTACGTCGAGACAGAGTTCTGCTGCCCGCTTGGATTTCGGTATTCGCCGTTACTGCAGCCGTTTCGGCCAAAGCAACGGCCGATCTGTACCCCACCATTGCCTCAAGGAGCGCCGCCGCGGGCGCAATCAACAGCTCCTCAGCCCTCATTGCCATCTACGGAAGGGTCTACGACCCGGCTTCCCTAGGCGCAGTCTCGATGATCAAAATGGGCGGGATTGGAGGTGTCTGCGTAGCACTCTTATCGATTATTTTGATGACTCGCCATACACGCGCCGAGGAGGAGTCCGGCCGGGTGGAGTTGCTCGGCGCAACCGCGGTCGGCCGCCTTGCCCCACTGGGCTCAGCAATGGCTGTGATCCTTTTGGCCAATCTGGTGCTGGCCTTGGCGACTGCAGGCTTGTTGGCTGCCGTTGGCCTTTCAGCTGCAGGGTCTGTCGCGTTCGGGATGTCATGGGCCGGAGCTGGACTGGCCTTTGGTGCCATCGCTGCGGTCTGTGCCCAGGTGTCGAGCACCGCCCGAGCAGCCACTGCTCTGGCCTCGGCAGTCCTAGCTGGCTCGTATGCGCTTCGAGCGCTTGGGGATTCGGTCTTTGGGTCGCCACTCGGACCGGGCTGGCCAAGCTGGATCTCTCCAATCGGCTGGGCCCAACAGGTCCGTCCGTTCGCAGGCAATCAGTGGTCTGTGCTGGTACTGAGCCTTTGTTTTTCGGTGGCGCTCGCGACGGGAGCCCTTGCACTCGCTGATCGCAGAGACCTTGGGGCCGGTCTGCTGCAAACTCGCGCTGGCCCAACTATCGCCGCCGCAAGATTGCGATCCCCCCTGGCGCTGGCCTGGCGCCTGCAGCGTGGCGCCTTTGCGGGGTGGCTGCTTGCTTTTGTCCTGTTCGGCATGATGATTGGTGGCATTGCCTCAAGCGTCGGGGACTTCCTCAACAACCCGAGTGCTCGTGATTTCATTACCAAGCTGGGTGGAGAAAAGGGGCTCATCGACGCGTTCTTGGCGATCGAGCTGAGCTTTACTGGAATCATCGCAAGCGCTTTCGGAGTTCAAGTGGTGATGCGGCTAGCAGCCGAGGAACGTGAGGGCCGAGCAGAAGCAGTGCTTGCTACTTCCGTGAGCCGAACTCGGTGGGCGATGGGTCACATCTGGATTGCTATGTTTGGCACTGCGGCGCTGCTCCTAGCCCTTGGCGGCGCTGCCGGTCTGACCCGTGCCTTGCAAGTTGGAGACGCGAACGAACTGGCCCGATTGGTACTCGCTTCGATGGCACAACTCCCAGCGGCTTGGGTCCTGAGCGCCATCACCGTTGCCCTTTTTGGCATTCGTCTGAGACTGGCCATGCTGGGGTGGGTCGCCTTCGCTGGCTTCATTCTACTGGCCGAACTTGGCCCCCTACTCAACCTGCCTCAGTGGGTCTTGGACCTCTCACCATTTGCGCACGTGCCCCGACTCCCCGGAGTGGCCGTCACACCCACGCCGTTTGCGCTCCTCACGGCCGCCGCTGTTTTGCTCCTCGCGATGGGCCTGCTCCGCCTGCAGCGCCGTGACATTGCGTAGCCGGCACACTGTCCGGTCCGAGCAACCTCTAGCCTGAGCCGGGTGCCAAGTTAGCCATGTTGAGACGCAGGCTCCGGAGTGGAGTTTCGAAAGGCAAGGGACTACGAATGACATACCATGGTCTTCAAGGCGAGCAACTCGAAGAGTTCACCGCACGTCGGGAAGCAATCGCCGCACAGCACCTCAAGGCCTCTGGTTCACGCCCAACTACGAGCGCCCGCGGCATTCACCACGTGGCGCTGATTTCCTCCGATGTGGAACAGACCGTCAGATTTTATGATGGCCTCTTGGGGTTTCCGCTAGTCGAAATGTTTGAGAACCGTGACTATCGGGGCTCGACTCACTTCTTCTTCGACATCGGCCTTGGCAATAACCTTGCGTTTTTTGACCTTCCGGGAGTCGAGCTCGGCCCGTATTTAGAGGTGCTAGGCGGTCTGCATCACATCGCCATCTCGATGGAGCCCGCTCAGTGGGAAGCAGCCCGTGAACGACTGGACAAAGCCGGGGTGAGCTACGACCATCAGTCGGGAACCTCGCTGTACTTTCTTGGGCCCGACGGCGAACGCCTCGAACTGATCAGCGATCCGCTCGGCTGGATGTATGGAAACGCGATCGGCTGACCCCTCCCCGTGCGCGTCTGGAGCGGTTTTTCGACACATAGTGTCGATTTTGCGCTGCAGACGCGATGAACGGTGCGCGTGCGATAGTGAGGGGCATCTCGAAGCTGGACGAACCATCAGAAGGACACCATGACTTATCGCGTCATCCAATGGAGTACCGGCAATGTAGGCCACCATGCCACTCGCCTGATTGCGAACCATCCTGATCTAGAGCTTGTAGGACTCTGGGTTCACAGCCCTGACAAAGTCGGCAAGGATGCCGGTGAGCTTGTGGGGATTGAGCCGCTTGGAGTTGCGGCCACCAATGACGTTGATGAATTGCTCAGTCTGGGTGCCGACTGCGTGTGTTACACCGCAACTGCGGATTTGCGACCCACCGAGGCAATTAATGACATGGCACGCATTTTGGCCAGTGGCACGAACCTGGTGAGTTCCTCGGTGGTTCCGCTGATCTACCCTGGCCACCTTGCTCTCGACATGCGTCGCCCCCTTGAGGATGCCTGCATTGAGGGCGGCACCTCTTGCTTCACCTCTGGCATTGACCCCGGGTTTGCCAACGACCTCTTGCCCCTTGTGCTCACAGGTACCTGCGAATACGTAGACACCGTGCGAGTCATGGAGATCGTCAACTACGACACCTACGCTCAGCCCGAGGTGCTCTTTGGCACGATGGGATTCGGTCAGTCACTTGACGACACGCCACTGCTATTGACGCCCGGTGTTTTGAGTTTTGCATGGGGCGGGGTGGTCAAAGCCATTGCAGCAGGTTTGGGCGTTGAGGTCACCGAACTGCGAGAGGTACACGAACGAGTCCCCGCAACACAACGCCTCGACCTTGGTTTTGGAGCCATTGAGGTTGGTACCACTGCCGGTATCCGCTTTGAGGTTCAGGGCATCGTCAACGGCGAGGCGAAGATTGTCTTGGAACATGTCACCCGGCTCCACGATGACATCGCACCTGACTGGCCACAACCTGCCGGGCTTTCCGGCTACCGCGTCATTGTGACTGGTAACCCCAACTACACCTTGGACTTGCAGATGATGGGCGACGACGGAGATCACAACACTGCTGGACTCGTCGGAACTGCCGGACGAATCGTCAACGCTATTCCTGC
>Ga0194041_10000101_pt1 | contig 31542 bp, 33 predicted proteins | sample JunL449m_MetaG_FD_160082 | JGI IMG/M metagenome (GOLD analysis project Ga0194041, IMG submission 160082) | Anoxic zone freshwater microbial communities from boreal shield lake in IISD Experimental Lakes Area, Ontario, Canada - Jun2016-L442-9m | ecosystem: Environmental > Aquatic > Freshwater >...
CGAATGGCGTTCTCTTCGAGCGACTTCTTGATCTGTTGCGCGTGATCAAGATCGTGAATTTCGCGTGACTTTCGTGCACGACGAATTCCTTCGATCTGCTTCTCTCCGCCTGCGCTCCAAGAAATTGCATCGCCACGTGGGAGGAGGAAGTTACGTGCGTAACCACTCTTCACCTCGACGATATCTCCTGGATGGCCGAGGCCCTTTACTTCGTGCGTCAGGATGATTTTCATTTCAATCCCCTATCGCGCTGTCGAAGTGTAAGGAAGAAGTGCAACCTCGCGGCTGTTCTTCACGGCTTGTGCAATATCGCGTTGGTGTCGAGTGCATGCGCCAGTGACGCGACGTGCACGGATCTTGCCGCGATCGGAGATGTACTTACGGAGAAGGCCCGTGTCCTTGTAATCAATGTACGCAACTTTGTCGCGACAGAAAGAACATGGCTTCTTCTTGAAGTTCTTCTTTAGAGCTGCGGCTTTATCGCCACCGCGGCCCTTACTATCTCTATCTCGTTCTCTTGCCATCGTGGTGCTCCATTTCTGGGTGCCCTGCCTTCGCAGGAATGGTCTGCTCTCTTTCGAGAGCGTGGATTAGGTTGATTTAAAAGGGTGGTTCTTCCATCGAACCGACTGAAGCGCCCCAACCTGCAGGTGCTGATGAAGCCCATGGATCGTCGTTTCCGCCGCCATTTGCTCCACCGTTGCCGCCACCAGCAGGCGCTCCACCAGCACGCGAAGTCTTAGAGATCTTCGCAGTGGCGTTACGCAGTGATGGACCTACTTCATCTACTTCAATTTCAAACACGGTGCGCTTTTCGCCCTCTTTGGTTTCGTAAGAGCGTTGCTTCAATCGTCCTTGAATGATTACTCGCATGCCACGTTGGAGAGATTCGGCGACGTTCTCTGCTGCTTGGCGCCATACGTTGCACGACAAGAAGAGCGAGTCACCGTCCTTCCACTCATTCGTAGCTTTATCGAGGTAGCGCGGGGTTGACGCAACACGGAACTTTGCGACGGCCGCTCCCGAAGGAGTGAATCGCAATTCCGGATCGTCGACGAGATTGCCAACGATGGTGATGATGGTGTCTCCAGCAGCCATGGCTATTGACTCCCTTCACTAAAGCGCGTCAGCGCATATCTGGACGGATGACTTTGGTGCGAAGTACGGCTTCATTGAGATTAAGTTGACGATCCAACTCAATAACAGCAGCCGGTTCACAGTGCATTTCGATAACTGCATAGATGCCATCTGGCTTCTTTGCGATTTCGAATGCCATACGGCGACGTCCCCAGATGTCTAACTTATCTACGGCGCCACCGGCGTCTTTCACAATCTTGAGGTATGTCTCAAGGCTTGGTGCCACGGTCTTCTCTTCCAACTCGGGATCGAGAATGACCATCATTTCGTAATGACGCATACCCACCTCCTTCGGACTAAGCGGCCACGGTCTCTCCGTGGCAGGAGGGTGCATCAGCCATAGGGTACCCCGCACCCCGGGAGCGTCGGAAATCGGCATCCACAGGCTGGAATCCTGCGGAGCCTAGGCCTGGCCCAGAGGTGGCTGAGAGGTCGCTCAGATACCCTCAACCTATGGAGCGACCCACGGCGATCATCGGTGCGGCCCTGGGGGGAGACTCCTTTGAAGACCTCATCGCTCAGGCAGAGGCCACTGGCGCCCAAGCGATCCAGATCTTCCTCGGAGATCCCCAATCGTGGAGCGCGCCCACCGGCTATCCCGCGCAAGAGCTACGCGCGGCCATGGAGGGAGCGGGGCTAACGCTTTATATACATGCCCCGTACGTGATCAATGTGGCCACCAGCAATAACAAGGTGCGCATCCCCAGCCGCAAACTTCTCGGCTACACGATGAAGGTGGCCGATGCTGCCGGAGCTGCCGGAGTGGTAGTCCACGGCGGACACGTGGTGGAAGGTGACGAGCCCGCACTCGGGTACGCGAATTGGGCGAAGGCGCTCACTGAAGTAAGTGCCCTCAATCTTTCAACGCCACTACTTATCGAAAACACTGCGGGCGGCGAGCGCGCCATGGCCCGACACCTCAACTCAATTGCAGAGTTATGGAAAGTAATCGCTGAATTCGACGCTGGATTTTGTCTTGATACCTGTCACGCCCATGCTGGCGGATTAAATATGGAGACGCTCGTCGCCGACATTATGTCGATCACTGGCCGCATAGATCTTGTGCACGCGAACGGTAGTCGCGACGAGGCTGGTTCTGGAAGAGATCGACATGCAAACTTTGGTGAAGGTCTACTTGCTGGCGAAGTGGTAGCGCGCATTCTGCATGAGAGTGGCGCACCTGCCATTATTGAAACTCCTGGAAGTAACGACGACCAAGCTAAAGACATTTCTTTCTTGAAAAGCGTATTGGCAGGTATAGCGTGAGAGTCGAACGCATCACTCGCGAGGAACACACACGGTTTATTACCCAACAATCAAGTGCTTCTTTCTTGCAGCTCCCAGAGTGGGGGGAGGTAAAGAGAGAGTGGCGCGCTGAAAGCATTGGTATCTATAAGGAAAATGAGTGTGTGGGTACCGCACTCATTCTTTATAGATCACTTCCAAAGATCGGTCGCTCTTTTGCATATATTCCCGAAGGACCAGCACTTTCACCTGCTACACACCTAGATGCTGAATTACTTAACGCACTGAAAAGTTATGTGAAGAGTGCCGGAGCCTTCCTACTCCGTATTGGTACCCCACTTCCACTGAGAGATTGGTCGACAGAAAAAATTAAAGATGCACTCGCATCTACTGAAGCCACCTCTCTGATCAACATTCCATCCGATCATGAATACTCTTCAGGAGCTGCTGCGGTACGCGCTCTCGAAAGTGCTGGCTGGAAAAACATTAATAGCAGTGATGGATTTGGTGAGGGACAACCGAATTTTCTCTTTCAGTTAAATCTTCTGGGTAAGGATCGGGAATCATTACTCACTGGTTTCAATCAACTCTGGCGGCGCAATATCAAACGAGCAGAGAAAGAAGGCGTGGTTGTCCGGCGAGGCACCCGCAGCGATCTGGCCCTCTTTCATGTGGCGTATTTAGAGACCGCGACGCGCGACGGTTTTATTCCACGCCCGCTCCATTACTTCGATCGCATGTGGGATGCCCTCAATGGCACCAATGAGTATCTCTACCTCTTTCTTGCCGAGTGGCAATCAAGTGTGATCGCAAGTTCCATTGCCATCCGAGTAGGCGACCATTACTGGTATTCGTATGGGGCCTCGACGGCTTTCGGTCGAGATGCCCGCGGGAGTAATGCCGTTCAATGGGCCATGATGGAAGATGCACTCGATCGAGCTTGTGCCACTTATGACCTGCGTGGCATCACCCCGACATTAGATCCCCACGATTCCCACGTGGGGCTCATGCAATTTAAGGTCGGAACGGGTGGGTACGCGCGCGAAGTGATTGGCGAATGGGAGATCGTGATCTCCCCATTACTGGCTCGTGCATTCCATCTCTACCTGCAACTTCGTAAGTAATGGGATAATGATTTCATGACCCTCGATCTCCACGTAGATGCGGTGAAATGGCGAGCACATTTAGCGAAAGTACGAGAGGAACGAACAAATCTTGTTCCGGTAATTAAAGGTAATGGATATGGATTCACGAAAAGACTTTTAGCAAAAGAAGCTCAACGAATGCAACTTCCTTATGTCGCCGTGGGTTCAGTCCGTGAGATTTCACAAGTCGCTGAGAATTTCTCTGGAACTATTATTCTGCTCACGCCCACTGAAGGTCAGCAGGTTCCCGCTGGCACTCTTCTCACGATTTCATCGCTCAATGAACTGGAGAAACTCACCTCGGGACAAGAGTTTCTATTGGAGATTGAGAGTCCGATGCACCGCTATGGAATTGCATTGAATGAACTCGCAACAGCACTCCCGCTTCTTTCCTCTACCCATTTCAAGGGATTTTCTCTGCATCTTCCTATCGCACCCATGGAGAGGATGTGGCTTCATACTGTGCTCTCCATGCTTCCATCAGAGGCGCATATTTGGATATCGCATGCGCATCACTTGGGGCGCATTGCGAAGAATTTCCCGAAGATGACATTTCATGAACGCGTAGGAACCGATCTTTGGCTGGGCCACCCGAAATCCCTTCACATGACTGCCACAGTGATAGATAAACATGAGGTACGCGGGGTTGCTGGATATCGCCTGCGAAAAGCGAATGGAACCTTGTTGGTAGTAAATGGTGGAACTGCGCACGGAGTAGGACTCACAGCACCTTCCAGTGACTTTTCACTTCTTGGTCGAATAAAGGTCGTTGCTAAAGCATGTTTTGAATTCTTTGGGATTCTTCGAAGCCCCTATTCATGGCATGGAAAGCCTCTACGCTTTTTTGAGCCGCCACATATGCAATCTTCACTTCTCTTATTTGATGGAAAGAACGCTCCTGAAATTGGTGATCAACTTTCACTCACCTTGAGGAATACGACGACGAACTTCGATCGAATCTTTGGTTTAGATTCTTAACGCACTGCCTGCATAACGGCCGCAGTTGAGCTATCCGTTGTTATATACATTAATGGAAGAACCGGTTCTGTCCCGGTGATATTAGCTGGCTCGGGGAATTGCAAAATAGGTTGACCCTTGAGAGCGCCCAACATGTAGCGCGTCCAAATGCGGGCGGGGAATGAACCTCCGGTCACTGAATTGAGTCCGCCGATACCGCGAAGTGTCTTAGTGGCATCGTCGCGATAAAAAGAGACAGACGTAGCAAGTTGCGGAGTAAAGCCACTGAACCAGGCAGATGCGTTCTCTTGGCTAGTTCCGGTCTTACCCGCCGCTGGGCGCTTCAATTTCTTCGCTTCGAAACCTGATCCAACTTTCACTACGGCTTGCAATGCCGTAGTGACGTCTGCCATGACATCTGCGCTAAAAACTTGTTCGCCTTGGGGCTTAGCTTCGAAGAGAATTCCGCCATTTCGCCCAGAGACAGTGGATATGTAGTAAGGCTTTGCATACACACCTTGAGCGGCGAAGGTGGCATATGCAGCTGCCACATCGAGCACGTGTGGGCTCGCTGGTCCAAGAACTACCGAAGGCGTCGCCATCATGGCAACTGAAGTGGGTATGCCTGCTCGGCGCGCTACTTCAACAACCTTCTCTGCACCGACTTGCAACCCAAGAGGTACGTAAACCGTGTTGACAGAACTTGCAGTTGCCTGAAGTAGTGTGATGTCTCCAAAAGATTTATTACCATAATTTCCCACTTCATACGGTTTGCCATCCACATCGTAAATTTGCGGTGAATCACCATTCCAGACGGTATCTAAACCTATGCCTGCCTCAAGCGCAGCGATTAATGCAAATGGTTTGAAAGTTGAACCCGCCATCGTAATACCTTGGGTGGCGTCGTTGAGTTGACGTACTAAGTAATCCTTCCCACCGTACATGGCAACAACTTCACCGGTTCCCGGGCGTACTGACGCAAGACCAATATGCAAATCTGCCGGAGACTTCTTCGGCGCTTGAGTATCTACAGCATCTACTGCAGCTTGTTGAGCAGCGCGCTCAAATGTAGTCTTGACCCGGAGTCCACTTACTAACAGTTGATCTTCGGTAAAGCCAAGTTTTGCTAATTCGCTCTTGACCGTCATTAAGAGAAAACCCGTAGGGCCAGCAAATTCTCCACCAGTAATGGGGTCCTTGACTTTGGGAAGCTTCGCCTTGGCAGCTTTCTCTGGCGTAATCCATTTTGATTCCACCATATTTTTAATAACGTAGGAAAACCGTGCCTCGAGGCGCTTTTTATTACCTTCACTGTACTGCGGATCGTAATAACCAGGAGAGCGTAAAACACTTGCCAATACGGCAGATTGTGACAATGTGAGTTGGTCAACATCACGGCCAAAGTACTGTCTAGCCGCTGCTTCCACACCGTAGGCACCGCGGCCAAAATAGATAGTGTTGAGATAACTTTCTAAAATTTGATCTTTCGAGAGCGTATTCTCTAATTTGATAGAGATTACTAATTCTTTAAGTTTTCGTTTGATTGTTCGCTCAGGTGTAAGAAATGCAGTCTTAGCGTATTGCTGAGTGATTGTGGAACCACCTTGCAGTGAACCGCCGCGTAAGTTGTAATACACCGCGCGTAGAATTCCGGTGGGGCTTACTGCAGAATCGGTATAAAAACTTTTGTTTTCAGCAGCGAGAACTGCGCGACGTAATTCGATTGGCATTTTGGCGAGCGGCACGCTCACACGGTTCTGCGCCCCAAGTCGGCCAATCTCGCTGCCATCGGCATATTGAATAATGGTGGCTTGCCCAGTAGTGAATTGATTGGGATCTGGAATTTTGACTGTAAAATATGCGAAGACCAACGTAGCAACGCCTGCGAGAGTGAAAAAACCAAAGAGTAGGAGACCCCAGCGGATGATGAGTCGAAGCGGTGAGGGTCTCACTTCACTCTCCTACTCCATCTCGGTTACTCATACGTCGGCAACCGCCTGGGGATTGCTCTTGGGATGCCATCACCCATCACATAGGTAGCGATGAGGTGGTTCCAACTGCATTTAATGCAGACCTCCACAATGTAGACCTGAAACTCACCGACCTGTTGGCTCATCTCCTCTATCTCTTCGTGGCTTTTGATGCGGCCTGAATACTGGCCGAGTAAATCCCCAAAGGTGTACCGCAATTCGAAAAGATTCTCTTTTCGGCAGACCGGGCACTTCCGATCGCTGACCACACCATGGTGCTTGGCAGCTCTGATCAAGTACGGATCAGCGTCGAGTAGGTCGCTAGAGAAGCCGCGGAAGAGCTCCCGGAGCTTCGCGCGCCGATCGAGTGCGTAATCGATGATCTCTCGGGCGCTCTCCGGGATCCGCAAGGGAGCGGGCGCGATCCGGGCAGGGGAACGAGACATGGTCTAAGCGTAAGACCCAATCTGAAGACTTTCCTGAGCGGGGAGAGTGAAAGCGGTGAGTTCGGCTGCACGCTCGATTTTGGGGCGCTCGATCTCCGGGCGTTCAATCTCCTGCGGCCGGGCCATAATTTGCGCCTGAAAGCTCCCCGGAATAGAGTTTGGATATATCGAGTCGATATAACAGATTCGTCGAATTGTAGGTAGGAGACGTCAGTGGCCACGAAGAAGAAGCAAGTTCTTGAACTTGCCATCCTCGGTGCCCTCAGCAACGGCGAAGCCCACGGCTATGAACTCCGACGCCGGGCAGTAGCTCTCCTCGGGGCGGTGCGCACCCTCTCCTTTGGTTCGCTCTATCCCGCACTTGTGGAGCTGACTTCCATTGGATTCTTGGAGAGCGATAGCACGGGAGCGCTTCCTCGAGGCGCTAATCCACGTGCGCGCATCGTCTATCGGCTTACTGCAGACGGCAAAGAACGTCTCAGTGATTTGCTTGGTCAAGCCGGTCCACATGCCTGGGAAGACGACGCCTTCCCGCTTCGTGTTGCACTCTTTGGAGATACCGAACATAAGGTGCGCGTTCGTATTTTGGAAGGTCGTAAACACCGTTTAGAGGAACGTCTAGAGAACCTGCGCGAATCCATGGTGCGTGGGCGTGAACGAGTAGATGTTTGGACGTTGGAGTTACAGAAACATAGTGAAGAGGCCGTCGAACGCGAAGTTCGTTGGCTTTCCGAGTTAATAGAAGAGGAGAAGCCATGAGCGAAATTCGTGTGGCAATCGTTGGTGTGGGTAATTGTGCTTCCTCCCTTGTACAAGGTGTGGAGTACTACAAGGATGCGAGCCCAGACCATCGCGTTCCCGGTCTTATGCACGTGATGATTGGGAAGTACCACGTCCGCGACGTCAAGTTCGTGGCAGCTTTCGATGTTGATGCAAAGAAGGTCGGTTTCGATCTTGCTGATGCGATCAGCTCAAGCCAGAACAACACCATAAAGATTGCTGATGTAGCTCCCACAGGCATTTCGGTACTGCGTGGACACACATTCGATGGTCTCGGTAAGTACTACCGCGAAATGATCGAGGAATCTGATGCGCAACCAGTCGATGTAGTAGCCACGCTCAAAGAGTCAAAAGCTGATGTCTTGGTCTGCTACCTCCCTGTTGGCTCAGAAGATGCCGCTCGCTTTTATGCACAATGCGCTATTGACGCTGGTGTGGCATTTGTTAATGCCCTTCCGGTCTTCATCGCAGGAACTAAAGAGTGGGCAGATAAGTTCACTGCTGCAGGTGTGCCAATCATTGGTGATGACATTAAGAGCCAGGTGGGCGCCACTATTACTCACCGTGTGCTCGCTAAACTCTTTGAAGATCGCGGAGTTATTCTTGATCGCACTCTCCAACTCAATGTGGGTGGCAATATGGACTTCATGAATATGTTGGAGCGTGATCGCTTGGAATCGAAGAAGATTTCTAAGACGCAATCAGTTACCTCACAACTCTCACATGACATAGGTAAGGGCAATGTTCATATTGGACCCTCTGACTATGTCTCGTGGTTAGACGATCGTAAGTGGGCCTATGTGCGCCTTGAAGGTCGTGCATTCGGAGATGTCCCACTTAATCTTGAATACAAGCTTGAAGTATGGGATTCACCTAACTCCGCAGGTGTCATCATCGACGCAATTCGTTGCGCCAAGATTGCACTTGATCGTGGCATTGGTGGGCCAATCCTTTCAGCGGCTTCTTACTTTATGAAGTCTCCTCCCGTGCAGTACTCAGACAGCGAAGCTCATGATGCTGTGGAGAACTTCATCGCTGGCACGATCGAGCGCTAATTTCACACCTGAGATGGCTTTTCTAACAGCGAACGGCGTGCGATTTAGAAGATTGCTCGCTGTTCGCTGGATATCGCAGGGTATGGATGGTCTCTACCAAACTGCTTTAGCCTCTTTTGTGCTCTTCTCACCTGAGAAGCAAGCCACCGCCGGATCGGCAGCGATTGCATTTGCAATCATGTTGTTGCCCTACTCTTTTCTTGGACCTTTTGTCGGCACCATCCTCGACCGCTTCTCGCGTCGGCAGATCATTTTCTATGCAAACACCATCCGTGCCTTCGATCTTCTTCTTGTCGCGCTGGTAACCATGCGAGGTAAGAGTGACTTACTTCTTGTTGTTGTAGTGCTCTTATCTTTCGGAGCTAATCGCCTTATTTTGGCTGGATTATCTGCCGGTCTCCCCCGCGTTATTGATCGCACTAAATTGATTGAATCAAATGCCATCGCGGTGACGGGCGGATCCATTGCGATAGTTATCGGTGGGGGGCTGGGATATGGATTACGTTCCCTACTCGGACACTTCGAATCACTCAATGCCGCTGACTCAATATTGGTCGCAGTCGCCGCACTTGGATACTTCATATCTGCCTTATGCTCGCTTCGTCTGAAACGTGATGAATTAGGACCAACCGAACATGAACTCGTGCGAGCTAAATCAGTAGGAATTGTCACCGCTGGGATTCTTGACTTCAAATCGGGATTAGCGCATTTACGTCTCCATCGCGATGCCGCACTTGGGATGATTGCCGTGGCTATTCAACGCGGCGGCATCACGGCTCTCGTGGTCACTTGCCTCTTATTGGAACGGAATACTTTTCATGATCCAAATAACCCAGATGCTGGATTAGCAGGATTGGTACAACTTGTGACCGCTGCTGGCGGGGGGGTTTTCGTTGGCGCGTTGATTGCTCCGTGGGCGACGCGCAAATGTGGACGGCATCGATGGATCAGAGTGGCGCTGGTTCTTAGTGCAACTCTTGTACCCACTTTTATTTGGGGAAGCCACATCCTTTTAGCTATCGCGGCTTTCTCGGTGGCCGGGTTTGGGCAATCAGTGAAAGTCACCTGCGATGCACTCGTACAAGAGAGCATTGCCGACGAGTTTCGTGGTCGAGTCTTTTCTGTCTATGACGTATTGGTTAATGCTGCGATCGTCGGTGGGGCTGGATTGGCTGCACTGATTGTGCCAACATCTGGGCGTTCACTCCTACTGCCTCTGCTTGTGGTCTTTGCCTACTTAACTATGGCATTTCTGCTACGAGGGTTTAGTAAACCGTCTACGGATTCGATTGGTTCTCCAGCCACCACTTCTTAAGTTCGGCAATCGCAATCTCTCTTCCCAGCGGGCCGCGGTCAAGGCGCAACTCCATGAGATGGTTATAGGCGGCCCCCACCAATCGAGAGGGCTTTACTTCTAAAATCTCCATAATTTCGTTGCCGTTAAGATCAGGACGAATTAAAGCGAGCTCTTCTTCTTCAGCCAAGCGCGCGATACGAGCTTCGAGATCATCGTAGATAGCGGCAAGCGTGGCGGCCTTACGCACATTACGAGTGGTGCAATCCGAGCGCGTTAAGACATGTAAGTGAGTAAGAAGATGTTCCGCGTCACGTACATAACGTCTTACGGCGCTATCCGTCCACTCACCACTTCCATAGCCATGGAAGCGCAAATGCAACTCGACCAACGTCGTTACATCGTTCACAATGTCGTTGCTATACCGCATTGCTTTAAGTCTAGATTTGGCTAAATGTGCACCCACCACTTCATGGTGATGAAACGAGACTCCACCCCCAGGAATGAGAGCTCTAGTTTTGGGTTTTCCGATGTCATGCATGAGCGCAGCCAGTCGAATAACAAGATTGGGACCGCCTAAACGCTCTTCCATTTCAATTGCTTGTTCTAAAACAATGAGTGAGTGCTCATAAACATCTTTATGTCGATGATGCTCATCAATTTCTAATTGGAGTTTAGGTAATTCGGGCATCACATATTCAGCGACTCCACTGGAGACCATCAAACTCAAACCAATGCGGGGGTGATCTGACAGGAGGAGTTTGTTGAACTCCTCTCTAATACGTTCTGCAGAAATAATGGATAAGCGATCCTTCATTACATTAATAGCAGTAAGCACGGCCGCATCTGGCGTCACGCCAAGTTGCGCAGCAAATCGAATTGCCCGCATGATGCGCAATGGGTCATCAGAGAAAGATTCTTCTGGAGTACCTGGAGTAGAGAGCCGTCTCTCGTTGAGGGCGGTTACACCACCAAATGGATCGACGAAACGGCTTCCCGCTTCTTCGAGAACCAATGCCATCGCATTAATCGTAAAATCTCGTCTACGTAAATCGCCCTCTAGCGAGTCACCGAACTCGACCTGAGGCTTTCGACTCTCTGGGTCATATAGCTCACTTCGATAGGTAGTGATTTCAATCTGTAAATCACCGCGCGCACCCGAAATGGTCCCGTACTCAATTCCGGTCTCCCAGATCGAATCACACCATCCTTGAAGCATTTTCTTGATTTCCGTAGGGCGGGCCGCGGTGGTGAAGTCCAAGTCGGTGGAGAGCCGACCCAGAATGGCATCTCGGACGCACCCTCCCACGAGGGCTAATGGGTTTCCGGCGGCGGCGAAACGGCTCGCCAAATCGCGGACTTCAGGCGCCAGGCGCTCGAGTTCTTGTAGCGCGAGTTGCCCGGCGGCAGCGTGCAGCGGCGAGTTCATAAGTTCAAGGGTAGGGGTAGGCAGGGTGGCTCGTTACGCTGTTCCCATGACCCCCGCGCACGAGCATGGGGCGCTTCCACCTTTTGGGCAGCCGGCACGCCCCACCCCAGCCGCCCTGGCAGGAAAGAAGCGACCTTCCGCTTCTACACCTCAGCCCTCCCAGGCCACGCCACGGCCAGGTAAAGAGCGCCAAGAGAAACCTCGCCGGCGCAATGAAGAGATCAGTGCTGGCGGATTGGTTATTGATCTTTCTGGCGACCTCGGACTCCTTATTGGTCGCCACGATAAACGCGGACGCACCTTATGGTCACTTCCTAAGGGTCATATTGAATTTGGCGAGACACCCGAAGACGCAGCCATCCGTGAAGTGGCTGAGGAGACTGGAATTGAGAGCGCGATCACTCGTTCTCTCGGTGTTATTGATTTCTGGTTCATGGCTGAAGGAAAGAGAATTCATAAAACAGTGCACCACTATCTCTTTCGGATGACAGGTGGAATTTTAACTCCTCAAAAGAATGAAGTTGATGAGGTAGCTTGGTTTCCACTTGTGGAAGTCTCTAAACGCCTGGCCTACTCAGACGAGCGCAAACTCATAGCAAGTTTTGGCGATCTAAAGAATTTAATCTAATGAAGAGAGTTTTCCTCGCTCTCATATTCCTCATTGCTACTTCATTAAATTTACAACCAGTGCACGCAGCAGCTTCTACCATCAATTATGCGTTTGCAAATATTGCACAAGCCAGCACAACTTCATTAGCGAGTATCAGTCTTGAGTTGACATCACCAGATGGAGCCCAGTCATGGAGTGTACGTATCTTGCGTTCTCCAAAAGTATTCAAATCCCGCAGTGAACTATTGGCATTTGAAAAGAATCCTTTAATCGCCTCTCAAGTGGTACTTGATAGGAGCGGCAATAACAGCTTGGAGAAGATTAATGCATTACGAGTGCGCATAGAGATCCCTGATGCGCCACAAAAATCCCTTGAAATAAGGGGTTATCTCGCAGAGATTTCTATTATTGGTGGAAAGCCTGCGAAGGTCCCTTTCTTTCTTATTGGAAAAGGAAATCAAGGTGTAGCACCCACTCCTGTCTCGTGGATATGGCCAATACTGGATACTCCGCATAGAAATATCGAGGGTGTATTTACGGATGATGTACTCGCTACAAGCCTTCTTCCTCAAGGCCGTCTTGGGCGTATGCTCACCGCAGCGGAGGGAAGAAACTTCACTTGGTACATCGACGCTGAGTTAATTGAAAGCGTAGAAGCAATGAGTAAGGGTTACTCCTTACTTGATGGTAGTGAAGGAGCGGGCAAAAGTGCAGCCACGGAATGGTTAGCACGTCTCCGTAGGGCAATTGAGGGCCGCAATGTTTATGCCGCACCTTACGGTGACCCAGACTTGGCCACCTTTATCTCACTCAAGAAACCAATTGCTTTGGCCGCGTTACAAGTGATCGGTGCAAACCGCTTAGCTCAATCTTTGGGAGTAAGTGTACAGAGCGATCTCGCCTGGCCAAGCGATGGTCTCTTTTCATCAAAATCACTCGCGTATTTGAAGAGTGCGGGTTATACAAAGTGCATAGTCAGTCGAAGAATGTCTCCTACTCCTACGAATGAAACTGCAACGCGTACTTCTTTCGCCAAAGCTGAAGGAGTTGACCTTTTAATAGGTGATGAAATTTTGTCGCGATACTTAAAAAATATTTCTATAGAAGTGAGCAATCACTTCTATGCCCAACTGGCAATGATCACCGCCGAGCGCCCCACCACCGCACGGCCACAGGTAGTAATACCGGAGCGCATGCCGACGCTCACTTATAGCCAAGCGTTGGTGGCCGATCGCGAACTGCCTATCAATGAGATCTCACGCGATCTCTCCGTGGCTACCGCCGCCTCACCGACCTCCCCGCTGACCTCCCCGCTGGCCACCCTGAAGGTGGCCGGGCTGGAACCTCGAACCACTTCAGTGCTACCTCGGGTTGAGAGTCTGATCGCCCAATTTGGCGCCGTCACCCTGCCCCCACACGTGAGTTCAACGGAGTCGAAGCTGCGCTCCACACTTGTTTTAACAGCGGCTTGGCGAAGCGCGCCCTTTGCGGGTTACCTCTTCTCTCAATCGACTCTCAAAATTGCTGAACGGATCAACCGACAAGCCCGAGTGCTTCCCGGACGCTACACATTGACCAACCTTAATGGAAAGGTTCCACTCACTTTAAGTAACGATGCTGCGTTACCCGTACACCTACGACTCGAGTTGCGCCCCACCACACTTCGCCTCAAACAGCCAGCAGCTGTTGACCTTCAACTTCCAGCAAAATCGCACTCCCAAGTGTCGGTGCCAATTACGGCGTACTCATCCGGCGAAGTCTTTATGGAGGCCAGGCTCTTAGATGCCGCCAACCATCAAGTAGGAGATGTGGTGTTGTTGCGGGTTTCTATTTCTAGCATTCCACCAGCAGCCATCTTGGTCACCGAGATTGCTGGCGCTGCCCTTTTCCTCGCTGCAGCAGCGCAGGTAATTCGCAGAGTGAGAAAGCGTCGATCATGAGCGAAATGATGCGTTCATCCGCAATTATGGCGGTGGGAACCACCATCTCTCGTCTTACTGGGCTAGTCCGTAATCTCTTACTTGTCATTGCACTAGGAACTGCAATTCTCGGTGATACTTATCAGGTAGCCAACACCATTCCCATGATTATTTATATTCTTGTGGCGGGAGGCGCTCTTAACGCTGTCTTTGTGCCACAACTCGTCAGAGCCATGAAAGATAATTCTGACGGAGGAAGTGCGTTTACTTCTAAATTAGTTACGGCCACAGTAGTCATACTCGGCGGCGCCACTTTCGTAACAATCCTCTCTGCCCCATTAATTATTCGTCTCTACGCAAGTAAGTTTTCAGATCCTAGTTTCATTGACGAATTCAACCTCACTGTCACTTTTGCACGTTACTGTTTGCCGCAGATTTTCTTTCTCGGCCTCTTCACCGTCCTTGGCCAGATCGCCAACGCTCGAGGAAGTTTCGGTCCAATGATGTGGGCGCCCATCGCTAACAACCTTGTCGTCATAGTGGTTTTAGGCGTCTTTATTGCTATCGCACCTTCAGTGAGCGCCAATTCTCTTACCTCGGGGAAGCAGGCATTGCTCGGACTTGGGACTTCATTCGGTGCGCTCATTCAAGCTGTCCTACTTCTTCCCGTCGTAGCGCGCTCGGGAGTGAAATTGCGTCCGAACTTCCATTGGAGGGAGTTGCGCAAATCTGCCGGGTTAGCTACGTGGACTCTCATTTTTGTACTTTTCAATCAATTGGGTTTTATGGTGATTGTAAACTTGGCAACCGCAGTCTCGGTTCGAGCAACACAAGCTGGGGTTACTGAAGGAGTTGGATTTACTCCGTACCAAAATGCTTATCTCATATTTATGCTGCCTCATTCAATTATTGCGGTCTCATTTGTAACGGCACTTCTACCAAAAATTTCAAGAGCGGCGGCGGCCGGTCAAGGCGAGAGTGTCAAGCGCGATCTGGTGAGCCACCTCGGAATTGTGGGCGCGTTTACAGTTCCCGCAGGGATGGCTTTTCTCTTCTTGGGCCAACCGATCGCACACCTGCTTTATCTTGGAGCCGATAGTTCAAGTGCACATCAAATCGGATCGGTGCTAGCTGGGTTCTCCTTGGGAATCATTCCGTTCTCTGCTTCATATCTCTTGCTTCGCGGCTTCTATGCTTATGAAGACACCAAAACACCGGCTTTCATCACGCTGGTGATGAATCTTGTGATGTGCATGTTTGCCTTCGCCGCTTATCACTTCCTCCCTCTTCATTGGATCACTGTCGGCATAGCAGTAGCTTTCGGAATCGGTTATTTAGCGAGTACTTTTGTGGCCTCAAGAATTCTTCGCACAAGGGTCGGTGTGTTAGAAGGTGTGCTGGGGACGTACGCAAAGTTATTCTTTCTCGCGCTTATTGCCTTTCTCCCCTCTTTGATCATTCACCACTTCATCTCTATCGCACACGAAAGCCTTTCAGCAGTCATTGAGTTACTGCTCTCTGGAAGCGTTGGGCTCTCCATCTATCTCTGGTTAGGCGGGCTGATGAAAATCGAGGCCCTCATGCAAGTTCGTCAGCTACTTGCCAAGGGTTGGAAACGCCTCACCGGAGCGCGTGGCCAAGGCGGGAATCAATAACGCCTAAGATTGGTTTCATATTCATCGATGGAAGGTAAGAGATGGCTCTGGCTCATGGATCGCGCGAAAACCCCGCTGAAGTAGTAATCGTGGGTTCTGGCCCCGCCGGTTACACCGCTGCGATCTACTCAGCGCGTGCTCAACTCGAGCCGATTCTCTATCAAGGCTCCGTCACCGCAGGTGGCGCCTTGATGAACACCACCGAAGTGGAGAATTTTCCCGGATTCACCCACGGAATTATGGGTCCTGAGTTGATGGATTCTATGCGCGATCAGGCCGAGCGCTTCGGAACAAAGATGATCACTGATGACATCACTGAGATGGAATTGGCCGGGAGCATCAAACGCCTCGTTGATGGTTCAGGCAATGAAGTCTTCACTAAGAGTGTCATCTTGGCGATGGGTTCGGCTTATCGCGAATTAGGACTTCCTGATGAGAAGCGACTCTCCGGCCACGGCGTCTCATGGTGTGCTACGTGTGATGGATTCTTCTTCCGCGACCAAGATATTGCTGTCGTGGGAGGCGGAGACTCAGCTGTAGAAGAAGCGACCTTTCTTACCCGATTTGCTTCCTCAGTCACCATGATTCATCGCCGTGACTCGCTACGGGCTTCGAAAATCATGGCTGAACGCGCGCATAGCAATCCGAAGATTAAGTTCGCATGGAATAGTGAAGTGAGTGAGATTCATGGCGAGGCTAAGGTAAGTGGTGTCACGCTAAGGAATGTAAATGATGGATCTAGCAGCACTCTGCCAATTACTGGTCTCTTTGTAGCTATTGGTCACGATCCACGGAATGAATTAGTGAAGAACCAAATAACTCTTGATGGTGAGGGTTACGTATTAGTTGATGCAGGCAGTACCCGAACCAATCTCCCAGGAGTCTTTGCTTGCGGGGACTTGGTGGACCACATCTATCGACAAGCCATTACAGCTGCAGGTTCGGGATGTCAGGCCGCTCTCGACGCAGAACGTTTTCTTTCCGACGCACACTAAGATCTACAAATAACGAGGGGATAAATAATGGGTACCATGACTGCAGTAACAACAGCTACCTTTGATGCCGAGGTACTCAAGAGTAATCTTCCGGTCCTCGTAGATTTTTGGGCAGAATGGTGCGGTCCCTGCCGCGCTGTAGCTCCGATCCTGGAAGAGATTTCTCAAGAGCATGGCGCAAAGCTCAAGATCGTCAAACTTAATATCGACGAAAACTCAGAGCTCGCCATTAAATATGGCATTACTTCCATTCCGGCTTTAAATATTTTCGTTAATGGTGAAGTTGTGAAGAGCATTGTGGGAGCTAAGCCGAAGCCCATGCTCCTGAAAGATCTCGAAGCTTTTATCTAAAGAGGTATTGACCTTAGATATCTCATGATATTAAAACGTGGATCGCGGGGAGTTGAGGTTGTTGAGCTCCGTGACACTTTGGTCCGTTTAGGGCTTCTAGAGAGTGTCAATTCTGCAGCGGAACATGACCTTTTTGACGGAGAAGTAGAAGTCGCAGTGCGCGCTTTTCAACAAGGGCGCGGGTTAACTTCTGATGGCATGGTGGGCACGCATACTTTTCGCGCGCTTGATGAAGCTCGATGGAGATTAGGCGATCGCGTCATCCGAATAAGCGCTCCTATGATGCGCGGGGACGATATCGCACTTCTGCAAACTCGGCTGATGGAGATGGGTTTTGATTTAGGTCGGATCGATGGCATTTTCGGTCCGCGCAGTGCACATGCCCTCGCAGCGTTTCAGAAATCATCAGGATTAAATGGTGATGGTTCATGCGGTCCAGAGACACTGCTTGCGCTTCGTCGCCTTCAACGCACCGTCACTGGCGGTCTCGCACATGGTTTAAGGGAGGCAGATGCGATACGTCGACAAGGACCGGCGCTCTCTGGAAAACGCATTGTTATTGATCCGGGTCATGGTGGTGATGATTTCGGTGTGAGTGCTTTCGATCTCAATGAATCTGAGATTGTGCTTGATGTGGCCTCGCGTATTGAAGGCAGACTTGGAGCCCTTGGTGTCGCTGTTTACCTCACTCGCGGCTCGCAGAGTTTGCCTCTTGATGATGGGAAGAGAGCCGAGTTTGCCAATCAGAGCGGCGCGGATCTCTTTCTCTCCCTCCACCTGGATGCGAATCTGGCATCAGATGCTCGCGGGGTAGCCACTTACTATTACGGAAATGATGCACATGGCGCACACTCTGTGGTGGGTCAACGACTCGCCTCTCTCATCCAACGAGAGATCTGCGCCCGCACCGATCTCCTTGATTGCCGCGTACACGCAAAGACGTGGGAGTTACTCCGAAATACCCGAATGCCGGCAGTACGCGTCGAACTTGGATATCTCACAAATTCTAGCGATGCGGCCAGACTTCGTGATGGAAATTTTCGAGAAGTCCTAGCGGAGTCTCTGGCGATCGCAATTCAACGTCTCTACTTACCAGATGATGGCGAAGGTGAGACTGGAGTACTTCGCTTGAGTGATTTGCGTGAGAAGATATAAGCATGAGCACCGGATCGCGCCTCGACGCTTTCGTAGCGCGTTATGCAGAGCGGACCAAAAGCATGACCGCCAGCGAGATCCGGGGACTCTTTGCGGTGGCCTCCAGACCTGAAGTTGTCTCTCTCGCCGGCGGCATGCCAAACCTCACTGCGCTGCCAATGGATGTGATTTCGCAAATCGTCGCAGACGTCATTAACGAAAATGGTCAGGTAGCTCTGCAGTACGGCAGTGGACAGGGTGATCCAGTCTTACGTGAGCAAATCACTGAGATTATGAAACTTGAGGGGATTGATTCCCATCCTGATGACGTCGTCGTTACTACTGGTTCACAACAGGCTCTCGATCTAGTTGCCCGTATTTTTCTTGATCCAGGTGATGTGGTTCTTGCCGAGGCGCCTTCCTATGTAGGAGCTCTTGGAACTTTCCGGCAATATCAAGCGCGCATCGTCCACGTTGAGATGGATGATAACGGTTTGATCCCAGAGAGATTGCGTGAAGCCATAGCTCATACACGTGCACAAGGCGGAAAGATTAAATTTCTCTACACAATTCCAAATTTTCAGAATCCGGCTGGAGTATCGCTCTCATTAGAGCGACGCCAAGAAGTACTTAGGATTGCACGCGATGCAGACATTCTTATTATTGAAGATAATCCCTACGGTCTTCTTGGTTTTAATACTGAACCCACTCGTGCATTGCGAGCAGATGATCCAGACAATGTTGTTTATTTAGGTTCTTTTTCAAAAACATTTGCACCAGGATTACGTGTGGGTTGGGCTGCTGCCCCACACGCAGTTCGTGAAAAGCTTGTATTGGCTAGCGAGTCTTCAATTCTCTGCCCGTCAAATTTTGCACAAATGGCTATCTCTCGGTATTTCGCAACTCAACCGTGGCAAGATCAAATCAAATCTTTTCAAGGCCTCTATCAAGAACGCCGTGATGCCATGTTAGAAACTCTCGAACAACACTTTCCGGCAACTGCTACGTGGACTAAACCAGGTGGCGGTTTCTATGTATGGGTGACACTTCCGGAAGGTATTGATACGAAGGCCATGTTGCCGCGCGCCGTTACCTCACGTGTTGCCTACGTTCCAGGAACTGCTTTCTTTGCAGATGGTTTTGGTTCATGGTCAATGCGTCTCTCTTACTGTTACCCATCACCTGATCGAATTCGTGAAGGTGTGCGGCGTCTTGCGGGAGTCATTGAAGAAGAAATGGAGTTGCGTGCCACTTTCGGAGGTGCAGCTATTCCATTGAGTGAACGTTCTCAAAGAATCCTGCCACCTAGTGAATTGATGTGAGTGAGATGCACTTATCCCGCGTACTCGTACTCTCGGGGGGACTCTCCCATGAGCGGGATGTCTCCATCCGCTCGGGTCGACGGGTAGCCGAGGCTCTTCGCTCGCAGGGTATAGAAGTTAGTGAGGTGGACTCGGATAGTTCACTCCTTCCTACCCTCTCAGCCCTCGAAGCTGGGAGCGTCATCTTTCCTACGCTTCATGGGGCGGCAGGTGAAGATGGCGCCATTCGTGACATTTTCGAAATGCTCGACCTCCCCTATGTGGGATCCAGTGCTGATGCCTGCCGGAGATCCTTCGACAAGCCGATTGCAAAGGGAATTGTGGAATCAGCCGGAATTCAAGTGCCTGCCTCTAGGGTCCTGCCACACTCCACTTTCCGTGAACTCGGAGCGCAATACTTACTTCCATTGATTGAGAAATCTATTGGCCTACCGCTGATGGTGAAGCCCGCTAAAGGCGGATCGGCATTAGGTGCAAGTGTGGTTCGTACTGCTGCTGAACTTCCCGAGGCCATGATCTCTGCCTTCTCTTACGGCAACGATGTAATCATTGAGCCTTTCATTGCCGGACGAGAAATTGCGGTCTCTGTCATAGAGGAGAGTGATGGAACTCTTACGGCACTTCCCATTGTAGAAATTGTGGCTGATTCAGGTTTCTACTCATATGACGCTCGATACACGGCGGGGTTAACTGAATTCTTTGTGCCAGCAAACATTGATTCGGCGTTAAGTGCCAGAGCTACCGAAGTTGCTAAGAAAGTTCATTCGGTACTTGGGCTTCGTGATCTTTCGCGCTCCGATCTCATCATCGATAACAATGGTGAGGTCTGGTTCTTAGAAGTTAATGTGGCCCCTGGTATGACCGAGACATCGTTACTGCCGCAATCTGTAGCGGCCACTGGCCGAGAAATAGGCACGCTATATAAGGAATTAGCAGAACGCGCTCTACTTCGTAAGTACTCTACTTCTCAATAACTCCGAGGATTCTTTCGAGATCGTCTACAGATGCAAACTCAATCGAAATCTTTCCTTTGCTACGACCTAATTCAATTTTTACACGAGTATCTAATTGGTCAGAGAGTCGGCTAGAAATTTCTGCTAATCGAGGCGAGGTGGGACGAGCATGTTTTGTGCGGGTCTTTTTCTCATCTTCTAGTCCGCCCATCGCAACAATTTCTTCAACTGCGCGCACACTTAAACCTTCGGCGACAATCTTGCTCGCTAATCTCTCGATCTCCTCGGAGCTTGAGAGTGAAAGGAGTGCTCGTGCATGACCCGCGGAGAGCACACCTGCAGCTACTCGCTTTGCCACGGATGGTGGCAACTTTAATAAGCGTAAAGTGTTAGAAATTTGTGGGCGTGAGCGCCCAATGCGGGTAGCGAGTTCCTCTTGTGTGCAGCCAAAATCTTTAAGTAACTGTTCATAAGCGGCCGCTTCTTCTAATGGATTAAGTTGCGCGCGATGTAAGTTCTCCAGCAGTGCATCCCTGAGTAAGTCATCATCTTCACTCTCTTTCACAATGACAGTGATCTCTGAAAGACCAGCTTCTTTGCTCGCCCGAAGCCGACGCTCGCCCATAATCAATTCATATTTACCGTGAGCAAGGGCGCGCACCACTGGAGGTTGTAAGAGACCGACTTCTTTAATTGAAGCAGCAAGTTCGGCAAGTGCCTCTGGTTCAAAAATTTGTCGCGGCTGACGAGGATTCGCTGAAATGCTCTTGATGGAAACGGTCGCCAGACGGAGTAAACCCTCAAGCGATGATTGAGAGTTATCCACAGGTCTTGCAGGAGTTGTGGATACCTCGTTGACCTGGGATTTTGACTCTTTTAAGGAAGAGTTCTCCACTGGCTTACTCGGTGAAGAGTGTGGGATTAGTGCTCCGAGGCCACGGCCGAGGCCGCCTTTCTTTCCACTCATGAATGGCTACTTCCTTTGATATCGATGGCGCGTTCGGCTATCTCTCTGGCGGCCGCAAGGTAGGCCACCGCACCAGGCGAGAGTGGATCATAAGTCATCACGGTTTGGCCATACGAAGGAGCTTCTGAGAGTCGAACGCTTCGCGGGATGGCAGAGGTGAGTACCTCGGCCGGAAAGTGCTCCCGTACGTTATCCGCCACATCATTTGCCAGCCGGGTACGCCCGTCAAACATCGTGAGCAAGATGGTGGAGAGGTTAAGGCCCGGATTGAGGTGCTCGGTGACTAGCCGAACAGTGCCAAGCAATTGCGTGAGGCCCTCGAGGGCGTAATACTCACATTGAATCGGGATGAGGAGTTCCTCGGCAGCCACCAAGGCATTAAGTGTGAGCAACCCGAGGCTGGGTGGGCAATCAATCAGCACATAATCGACTCGATTTCCGGCAGCTTCCCTGAGCGCTAAATAGCTTTCTAAGAGGCGGCGAAGTCGGTTTTCTCGCGCCACCATCGGGACCAATTGAATCTCAGCGCCCGCGAGGTCAAGGGTGGCGGGAGCACACTCCAACCCCTCAAATCCAGGTACTTTGACGACCACTTCGGCGAGGGGTCGTGATTCCACCAAGACTTCAAACATCCCTGGAATGGCTTCGTCGTGGTGTTCCACGCTCAGCGCAGTAGAGGCATTTCCTTGTGGATCAAGGTCGATTACTAAAACTTTAAGGCCACCCATGGCCAGCGCAGCCGCAATATTGACTGATGTTGTGGTCTTACCAACTCCACCTTTTTGATTAGCTACCGTGAAGATACGGGTAGCGGGCGGGGCAGGCATCCGCTCCTTCAGGCGACGGATGCCAATGACGCTCCGTGTTTCACGTGAAACGCTCACTTGGCCCCCTTTCGCACGATCAGAATCTTGCCACTCTCAATTCCCTCAAGATAGGGCTCTTCGATATCGACCGTGACGGGCTTGAGTTTGGAGATCACTTTCTCCGCCTGTCGCACCTCTTCTTCGACGCTGCTCCCTTTCAGTGCAACTAACGAGCCGCCGGGAGCGATGAGAGGCCAGACCTGAGCGAGTAGCTTCGGGGTGGCAGAGAGCGCCCGAGCGGTGACAACTTGATAAGAGCCCTTCGCCTCTTCTGCTCGGCCTCGAATAATAGTGATCGTAAGCCCCAACTCGATCTTTACTTCTTCAAGGAAATCCACCCGGCGCTGAAGCGGCTCTAAAAGGGTGACTTTTAAGTCTGGGCGGGCTAACGCCAAGGGGATTCCTGGAAGCCCGGCCCCACTACCAATATCAATAACTGTGGCGCTTTCCGGCAGATATGGAAGGAGGAGGAGCGAGTTCAGGATATGCCGGCTCCACATCCTTGGCGCTTCTCGCGGCCCCATCAGACCGCGTTCAATTCCCGCTGTGAGGAGTAGCTCGGCATAGTGGTGAATCTCTCTACTACGCGTGGGGAAGTAATGGGTGACCACCCCTTCGGGGGGTGTTTCACGTGAAACGTTAGGCAGGAAGAATCACGACCCGGCGGTTGGGCTCCTCACCCTCAGACTCACTGGTGAGTTCTGACTCCGCCACCGTGTCATGCACGATCTTCCGTTCAAATGGGTTCATGCTTGCCATCTTGACGGCTGTCCCAGTGCTCTTCACCTCTTCGATAGCGCGCAGCGCACTTTCGGCGATTTCTGCGCGGCGTTGCACCCGGTAACCCTCAATATCGAGCATGAGGCGACTGCGCTCATCGGTGACTGTTTGCACGGCTAACCTGGTGAGCTCCTGGAGCGCATCCAGCACCTCGCCATCGCGACCTACAAGAATGCCTAAATTGCCACCCGCGATGGCGACCGCTGCCCGACCATTCTCCACATCCATATCGATATCGCCATCGAGGTCTGCAATATCGAGTAACGCTTCGAGGTAATCTGCAGCGATCTCACCCTCTTCTTCTAACCGGGTCAAAAGCGGCTTTTTCTCGTCTGACTTCTCAATAACTTCATCTTTAACAACTGCATCTGTGACGGTCTCATTCATGAGCGCTCCTTAGGTTGATGTAAAATCAAAGTCATAACCCGTTATGACCTATTTTATATAGGTATGGGCTATTTCTTTCGCTTCGGTTTTTTAGGTTTCTTAGGTTGTGCTCGTTGCCCAGTGATCTCTTCAGGAGAACTCTCTTCTGAGTTTCCACTCTCAGTTTCGCTCAGCCGCACTCCGCTTTTACGAGCTTTTCGCGCTTCCCATTCTTCATACGCTGGTGAGCCGGGGGTGGGGTTGTTGCGAATGACATAGAACTGTTGACCCATCGTCCATAAGTTGGTGGTGAGCCAATAAAGCAGAACTCCCACTGGAAAATTAACTCCAGAGACAGCAAAAATAATGGGGAAGACGTAGAGCAAAATCTTTTGTTGTTGCACCATGGGGTTGTTTTCAAGTGATGCGGCTGGCATACCCTTCATCATGAGTTGACGTTGGGTCGTGAAAGTGGTGGCCGACATAAGGATAATTAAAATTACCGTAACAATCTTGACTGTCATGGTTGATGTCGAGCTCATTGCTGGGTGCATAAACGACTCTGAGAGCTTCGCACCAAAAAAATGAGCATTTGCTGCGTCGCAGACTTCTTCGCGAGAAAATACGCCAGCGTTGACATGTTTGGCAGCTGTTGTGGCACATTTACCGTACTTGTCGAGACTTCCTGAAATGCTATTGAGGACTCTAAAGAGTGCAAAGAAGATGGGTGCCTGAGCCAAGATTGGTATACAAGAAGCTAGTGGGTTGGTGTTGTGCTCTTTGTAGAGCTTCATCAACTCCTCGGATTGCTTTTGGCGATCATCCTTGTACTTCTTTTGAAGCTCTTTCATCTTTGGTTGCAACACTTGTAATGCGCGCTGACTCTTAATCTGCTTGACGAAAAGCGGAATGAGAATGATTCGAATAGTGATTACAAGACCCACAATGGATAGCGTCCATGAGAGACCGGCATTTAACCCTAAACCACTAAATAGTGAGTGGAAAGCCCGCATAATGAAGGAAACTGCGATGTAAAGCGGATTAAGAACGGAGTCCATAGGCACCTTCTCTCATTAATGTACTTTCTTGCGCTTTCATTGAAATCACATAATCCACGCCACCTGAGCTCCATGGGTTGCAACGGAGTAAGCGCCAAAGAGCCATGCCAACACCACGTAAACCGTGAGTAGAAATGGCGGTGATGGCATACGAGGAACATGACGGATAGTACTTACAACGGGGCGCTAAACCAGGAGAGATAAATTTTTGATAAAAGCGCAATGGTGAGATGGCCAGAGAGCGGGCTAGTGAGTTCATGCTCGACCTGCTGAAGTGAGAGCAACATCAATCTCATCTTGAAGTTGCCGGTAAGGGAGCGTAGTAATTGCCGGCAAGGCTCGCACCACAAAACGATCTTGAGAATTGAGACGATCGAGTCGAGTCGAGATAATGGCCCTTAATTGGCGAGTAACCCGATGGCGAACGACTGAATTACCCACACTTTTAGAGACGATAAAACCTACTTGACTTGTTGAGCTGGGGATCTCTGTGCTCCCAGCATGCAACACAAAAGCCGATGAAGAGATTCGGCGACCACGGAGGGCGCGCTTGAAATCCGTGTTTGTACGCAGACGTTGTGTGCGCTTCATAAGGAAGAATCGACCGCTGTGTTGACCGACATGGAGGCGTTAGGCCGAGATACGAACGCGGCCTTTTGCGCGGCGAGCAGCGAGCACCGCACGACCAGCGCGAGTTGACATGCGGAGACGGAAACCGTGTTTCTTGGCGCGTCGACGATTGTTGGGTTGAAAAGTCCGCTTAGTCACAGTGGGGCTCCTGGGGTTATCACGGCACTCTGCTGAGTGCACAGGTCTAAAAAGGTACGCGTCTGCCGAGTGAGGGTCAAACTGGCGCCGTTTCGCTAGCCGGGGATCGCAGGAAGTCTCTAGATATCTCCGGAAGTCTCTAGATATCTCTGGAGGTGTGGTGAGTGAAAAATAGCGGCACACTGAGGGTTGTGGAGAAGTACTTGCCTGGGGATAACCTCTCGCGGTACGGTTCCCACCCTCAAAGAGGCGTATTACATCGCTAAAAAAGGTCTCTATCAGAGAGCGAGTTCTCTGATATATCTGTGGATAAGCCTGTGGATAACTAAAAGTGGGGTGGAGAAATGGAAGAGATCGCTATTAGTGAACGGGTAGATGACCTCACCACCCTCTGGCAGCGAATTGTGCTCCGGGTAAATGAAGCGACGCCGCAACACGGCGCCTTCCTTAATCTCACCCAACCCGAAGGTGTGGTCGAGCGCGGTGGCGCCACCACTCTGCTCCTCTCAGTACCTAATGAATTTGCCCGCGGGGTTTTAGAAAATCGTCTCCGTGGCCCCATTACGACTGCTTTGGCGGCGGAAATTGAAGGTGACGTGCGAATCGCGGTCACTGTTGATGAATCTCTCGCTGAACAAGTTCAAGACGATCCAGAGCCCGAGGTAAGGCCCGGTACGGGTCGCGGGAGCGAACGCAGCCACGAAAAAGATATTGAAGATAGCAAACTTAATCCGCGGTACATATTTGAAACTTTCGTTATTGGTGCATCAAATAGATTTGCACATGCTGCGGCGGTTGCGGTCGCTGAGGCTCCAGCAAAAGCTTATAACCCGCTCTTTATTTATGGTGACTCTGGTTTGGGTAAAACCCATCTCCTGCACGCTATTGGCGCATACGCGAAAGATCTCTATAGCGGTGTCCGAGTCCGATATGTATCCAGTGAAGAGTTCACCAACGACTTTATTAACTCGATTCGCGATGATAAAAAGAGTGCCTTCCAACGCCGCTATCGTGACGTAGATATTCTCCTTGTCGATGACATCCAATTCCTGGAAAATAAGGAACGTACACAAGAAGAGTTTTTTCATACGTTTAACACTCTAAAGAACGCTAATAAGCAGATTGTTATCTCGAGCGACCGGGCGCCAAAACAACTCACCACTTTGGAAGATCGCTTAAGAAGTCGCTTTGAAGGTGGATTAATCACTGATATTCAGCCACCAGAACTTGAAACTCGTATTGCTATTCTTCGTAAGAAGGCTGCTCAAGATAAATTAAACGCTCCGGATGATGTCCTTGAATACATTGGTAGCAAAATCTCTACAAACATTCGAGAGCTTGAAGGTGCGTTGATTCGGGTGACCGCCTTCGCTAGTTTGAACCGTCAGCCAGTAGATATGTCGTTGGCTGAGATAGTTCTCAAAGACCTCATCCCTGGGGAATTAGGGCCAGAGATCACATCAAGCACGATCATGGCTCAAACAGCTGCCTACTTCTCTCTCACGCTCGAAGACCTCTGTGGTACCTCTCGTTCGAGAGCATTAGTGAACGCCCGCCAAATCGCGATGTATTTATGTCGCGAACTCACAGAACTCTCATTGCCAAAAATTGGCCAGACTTTCGGTGGCCGCGACCACACCACAGTGATGCACGCAGATCGCAAGATTCGACAGTTAATGGCCGAACGACGGAGCATTTTCAACCAAGTCACCGAGCTCACCAACCGGATTAAGCAATCCGCTCGAGCGAACGGGTAGAGATGGTTATTTTTAAGAATATTTTTAGGAATAAGTACCCCAATGCCCGTTTTGCCATATTTCATACACAGCATGGGGATAAGCGTGGGGATAACCCTCTCTCTTCTGGTGGGAAAGTGGTCTTATATAGGGGTATCCCTGTGGAGGAAATGCGTACAACTCACAACTCTCACTTGATGTTCCCACGTTGGGCCACCCTTACCCACACACTAAAAGAGTTAATAAACGTGGGTGACGTGCGTAAATATAACTTATCCACAGTTTCCACAGCGCCTACTACTACGACTACCTTTATCTCTTTAAAGAAGGATTTCTCATGAAGATCACCGTAGAGCGTGACGCCCTGGTCGATGGGTTGGCTTGGGTATCTCGCAGCCTCTCCAGCCGGCCAATTATGCCGATACTTCTTGGTATCTCACTGGAAGCCGCAGGTGGCAATCTCCACTTAGCTGCTTACGACCAGGAAATCTCCGGCGAGGCCGAGGTGAGTGCCCAAGTGGATGCGCCAGGAAGGGCTGTAGTTTCAGGGCGCCTCTTTACTGATGTCATTCGCTCACTCCCTCATAAACCCATCACATTCGCTTTGGATGGGTCACGGCTCAATATCACCTGCGGTTCATCGCGCTTCGCGCTTCCCACGATGAATGCAGATGATTACCCCACACTTCCCACACTTCCCGCTGCCGCCGGTGAGGTTGATGGCGAATTGCTCTCGCACGCAATCGCGCAAGTTGCGGTCGCTGCCGGCCGTGATGACTCGTTACCAGTTCTCACGGGGGTGCATATTGAAATCGAAGGCGACAAAGTAACACTGGCAGCGACAGACCGATACCGTCTTGCCGTTCGTGAATTCCATTGGAGTAGTCAGAAACCAAACACCAGTGCAAGTGCGCTGATTCGCGGACGTACACTATCTGAAGTTGCCAAATCACTTTCTGGAAATTCGAAAGTGACTTTTGCGCTAGCTCCATCAGGTGCACACGAACACCTTGTGGGTTTCTCCACCGAGAACCGCACCACTACTACCCGGATGCTTGATGGCACCTTCCCTCCCTACCGACACTTACTTCCTAACGAAGCATCCTCAGTCGCGGTCGTTGAAGTGTCAGCGTTAATGGAGGCAGTCCGCCGAGTTGCGGTAGTCGTAGATAAAACCAGTTCCCTTAAATTAAATTTCTCCGAGGGCGCCCTCCGTCTTGATGCGAAATCAACAGATGAAGCGCAAGCGACTGAAGAGATTGCGGTAGATTTTGAAGGTGATGAAATTTCCATTGCCTTCAACCCCACCTTCCTCACAGACGGACTCACTGCAGTAGGCACGCCTTTCGTTCACATTGCTTTTACTGCTTCCAATAAACCAGCGGTACTTTCAGGTAAAGCGAGTAAAGATGCGGCGGCTGACGATTCATATCGTTATTTGCTCATGCCTATGCGTTACTAATGATTCTTCGAAAACTCGAACTGATTGATTTCCGTTCGCACAAACAACTCCTATTAGAGTTTATTCCTGGGCCAAACCTCCTGATAGGTTCTAATGGCGCTGGAAAAACCAATATTATTGAAGCAATAGGTTACCTAGCATCATTAAAATCTCATCGAGTATCGCAGGATTCACTACTCATTAACAAAGGTAGTGAATGTGCATATATCCGTGGATTAGTTGAAAGAGATAATCGAGAGGTTTTATTAGAGTTAGAAATTAACAACGGAAAGAGTAATCGAGTAAGAGTAAATCAAGCAGCACAACCAAAAGAACGTGACATCCTTGGCTATGTGCAGCGCGTTCTTTTTGCACCAGAGGATCTTGAACTAGTAAAAGGTGATCCCGCCACCCGCCGAGATTATTTAGATACTCTACTTGTAGCTAAGTCACCTCGGCTTGCGGGTGTTATTTCAGATTATGACCGAGCTCTTAAACAACGTAACTCACTTCTTAAGTCTGCCCACACACGAAACTTTGACGAGGAGACGCTAAATGTGTGGGATGAGAAGTTAGTTGAACGAGGCAGTGAGTTAGTTTTTGAGAGATTGCAGCTCATTAATGAACTAGCTACACCGTTCAGTTCTGAATATAAATCCGTAGCTCCTCATGGAGAAGTGGAAATGAAATATCGAAGCTCGCTGGTAGAAAATGAGATACTTGACTTATCAACAGGTAAAGATTCACTTAGCGTTTCAATGTTTGCAGTATTGAAGAAAGAACGTAAGCGTGAGATCGAGCGCGGAATCACCTTGGTGGGCCCACATCGAGATGAACTCTTACTTTTGCTCGACAATGAACTCGCGAAAGGTTACGCCAGTCATGGAGAATCTTGGTCTATTGCGCTTGCCTTAAAATTGGCTGCTTACGATCTATTAGAGGCCGACAACCCCATACTTATTCTCGATGACGTCTTCGCTGAACTGGATGGTAAGAGAAGAGATGCGCTCACCACACAACTTCTTCATAAAAGTGATGCTAGGCAATTGTTTATTACTGCTGCAGTAGTCGAAGATGTTCCTATGGAGTTCCGTGACCACATCATTCAAGTAGGTGAAAGTAATGGCTGATGAGCCAGAAGAGTTAGATTCTGAATCTGCCACGAGTTCCCCTCAAAGTACCGGGCTTGATTTAGCTCGCTCTCTCTTGGCCGCTGCTAAAGCAAAACAAAACTCAGCACCTTTACAAACAAATGGGCTTCGTAAGCAAGTAAGAAAACGCAACCGTCGTGGCGGAGATCCCACCTCGTTGGGTGAGGTGATCGCCTCATTAGCTGCCGAACGTGGTTGGGAAGCTGATATTTCCTCAAGTACTTTGCTGGCACAGTGGGGTGAAATTGCCGGCGCAGACTTAGCGGCTCACGTGAAAGCTGAGTCGCTTCGAGATGGGGTGCTCACTCTTCGTGCAGAGACCACCGCTTGGGCCACACAATCCCGACTCCTCTCCACCGATTTACTGAAAAAAGTGCACGCACACCCTGAGGGCAAGAGCGTGACCGCCATCAAGGTCTTAGCTCCCACCCCACCTTCATGGCGGAGAGGTGAGCGCCACGTGAAAGGGCGAGGACCCCGGGATACGTACGGTTAACCCCCTTCATCTGGGGAAAGTGAGGGCGCGCCCCTACACGCTCTCAAGTGAGCAAGTTGCCATCCTCCCCCCACTCTCCGCAAGTTATTCCATGAGATTGCCGATTCTGGGCGATTTACGGCCCACTCTCACCCTTCTCACCCACTAGGATTGGAGGTAGAAATTGAAGCAATACCCCTAGCCGGCCATGAGGGCGGTTTTCAAAGGGGGCATAGGGAGGCTAGGCGTGACCACCGAATACGATGCCAGTGCAATCACCGTCCTTGAAGGATTGGACGCTGTTCGTAAACGTCCAGGTATGTACATCGGCTCTACAGGGGAGCGCGGCCTCCACCACCTGGTCTACGAAGTGGTGGATAACTCAGTCGATGAGGCACTAGCCGGTCGCTGCGACAACATCGATATTGTTTTACAAAAAGATGGCGGTCTTCGTGTCACCGACAACGGTCGCGGAATTCCGGTCGACATGCACCCCATTGAAAAACGTCCTGCTGTTGAAGTAGTTCTCACCGTCTTGCACGCTGGCGGAAAATTCGGTGGTGGCGGTTACTCTGTTTCCGGCGGCTTACATGGTGTGGGTGTGTCCGTAGTAAACGCACTCTCCGCAACTCTCCGAGTTGATATTCGTCGAGATGGATACAACTGGACACAAACGTACAAACTGGGTGTGCCACAAGCCGATCTTGAACGTCTTGCACCTACAGAGGAAACAGGTACTACCGTTACGTTCTGGCCATCAGAAGATATTTTCGAAACCACTGAATACTCATTCGAAACACTCTCCACTCGTTTTCGCGAAATGGCGTTCCTCAATAAAGGGCTCACCATTTCAATGCGAGACGAGCGCGCTGGGCATGTAGACGAAAGTGGCGAACCCGTACAAGTAACTTATAAATACGACGGTGGAATTACTGATTTCGTACGCCACCTTAATTCCACAAAAGGCACAACTCACAAATCAATTATTGAATTTGATGCTGAAGACACCAACGCAAAAATATCACTTGAAGTAGCCATGCAATGGAATGCCGGCTTCTCCGAATCTGTTTACACGTTTGCGAACACCATCAACACTCAAGAGGGTGGCACACACGAAGAGGGCTTCCGTGCATCACTCACGACTCTAGTAAATAAATTTGGTGAGGAGTGGGGCTTAATCCGCAAGAAAGAAGATCGTCTCACCGGTGATGACGTGCGTGAAGGCCTTACAGCAATTGTCTCTATCAAATTAGGTGAACCACAATTTGAAGGACAAACAAAAACCAAACTTGGTAATACCGAAGCCAAAACTTTCACACAGAAGGTGGTTTATGATCGCCTCGGTGAGTGGTTCGAGAAGAACCCTGGCGAAGGTAAAGATATTGTTCGTAAATCAATTGACGCTGCAGCCGCTCGATCTGCAGCTCGCAAGGCACGCGATCTTGCGCGCAACCGCAAGGGACTACTCGAAGGTCGCGGGATGCCCGGAAAGTTGGCGGATTGCCAATGGACCGAGCCTGAGAAGTGTGAGCTATAC
>Ga0194041_10000102_pt1 | contig 31440 bp, 28 predicted proteins | sample JunL449m_MetaG_FD_160082 | JGI IMG/M metagenome (GOLD analysis project Ga0194041, IMG submission 160082) | Anoxic zone freshwater microbial communities from boreal shield lake in IISD Experimental Lakes Area, Ontario, Canada - Jun2016-L442-9m | ecosystem: Environmental > Aquatic > Freshwater >...
GGAAATTATTGTTAGGGTTTGCTATATCAACTTTTGTAATTATTGTAATAGCACTTGTTACAATAGGCGTAATAACAAATGGGTCGTTCGTATTTGAAAATTCGCAGTCGCCCACACTAGCACCCACAAAGGCTCCTACACTAGCACCCACAAAGGCTCCTACCATGCCACCAATCACTTCGCCACCTACCATGCCACCAATCACTTCGCCACCTATGCCAACACAAGCCCCAACACAAGCCCCAACACAAGCCCCAACACTAGCCCCAACACAAGCCCCAATTCCAAATGGATGTAGTAATGGATTAACCAATGTATGTGGACGAAACTGGACAATAAATGGATACTACGGTGGTAGAACTTCTTTCAGTAAGTATTGGGGTCTTGTCGGTGGGAATGAAATATTCCTACAAAATTATGCACAACAGTTTAGAATAGAACAAAGTGATCGCGATGGTAAGATATTTATTATTGCAAATAACAATAACAAGGTATATCTATTCAATAAGTGGCCCAATAATCGTTTGGAAGCAGATGGTGATGATGGTGGAAGGGAGGGGAGATATTTTGAAATAGAAATTAAGAGTAATGGAACATTTGCCCTAAAGTCGGATGGTTACTATATATATAATGACGATAACGGTTCATTGGGCGGGGACAAGAATTACCTAAATAATCAATCCCTTTTTTGGTTAACATAAATTGAAAACCCGAGAAAATATAATTACATAATTTGTATTTTTTGGCGTGGACCACCATTGATCTAAAAAATCATTATTTAAATTCATCTAAATTTAGGCTAAAATGATCACGGAATTTTACAATTTCAACTTTAATTTCACACAAAACTTTAAATACTTTTAAATAAATAAAAATATTTAATTAACTATAAATGGAGAATACAACACCAGACATTCAAGTAGGATATACGTTGAAATGGAAATTATTGTTAGGGTTTGCTATATCAACTTTTGTAATTATTGTAATAGCACTTGTTACAATAGGCGTAATAACAAATGGGTCGTTCGTATTTGAAAATTCGCAGTCGCCCACACTAGCACCCACCAAGGCTCCTACATTGGCACCAATCACTTCGCCACCTACTATGGCACCAATCACTTCGCCACCTACTATGACACCAATCACTTCGCCACCTACTATGACACCAATCACTTCGCCACCTACTATGACACCAATCACTTCGCCACCTACTATGACACCAATCACTTCGCCACCTACTTTCAACCCAACTTTTGCACCGATCACTTCGCAACCTACTATGACACCAATCACTTCGCCACCTACTATGACACCAATCACTTCGCCACCTACTATGACACCAATCACTTCGCCACCAACTTTTGCACCGACTCCTTCCCCTACTATGGCACCAATCACTACACTATATACAAGATACCAATCAGAATGCTATGTTCCTAAAATAAATGCAGGAATAGATAACATAATTACAGCCGCACTTGTACGAGCAGTTGGTGGGTATGAACCACCTGGTTCATCTAATAATTACATATTCGAGAATGCATACGGTGGACCATATATACCTAATGTACAAGACCCAGAAAATGCATCAGGAACGCAAGCACCTGGAAGAGATGTGGATTCGTACTTATATGTTAAATTGGAATTATACAATAACATAGATGTATATAATCAATTTTTAACCGCAGCATATACTTTAATGAACGAATTGGGAAAAGATACCGCCATGATCATACAAAACTTTAAATCATTAACACCAGTAGCTGAATCTATTTACGGAAAAGGATATAGCTTAATACAATTTTTCACACTTTCTTCAATAGATTTTAATGATCTTACACTAGTACAACTTGACCCCAGCGCAGAAATAGACTTTAAAGATATTACTATACTACAGTCCTCACCTACCAATACAGAAACCGTACTTTGCACCACAAAGTCACCAACTTTTGCACCGACTCCTTCCCCTACTTCCAGCCCAACCGCAGCACCAACCAGTACTCCAATTAATGTATGTTCATCACCCTATAATTTACCAGGTCCCTACTCTGGATCAACGGTAGAAATGAAATGGGCAGATAATGATTATTTTGTAAGCTTAGAAGCTAATGTGTTTATGAAACCTAGCCTTTCGACACAAGAAACGACTGGATCTGCTAATATAATGAGGTTTTCTAATGAATTTGCTATAAACCCTCCATATAGTTCAATATCTATATATTGTTCAAATTATTTATTAAGATGCCAGTACGTTGACAATTTAAACAACTATCATAATTTGTCCAATACATTAAATATATTACCAAATAATGAATATAATGTACTTTTCTATTTAGATTCAAATAGAATATTACTAAAAGTTACTAATGTTTTAACATCAGAGTCAATTACAAATCAAATTTATGAACCTACTGGGTTCACAAGCACAAACGATATTAGTAAACAAAACAAATTAGATATTGGAGTAGAAGATGCAGCATCGTCTAAAGTTATAGTTAGCAACATTAAATTATGCGGGGCTGTGCCTACCTTGGCACCCACAACGGCTGCGCCTACCCCAACCCTTGCACCGACGCAGTCCACAAAAATAGGTATATATTCAGGATGTTATGACATAGCGTATTTGTATTGGAAGACAAATAAATGGTCGGGCAGTACAAATGACTGGGGTGAATGTAATGGTGTATTTCCCCAAGGTGAGTCATATAATTATTATACACAAGATGCCTTCTTTGCTAAATACAGTTCAGACCCATCTATAACAAGAATTACCTAAATAATCAATCTCTTTTTTGGTTCACATAAATTGAAAACCCGATAAAATATAATTACGATTAAAATTAATATATATATAATATATAAATGTCAAGAAAATCAAAAAGAATACAACCGCTTTGGAAAAAATACCCAGTCATATGTGCGTTTATTGCAATTGTAATATTAGCACTTCTTATCATTCTACCCATCGGGGCTGCTACCGATTGGACATTCAAATTTAATAATACATCGGCACCCAGTAAACCTACATCGGCACCTACATCGGCACCCAGTAAACCTACATCGGCACCCAGTAAACCTACATCGGCACCTACATCGGCACCCAGTAAACCTACATCGGCACCTACGTCTTCGCCCACGCCAATACCATCGAACGCACTGACTGACGCAAATATTAGACAGGCTGTAGAGGACTATTTCTCAAATAACCAAAATACTAAAAACAGCGTCATTGCCAAGTACGGAGATATGCCAGTTTGGGACGTTTCAAGAGTCACAGACATGTCCTATCTTTTCAGTGGAAGAAATAATATACCTGATATAACAGAATGGAAAACAAGCGGTGCTCAAACTATGGCATATATGTTTAAACAAGCTTCTTACTTTAACCATGACATTAGCAATTGGGACGTGAGTAATGTCAGCGATATGTCCGGTATGTTTTATTACGCCTCTGCGTTTAATCAACCTATACAAAAATGGAACACAAAAAGTCTTCTGTATATGGTTGAAATGCTTGCCTACGCATCCACATTTGACCAAACTCTTTGCTGGGGACACTCTAACATTAACACATTGAACTGGAATGTTGGTAGCAATGCGAAATGGTGTGTATTAGATGACAATTCTATTAGAACTGCTGTACAGGACTATTTCTCAAATGACCAAAACGTTAAAAACAGCGTCATTGACAAGTACGGAGATATGCCAGATTGGGACGTTTCAAGGGTCACAGACATGTCTTCTCTTTTTAGTGGAAGACTTAATATACCAAATATTGCAAAGTGGAATACCAGTAAAGTTACCGATATGCATCAAATGTTCTATAGCGCAGATACTTTCAATGAAAACATTACTGATTGGGACGTAAGTAATGTTACCGATATGTCCGCTATGTTTTCTTACGCCTCTGCGTTTAATCAACCTATACAAAAATGGAACACAAAGAGTCTTAAGAACATGTTATCCATGTTTTATCTCGCCTCTGCTTTTAATCAAACTCTTTGCTGGGAACACTCTAACATTGTAACATTGAACTGGAATGTTAATAGCAATGCGAAATGGTGCTAATTAGCTTTCACTGTCATAAGCTGCCGCCTTATGTTTAGTAAGGTAAACATTCCTCGCCCTATTGCCGTAGCTGATACACCCACTCGAACGCTTTCGTCTTTTAATAGCTTTATAGTCACCTTACGACCACTGTCTCTTATAAACTTGTAGATTTCCACCAACTTTATCAACGTACTCTCTTCTTCCGTTTCCTTCGAGTCCTTTGTTGACTCCTCCATACCATTCAACAACTTCTGTATGTCGTCTACACTATTTTCCAAATTCTTACATATCTTATACTGACTGTTTATAGACGCTTTCATGTCATGCACATACTTCATCGAATTTGACACCTTTATATTCACCTTTATCACATTGTCCATTATAGCCTTGACCTTCTTATTCTTATCTATATTCATGTACAACAGCTTACCTAACTCTATTACCGCCCTCAACCTACTAGGATGGTTATTTGTATCACATACATATAGAAGATAATATTTACCAATCTTGGAACTATAACACTCCTCAACATCCAATATACCTTTTCCAGGTATCGTATGACTTGCATGCGCTACAAATACACCAACATTTCCCGACTCCTCGTCTATTGCATTAAATACATCCTTCTTGAATCGCTCTATCGTCTCCGTTGGATGGGATTTAAGTGTCTCATATGTATTCATCTTTGACTCTATTATGAATCGAACACCACTATAATCCAACAACAAATCACAACATCCAGATTTCTTTGTCACATCCTTTAACATACATCCAGGAAACTCATCCGATAACAAATTATACAACATAACCTCTCCAACCCTCCCTTTCTTACCCGGCTGAATTAAATGGTGCAAATCCTTATGAACATCCGTTATCTTCATTATTATATCACTTGTACTACGCTTATTCAACTCATTTAGAATATCACACTCCTTCCTCAACTTGTTTATATATTCTTGCTTATGGTCCAACTCCTTACCTAAATGGTCTTGCAACTTCTTCACCTCATCCCTTTCACGAGAATCATAATCCTTTTTCATCTTTACCAAATGTTCCTGCTTATTGTCCAACTCCTTTATCAACTGGTCTTGCATCTTCTTAGTCTCCTCCTTCTCACGCGCATATTGCACATTCAATTTACGCTCATTACGGGATATCTCAGATTTGATCTTTTGGTCCAATAACGTTGAGATATTCTCATTCACACCATTGTCTTTGAAATATTGCACCATATACATACCATACTCTATCACCTTCAACTTCTCATCATTGTTTAACGCATTGAATTGGTCTAGTGTCTCCGAGGACATTTATTATAAATTTATAATTTATCACATACATTATTTATATATTTAAACTTTAAACAATTTAGTCTTTGAACACCGCTTGTGATTTATTAGTAATACCTAGAAGATAATACTAAACAGTGCCAGCGTACACTGTGTTTTTAATAAAAATGTTTCGTGATCCAACTACGTCGCGGTCTAATTCAATTCCACACTTAGAACATTTAATGAACTCGCAACTTTTCTTTTCATTTAGGTTTCCGCAACAGGTGCATGTTCTGGTTGTGTAACTCTCGTCAACAATAATCAATCTTTTATTGTACTGATCGCACTTAAACTTTAGTTTTGTTTTGAACCTGTAGAATGCATACATAGCCATTAGCCGTTTTGTCTTTTTGTGTAACGTTTTACTGCGTAGCATGTCTTGTGTCCTAAAATCAGGAAGTAGAATAACGTCATAATTTTCTATTAGGTATGCAATGGTTTTATTGTGCATCTCGTCTACGAGGTTTCCAATTCTTTTCCATGCAAGTATAATATCGTCTCTCTCTTTGAGAGAGTCTACTTCCAGTATCAATTTTATAAGTTCTTTATTTGCATTATCTGCTATGTATATGATTTCACCTGCTGGGTTGTATCCGACTAGGAACTTTCTAATCCCTGGGTCCAGTGATATGACACGTTCTACGTTAGTAGTATACTTAACTTGGTTCTCGTTACGAATACTATCCTCCGGAAAATAATCAATATCTACAGGATAATGTAGGAAATATTTATTTGTTACTTTGTCGTGTATTATTTCAAAACCACTTGGTGACTCTTTGAACACATCTTGAAATGATACAGTGACTCTTTTGTGAGCCTTAGTTCTATACCAATAGTGACTTTTTATCTGATTTAGGCATTTAGGATAATTTTCATCCTCAAAAAGCATAAACTCTTGTGTTTTTTTTCTAGACATAAAATTCATTTTGAACTTTGTTATATTATTGTTTATGTAATTAGTAATTGCGGAATTTACATTTTGTGTAAATTTTTTACATGCACCGCGCGGTATGCGATTATGCACATTACCACCTTCCATCCAAAGTGGTTTAGGAAATGCATGCAATTTTTCATTTCTATCAAATTTTTTAGTACACACCTCGCCTACAATCTCCTCGCTATAACTGTATTTCATCATTTCATCTCTTACATGGTTGTATTTTAATTCTTTTTTTTCTACAAGAGATTCTAGAGTTTTATATTTCATATTAACTACGTTTACTACGGCATTATAGTACCACCTAAATTGAACAATAGAATCGTCAATGTACTTCTTTTGTTCATCATTTGGAAAGAGCCTGAATTTCATTGTTTTCATAAGCTTCTTTCGCGGCTTCTTTGATTTTGTTTTTGATTTTGTGGCTTCGCAATCCATAGATTCTGGAAGAGAATACTGTGACAATTGAAATGAGGTCGCAGACGAGTTCTTCGTTAGGGGAAGTCTCTTTGTGATCGAGAACCACGATGACCCCATGGGAGCATTTGGTAACGAGTCTTTCGACGAGTTCAAAACCGAACCTACACAACCTGTCTCTGTGGGTAACCACAATCTCTGCGACCTCACCTTTGATTGCGGAGTCCAAAATGGCGTTAAAACCTTTTCTTTTGAAGTTGATCCCTGATCCAATATCTGTAATAATTTCGTAGCTAGGATATCTAAGTCGCATGTAGTTACTTTGTCTCTCCAAATCTTCTTTTTGACCTTGTGAAGATACTCGGCAATAACAGATTTTTCTTCCGGTAGGTTTTGTTGAATCTTCAAAATAATATCGTCTATGGCCTGTGTCAGTCCTAATAAATTTGATTCTTCTATTGTAACTCCAGTTGAGGAGCGTCCTTGGAGTAATTCCATATAATTTACATATTTCTCTTGGTTTGTATAAATGTTTATTTGTTTCCATACAACCGCTTACTACATGACATGACTCTCTCTTAAATGGTTGTAATACAATATCCCTATACTATTTTCTATATTTTACTAAATAACTCGTCAACTGTAGAACACCCAACCATACTTTAACGCCTTCTTGTACTTTTCACTGTCCATAAAATGCCTCTGCGCATACGAATCTCGACCATAATATACCGCTATCGACTCCCCTTCGTCACTCATCATACACACCGGATAATTGGTTACATTTGTTGGCCTATTGTACTTCACCGGCTTCTTACCTTTTGACGCTTCACCACCTTTTGGTAAATAAAATAACCTATCTATATAGTCATATTGGATTGATTGGGGACAACATCCCACTACATGCGGACGATACAGTATGTATCGCTCTTCCGGATGAATAGATATACACCAACCTCCCGTTCGAAACTTACGACGCGGAGCCTCTGCAAATATCGTTGGATACTTGTCATTCTTTGCTACTCGCTCTTTTGAATTTGGTTCGGGAGGCGTGTCGTTTGTCGTATAACGCACCCTATCCCCCGGACTCACTATGATTATCTCATCAAGCGTTATCTCAAACCACCCCTCCTTCTTCTGGTAGTCTACAACTATGTCCAATATTTTATCATTTATAGAACCACCTGGACCTGAATTTACCGCCTCCTGGATATTTGGATATCCCAGTGATACCATATATTCAGACAATGTCTTCACCATTTTAGAGTTACTTTTATTTTATTATTCACATTTTTACTTTATACATATTAACCCCCCTTCTTTCTAGTTGGTTTCATCGTCGGAACATCCGTTATTGGAACAGTTGGATACGACGTTTTTTTACGCGTTGGAATTGTTATTGGCACCGCCGTAGTCGGCATAGCCGTAGTAGGCATCGCCGTAGTCGGCATAGCCGTAGTCGGCACCGCGGTAGTTGGGGGCGGAACCTTCCCGAACGTCACCGATAGAGACGTTATTGTCGCAATCAGTGATACTACCGCTAGTGCTAAAAATATTATCTTTTTTGGTATACCACTTAGTCGATTTATGGTACTTTGCATCGCATTTATCATAGGTAGTATGTCTTCTTCGTCTGAAGGTTGATCTACAACCATTTCATATATATATATACATGAAATTTAATTTGTTTAGGATGTTTAAAATGGAGAAGTGTTCTGAATTTATTACTGACACTGACAAGTATTTATTACGCGCTACTTCCGCTTATGGAGGGTTCGACCTGTGCCCCAGTTTATCCCCTACATATATACACAATTTTTTAGTTGCTTGTGTTGATTATTACGCTGATAAAAACAACTTATCTTCATTGGAAAATATCATCATTAATGATATTAACGGAGAGTGTAGTGGTCTTGAGGAAGCGAAAAAGAATACTGAAACCGAGGTACAGCAGTGCACATTTATTAATGCACGCAATATACTTAATAATAGTGTCAGGAGATACGAAATGATTCAGGATTTTAAGGGGAAAGACAAGACATATATACAAACAAAAATCGCTGACATTTTTACTCAGTGGATTAAGTTCATTTTGCCTATTCCTAATACTGAGAGTTTTTTAAGACAAACTGCTAACGTTCTCGTTCAATTAATGGATTCTAAGTTCAATGACATTATTTCAAATCATATAGGTGACGTATATGGTACTCTTGGGTTTTCTAATAAGAGTAATGCAAATAATTTGAAAAAAATGACAAACCCTTTGAAACATATCGTTTTAAATATGGTTTTTTTATCTTTGCACCCCCGATGATGCTATTTCATTTAACGTTAATATACTCCAAAAATATAGAATTTTTAAGAATCGTGAAATATTTAGCGGAAACCTACAAGATCAACACAACATCCTTGCTATTGTTGAAGAACTTAATATCAAGGATCTAGAGTCTCAGTTTAGCAACGTTTATAGAATTCCCGTAAACACTTTACAGTCCGAAATAACTGTTCCTCAAATAGACAATGATCTTAAGAACGTATTAGACGGTATTGAGTGCATTGCCGATATTATGTCCACTAAACTTGAGAAGTTTAAAAATTTTGCGGATACCGCTAAATTTAGGAACCGGCTTGCAAAGACTGACAGCTCTAGGGCTGCATTTATCTTTACACCTACCGAATTTATGTTTACCGAAGATTCATTCAAAAAACCGTTGGAATTTTATACATTTTGGGACCTCTTGTGTGGCCAGTACTTTCAGGAATACAAAACTGGCATTGACATTGAACACATTGTAACTTCGTCCAGATTACAATACATGGCTGATTTCGCTGTTACATTTAAGGAAGGCAATGCTGACAAAGAACGCAACTTTTTCAATTTCTTCTTGTCTATTTTTAAATTTGCTTTGTATAGTCGTTTCGTGCAGATTTGCGTCACGAATACTTGCAATCGCTCCGCTGGTGATAGTGTTCGGTGGAGTAAAACCGTTGATGAGTACAAAAACCTACTAACCTTTGTTTGCACTTTGTACTGGGCCGTTGAGAAAAATAAAATGGATGTGTGCAATATAGGCGAAAAAACTGTTCGACAATATATTAAACAGATGTACACTAATTCGGACATAGTTCATAACAAGGAAACTGGAAGGAAACAAGAATTCTTAGACTTTCCTACTATGATTGTACCTTTTGAATTTTTATATGATAAGGATAAACTTACGAAAAAATATTATGAAATAGACAAAAGAATTGAATTATTAATTGCCGAAAAAAAGAACCCTTTGCGTCGGAATTACGAGTTTGTCAAGGATATTGGTATGTACATGAATAATTATAATAATGGAATGAAAGTTGGTGCTATTGGGGCTTCTCAAGATGGTAATATATATCAGCAACAATATCCAAGTCAAGATTTTATAATGGATATATTCACCAAAAGAGAAAATGTTGTAAAAAATGAAAGACTCAAATCTTACGTAGATGGTGATATTGAACTGGTGAAAGCTCCCCAACCTGTACAAGAACGAGCTGGAAGACGTTTTGGTAACACTCCTCACCCAAATGTTATCGAATTGTTTCAAGGATTACCTAGTATTGCAACGATGGAGAGACGTATACAACGCATGGATGATTTACTTCTTGGAATACCTTACCAAAAACCACTCGTACAGAGATTATTAGAATTTAGCGAATCAACCAGTAAATCATCAATAAGTGAAAAACGCACTAACGAACAAATTAAGAATAAATTACCTACTTCTCAGTCTAAAACATCAATCATATCTAGACTTTTTAATACAAAACAACAAAAGATCATCCCTCAATAAAATTTGTTATCTATATTCTAATAATTTGTATTTATATTCTAATAAATGATATATTTTATCTTGTCTTCTACCTTCTGTGTTACCTAAGAAACCATTCAATAGTTCACGCAAATTTTCCGTGATTTCCCTAGTTCCAAAGTACGCTTTTTTATTTCGTCTTGTATCAACCAAGTGCGGAATCTCACCCTTGTAACCAATTGGTAGTAGATCATATATGTCAAGTTCCTTCTCTGTTTGATTAATAAGTTTTGTTAACTCTTTCGTTCTTCCTACCTTTACTAATTCATACTCTTTGTATTTAGTATCCCTAAGAAGATCCAACGAGTTCACTGTTAGGTAAACATCCTTCTCATCTGGCAATTCGTACAACCTATATACAGACATCAACCTATTAAACATGTTGTATACATAATGAAAACTTTCATCATCAAATCCATTTAATGCATAATAAAATGCACCAAGATGTATAGAACTTTTCTTTTCCGCCAATAGATGTATCGATTCTTCCGATTCTTCGTACGTTGACCCCCCTACTCCAGGATCAAGAGCGGCAATATCATTAATAAAATCAGCTATATCTACCGTTGCATTATACGATGCGAAATACACAGGCCCCTGCTCCAAGTCATATATCAGGTCCGCACGGTTGTACTCATATTGGGAATCACCTATATCTACAACAATTACATCACTGCGCGTACCTCTTTTTTTCCGGTTCCTAAGCGACTTCTTCTTGGGCGACGCTATGCGCTCCACTAACGGAATGGGTGTGAGAAGGCCGCGCGCGGGTGAGGGCGATAGGCGCTTGGGTGGCGATGCAGCCTTCTTGCGAGACTTACCACCTTTGCGAAGGACCCAACGACCCGTCTTTGGGTTGCATTCGTACGCGGGGTCCCTTGCCTTGTCGGAGTTGGGATTACAGGGTTTCATTTTCTTATCGGTAGCAATATTTTTTTTTTTGATCTCCTTTTTCTTGGACGCAACTTTTTTGTTACTTTTCGCTTCCGGTAACTTCTCCTTCGTTTGCCGAACTTGTTTTTAGCTAATGCACCCGCTATGAGGTTTAGTTCTAGTCCTTCCGTTTCCCTCAATAAGGCATTCGCCTTTCTTATAATTTCTTTAATGCTGTTTTCTTGACCCTGTCTAATTGGTGTTTGTGCTGTTTCTCGTCTTAATGTAGGACGTGTTTTCAAATATTCCACCATCTTCTCAACATCTTCTGATGATGCCAGGCTGTTGTATCCCTCAATTAAATTTGTGAACTCTTTGTATACTTTCTTACCTCTTGCAACATCGTTACTATTGAATTTCTCTTGGATTTTTTTAATTATTGAGTCATACATACCCTTATCATACTTTTTGTAATCAAGTATTTCTTTTAAAAAGGAAACACCTTCTTCATCATCACTGATTAATTGGGGAAATAATCCATCTGAGAACTTGTCTATATCGTTTTTCAACTTTAAAAATGCATTTTCTCTTTTGTTTATTTGCACATAATTACCGAGTGATGTCAGCATATTTTGGCCTTCACGCTCATTTTCTAACTGGCCTTCACGAGCTATGCGCTCATTTTCTAACTGGCCTTCACGATCAAGAACAATTTGTTTTATATTAAGGTATTTTAATGCGTCAGCCGATTTCAATTTTCCTGTGTCAGTGAAAACAAATAGGGGTAAATTGACATATATTTTACTTGGGTCCACAACATTTGTTTGACCGTCAATTTTAACGAATTGAACATTACCATTCTTTTCCTTTAATTTTTCCATGCTTTTTTCAAATATTACAAGACGTTCACTGTCCAATTGCTGAACAACACCTTTCAATATACCCGTTAGACGTCCTTTATCAAATTCCTTATTATTAAATAAGAATATACCTATGACATTTGTCAAATTATTATTATCACGGAGCGGCTCGATAAATTCTGTGTAAAATGGCGCATTCACCTCTTTGAACAATTTGATTATCGAATCTTCTTCGCTCATATCCTAATATGTTCTAATAAATTAAATTCAATTCATTAGAACATAAATTTGGTAATCAAAGATGGCTTCGCTGCATGTTTGTTTAAACAGTTTCGTCATCGTCTGGGTATGGTCTCACACTTCCTCTCGCAGCTCTCGCAGCAGCTTTTAATTTTTCAAGCGCAGCTTCAGGGGTTTTGGGACCGTCGTCGCCTGCGGAAATACCCTCAAGGGCATTAGGGGGCAAACGCACGGCATTTCTCTTATTTGATATCATCATGTTCACCATATGAGATAGTGACTTACGTAGTGACTTACGTTTTGGAGCGACGACAGGCTGATTAAAAATGTTTTCTGGATTTTCGGAAGCTTCTTCATAAACTAGCCGTTTTGCAAGTTCTTCAATACTTTCCTCATTTTGTTTCGTTGCTTTTTTCATGAATTCTCTCGCTTTGTTGTCATTTTTCGGTTTTATAGTCAACTTTTTACCAAATAAATCTACAACACTCTCAGGTTTTTTATTATAATAATTTCTGAGCTGGTGCAAAACCCCTAATTTAATCAAACTGTCTATATCTAATGCCCCCCTTGCAGATATAAGTAAATTAATTTCATTTTTTATCTGTTCCGGTTTTAACTTTGGGAAAACTACATTTAATTCTTCATCGGGTACATTATTTAATTCTTCGAATGAATCTATTTGCAAATTAGATCCAAACAACATTCCACGCTTCTTCGCCGAACGACGCTTCGTTGAACGACGACGCTTCTTATTTAAACGCACCTTTGAACGACGCTTCGTTGAACGACGCTTCGTTGAACGACGCTTAACAACCTTTTCGTCCGAAAGTATTGCCTCGATCATGTGTTTATTATAGAATATAAATTAATTTTGCAACATCGAAGATTTAATTTGCGCGAAGCGCAAATTTCGTTAAGGTAATCTCGACGTTGTTGTCATAACTTTTGGTGCCATTATCGTATTTTTGTTCCCTATTACGTAATAAATCAATATCACGACCTTTAGTAAGATTTACATATGTTATTTCATCTGGATCCAGTTCTCTATTCCGATTATATTTTCCCAATTTAATTATTATAGGTCTACGAACAATAATTTTCTTTTGGTCGACTAATTTCTGCAAAGATTTAACGTATGTGTCAGAAATTTTTTCTGCTATGTCAAAAAAAACACCGAATGTAAGAGTTCCGTCTCGGTTTTTTTCGTACCATTCTTGAATTGCTGTTAAGATTTTATTATCAATGTTTTCCATATCTTTTGAGCCCTCTGCAGCTCGTGCCGCGGACAATGACGATCCAACGGCCGGAACTTTCTTGTTGAAACCCACAGTCGGCGGGGGCGCTGACCCTTTTCGCACGCCAGGGGTCCCCCATATGGATTCAGGACGAGGAGGCGGAGCGTACGCTTCCGCAGCTTCCGCTTCCGGGATATTCGGTTTGAGTTCCCGTGTAGATGATACAGGACGGACGGTAGATGCACGAGGAGGCAGAGGAGGCAGAGGAGGCAGAGGAGGAGGCGGAGCGTACGCTTCCGCTTCCGCTTCCGACGCCGCTTCCGCCGCAGCTTCCGCAGCTGCCGCAGCTTCCGCCGCTTCCGCTTTCGCTTTCTCAAGCGCCTCTTCCGCCATTTTCACTCCGTATTGTCCAGGAATAGAGTTGCGAGGGTAGCTTCTTGGCAGTGGTTCCTCGGCATTTTCGTCCTTTTCGTCCTTTTCGGCGGCATTTACAATTTTTTTAATTGTAGAAAGAAGCATCGGGTCACCAAATCTGCTTCGACGTTTCGTTGAACGACGCTTCGTTGAACGACGCTTCGTTGAACGACGCTTCGTTGAACGACGACGCTTCGTTGAACGCAGACGCTTCGTTGAACGACGCTTCTTATTCGAACGCTTCTTAACAACATTTTCGTCCGAAAGTATCGCCTTCAGCCTGTCTTTGTACTTTTCGATCATGTGTTTATTATAGAATATAAATTAATTTCATTGTATTCTGAATAATAACATTTCATTTTTATCCGTAGTTCCATCTAATATACCATTTAGGTTTGCACCATCCCATCTTCTCAAATACTTGTTACTACAGTAAAACACACAATCACGGCCTGCTTTTGCCTCTATTCCAAATGTACCATCCATATTACCATACGGAACAACACTGAAATAATACAACTGGTTTAAATATCCATCGTTACTTACTTTAAGGTGGTTATATGATGAGTCGTATCTCAAATATACACGCGTTTTTTGAGTGGAGAAGAATCCAACGGACTTCGTATACATATAAAACCATCCATTTATATCACTTGGCTCAAAATAAAATATTTGCTCATTCGTATTGTCTTGATTAGCAAAAATTGCACTACCTCCTATAGTACTTAGGAAACCCGAATCATAAACACCTTTAATTTGACCATCAACAACCGCACCTAAGACAATGCCTTCCGGTTTACATAACGATATACCATACAAATCACAAGGCAGTGGCGCGAGGGGCGCAGGGACTGGTTCTATATACCATAAATATGAAAATGTAGTAAATATATTTGTTTTAATTTCAAAAGTTGCTGTATTGTTGGAATTTACTAACACATACTCATTCTTAGTGTTCAGGCAATAATCAGCCATACATACACTCATTGAAGTTTTTATCGACACAAACGTTAAATTACCCACTGTAAATGTCGTGAATTTAAATCTATCAATCACATCTTCCGATAGAGGAGAATTATTAACCCACACATTTATGGTCCCTGTTAATGTGTTTATATATACACGTTCGCCATTTGTCACGTTTATTAAATTATACTCGTCCGATGTACCCAATATAGGAACAAATTTAAATTGCGTAGTAATCGGGGGAAGTGATGCGCTATAAGGAATAGAAACATTTAGATTACCTGCTGCGGCATTGTATGTCAACTTGTTGTAATTTAAATAACTTACCAAGTACAACTCTTTTGTCACGTCTACTCCATTCACTATTGACGAAGGAATCAATGGAGGTAATGTAAGCGGAGGATCACTCAAATCAGGTCTATTATTCGTCATTTCTATACAAATTAATTGACACTGAACACCGTTTAGTTTCATTGTAGATGCGGAAATTATAGTTGAAACAAGCCCTATAAGTACATCATTGTCTGTTTTATTCCCCCACGTACTATACACCGTAGTTAACGTCTCCAAACCTGATTCAGAATCTACGTTTGATAATATAAGCTGCGTACCTATCAGGGTACCACTCAGCGTTTTTAATTGGAACAATACCCTACTTGTTATTTGATTTGAACCTACTGTGCAAATTATCTTGTATATCTTGTTTTTTTGTAACTGTGTATAAATCTGACTATTCACGAATTTCACACTTAGACCACCATTACCTGAACCAATTTGGTTGGCAAATGAAACATTTTTGTCATTATTTATAGTAGACGATGAAGTAGTAAAAATTTGATACACCGCACTATTGTCAATTTGAGTTATCGTCATCTCAGAATACTTGCTTATCTTAACTGCACCATCTGTTACATACAATCCTATTAACAAGTCATCTCCGGATAACCCAGATGTATTGTATATACACGTCAGTGTACCCGTATTTGTTACACTCTGACTTTGGGGATTTCGCAAATAGATCCAATTAGATGAATTTATCGTTTTACCACTCTTTGTCTGGATCCTAATTGTTGCCGCGTTAGCAACATTACCCTGCAACGAACATTGAATCAAATATACACAACTATTCGACAACGTTATATACGGTAAATACGAAGTAACCAACAAATCATTATTAAACATCACCTTATTCATCTTTATCATTGTGTTTACCACAGTTATCGTCTGATCGTCCGTCAGTGTCACCTGCGCACTCTGATAAAATGGACTTAGTTCATTCACCATCATATACGAAGTCGACGAAGGAATCAGTATATCCCCCGCTTGCAAATCACCATAAAAGTTTGGTAATCCTGCCAAACTCCCCGTAGTATCCTTCTTTGTACATGACATTCTCAACCGTAAATCAGTACCCGCTTTATCTTTTGTATCATATATAAAACTTGTCACATTCTTTGACGTCTCCGATCTCGTGTTCAAAGGTTTGTTCAAGTATAGACTAGATCCAGGCATACCAATCGTCATATTCTTATTATTGTATTGGTCCCTTGTCTCCACCGTAAAACCGAAAATAGCATAGTCGGGAAGAGACGCTTGCACGCCACATACAATATGATACAACCTATTGGGTTGCAATATTAAACAATTATTATTTATAGAAACACCATTATTCATCATTTGATTAAACGGAATCGTATCACCTCCACCACTATTACTAAACGAATCTAATATCCTACTAGGCAGACCATCATATGTATGCGTAGATATACTAGAACTCATCCAAGCAAATCCATATGTCGGATACGACAACGAATTAATATTCCAACTAGACACATTCTGTGGTAAACCACTTATCACAGTCTCACTTTCCTGCTTCAAACCTATACCAGGCACCGCATTTTGAATCTCTTCTGCACTTAGCACCCTATTGTACACCTTTAGATACTCTACATTCATATTCGCATAACTATCCCCCGACCAATTTGAACGACCTATGTAACAGTTTGCCAGCGTACGAGTATCCATTGGGGCCGTCCCTAAGAACACTTCAGCAACCTTTACACCATTTATATACGTCCTCATCGTTGCATTCGAAGGATCATACACTCCTACCACCTTTTGATACGTATTGTATGTTATCGTACCTCCATCACACGCATATTCCACCGATCCATTATACACACCAAACCGGAAAGTACTGCTGTTGCTATTCTGCGCAAAGAGTATATTGTTATTCGCCGGGCCATTCCCAAAGTCAAACAATCTCTGCCAATCTGCACTAGAGGTAAAACAAAAATTAGTCACAAACGAAAATCCCTTTGACATATCGTATGTCTGACCAGGATAGTTCAACCAATTACCCGCTCTGAATTGCATCACCGTACTTGTCATCTTCGGCAACGACCCAACCGTATACGACGGATAATAATCCACCGTAGCCAAATTAATCTTCGGCAGATTTACCATACTCAACACCATATTTGCATATTGACTACAACCCGTACACGATAAATAAGGTATAAACGTTTTCGTACCATTCGTATCACTGTTCTGCTTCATCGTAAACATCTCCACCACATTTTGTGACCCAGGATAACCATCACTCGTTGACTTAAATGACCCACTCGTCAAGTCCGTACGCACATCTCCCCATATACGGAATCCACTCAGCGCATTCTGGATATAAAATATACCACTCATATTGTCCACCGGAAGAATATACCAACTACCACTGAAAGTGGCTTCTTGCTTTTGCGCTTGAACATACGAACTGTTCGCACTTATATATATTTGACCATTTGCCAGTGTCACCGGTCGGTTGTAATAAGTAGCAGATGAACATATATTCAATCTCTGCGTACCCGCACCTGTAGATATATAACATAAATAATCGATGTTTTGCGCCGTCTGACCATACTCCAACTCGGAGTACGTCTTTATCGTACAGTCATAATCCTCGTTTCTGTCATTCCAACTAGGCAATTGGTCGGTTATAGGAATCTTCCACAGTATGCATTCCGTATTACCCTTGTTTGTTTGGTACCCCGTGCATAACACACCCGCATTCAAACATATCTGTTTGCAATCACTATTGTTCACCACACCAGACATCGTTTCATTTATGTAACTTCTATTAGGATCATCCGGAGCACCACTATTTTCAACACGCCCAGAAGTCGTCGCACGACACTCAGCTGAAGGACTACCGTAATAACCATTTGTAATCCAGCGCACAGGAGCCGTTGGCGCAGCCGTTGTGGGCGCCAGGGTAGGCGCCTTCGTGGGTGATTGCGTAGGCGACTGCGTAGGTGACTGCGTGGGACACGGCGGTGCTAACACCGGCCCTGATGCGAGTCTGTACGCTCGGAAGACTTGTACCAAAGAGGTCGGGTCGGAATAGAGTTCTTGGAGGGCACCGAAATTCACGCCGCTGTTCTCGTAGAAGATGAGAATAACAAAACCTTCGCCGTAAGAGTCCTTGAAGTTCTGCGCAATCGATTTGCCTTCAAGCTCACCAACGACAATGTCGCGACCACTGGATTCTATTGACTTTGCGATAGCGTTCATGACAGCCTGCCATGCGCCCGTGCTTTTGATGGAGAGGTTGAGGTTCAGGAAGAAATGTTCCCCGATGACGGGACCAGGTGGCGTGTTACCATACATAGACAACTGCACGAAATTGCCCGCGGCGTTGACTATTTCCGCATTCAAGATGTCCTTGGATACACGAGTGTCATCGAACGTAGGGTTTTGGCAGGGCGAAATAAAGCGCAGCTGGAGCTCAGCTGTGGGCGAAGCCGTCTCCATATCATTGTATAATATCCCCTCGCAATTATACGCCGGACATCCTGGGTCAGGTTGGAACCTATACGTACCCAATGGACCTGACAAAGGAGACTTCCGTTTAGTTATTAGGTCTGTGAACGAACATAATTCACCTACCATTGCGGAATTTCCACACATCCATTGGATCGTCTCCGTTGCCTGCTTAGCCGTTTGCAACACGGTCATTGAACTATACATTGTACACATATTACCACTTGTGTCCCATTTGTATCCTATACATTTCGCAGTGTCCATACAGTTTAACCAACAATTTACTTCGCCTCTATTGCCAACCGATTGCAAATCGTACAATAACACATAGTCCTTCAGATTAGTCGTTTGCTTGATTATCTCGCCTGTCACACCATTTGAGGACTCCGGAAGCATACCTTTCAGGGAACTATACGAATCCCAATTTACATTACAACCACCTTGCACCGTACACGTCGACGGACATATTCGCCCCGGCATATCCGTAATACACATCTTACTCAACTCCTCACTACATATATTATACGTTGGCGCCGCCGTAGGCGCTAGGGTCGGTGCCGCGGTCGTAGGCGCCAACGTGGGCGCAGGCGTTGAGGTAGGTGCTAGGGTCGGCGCAGCCGTTGTGGGCGCAAGGGTAGGCGGTGCGGTTGTGGGCGCAAGGGTAGGCGCACGGGTAGGCGACGAGGTAGGAGCTAGGGTTGGCGCAGCCGTTGTGGGCGCTAGGGTAGGCGGTGCGGTTGTGGGCGACGAAGTAGGTGCACGGGTAGGCGACGAGGTAGGAGCCAGGGTTGGCGCAGCCGTTGTGGGCGCAAGGGTTGGCGGTGCGGTTGTGGGCGACGAGGTAGGTGCACGGGTAGGAGACGAGGTAGGAGCCAGGGTTGGCGCAGCCGTTGTGGGCGCAAGGGTAGGCGGTGCGGTTGTGGGCGACGAGGTAGGTGCACGGGTAGGAGACGAGGTAGGAGCTAGGGTTGGAGCCGCAGTCGTAGGCGCCTGAGTAGGCGGTGCGGTTGCGACACATACCCAGTCAGAAAATAAATCTCTCCCTGACATTCAATTCCCTTTTTAACAATTGTATATATTTTTTTTATGTTTGTATTCGTTAAATGGGGAGACGACGGTTGGCGAAGCCACTTCGATCGCGTCGACGCAAAGCGTCGTACCGACGACGCAGTCACTTTGGTGAAGAAGATTTTAAGCTGCTTCGCGAAGGCGTCTCTTTTAATATAAATGATGATGTTAAATTCTGGAATGCGTATTCGAATAAGGACGGCGCTGTCATTGCATACGTTTCAAATACTGATGTAGATGGAAGACCTACTAAATATTGCATAGTTAGATTAGACGATATAACGGTGAATATAGAAAGTTCGGGTGAGTTTGAAGTTTGGGGTCACTTCCCCGGCAATTTCGTACCAGTTAGACAACTTGAGGGCGAAAGTAACACCGGCGTAGTGCCAGAACGTATATATATATTAACTACTAAGCAAGTTGAAGGAATATATACCATAGTTCAAGCACCCACCCAACAAAAAACCCGCGGTTCGCGTGAACAGATCGATAACTTTAAACTATCTGATCTAGAAATACCATTATTAGGTTATTTGAATAAAAATTACGTTTTACAAATTGTTTTAAATAAAAATAAAAATAGTTGATAGTATTAGAAAATGAAATTTGCGCTTCGCGCGGACGAAGGTCGTTGGCGAAGCCACGCGAAACGTCGATTACGCAGAAGAAGCGTGCGAAAAACTTTACTAATTAACGCACGAAAAACATTTCGCAACAACAACGTAGTGAACATTAAAAAACGTCGCAGCATTAGGAAAAAAATACGCAACAAGTTTGGCATGGAGGCTGGTGATAAGACACCAAACAACTTTGATTGTGATACAAATGGATATATGTCTTACGCTGTTATTAAAGACAAAACCAGATTTCGCGACACTATGGAAGACGCTCATATTAGCAAATTAAATAGTAAACTAGGAAAAGATATATCCATATTCGGAATATTTGATGGCCATGGCACCGATGTCCCCTGGAACGTAACTGATGAAAAGGAAAAGGAAAATTATGTAACTGGTAAAGATGCGTCAAAATTTGTAGCCGATAATATAGAAGATGAATTGGAAAATTGCAAGGATAAGGATTTATCCTCTTGTCTAACAGACTCATTTATCAGTTTAGACGAAAAAATGAAAGAAAAATATAAAGAATCAGGGACAACAGCGGTTGTGTCACTTATTACACCCACTCAAATTGTAGTAGCCAATACCGGCGACTCGCGATTAATTATTGTAGGAAGGGGTACTGATGGAAAACCCGAAATAAGGTTTAGTACAGTAGATCACAAACCATCTCTACCCGGTGAAAAAGAACGCATTGAGAAAGCCGGCGGTAAAGTTTCTGTTCCTGATGAAGGTAGTAATGAGGTTCCGCGTGTAAATGGTCAAATGGCCGTAAGCCGCGCACTTGGAGATCATGCATTCAAAGATGATCCCAAACTTGAGCCAGAAAACCAGATTATTTCACCTGTACCAGATGTCACAGTCTATGATAGAAAAAACGATGATATGTTTATTGTCCTAGCATGCGATGGTGTATGGGATGTTATGAAGAATGAAGAAGTCATGGGTTTTGTTGTAGATAAAATGGAAAAAAATAAAGGAAATAAATGCGAAGTTCTCAAACAAATATGCACAGATCTCGTTGAGAATTGCAAGAAAGAATACGAAAAATTAGGATACGGCGATAATGTCAGCGCAATCATCGTATCTTTTGACGAACCTGCACCCGCTTACGGCGCAAATTATACGCCTTTGAATCCTTCGGCTCCTCCTTTGGATCTTTTGAAGGAGCCGGCTCCTCTGCATGTGCCTGTGGCTGCTGTGGCTCCTCGGCCTCCTGTGGCTACCACAGTAAGTGCCGCTAAGCAGTCTAGCGATATAACAGTAAGTGCCGCTAAGCAGTCTAGCGATATAACAGTAAGTGCCGCTAAGCCGTCAATTTTTGATAAGATTAAAAGCGTGTTTACGACATCACCATCGAACCATAAACAATATGTAAAACAATTAAAGGAACAATTAAAGGGAGGTCAACTATATATAAAAAAGGATGTATATGTAGATTCTAAAGATGCATTGTTTATAATAGATATGCAATATGATTTTGTTGATAACAAATTTACAGAATATACAAATGTTCCTTCCGCGAGTTTGCGAATCGCCGCGAGCACCGGAAGTCTTTCTGCACCTGAATCAAATGATATCATTGATCCAATAATTAAGACAATTGATAAATTTAAAAAAGCAGATGCTAATATAATTGCAACAAAGGATTATCATCCAGATATTCACTGCTCTTTTACAAAAGGCGGCGGTCCTTATCCTAATCACTGCGTTATGGGCTCAAAAGGAGCAAAAATAGTTAATCCTATTTTTCAAGCAATTGCACAGTATAAGAAATCGTATATTGCTTTCAAAGGATTTAGTAAAGACTGCGACAGTTTTAGCGCAGTACCATATTCTTCATTTGTGAAACCTTCTCCGAATGGTAAAAAATTCCCAGCTAAAAGATGCGGGGACACATCTTCAGAATGCAAAACTGGTAGTTATTTAGTTAAATATGACAACAACTATATTAAGACAAGAGCAGATGAGTACGAGTTTTTAAAGCCTAAACCAAAAATGAATTTTGGAGTTACATTTCCATCATTTTTTAAGTCTAAACCTAAAAGCAATTATGATAGATCACCAGATGAAGACGCTAAACTTCAACAGTTTAATCCTCCTCCTGAATTGTTTAAGAATATTGAAGATGGCAAAACAAAAGCAACATTACAGCCTCTAATTGACGATGAAATATTAAAAAATAACAAACAAATATTTATTTGCGGTCTTGTCGGAGATGTATGTGTGTTGGACACAGCCATTAATTTACGAAATATCGGATATAAGAATGTTTATATATTAATCGATCTTACTCGAATGGTCAACATAAAGAATAAGTATATCTTGTCTCCCAAAGATTATGCTAATTTTGTAACAACAAATGAAATTAAAATAATCAAGTCAAAACGCATCAAAACTGGATCATTAAATTTGGGCTCACCCAACACGACCAACACGACCAACATGACAAAAACTAACATTACAGACATTACAGAAGATTATTTCAAGCGCAACGAATTATACGTACCACAAAAAACTACATATAAATATTCTGACGAACTTGATAACCAAATCACAGAAATAAGCGGAATGTTGAACAGAGATTTTAATAAAATTGGCACGATGCGAAACATTGTCGGAGGGCAAAGCTCCTTTAAAAACTCGGCCAAAGGCTTCAACATTCAGTCACAATACAAATCAGTAGATGATATAATATCACAAATAACCAAAACATGCGATGGAATTAAAAAACTAAAGGAAATTGTTAACAAACCTGCCGCGTCGCGTACACCTCCTGCACCACCTGCAAAGCCTACTGCACCTGCACAGCCTGCTGCACCTGCTGCACCTGCAAAGCCTGCTGCACCTGCACAGCCTGCTGCACCTGCACAGCCTGTTGCACCTGCACTGCCTGTTGCACCTGCACCTGCACCTGCACCGACACCTGCACCGACACCTGCACCGACACGTGCACAGCCTACTGCACAGCCTGATGCACAGCCTCCTACTGCAAAGCCTGATGCAAAGCCTGATGCACAGCCTACTGCAAAGCCTGCACCTACCGCGTCGCGTACACCTCTGCGGGATGCTACGCTTACTCGACCTATAAACAAGGGTATCAGTGAAGGAGTCGTCGAATATAAATTTAATGAAAATGTCCCAACAAATGAAAAAACATCTTTGACTGGTGGTAATGTATATGTAAGATTTCTTGCGAAACCGTTTGAATTGTATATGAAAGGTAGTGCAGTGGACAAATTGCGAATTAATGAACCACTTGTGAAAAAGAAAGGCAATTATGTTTTGTTAGGAAAATACTCCAATACCAGCAGATTTACGGCGGTATGCGACATATCTGGTCCGTATAAAGAAGTGTTTGATACTAACAGTGAAAATAAAGATGTATATAACAAAATATTTGATGATACAATAGGTGGTAATGAGGATAAGGACAGCAGAGTCATTGTGGCATTTGGATTATCAGGGTCTGGTAAAACATATACATTAATGGGTACGCCTGAAAAACCAGGACTTATTCCACGATTTATACAAAAAAATAATGGTAAAACAATTACATGTCAGTCGGTACAATTATACCAAGGAGACATGTATGATACATTATCCAATTATCCGAAGCACGAAAATGTATTAACAAAAGATGATGAAGGTAAGTTTACATATTTAAATGATAAAATGAAAATAAATACAGAGGATGTAGTTAAAGAAGTTAAAGATAATAAAGTAATAGAAAATGATTTTAATCTGGAGAAAATGAAACTGATGACAACAAAAACGTTTAAAGGTAATACAGAGTTTGAAAAAATATATGAAACTATAAAAAATAATAGACCAACACGGTCTACAGAAAATAACCCGGATAGTTCACGCAGCCATTTGTTTATATTTTTCAAAGTTGATGATGGTAAATCAGTAACATTTGTAGATTTGGGCGGCTATGAAAAAGAAATATCTGGAACAAAAATTGAAAAAGAAAAAGAAGGCAACATCATTAACGGAGAATTACAAGTAATCAAGGAAACTTTTAAACAATTACTAAGCAGCCGAACCGTTAGAAGTGATTATACAATTGAAGAAATAATGAAGAAACAAAACGGTTCACGATTAGGAGCCTGGAAAATACTCAATTATTTGCTTTATAAAAAACCCGAAGTTAAATTAGATATTATTCTATGCACACAATACTATAGAGGAAAACCGGAGTATTCTGATCAGGGTGAAAATTGTAGGAATGCTAGATCAATCCAAAATTCTATAACCGTAGATGCATGTAATTATTTTTCTAGAGTTTGGTCTCTTACAAATACAACTCTTCAGTTTGGAAATTATTTACTTCGCGGTAGTAATTTATTGGGTACAAGCTTTGGACGTCGCCGCAGCTACCAGCGTATTCGCGTCGATACGCCGTATCGTAAACAATTGAAAAGCCGCCGAATGTCTCGTAAGAGATCCAAGTAATTTTTACGCCGCAATAAATAAAAATATTTAGATATATATATATATATATATAATAATTATAATGCCCAACCCTACAGTTGTGGAATCGCTATTAATTATTATTACACTTATTACTCTCATTTCAATCTTTTGTACATATGAAATAAAGGACTACGCGTTTACGGTTTATGAACGCTTAAAATTAAAATCGGTTGATAACTTTGGGAATGGCGTTATAAGAAACTTGACAATATCGATCAAAAAAAAACTAGGTAAGCGAATCATATGCGGATTTAAAATATACCCCGATTTTCCACCATATATAGACATTACCAATGAGGAAATCAATAAAATAAGCAAAATGCCTGAGAAAATATTTAACATTTTTGATGTCCATTTGTGGTCTCTGACCCGATGGCCCCAAGACATTAAACAGTATTATATGCCATTTTGGTCCGGTAATAGGCAAATACTCAACCGCTTTTATTCAACGGTACTCACAAAAACAAACGTTGAATTACCAGTCATACACTTTAGATGTAGCGATATACCATTTAATAGACATATTTCTTACCATATACCTAAAAAAAATATGATCGTTTGGGTCGCTAACATCTTGAAAGAAAAGAAAATGAACCAAGCCATCTTTCTAACTTGCAACAAACACCTTTCATCATCAAATGAAAAACAATTGTGCAGCAAATTCAAGGATATATATATAGAGTTGTTTAAAAATGAAGGGATTACTTTAATACTTTCGTGCAACGATGTACGCACCGACCTCGCGACCATGTTCTATTCACCGTTACTTATCTCATTAAATAATAGCAGCTTTGCATTTGCAATTGGAATATCTAAACCTCCCGATCAATTCATTACTAGCAACTTGGGAGAAGAATCGTTCAATCTCGAACAACGTAATCATGAGAACTTAAGAGAAGGCAAACATGCAGTACATTTTGGTCAGCGTAATAGATACTTACTCAATGATCAAAATATATTTGATTGGAGATATTTCCACGAACCACCACTACTACACAGAGACGTCAAAGATTATCACGATCTCTATGAAGTAAGGAACAAAATTATTTAATTAGCTACGCTAATTAGCTATGCGTCGTACACGATTTCATAAAAAAGAGCATTTGATAAACTTCTAAGATAGTCCGAGCGGGCACCACATTGTTTGTAACGTGGTTCCGATGCTGCAAGCTTGAGTGGCTCCCCTAGTGGGCTGTATTTCTTTGACATCTTCTTGCGGAATGCGTCTTTTATTTTGTGAAAATTCCAACTTTTTAGTGTTGATGGTGACATTCCGTAAGAACTAGAGAGCAAGTCGATTAGCTCCTTGCGGTTTGATTTCACATACGGATTCGGGTTGTCAATTAACTTGTGCATCGTATCTACATTTAGGTTCTTTAAGTAGTTCTTTTTGTACCCCAAGACGATTAGGTTGTTTATTAGCTTTCTTCGAGCATCGTAGTATTCATATAACGAAACTCTTTCCCCTAGATGGTCCAATGACTCTGTCATTACATTCTTGTATAAATGATTACAATTGATCACCTTCATCAATTTAGCAATCATATATTCCCTCTCCTCGCTATTTTCCTTTGTACCATACTTCTCCAAAAATTCAAGATTGTTCTTCAAATTCCTCATGTGCATACTCATACTACTAATTGGATCACCATACTCCCTCAGTTTTTCAATTAAACAACCTTTTACTTCATCGCCCATTTTAATCACAATAGTAATTAATTGCTTATATATATACAACAGAAAAAAAATTGTTCATAATTGGCGAAGCCACGCGAAGCGTCGAAGGTGCCGCTAATAACGTATACACCCCTTAAATATAAAGTCCAATGCATAGATTAATATTACAGTTATACCTACCGTAAAGAACACTGACAGGGCTATATAGTTATTCTTTATTTTGTCATCCCTCTCGGTACACCAGTTCACTATCGTACCATCAATATTAGGTCGCAACGATGTAGGAAGAACTTTATTCTTATACTTGTTATAGAATACTGCACCAGCTATTATGAATAATAATATGGATATAGCCAACAAACTTGAGGGGAATATAAATACACTTGGACCGTCGTAGAAATAAGAACTACTCGCCTTCCAGAACGCCATTATTGATAATATTAGAATTACTATACCTATCACTAGCGTCACCACAAAAGCCGCCTCATAATCAATCATGAACGTTTCGGGATATTGCACGTAGTTTAAACATAAATCACGCTTGGAACTTTCTTCGTCGTTGAATAACTGGATACCCAATGAACCAGTTACCATGAAAATAATGATAATTAACACCAAAGTACCTATCGATATTTTCTGCACTATGTTTCTATAAAATGGACCACCGTTTGATGCACATATCACACCCATCCCTTATTTATATAGTGTTTACATAAAAAATTTAACGAAATTAATATTAAGAATTGCAATGATTATAAAACAAGCGAAGCCGCGATTCGGTCGGCGCCATGGAAAAACTGCAGAGCTCTAAATGCCGATGGATCTTACCCAACGGTAATAGATGCAACCACGAAGGCAAATACGTTGGAAACTTTTGCAAACGCCATTGTATCGGGAAATACGATTACAACCCAGAAGGAATAGACTCAGAGGGATGCGGTAATGTTTTAACATCACAAATTTATGCAGATTCGATAAAGACCATTGAATCTTACTCTGATCGCATTTTTAATGGGGTTTTTATTGGAAGGGGCAAAGCAAAGTATGAATATCACAGCTCAGCTGTTACTTACGTTACTATGAAGAATCACGATACCAAAGAAAAAGTCGTTTTTTGGAAAGATTCAGAAACCAGGGGCAAAAAGGGAGGATTTCTCATCAACTCATTGAGCACAGAACCATGCGAAGATTACTGCGAAAACTTGGCCGTTTGTAAAATAGACGACGAGTTTTTTTGTACCAAGTGCTTTGAATTGACATTCAAGGGAAAGATTAGGTCACTTCGGACCGAACTCCGTTCGGTCACCGAAAGTGACTGCCTAAGGCAGTTAAATTCCCTAACAATTGGCGAAGAATAAACATAACGTCTTCGTGGAATGAATCGACGCTTCGCACCTGTCCTAATCGACGTATGACATCTCTTATTAGGACAATCGACTCATTTATTTGATGCATTTCGACTTCGGTCATACGGGTCTTAAAACTAAATTGCGGATCACCTAGCCCAGACATAAGTTGCATAATGATCATTTGTATTGTGTATTCTTCTATGCGGTTTACGTGTAAATAATGTTCTACTTCGCCGTACAACATTCGGTTTATAATTTCCGGATATTTTATTTTTTTTTTTTAAAATTTGCTTAAAAATAAATCATAAACAAATTATAAAAAAACAAATATGGTCATTAAAATTTACTCCAAGGATGGTTGTATGTGGTGCATCAAGGCAAAGGACTTTTTAACGAAACAAAATACTACGTTTGAAGAAATTAATCTTAGCAAGGTCCCACCCGATGTGTATTTCATTGAGAAAACTAAATTAATTGAAAATACTGGGCAAAAAACATTCCCATACATATTTGTTGATGACAAATTCATTGGCGGATTCAATGAATTGTTAGGTCGTACGGTGCTACGCACCGCGTCAACCGGAGGTTGTACCAATGTCGAAAATTGTGTAGATTTTTAATTAAAAATATTTACCATTAGTATATATTTTGATTTCAAAATGTTTTTTCCATATGAAGTATGGAACTTAGTTAAAACCTTTTGGATTACATTACCCAACGACTACTACTGGGATTCACACGAAAAAATAGCCAACAAATACAGAGTGGCTTCGCCACGCGATAAAATAAATCAAGAACTCCGCTACAAGTTTCTTACCTCACCCACAATAAGACCTATGGTACAAATACCAGATGGAGATAAACCTTATTTCTGGGGAAACAGCGTAGTTATATCTACCGGTAACCCGCTTCTTAACGATTCAACTACTACGGCTCTTTGCACAACAGGCACTGTGTGCAGACATTTTGCCACTGATATACCAATTGAATATATTCAGTATATTATAGTTCTACATGGAAATGATGTTTACTCGTCTACAAGCAGGGAAACCTTTGAATGCTTATACTACATTTATAATATACCTAGGAAAAACAAAAACGGAAACAATATATTACCCATTTATCACTCTGCAAGGGGCATTGAATCCAATAAACCCCACAAATTCACAATTAAACTACTCCTCAGCGAAAATTACCCCAAACATTATAAATTCAAATTCGAACAAACCGTACAGATAGTATCTTTACCTAAAGAATCACCTTTCATATTTAAAGAAATAGCATGTCATCCCATATCAATGTACTTGAGTGACACTGTCAGCTATTTTATTATGGAATCAACCAAGAATTTTCATGAACTACTTCTTGATAATGATGACAAACTGCTACTTTATAAAGAAAAACAATTTGGTAGGTACGGAATATATCCCATTTCAAACGGTTTACATGATTATAAAAGAATGCTAAATTTTAATAAAATTAAAAAGGTTAAACTTCTCACACATTTCTATGAAAAAGGAATTTACGCCATAAAACACTAATTAGCTATGTCATTACACCACTTGTTATCCTCCCGTATACGAACCTCCTCCTCATGACTAAAATCATTTTCAATCTCAAACACATTACGAATCTCCTCGGGCGTCCTACCCTTGATAAAAGTTGCCACCTTAGCACAAGACAACTCCAATAGGGGCTTATTGTCTAGATAATTCGCCGCCAATACCATATTAAACACATCCTCCTTTGGCATATTTATGAAATCAGAATACCATTTCCCTACACAATCTTCTAGGTTTGTACTCTTGAGGGGCTTATCTACAGCCTTCATAGGATTAATATGAAAATAATCACAAAACTCAATCACCTTCTTGAGGTCCTTACTAGAAACATTGGGCAGAGGAATCACCAATTCCTCCTCTTCGTTATCTTCACACATCTCACTCACCAACCGATTTAGTTTCATATTACCCCTATCCGCCTTAAACAATACATCATCATTACTAACTAAACACAGCTTCATGTTTGATGCCCCCGATAATTAGCTACCGATAATTAGCTACCGCTAATTAGCTACCGCTAATTAGACATACATTCTTATCTTTATACAACTTCGCCATCGACGCTCTGCGTCGAAGGATACGGCTTTGCCGTATACGGTGGCGGCAAAAAAATCAAAAACCACAAGACCCTAGGCTTTAAGGATATATTTATAAATAGATTGCAAGTAAGTAAGACAGAATGACTTCGCTGTACGGTCACAAGGAGCTCCGCGCCTTCCTGCCCAACGATATCACGACCATCATTGGTCGCTTCGCATTTGAGCCGTCGCGCACCGCCAAGATCATCAAGGGCGCCGATTATCTGTCTTTGTTCGATTCGATGCTCCACATAGTACGGCCGTCCAAATTCGTGTTCTCGCACAAGAACGTGCAGATGCAGATCATGTTCTGCCCGCGCTGCGGGGATTACCACCCTGGGTACATGCACCAGGTTTGGTACTCCAATCGCGTACTTTGCACCTGCGACGATGATGGGGCGCCCCCCCCGGGTGTGGTGCCTCTTTAAAAAAAAAATAAAATTAAAAATTAAGACTCTTCGGAGTCTTTGGAGTCTTTTTCACGATACCGTACAGTCTGTGTCATCGTCCGAAGAGTCTGTGTCCACTACATCCATGTTATACATGTTGTAATGCTTTACGCAGCCATGCTCTTGGAAACAGTACATCCCGCAATAAGATTCATTACAGTATTTACATTTTATATGACTACTTACGCAAAACTTACACATTTTAAGTTTACACCATCTATAATTACATATACGTTTCATTGACATCAAATCGCACACCTTACACATGTCCGATTCCAAATAAGATACAATATTCTTAATTACACCGTCCGGAAAACATTTTAGATGCCCCTTTAGGCTATTTCTAGATACATACATGTCATACATACGACTTCGCCGAAGAAGTGTCTCTGCGTCACTACTAATTATATAATATTTGTCTTTATAGTAATTTAGGCAGAAATGCCCGCATTTCCCCCTTCGGGGGTCCATGGAGTGATTTCCTAAGCTGAATTCCTCGGAAATCCCCGAAAGTCCTTGGAAATCCCCAAAAGTCCCTGAAAATCCCCAAAAGTCCTTAGATTTTCCCCAAAGTCCTTTTTGTTTTTTGAAGGGTTTTGGAGAAAATCGTATGTGTTTTGGCATACGGAGGTCCCAAAAGTTGAAATCGGTCTATGCATACAAGTCCTTAAAGT
>Ga0194041_10000103_pt1 | contig 31268 bp, 27 predicted proteins | sample JunL449m_MetaG_FD_160082 | JGI IMG/M metagenome (GOLD analysis project Ga0194041, IMG submission 160082) | Anoxic zone freshwater microbial communities from boreal shield lake in IISD Experimental Lakes Area, Ontario, Canada - Jun2016-L442-9m | ecosystem: Environmental > Aquatic > Freshwater >...
CTGGTTATGCCGTGCGAGGGTCTTCAGGCAACCGCGTGCGAGCGTTTCGAGAAGAACTCGAGCGCCTTGGAATCAACGTGACGGTGCGCGATACGCGAGGCACCGAGATTGATGCCGCATGCGGGCAACTTCGAGCTGGTCACGAAGCCACGCCTGTCAGCAGACCTCAGCGTCGCAGTCCGCTTACCGAGTAGACACCGGGCTCCTACCCGTCGCGATCAGCGCACAAGAGTTGCGATCAGCGCACAAGAACGGTGCGGGATCCGGCGCGCACTGCATCCACAAGGTGCTCCTGAGGACCCACCTTTGATCCCGGCCACACAACCGACCGAGTCAGGCTGCCGAGCACCTCGGCACCCTCGCCCACTACCGACTCGCCACCCGACCACAGCAGGTTTGCTTGCAGATAGCGCCCGACAGTGCCGCAATCAATGACCGGATTTGGCTCGTAGACGGCATCAAGGGAACCCTCGGCTAGTGCCTGCCTCCACACCAACTCCCACAGCCCACTTGGCTGTGGCTCAAGGGCTGACGCGAGGCGCCATGGAAGCAGCGATGCCACCACCGAACTGCGCGGCGTGAACGGCAGCGAAGTGGCAGTCAGAATTCGCGCCCTCTCCCCGTCCCAGGAACTCAGGAACTCGCTCAGGTCGCTCCGCTGAAAAGTGTCTGCATTGACGATCAGCAAGCCTCGCCCATTCAGCCAGGGCCGAAGAGCACCCACTGCGCCTGCAGTGCCGAGACCCTCTTTGCGTTCAATGCTGAGATGCACCAACTCCTCTGTGGCACCTCGAAGCGAATCTAGGTGCTGCTGAATCTGTTCGACCTGGTGGTGGGCGTTCACAGCACGGTCAACGCCGGCAGCAGCGAGCGATTCGAGCGCCCAGTCCAGCAATGTGCGGTCGCCGACGGGGCAAAGTGGCTTGGGCCGCAGCAGCGTTAATGGGCGAAGTCTCAGGCCCGCGCCAGCTGCGAGTGCGAGTCCTGCTACGTCACCTGTCAGACTGTTAGCCATGTCGAAGCGCCGCTGGTACAACCCGAATGTTCCTCAGACTCTGGCCATTGCCCAGATGCTGTTGTATCTGGATGCTTTCTGGCTGGTGATTGCTGTGCTGTTCGGGGGTCGGGAGACTGCGATTGGTTCCGGCGGACTGATCGGCATGTTGCTCGGTGTTGGCGGAATCGCTGCATATGTCTACGGTGCCTATGGGATTGCGAATGGAGAGAAGCGGGGCTACTTGGTTGCAGTGCTCGCCTCGTTCTTGCCGTTGATTAGGCGAGTCGTTTTGGTTGTGCTGGCTGGGGCCCCGATTTTCGGAAACCTGGGATTCATATTCTTGGCCGGCAACGTCTTGAACGTGATGTTTGAATACGCTTTGATCGGCCTGCTGTTGCATCCCATGTCTCGCAATCATGAAAAAGCTTATTTTTCTTGAGCGCATTCTGACCATATTAAAGGGTCGAGTTAGCTCGAGGTTGTGCTGCGAAGTGGCCGAGCAGCGCCTTGAGCGGCCATGATCTGTGCATGGCTACAGAAATTGCAGGACTCGCTGGACTCAGAGAACTCGTGGGTACGCACCTTGGCTACTCCGATTGGCTTGAGATTACTCAGGAACGTGTCAATACGTTCGCAGATGCGACCGGAGACCACCAGTGGATTCACGTTGACCCCGAGCGGGCCAAGACCGGCCCCTTCGGTGGCACGATTGCTCATGGTTACTTGACTCTCTCGCTTGGGCCCGTGCTGTTCCCCTCGATTGCAACCGTTACAGGAATCAAGATGGGAGTGAACTACGGAGCGGGCAAAGTTCGCTTCTTGTCTCCCGTCAAGGTTGGCTCGAACCTTCGCCTCGGCGCAGAACTCACCACGCTAGAAGACCTTCCCAATAACGGCGCACAGGTGTACATGACGTTCACCTTCGAAATTGAAGGTAGTGAGAAGCCCGCTGCAGTAGCTGAGATTATCTTCCGCTACTACGCCTGAATTTCTCAGACACGCAATCACTGCAGCCACGGCAGGGCCTAACCTGCGCACGTGACCTCACGCTCGTTCAGTCCTGCAACGATCACCCGAACCTTGCTTGCCGGACTACTGGCCTCACTCCTGATCTGCGCGTGCACCAAGGCAGACGCAGGCACAACCGCGAGCAAACCCTCTAACAGCCGCGCTGTAACAGCTCATGAGACCCCCCCACCTTCTGAGCAACCAAATTCGAAGCTTGACTGGGCCGGCTGCGATGTTGGCAAAAATACAGAATGCGCGATCCTGCAGGTACCCCTTAATTGGAACGAGCCAAGGGGACCCAAGATTGGCCTTGCGCTCGTCCGAGTGCTCGCCACCGGTGACCGAATCGGCTCATTGATCGGCAACCCGGGCGGCCCAGGAGGGTCGGGGCTTGAATTCCTCGGAACTGATCCTTTCTCAGAGCGACTCAAGCAGCGCTTCGACACCGTAAGTTGGGACCCGCGAGGTGTCGGCAAATCTGACCCGGTCACTTGCAACGAATCGGTACCAGATTTGTTGGCTCTTGACCCTGACCCAGACAACGCAGGGGAACAAGCAGCACTTGATCAAGCCGCCGCGGCCGTCTCAGATGACTGCGCCACATCTGATCTACAACTGATTGAACACATCAGCACCGTAGATGTTGCCAAAGATCTTGAAGCTATCCGCGTTGCGCTCGGCGGAGAGCTCCTCAATTACATCGGTTTTTCTTATGGCACGCAGATCGGGCAGGCCTACGCCGAGATGTACCCCAAAAAGATTCGCAGCATGGTGCTCGACGGGGTGGTTGACCCATCACTGGGATTTACCGAATTCCTGCTCGACCAAACCGCGGCCTTTGATGCTTCTTTTGTGGAGAACGTGCAGCGCTGCGCCGCTGCGGGGGCCGAGTCCTGCGGAGTGAGTGACCTTGGCTCAGCGTACGACAAGGTGCATGCCATGGTGGAGGCCAAGCCCTTGGGCTCGGGAAAGACTGCGCTCGGGCCTGGGGAACTTGCGACAGCTGCCATCATGACGAGTTACTACGAGGACGGGTGGCAAGACCTGGGGCCCGCACTTGCAGCAGGACTCAAAGGTGACGGCTCAGCTCTTCGTGGTCTTGCCGACGAGTACTACGACTTTGGGGGGTTTACTGCATACGCAGGAGTGGTCTGCACCGATACGCCACCTCCCGCATCACCCGAGGCCTATAAAACCTTTGCCGATGCAGCACGCAAGATCTCACCTCGGTTCGGCGGCAGCGTGGCCAACGAGCTGCTCCCCTGTGCTACTTGGCCCGTCGAAGCCTCGACTCAGGCCGCCGCCGTGAGAGCAGTCGGTGCCCCTCCAATTCTCGTAGTCGGGAACACGCGAGATCCCGCCACCCCATACGACAACGCCGTGACGGTCTCGGAGTCCCTTGAGTCTGGGGTGCTCGTGACTGCTGAGATCAGCGGTCATACCGCCTATGGGACAAACCAATGCGTTACGAAGATTGTGGATGACTACCTGATCAATCTTGCTGTGCCAAAGAGCGACCCGCGCTGCACCTAATCTGTGCCACTGAGCCGCGAAGCGGGGCATGGGAGAAACCGGTGGAATTCAATCTGGCGCAGGTGCACGAGGCAGTTGAACAAGCTGTACCTGAGCGCGAGTGCATTGTGTTTCGAGATCTCCGTCTCAGCTATTCACAGGTGGGAGACCGAACGAGGCGCTTAGCTAACGCACTCCTCGACCGAGGCCTTGGCAAGGTACTCGATCGCTCCACTCTTGCCCGCCATGAGACCGGCCAGGATCAACTTGCTGTGTACTTGCATAACGGCCACGAATACCTTGAGTCGATGTTGGGTGCCTACAAAGCCAGAGTGGCTCCGTTCAATGTGAACTATCGGTACGTGGCTGAAGAGCTTCAGTATCTGCTCGATGATTCTCAGGCACGGGCCATCGTGTACCACTCCGAGTTTGCCCCCACTCTTGATGCGATTCGCAGCGAACTCCCCGAGCTAGCCGTCTTGATTCAGGTGCGCGACGCGTCGCGGAACGATCTGATTGCCGGGGCTGAGTGGTACGAGGATGTCATCGCCGAGGCTTCTGCCGAGTTGCCGGATGGACTCGCCGAGAGTTGGTCGCCCGACGACCTTTACATTCTCTATACCGGTGGCACCACGGGCATGCCAAAGGGTGTGTTGTGGAGGCAAGCCGATATTTTTGTCGGTGCACTCGGTGGTCGTCGCCTCGACACAGGCGAGGAGTGGGATTCGCTCGATCAGATCACCGAGCAAGCGCGAAGCGGGGGAATGAAGCTTCTGCCGAGTGCACCCTTTATGCACGGTGCTGCACATTGGATGGCATTTAATGCATTCGCCAACGCGAACAGCGTGTACATCTCGGGGGCTACCGATCACCTCGACCCCGATGACGTTCTACACCTGATCCAAACCGAGGGAATTCACTTTCTGCTGATCGTGGGCGATGCCTTTGGTCGACCCATCGTTCAAGCAATCGAGGCCAGCAACTACCAGCTCGACTCGCTGCTCATTACAGTCTCGGGCGGAGCCTCGCTCTCTCCTGGCATCAAAGATCGCCTGTTGGCTGCCGTGCCAACCATGATGATCCTTGATGGCCTCGGGGCCTCCGAGACAGGGCAGCAAGCCAGCCAACTCAGCGTGGCTGGACAACCGAGCCGCACGGGAACCTTTGCCCCTGGGTCAGGCATGTGTGTGCTGGCTGAGGACTTCTCGGAGTTGCTGCCCGCGGGACATGAGGGGATTGGGTGGGTGGCACAAGCAGGCAGGGTTCCTCTGGGGTATCTCGGGGATGAAAAGAAGTCGGCGCTCACGTTTCCAACGCTGCAGGGTCTCCGCTACTCGGTACCTGGTGACCGAGGGCGCCTGCTAGCCGATGGCCAAGTTGAGTTGTTTGGGCGTGACTCAGCAACCATCAACTCAGGCGGCGAGAAAATATTTGCCGAAGAGGTCGAACAAGCTTTGCTCCGTCACCGTTCCGTTGAGGACTGCGTGGTGGCGAGTAGGCCCTCAACGTTGTGGGGGCAAGAAGTCGTTGCCATTGTCCAGATTAGCCAAGGAATCGATGCCAGCGACGCAGACATTCTTGAAGAAGCAGCTCGTCATATTGCTCGCTACAAATTACCCAAAGCGATTGTTCGCGTGGATCAAGTACAACGCTCCCCCTCTGGCAAAGCCGATTATCGATGGGCTGCTGAGGTTGCATCAGCGGTGCAGTCCTAGTCTGGACAGCAATGACCTTTCCTCCTGACCCACGCTCACTGATTCCTCGAGCCGATCAACCACTTCCCACGGGAGACGAAAAGACTCGCTCAGTTCAGGCAATGTTTGACGTGATCGCACCGCGTTACGACCTTGTGAATCGAATCATGACTTTTCGCATGGACGTGGGCTGGCGGCGGCGCACGGTTTCCACGCTGGGTTTGCCAGCAGGGTCGACGGTTGTTGATTTGGCTTGCGGCACGGGCGACTTATCGCGAGACATTGCTGCGCGAGGGTTGCTGCCCGTGGGGGTGGACCTGAGCTTTGGGATGCTTGCTGCTGCGCCAGTTCCTTTCGCACGAGTACAAGGAGACGGCTCGGCGCTTCCGTTTCCTGAATCCTCTGTTGATGGGGTGACCTGCGGATTTGCCCTGAGAAATTTTAGTGACCTCGATGCAACCTTTGCCGAACTTGCCCGCATCGTTCGCCCGGGGGGAAGAATTGCGTTGCTTGACGTTTCCACTCCCCCCAACCCCCTCCTGCGCTTTGGGCATGGCATCTACTTTGGCCAAGTCGTGCCAAGAATCGGTGCCGCCCTCTCCGATGGTGCCGCGTATCGATACTTGCCCAGATCAGTGGCCTACCTTCCCGCGCCGGCGCAGATGCTGGCCTCACTTGAGCGACAAGGATTCACCAATCTTCGCCGGCGACTTCTCACTGCAGGGATTTCACAACTCATCACCGCCACGTGTGGGTCAGCGTCGTAATGGAACACCTTCACGCAGTCACACAAGTAGCCGACCATGATCCTAAAAACCCGACGGGCAACTCCCAGGTTGTGGCTTTCAGTTCTCCCCGCAGATCTGTCTGGGGCACGGGTCAGGCTGCGAGCATTGACCTACCAGCACCTTGGCCAGAACACGTTCATCTCGTAGCCGAGGCGCTGTCAGAGATCCACACCGATGACGAGGTGCGAGCGCCTGGCTCGGGCCCAGTCGCTTTTGGCGCACTCCCCTTTGAACGCGATGCGCCAGCGCGGTTCGTTGTACCTCAGGTTATCTATGGCCACACGGCCGAGGGGGCACGCTGGCGCACCGAGATTGCTCTCGGTCAAAGCAGAACGATCGGCTCAGACTGGGCTCCCGATACTGAACCTGATCTTGACTTACCCGCCGCGACACCATCAACGCTCAACCTGCAAAGTGTGCGCTCAGCTCGTGACTGGTGCGCTGCCGTTGAGTCAGCCACCAAAGAAATTCAGGCCGGAGGCCTCACCAAGGTGGTTTTGGCGCGCGAGTTGACGGTGCTGACAGATCAGCCGATCAGCGCCACGGCTCTTTACCTACGACTCACCGAGCTTTACCCCGCAGCACTCTGCTTTGTGATCGATGGCTTCGTGGGAGCAAGTCCTGAATTGCTCGTGTCTCGAGTGGGTGAGATTGTCCGTGCACAACCTATGGCTGGCACGACGCCGCGCACAGGTGAGATCGAGAATGATCAGCGTCGAGCAACGGAGTTGTTGAGTTCGCAGAAGAACCGGACCGAGCACCAGATCACCATCGATATGGTGCACGAGACCTTGCTGCCTTGGTGTTCCTATCTTGATGCCGAACCGGTTCCCTCGGTCGTTGCAGCAGGGCCAGTGCAGCATCTTGCGAGTAGCGTCGAGGGTCGCTTGTCTCGTCCAACCCCTCATGTGCTTGATCTTGTAGCGGCGCTGCACCCAACCCCCGCAGTTGGTGGCTGGCCCCGCGAACCAGCGCTGAAACTTATTGCTGAACTCGAACAGGCCGATCGGGGCCGATATGCCGGTCCGGTTGGCTGGACGGACGCCGGTGGGAATGGTGCGTTTGCGGTTGGAATTCGCTCCGTTGAACTGCTCGGCAACACGGCTCGCCTTTTTGCAGGCGTGGGGGTAGTTGCAGACTCAGATCCACAGGCCGAACTCGAGGAAACTCGATCCAAGGCACAGGCGCTGCTGGGCGCGATTCTTCGGGTCTGAGTGAGCTGGGCGCAGCGTTCGAGCGTTATTCAGTCTCGGGTTGAGGTGGGCTTTGAAGCCCTGTAGGACCTGTCCGACCTGTGGTGACTGGTTCAGCAGTCTGCTCGGCCCAAACCTCTCTCACACGATCCAGTACCTCGGTGGCATCAGAAAAGCCTGCAAAGTGTCCGGCCCCTGATCGGACGCGCAACTCACCATGAAGAACGCGAGCCGCCTGATGATGACCATGGCTTGGCGGAACGATCACATCAGCAAGGCCGTGCCACACAACCACAGGGACCGTCACCTCGTCGAGCTGAAAACCCCAGTGACGTGCAAACAACGCCAGATCATGTGCCGTTGCGCGAAGGTTTCCGGCGGTAACGAGATCGTGCAGGAACATTGCCTTGAACTGTGGGTTGCCCAGAATTGGGCGATCAGCAAATCCTAAGAACCGCGCGTACAGGCTAAACACGGGGTCGGCAACGGGAGTGGCCACCGAGACCACAGTGTTGAGGAAACTCCCAACGGGCGTGCGAAGCAGTTCGAGGCTCGGAGCCATAAAGCGCATGAGTCTGGTGTAAGAGAAAACTGCATCGGGTCCACGAACTGGACCCATCCCGCCGAGCAGCGTTGCCATGACCACTCGGTCTGGCATGTGCTTGGCTACAGCCAAGGTGTAGGGCCCCCCGCCAGAAAGCCCCACTACCGCAAAGCGCTCTACACCGAGTTCATCAGCTAGCACTTCAAGATCGGGAGCAAAGTCAATGATGCGGTCGTAGTGGTAGTTGCTTGATCGGCCGGTTCCCGGTCGTTCAACCGCAATGACCCGAAAGCCGCGTTGCAGCGCGACTTCGTCGATCTTCGGTGGCACCTGAAACCGGGCTCCTGGAGTTCCGTGGAACCAGAACACGACGTCTCCGTCGGGGTGGCCAAACTCTGCCCAGCCAAGCTCCCTACCCGGAGCAACCGGAGAGGATCCCAACAACCTCGCCTGTGGTGGCCCAATCTCGGCTGAAGTTTCGTCTTCCATTCCGCCCCTTCGTAACACTGATCCGTGGACTTTACTGCTCAATGCGTGTGTTGGCTCGGTTTACTGCCGTTTGCAACTCCTGATGCAACAACAGGTTCTGGTCTCGGTTGGTCGTCACTAGGATGATCCTCGGGCCCCCGCGAGTCAGCGCTCTGGCCACCGCTGCTTGTAGTCCTGTTCGGGTCGAGACTCGCTCGGCGGGAACCTTATGTGCCGCAGCGATCTGCAGAAGGTCCACGCCATGAGGTGTTCCAAAGAGTTGCTCAAAGCGTTCGGTATCGATCAATTCGTGGGCCGGAAGAAACGAGAAGATTCCGCCACCGTCATTGTCGATAACCAGAATCACCAAGTTTACCTGACGCTCCATCAAGCCCAACAACGCGTTCGTATCATGCAGAAAGGCAATGTCGCCGATCAGCAACGCAGTGGGTGCGCCCGTCAATGCCGCACCAACCGCAGTCGAGGTCACCCCATCAATGCCGTTGGCTCCACGATTGCAGAGCACCCGGATGCCCCTAGTTGGTGGCGAATACCACTCGGCGTCACGCACCGGCATCGAGGAAGACAGTACCAAAATGGCTTCGGAATCAAGTAGGGAAAAGAGATCGACGACCACGCCAGGTTCGGTCGCTTCAACATGTTGAGCCAGAACCGAGTTGACCGCTGCAACCGCGCGTTGGTCAGCGGCCATCCACCCATCACGCCAAGAAGCTGGGGCGCTGTCATGAACAACAGACCGGAGTTGGTTGCAGAAGGTTTCAACATCTGCTGGGATCTTCTGATCAAGCACGTGATCCGGATCAGGAATCGACCCGAACCGATCAATGCCAATCCTGAGCGCTGACGCGTTCGCAACCCACGAGTTGAGCGCCTTGGAACTCAACAGACCGCCGACACGCAGGATCACCTCGGGTTGATGACTTGCCGCAAACTCCTCAGAGCGAAGCAATGCATCAAATGCGGTGCTACTCCCTTGGCCAACCAGTCGACATCCAGAGGCGGGATCCGCAAGGACGACCCAGCCCAAGTCCTGCGCCAGCAGATGGAGCGCTGTTGCATCCTTTGCATTTCTCGCTGCGCGGACCCCGGCGATGATCACGCCCGTGCGTCCACTGACTGCTACGCCAAGTCGGCCCAATTCCTCATCCGGGATACCCCACTGCGCACCCGTAAAAAATCCAGACCCATCAGCGAAGCCCTCCACAGGCTCCCGCTCCTCGGGCAACGCACCGGCTTGCCCGATGAGCGGCTCTCGAAAAGCCAGATTCAGATGCACCGGGCCGGGATGCTCACCAAGGGTCCGCAGCCAAGAGTCCCGGGCCAAGTCCCGCCACCACGGGGAGCCGCCGACGGCTGGAACTCCCGGTTCGCAATACCAACGAACAGCAGAGCCATACAGGTCACGCTGATCAATCGTCTGAGGCGCTCCGACTCCCTGTAGCTCCGGAGGCCGGTCGGCGGTCAGAACCAACAGAGGCACAAAGGCCTGATGCGCCTCAATGACTGCCGCGTGAAATTCCGCCGCAGCAGTACCACTCGTGCACAGCAGCATCGCCGCTTTTTGGGTAGCAAGTCCTAAACCAAGTGCCATGAACGAGGCCGAGCGCTCATCTTGGTGTACGTGAACGCGCACTCGCTCGTCACGGGCTGCCGCAAGTGCCATCGGCGTTGAACGAGAACCTGGGCAGATCACCGCATCGGTCAGACCAAGACGAACCCACTCGTCAACGAGCGTTGCGCAATAGGTCGCGGCCACATCGCCATCGGTCAAGAAGATTTCGGGACTGGGCTCGCCGATGCCTTGTTGCTGCGCCATAACCTGTTCCACCCTACGGTGTGTGGCAGTGAGTACGGAACTACGCGTTGATCCAACGGAACAATCTCTAGCTGGCTTTCTGTACTCGCAGGGCAACTCCCGCAGTGTTTTCATCCACGGTTTCGCTCAGAATGCACGCTGTCTTGGCCCGTTTGGCGAGTTGCTTGCGGACTGCTTCGAACTTCTTGCAGTTGACGCTCCGGGGCATGGAAACTCTGTTCAGCACGGCAAAGCAAACCTGGTTCAAGGTGCCGAGTTGTTATGTGCCACGGCCGGCAAGGCTCGCTACATCGGCTACTCCATGGGAGGGAGACTGGGGCTTCAAGCCGCGCTCCTGCACCCCGAACTTGTTGAATCCCTTGTCCTCATTGGGGCAACTGCGGGCATTGAGGACGCAGATGAGCGCGCTGAGCGTGAGCGCTGGGACCGTGACCAAGCCGCTTACCTAGAAGAAGTTGGACTTGATGAGTTTCTTCGAGCTTGGCTTGAACAGCCACTGTTTCGCGGGCTTCCCGACTGGGCTCGATTTGATTCGGAGCGGCGAACAAACACGGCGTCTGGTTTAGCTGCGAGCCTTCGATGCGCCGGGACCGGCTCGATGACACCGCTGTGGGACCAACTCCCCAGCATGACCTGCCCCGTACTGATCATTACCGGCGACTCGGACGAGCGCTACTGCCAGATTGGTCAACGCTTAGCTGCACAGATTGGCCCAAATGCAAGCCATGAGACCATCGCCGATTCTGGCCACGCGGTACATCTCGAACAACCTCAGATCACTGCCCGCACGGTGCTGGAGTTCTTGAACTGCTGAGTTGCCGGTTTGCTGGTGTGCTCGTTTGCTGGGCTTGGCTCGGCAGTGCCCTACCCGCCAATCCAAAGACCCACCGAGAGCAACACTGCGTACACAATCTGCACCTGTGAGGTGCGAGCCAGAACAGGAATCAGGGCAGGTCCCCGCGCCGCAGACAGTACCTGGGTAATCGGCTGACGCGCTGGCACGATGGCGAGGAGCGCAAGCGCTCCGAGTGGGCGGCCACTGAGTCCTGCGAGCAGAGGAACAACCAGGATAGGAAGCACCATCAGCGCGACATAGAGAATTCGAGTGGCACGCTCCCCGATGCGAACCGCAAGCGTCTTCTTTCCTGCGATCGTGTCACCGGGAATGTCTCGCAGGTTGTTGACCACCAGCAACGCTGTTGCCAAGCAGCCCACCGCCATGCCGCTGCCGAAACTCAACCAAGAGAGTGACTGCGTTTGCACAAAGTACGAACCGATTGTTGCAACCAAGCCAAAGAAAACAAACACAAAGATCTCGCCAAATCCGGCGTATCCGTAGGGGCGGTTGCCGCCCGTATAAAACCATCCCGCTGCAATTGCAGCAATCCCAACAAAAATCAGTTTCCAGTCAACGAAAAGTACCAGGGGCAACCCGCACAGGGCGGTGAGCCCAAAGCAGATCAACATCGCTCGTTTCACCTCGGATGGCGTTGCAAGACCGTTACCAACGAGTCGAGGTGGACCAGTTCGAGCCGCTGGGTCATCGGTGCCACGCCGACCATCGCTGTAATCATTTGCGTAGTTCGTCGCAATCTGCACAAAGAGTGCGACACCCAAAGCGCAGAACAGAACCCAGAGCTGAACTCCTTTAAACGCGCCCGCAGACACTCCCGCTGCAGCAGCCGTGCCCAAAATGACTGGCGCAACTGCAGTGGGGAGCGTCCGCGGACGTGCGCCCAGAATCCACTTCTTCCAGTTGGTGGGCAACGGCGGGTTTGGTTCTGTGGAAGGAGCCGCGGGACTTGTCATCTGATCAGAGGTTAGAACTGCTCGGCATCAAGGAGCGCACTCGCCTGCGGGTGGGCACGCAACGCGTCGAGCACGAGCGCTGCCTCTTCTCCAGAAAAGCGGGTTGCGGCACCGAGTCGGTTATGCCGGCGGAGTCCACGAACTCGAACCTCGACCATCTGAAGTCCACCGCGATGCACGAGCTCTAACCGCTCGATTCGCTCCCACTCAACGTGGAAACTCATGGTCAAGTTTCGACAATGCAAGCCGTCCTCGTCGAGTGCGGCACGCTGGGTCACGGACCGCCAGGCAAGCACTGCCACTGCTACCAGTGTGACAACTGCCATGACCAGCGGCGAGACCGGATCACTGGGCGTTGAGGACAGCCCCGAGTCCGAACTACGAAACCAAATCAATCCCAGCGCGGCGAGTGGCATCACGGCTGCTAACGCCCAAGCAGGCGGCCCAGCCGACAAGGTGACTACTGCTGGTTGGCCCGGCCCATTCTGCACTGAGTAACTGTAGGTGGCACGCTTAGTGCAGTGCGAGAACTCATTGCCCTTGACGTACCTGCTGGCCAAGTGTTTCTTCAGGCCCTAGCCGCCGCATGGGAAAACGGCGATGCCGTCTTGCCACTCGACCCAACTGCCCCGCGTGCGCATACCCAAGCAGTACTCACTGCAATGCGGCCAGCAGCCCTGATCGATGCTTATGGCGAGCGCCAGCGCCTAGCTGACTCGCTGCCGGTAGAAGAAGGCGATGCCCTCGTGGTCATGACTTCGGGAACGATGGGCACCCCCAAAGGAGCGGTTCATACGCACGCAGGAGTTGAATACGCAGCTTTTTGCAGTTCAACTGCTGCCGGAGTGATCTCTGATGCCTGTTGGCTTGCCTGTTTGCCTCTGTCACATGTTGGCGGGTTATCGGTGGTCACGAGAGCGCTCCACACCGGAGCGGCCCTGCTGATGCTTGATCGCGCGAATCGTGTCGGACTCATCGAAGCACAACGTCAGGGCGCAACTCATGTTTCGCTCGTGCCGACTGTATTGCAAAGAATCGACGCCAAACATTGGCACACCATTTTGTTGGGCGGCTCGGCCATCCCGCAGGATCGGCCCAGCAACTGCATTGCTACCTATGGGATGACAGAAAGTTTTGGCGGCATTGTCTATGACGGCTTGTCACTCAACGGGGTCGAGGTCCGAACCGTCCACACAGAGCCTTCAAGCGCGCCTACTGAACCGTCAACGAGCCAATCCCGCGTGATCGAACTGAGGTCTCCGACATTGTTACGCGCCTACCGAGACGGCAGTGACCCAAAAGATTCCCAAGGGTGGATGCGAACGGGTGATCTGGGTAGCGTGGATTCTGCAACCGGGATTCTGTCGGTGCACGGACGCGCAGATGAACTGATTATTTCCGGGGGCGAAAAGGTTTGGCCACAGGCCGTGGAAGAGGTCCTGCTGCAGAGCCCGTCGATTGCCGAGGTGGCAGTCATTGGCGTGCCTGACCCAGAGTGGGGGCAGCGTGTGATCGCTCTCGTTGTGCCCGCCCAGGGTCACCCTGCACCAACGCTCAACGAGCTGCGGCAACTCGTTCGCGAACAGTTGCCCGTGGCTGCGGCGCCAAAAGAGATTCGCCTCGTTGAGTCACTGCCTCGCACTTCAGTGGGCAAACTTCGTAGAATCGTCCTCTCGGAGCAACACGCTCGCAGAGAGCGTTAGTAGACTGGTCGTTACGTGAGCGGGAATGGTTCAGCGGAACACACAGCAGACAGCGCCCCAGAAATTGGTGTGCGTTTTGACCGCGTTGCTCTTGTTGTTAAGCGGCCGACTGATCTGTGGGGAATGATGGCTGGGTCCCTCGGCGGCCGATTCGCCGGCAGCGGTTCGGGGCAGGGGTACGGATGGACTGATCTTCGCTTTGCCAATGGATTCATCTTGGAAGGCATCCACCCCGAGCGAGTTGACGGCGAAGGTGAGCCTGCTGCAGAGGTGGTAGAGCGCTTCTTGGAAAGGTATGGCGTCGGGCCGCACCATTTGACCTTTCTGGTGACCGATCTTGCAGCCATGCTTACAAGACTCCATGCAGCGGGCATCGACACGGTGGCTGAGAATCACGAGGATCCGAGTTGGCAGGAGGCATTCTTACGACCCCGAGATGCTCAGGGAGTCGTGCTGCAACTTGCGCAGATCACGGAGCCACATCAGCAGGTACTCGAAGAACCCGAAGGATTCCCCGAGATTGGCTTTGACCATCCGGTGGCCTCACTGGGCCGGGTGGTGCACGCAGTGCATGACCTTCCTGCTGCCCTTGGGCTTTTTCGAGACCTTCTTGGCGGACGGGTGCTCTCGTCTGGCGCTGCCGTTGATGGAAACCATTGGGCCGAGCTTGGATGGGGTGGTCCTGGACGACTCCGACTCCTTGAGGCAGCACACGCTGAGATTGCAAAGTGGGTTGGTGACCGGCCCGGCAGAATTCGCCACCTGTTTTTCAATTTCGATGAACCCGAGTACGTGCCCGGTGCGCACAAGGTTGCATCTGGTCGCTGGGTAGTTGACTGCGATGAGGTGCTCGGCACACGCCTAGTGATTTCCTCGAGCGCTCGCTGATCGGTCGCCGGTTTGCAGGCCCTAGCCGTGCAGTGACTAGAGCAGCATCCCGCCGTCTACCACGATGCAGGTACCGGTAATCCACGAAGAGGCATCAGAGGCCAAGAACAGCGCTGCACGGGCTATGTCCTCGGGTTCTCCTAGGCGATGCAGGGGAATCATTTGAGCGATCTTCTCTTCGCCTGATTCCCACAGGGCTCGAGCCATGTCAGTCTTGACAAGACCCGGACACAGAGCGTTGACCCGTACTCCCGGGGCAAGTTCCTTAGCTAGGGAACGCGTCAGATGCAGTAGCGCTGCCTTGGTCACGTTGTAGTGCCCAATGCTGGTCTCGACGCTCAGGCCACCAATAGAAGAAATGTTGATGATGTTTCCACCGTGTTCTGACATGGACTGCTTCCATGCCTGCTGAGCCCAGACAAACGCTCCACGCAGATTGACCTCATAGGTCTTGTCTAAACGGGGAAGATCAATCTCGATCATGCTGCCCATATATGGATTCGTAGCAGCGTTATTCACCAGAATATCTAAGCGACCAAACCGCTCGATCGTGGCCGAAACGCAAGCTTCAGCAGCCTCTGGATTTCCGGCGTTCGCCTCAAAGACGGCCACCTGAGCATCACCCACCGAGTCGCCAAATCGGGATTCGATCGCGGCTGCAGTCTCGACAAGAGCGGCTTCTTTTCGAGATGAGATCATGACCTTGGCACCTGCAGCTACAAACTCAGCCGCCATAGCCGCGCCGATTCCACGTGACGCACCCGTAATAAGTGCCACTTTGCCATCGAGCCTCAGGTCCATCCCCTTATTCTGCCCGAAGTACGGGGTTGGGTTTAGCTAGATCTCATCAATTCGCACGGCCGAACCCCGAGCTAGTGAAAGATCAGCGGCGAGCGCTACCCGCAGAGCATCCTCCGCAGCGCTTCCCGGACACTGATTGGGTCCCTCGCCTGCCACGAGGTCGACAAAGGCAGCCATCTCGGCTGCGTAGGCCTGGTGAAAACGAACCGGAAAACTTGGGTACGGGTCCATAGGCTGAAGGACCCCAGGGTCAGCCGAACGCAGTGGCATCTGCGGTCCCAGCCCAGCGCTCAGAGCATCACGAGATCCAATCACCTCTGTGCGGTGGTCATAACCGACCCCGTTTTGCCGGGTACCAGTCAGCATTGCGAGAGCGCCACCCTCGAGCGTCATGATTGCAGATGAGGTATCAACATCGTCGTAGCGGGCAAACATCTCATCTACGAGTACTGACCCGCGAGCAATCACGTCAATCGGGGTCTTGCCACTCAGCCATGCAATCGCGTCAAAATCATGGATGTGCATATCGCAAAAGATTGAGCCGGCTGTGGGCAAGTAGCTTTCGTGTGGCGGCTCGTAGTCGTGACAAGCAGCTCGTATCAGGTAGAGCTCACCTAGGTCACCGGACTCAACAGCACGGCGCATCTTCAAAAAACCGGGGTCGAATCTGCGGTGAAACCCGACTTGCAACTCGATGCCTGCTGCGGCTGCGTAGGCAATGGTGGCCTCGGTATCTGCAAGATTGAGCGAGACCGGCTTTTCAGAAAAGCAGGGCAGGCCCGCATCGGCCACAGCGCGAACATCTTCAGGGTGGCGAGAGGTCGGGGTTGCAACCACGACGGCATCGCTACGCGTAAAGACCTCTTCGGCGGAGGAACAAACGGTTGCCACTTCTTGAACACGCCTGGCAGCATTGGCATCGGGCTCGTAGACCAACACCTCTGTCACTCCTGGCAGTTCAGCCAGATTGATGATGTGGGTCTGGCCAATCCGTCCAGCACCCAAAACTCCGATTTGCATGCTCTACCTTTCGCTAAGAGTCGCAGAACATTAGCGGTCCACCCATCGGCACCCCGCTTCTCAGCTGCTGGCTAGCGAATCGAACAGGGGCAGGTCAGCCTGGGTCAGCGAGCAGATGCAGTACGAGCTTGTCACCCTTCGACTCTGCACTAAACGGAGCGGTTGACCCTGTCAGCCCGAGTGAGGTGCCCGCAGCGTTATCTCGAAAGTTGAGATGACGACTGAGGCCGAACTTTGTGATCTGCACCTCGGTGTTCGCCCGCTCGAAACTCAATAATTCCTTCGTAGGGCCTGAGGCCGTCACCCAGTCCAAGATACGAATGGACTTGAGTGTAACGGCAACGAGCATGCGGACGGTAACGCCTTTTCCCTCGGCATCCACAGTCCTGGCTACGTGATTTGCCACACCTACCCCAGCCCCCATGGCAAGCGGGTTATCCGTCACGGCTCCAGTGAGGGCACCCGCAGCTACCCCAGCAACTGCAATCGCCGCATAATTAGTTTGCAGGCCGAAGATTCCCGCGGCTAGCACCGGGTCTGAGGTGGATGTGTTTGGCCCAAGGATCTGCTCAGCTTTTTCGATGAGTTCGGTTTCACTGTTCATCAACACACTGTAGCGAATCGAGTCAGCCCTGCATTGATAGGTATCGTGACAGCGTGACGAACCGACTTGCGACTGAGACCAGCCCCTACCTGCGCCAGCATGCCGAGAACCCCGTGGACTGGTTTCCGTGGGGACCCGAAGCCTTTGAACTTGCTCGCTCGCAGGACCGACCGGTTCTGTTGTCCGTTGGCTACTCGGCTTGTCACTGGTGCCATGTCATGGCGCACGAGTCCTTTGAGGATGAAGACACCGCAGCGTTGATGAACGCGAAATTTGTGAACATCAAGGTTGACCGTGAGGAACGCCCAGACATCGACGCCATCTATATGGAGGCAACTCAGGCCATGACTGGCCACGGCGGCTGGCCGATGACCGTATTCATGACACCCGAGGGCGAGCCCTTCTACTGCGGTACCTACTTTCCCAAGGAGCAGCGCGGCGGCCATATGAGCTTTACGCACCTGCTCACTGCCATAGATGACGCTTGGCAAACCCGCCGAGACGAACTCATGGAACAGGCAACTCGACTCGTAGAGAGCATCGGGCGTAACCCATCTGCAGGCACTGATGCCCCGCTGCCACCTGCACAGGTGCTCGATGAGGCAACCATGGCCCTGCTTGCTGCCTATGACCCACAATGGGGAGGATTCGGCGGCGCGCCCAAGTTTCCGCAATCGATGAGCTTGGGCCACCTGCTGCGCCATGTTCGACGTACGCGCTCCGATACAGCGCTTGCGGCAGTGACAACCTCGCTTGACGCTCTTGCCGCCGGGGGAATCTATGACCATATCGGTGGTGGGTTCTCGCGCTACTCCGTAGATGAGCGCTGGCTGGTGCCACATTTTGAGAAGATGCTCTATGACAATGCCCTGCTCGGGAGGAGCTACTTATGGGCTTGGCAAGTAACGGGTGAGGAACGCTACCTGCAGGTACTCACCGAGATTATTGACTACGTCCTTCGCGACCTTTCACATCCGCTCGGAGGCCGCTACTCCGCAGAGGACGCCGACAGTTTTGCCACTGCAGATGCCGACCACGCAGAGGAGGGTGCGTTTTATGTCTGGACTCCGTCACAAGTGCAGGACGCGTTAGCGCAAGCAAACCTGGGGCATCTCACCGAGGAGACCCTCGCTTTTTACGGCATCTCGGAGGCTGGCAACTTTGAAGGCGCATCCATCCCAAACCGCATGCACGAACGCGGCCACCTTGAGCGCACTCCCGAGATGGACCAAGCACGCGCAGCGCTCCTCGCTAGCAGATCTACGCGCCCCAGACCGGGCTTGGACAACAAAGTCCTGACGGAGTGGAACGCCCTCATGCTGGCAACTCTGGCAGAGGCCGCAGCAGCAACGCAGCGAGCCGACTGGCTCGTAGCCGCCGAGCAAACGGCGAACTTCTTATGCGAATCCCTACGCGTACCCTCCGAGGCGGTCACATCGGGAGCACGCTGGCTGCGGTCATGGCAAGCAGACCTGAACGAGGGTTCTGGCGGAGCGAAGCACCTTGCGTATGGATCAGACTATGCCGCGCTGATCGACGGATTCATCTCTCTATACGAGGCAACCGGAACGCTGCGCTGGTTGGAAGAGGCAACGACAACAGCAGACAGCCTGATCGAACTTTTTTGGGATATCGACGGCGGGGTGTGGACCACCGGCGAGGACGCAGAACAGTTGGTTTCTCGGCCGAAAGACTTGATGGACAACGCAACACCCTCGGCAAACAGCATGACAGCAGTTGGCCTGTTACGCCTCGAAGCACATACGGGCGAATCGCGCTACGGGGAGCATGCTCGTACCATTTTGCGCACCCTCGGTGGGGTGGCCGGCAAGCACGCCATGAGCTTTGGCAATCTGCTCTGGGCGATTGAGTTGCACGCGCTTGGAGTGACCGAGGTGGTCGTCACCGGGGACCGACCAGATCTTGTTCAGGTGCTGCAGAGCCGCTTTGACCCGGGCAGCATTCTGGCTTGGGGAGAGCCAGGGTCTGGGCCGCTCTGGGAGGGCCGAGCAGTCGCGGGTGACACAGGGGTGGCCTATGTGTGTCGGGACCATACCTGTGCCACGCCAGCAGCTACCACTACGGAGTTGCTTGCGCAGCTCGACTCCAAGGGATAGAGACCACAAGGTTTCAGCGCTAGCCAACGCTTTCGACTTGATGATCAGACACCTCGATAAATGGAGCCTCTGGGCGATCGAGCATCCCCTTTGACACCCACCCGCGCTTGTCGGCCCACACGATGAGCGGAGGCAGAATCGTGAGTGCCGCAATGAGCGCAATTGCAATCTTGAGTGCCACGAACAGGCCGAAGTTGGCCAGCAACGGCAGAGAAGAGAACGCAATGACGCCTACCCCGGCAATCGCCGTCATCGCCGAGACGATAAAGGCACGACCGGTGCGGCCCGCAGTGACGTCAATCGCCTCGCGTGGCTCAAGGCCGCGCTGCCGCTCCTCGATATATCGCAACAGAATCAGCGAGGTGAACTCGGTACACGTCGCAACCACGAGTGGCCCACCAACCGCAGTCAGCGGGCTGAGTTCGATTCCCAGCAAGTAGATAGCAATCGTTGCCAACCCAGATGCGATCAGCACCGGCACCATCGACAGCACAGCGCGCACGAAGGACCGCAATCGAACCCACAGGAACAAAAACACCAAGCCGACAGCGAGCCAAGTGAGTTGCACCAAATTTGCCTCAAGGTTTTGCAGGAGCCCAACACCCACGACTGCTAGTCCCGAGGGGGTCACCTTGATGCCAGTCGGAGCGTCCGTCTGACGAATCCCATCGACAACTACTGCTTGGCCTTCAAGTGAGGTAGGTCGGGTGAGGAATGCGATATTGAAGTTCTGCGCGTTCGGTGATGCCGTAGACAGTTGGATATCTTTCGGTGCCAATTTCCAAGCCTGCTGAACATCCGCCGCAGCAGGCGAGACATGTTTGGCACCGGGAATATCAGTCAGGTCAGAGACCGTAGCCACGATGCTGGATCCAATCAGCAACTCTTTGGAGTACTTTGCCATCTGCTCACGGGTAAAGGTGTCCACAAACTTGACTGATGAGTCACTGTAGAGACTCGCCTGATCAGTGGACTGCACAAAGACCCCAAGTTCAGATGAACCGCCGATTTCGGACTCAATGTTGCGAAGGTCTTTGATGACCTGAGAATCCTGATTCACCCAGTTTATGGGGTCAGTCTCTAGCTTGAGTTGTGGCTCCAACACGCTACCCACGACAAAGACAACTACGGCTGCAACAGCAAGCCAGAGCGCTGCAGTTGCTGGCAGACTTCCCATCTTGACTACAAGTCTGCCGAGTTTCCCCTCGCTAAAGTCGCGCCCCTTGGTAGGCGACTTGTATTCGCGGATACCCAGAGCAGCAAGGGGGTTCACGATTGAAGAGATACAGATAGCAACGATGCCCACAATGAGCAGCCAGCCGAACTCACGAATCATCGGGACTTTCGAGATCTGAATTGCCAGAAATGCAAACACGGCATCGAAGGTGACCACCAGCAATGCTGGGCCAAGGCCACGAGCCGCCGACTGAATCGGATGTGGAGAACGGTCAATGATGACCTCCTCTTCGATGCGTGAATGCATCTGAATGGCGTAGTCAATGCCAATCCCGAGCATCACCGGAAGCCCCGCAATAGTGACCAACGTCAGCGGCACGCCGAGGTACCCCGCCAAACCAAATGCCCAGATCACCCCGATGAGTACTACCAAGAGCGGAAGCAGTCGCCAGCGCACATTGAAGAACAACAACAAGATGACCATCATGACCGCAACGGCAATTGCACCCAGGCCCAACATCCCGCCCTTGAGGTAGTCGTTAATCCCCTTCAGCAGCACGGGGGCACCGGTGGTGGTGACCTGAGCGTTCGGGAATTTCAATGCCTTCGTGGCTGAAACGATGGTTTCGGATGCGGCGCCCTCGGCCTCAATCGACCCGTTTCCAGGTAGCCGGGTGATCATCTGAGCGTGGGTGTCATCAGGAAAAAACGGCCGCAGAGCTAACCGCACTTCTCCGGCATTGTCATAGAGCAAAAACTTGACCCACTCGGGATTCTCCAAGGTTTGCTGATCAGGAGGTATGGCGAGAAGTCGTTGCGTGGTCACCGCGAAGTCTGCTGTGCGGGCTTCTGCGCTGACCGTGTCTCCGGAATCCTCAGCGACCTTCTGAGCATTCACGAGGGCTTTCGCAGCCACAGCGTTGAACGGATTTCCATCGGCTGAGGTCACAAGCGATGCAGAGAAGTCAAGCGCAGTTACTGGCGAAATAACGCCCAGCACCTGCCCAGAATCGCGCAACTCTTGGGCCACCGCCTTCATGGTGGCAAGGCCTTTGGGAGTAAAGATGGAATCAATTTTGGCGCCGGGATCCATCGAGATAACCGAGAGCATCGCCTGGCCGCCAAACAGGTTTTGATAGGCGATGTTGTCTTTGTAGACCACGTCGTCTTTGTTGAGGTAGCTGTCTTGCCCGGTGGCGAACTCAAGCTTGGTGATTCCAAAACCAAGTGCGATGGTAAACACCAGACCAATCGCCGCGACCATGCCCGCATGTCGGCCCAAATTGACCGCCATCCAAGACCAAAAACGTTGCATTCTCATTATCGCGACCCTGCCTTGATTGCTGATCAGAGTTGAACCTAGTTGAACAGCTCGCTGCCCTGGTTCATGTTGAGGAACTACCAGCGATTGTGATGCGTGAGCGAGGCTGGATCGGGCCGACCGCGCTTTGCTGAAGCAGAGGCTCTACGGCCCTGCTGAGTTGGCCATCCTAAGGCCACGGTGCCGAGGGCTCGATACTGCTCAGGCGCACCGAAAGCTGCTGCCACTGCCACCTCATGTTCGAACTGCCCGAAGAGTAACGCGCCAAGACCTTCCGCCTCTGCTGCGAGCAATAACGCCATCAGGCCCGCGCCGCCATCCACAAACCAATAGGGAACCGGCCAAGCCTCGGCGCCGTCGCCAAGACCCGTATGAGACTTATCTGATTCTTGGTAGCGCTGCTGATAAGCGCTTGGTCGCACATAGGGGACCACAAGTGTGGGGGCTTTCAGCAGTCCTGGCCAAGCAAAACTCGCCCTCTTCCCCTCTGGCAGCGTCAAGGCCCAGTAATCGGCCACCCTCGGCCCGGATAACACCAGCAACTCAAGTGCAGAAGTGTTTCCCGCAGAAGGCCCACGAAACGCTGCAGCGGTGACCCGATGAAGAACCTCGGGTTGAATCAACTTCTCGGAGTAGTCCCTACACATGCGACGCGAGGCAAGAACCTGTGCAAACTGCCCTGCGGGATTGCTCACCCGTGTTTGACGAGTTCCTCGGCCATTGCCCATCCACACACGACCACACAATCGCCTCGGCTGCCGTCAAGGTGCGTGAACTGCGCAGCCACTGCAACCTCAATGGTTTCAGGTTTGAGCGATTCATGATCAAGAACGAGTGGTGGCGATCCGTCTCCGGTAATGGTGAACACTTTGTCGTTATAGCGATGTGATTCAATTCCAAACCGCTTAACGAGTCGGCGACCCCAAGCCCGCTCTTCACCCGAAGGCTTGTGTTCTGGCCGAGGAACAATGTCGGTCAGTAGCCGAAAACCTTCAAGGGCGCCTGCATCGCTCATCCGTGTGCCGAGCAGCACATCTTCATCTGGGAATGCCATGAGTGCACGGCGGAAGTTGTCGCCGATCAGCGCCTTCAGGGCCGCGTCACGCTTCGATGTGCGCTTCACCGCGGCCACACCCAACAAAATGCAGGGAGTACCACCAATGCGTTCAAGCGTTGAAAACGAAAAACCGCGCAGCAGATTGCCTTCGCGCACCAGCGTCACGAGTACCCAAATATCTACCTGCTTCGAGAGTTCCCCGACCCCGTAGCAGTGGCCGCCGTCAGCACAGATATCGGCCATCTCGGCCAGTTCCGAGTCGCTGAGGGCAGTGCAATCTTTTGTCGTGACGTCGAGCGCCATGCACAGCTCCCATAAAAGTAATCCAGATGTAGTGCCTCTAGTTCAGTCGAAAATGGCCTCTGAAAGCAAACTGCCTGAGCAGATTCAGCTCCTCAGGCGCCACAGCCTGAGCTCAGACCACCACTGCCTCGTGACCGAGCAGCGCCCGCAGTTCGCCCACGAGGCCACTCTGGGTACTCACCATGTATTGCTCGGGCAATTGCAGCACGTGGGTCCCGTCCAACAGCAGAATCACCTGAGATGCTCCGGGGAAATCCAAAAACAGCTCTTTGAGTCGCTCTACCGTGGAGTCAGTGAGTCGGGTTGGACTTAAGTGAAGCCGCAGCGGTGGATCCGTATCGGGCATCGCATCAAAAATCTCGATATCGGTAGCAATCAGCTTCGGGGTGTCGTCGCGCTTGTCTACCCGGCCCCCGATCAGAACGACCGCATCCTCTGCGAGCAGGTGCCCAATCTCGGTCATGGTGCGCGGGAAGACCATGACCTCGAGTGCTCCTTGCAGGTCTTCAAGGGTGAACACCGCCATCAGGTCGCCCTTTTTGGTCCACTTGCGCTGCAACCCAGAGATCACTCCGCCAACGGTTCTTCGGGCGCCATCTTCTACCTCGGACTCGTTGAGATCTGCCAGGGTGCAATCTGTCTTCTTTCGCAAGGCCGTCTCTGCACCCAGCAGCGGGTGATCAGACACATACATCCCCAGCATTTCTTTTTCGAATACCAATCGTTGTTTCTTATCGAAGTCTTGGGTTGGAATTACCACGCGTTCATCAAAGGCTGGCGACTTCGCTTCTGCCTCTGCAAAGAGCGACATCACACCCATCTCATGTTCTTTTCGGCGCGCCACTGTTTGATCGATGATTTGTTCGTACACCATCAAAAGGCCTTGACGAGAGTGGCCCATTGAGTCAAAGGAACCCGCCTTGATTAACGCTTCAATAGTCTTCTTGTTCAACACCTGAGTATTCACGCGCTGGCTGAACTCGTAGAAATCTTCGAACGGCCCTGCGGCTTCGCGCTCGCTCACAATATGCGCCACGAGGCCAGCGCCTACGTTACGAACAGCCGCGAGACCAAAGAGGATCCGGCGATTCTCAGTGCCGTCTTCGAGTGATTCAATCACCGGCGTGAAATCGGTGGTTGAGCCGTTTACATCGGGAACCACAACTTGGATTCCCATGACTCGGCATTCGGCAAGAAAGATCGCTGCCTTGTCGAGCGAGGTTCGAACACTTGTCAGCAGAGCGGCAAGATATTCTGCTGGGTAGTTCGCCTTTAGATACGCCGTTTGATAGGCGATGTAGCCATAGCCGTAAGCGTGGGACTTGTTAAACGCGTAATCGGCGAACGGCTCGATAATGTCGAACCATGCGGTGCCGAGCTCCTCGCCGTACCCCGTGTTGATGCACCCTTGCGTGAACTTGATTCGCTCCCGTGCAATCAGTTCTTTGTCTTTCTTGCCACAAGCCTTACGCAGATTGTCCGCCTCAGCGAGTGAATAGCCGGCGAATTTCTGAGCAATACGCATCATCGACTCCTGATACACCATCAGCGCATAGGTGTCTCCGAGCACCTCTTGGGCATCCGGGTGCAGATACTCAACCGGCTTTCGGCCGTTCTTGCGGTCCGCGTAGTCGTAGTGCATGTTTGCAGCCATTGGTCCTGGGCGATACAGCGCCACAAGCGCCGCAACGTCTTCAAATTCAGTGGGTGCTAATGATCGCATCAGGGCACGAATCGGCGATGACTCCAACTGGAAAACTCCGATGGAGTCTCCACGAGACAGCAGCGCAAACGTGGCCTCATCTTCAAGGTCGACATTGTCGATATCAACTTCAATCCCGCGAGTTTGCTCGATCAGGGCCAACGTGTCAGAGATCACATCAAGGTTTCGAAGCCCAAGGAAGTCCATTTTCAACAGACCTAAATCTTCAACCCCGTGCATCTCGTATTGGGTTACGACGGGAGCATCCTCGGGGTTCTTGCCCGACTCTGGCTTGCGTTGAATGGGCAAGTAATTCGTGAGCGGCTCTTTGGTAATCACTACGGCCGCAGCATGAATACCATCGCCCCGGCGCAGCCCTTCTAAGCCTTTGGCAACCTCAATCACCTCTCGGGCATCTGGGTCCTCGTGATACATCTGACGAATGTCAGAGGCCATCTTGTAGCCGTCGAGATACTTCGGATGCTCCTCTAAACATGCATACAGGGGCGTATCGCGGCCCATGACCAATTCGGGCATCGCCTTGGCTACTTTGTCGCCAACCGAATAGGGCTTGCCGAGCACACGCGCTGCGTCTCTCACTGCGGCGCGAGCTTTGATGGTAGAGAACGTGACGATCTGCGCAACCCGGTCTCGGCCATAACGCTCCGCTGCGTAACGAATCATCTCATCGCGGTATCGCGAGTCGAAGTCCATGTCGATATCTGGCATTGAGACTCGGCTGGGGTTCAAGAAGCGCTCAAAGAGCAGGTCGTATTTGATGGGATCTAAGTCCGTAATTCGCAGGCAGTATGCAACGGCACATCCGGCGGCAGATCCGCGGCCGGGGCCCACTCGGATATTGGTATCTCTGGCATGTTTGATGAGGTCCCAGGTAATGAGGAAGTACGAGGAGAACCCCATGTCTCCAATGACTTTGAGTTCATAGGCCAACCGTTCAAGCACGGTTTCGGGCAGGTCATCGCCCCAGCGAGCATGTGCCCCAGCAAAGGTCAGGTGCTCAAGGTATGCGGCGTCATCGCTGAAGCTTTCGGGCAGCGGGAAGTTTGGCAGGAGCGGTTTACCAAACTCGATTTCGAGCTCGCACCGCTCAGCAATCCAGAGTGAATTGTCACAGGCCACTTCTACCTCTCGAAAGAGGTAGCGCATCTCTTGAGCAGACTTCAGATAATGGTGATCCCCATGAAACCGAAACCGATCAGGGTCGCTCAGTTGGGAACCAGTCTGAACGCAGAGAAGTGCATCGTGGGCAACGGCATCACCCTGATTGACGTAGTGGCTGTCGTTCGTAGCGAGCAGTGGCAACTTGAGCCGCTTTGCTAGCTGAATGAGTTGCGGATTTGTTCGGAGCTGATCGGGAATGCCGTGATCCTGAATCTCGACAAATAAGTGATCACGACCAAAGATGTCGAGCAGCCGACCTGCTCGCTCACAAGCGGCATCAAACCCTTGATTCATCATGGCTTGCAGAACATGGCCACCCAAACACCCCGTGGTGACGATGAGTCCCTCTGAGTGCTCCTCGAGGATTTCCCAATCGATCTTGGGCTTTCGGTAGTAGCCCTCCATAAACGCCCGTGAGGAGAGCTGTATGAGGTTCTTGTAGCCAACCTGATTCTCAACCAGAGTAGTCAGGTGGTAATAGGCCTTCTTTCCGCCTTCTACCTCTCCGCCGGAATCATCCATGCGGGAACCACGGAGCGGAAGTCGCTCATCGCGATGCTCATGGGCCATGTATAACTCGCTACCAATGATTGGTTTCACACCGGCTTTGTTGCACTCTTGATAGAAGTCCAAAACCCCGTACATATTGCCGTGGTCAGTAATTCCCATAGCAGGTTGGCCGTCTTTGACCGCCGAGGCCACAACGTCTCCGATTCGCGCCGCACCGTCGAGCATCGAATACTCAGTGTGCTGATGAAGATGGACGAAAGAATCCGCCACGGTGAGTAAGCCTCCCCAGAGTTTCCACGCTTCGTTCCTGAGCACGGAGTTGCTTCTCATGCAGCTCAGAATGGTGTCATGTGAGTATCGCGCGCCTCAGCGACTCTTTCGGACCCCCGCTTATCTGCAGGGCGCAAGAGCCCTCAACTCAGACTCTTAGATGTACCCGGGCCCAGGTTCGGTAGAAGGTCCGGTTCGTTCCGGTAATTCTCCTCGCACTCCTTCAAGTTGCTGCCGTGCTGCCATCTGTTGTGCTACGAGTGTGGCCTGAATGCCATGAAAGAGCCCTTCAAGCCAGCCCACTAGCTGCGCCTGCGCTAAGCGCACTTCGCCCTCGGTGGGTGGTTCCTCGCCACTGAAATTAAAGCTCAAACTGTCAAGTTCCTGACCAAGCTCAGGGGATAAAGCCGTTTTGAGTTCCACGATGGAGCTCTCATAGATTCGGCCGAGTTGCTCTCTTGACGCATCGTCAAGCGAGGTGTTGCGCACCTCTTCGAGCAACTGCTTAATCATGGCGCCAATCCGAATGATTTTGCCCGGCGACTCAATATCGGAAACTTCAACAAGTTCATCAAAAGCCGTGGGCAAGCGGACCAGCGGCTCATCGGTGAGAGCTCCAGTTTGGGGATCGGCAGCAGCATGAGAAGCCGGGTTAGCTGTTAGGTCAGACATTCAGAGGAGTCTACGCAGGCCAAGTCGGGGTCAGGCACGAGCAATCAGAAGCGGCACCATCATCTCCGCCGAGGTCATCGACCCGTGTCGCCCCTGCAAGACAAATGGCCCTGTGTCGGCAGTGTCTTCAAAGGCAACTGGCTCGCGAGCCACGAGCGCAATATCTCCGAGTCGGTCGAGTGCTGCTGGCAGGACCTTGGGACCGAACCAGCACTCATCCAAGGTCTGTTCCTGTGAGACCACCCATGCAACATCGCTGTGGCAGTGAGTCGCCGCATCCATAAGGTCATGCTTTGCTCCAGGGCGTGCATGCAACCAACGGAATCGCGCCTCGCCTGACTGCCACGCGACGTTGCTCAGAACTTCAGCGTTGGGCAACATGACTCGAGAACCAACATCAACATGGCCGTGATCTGCCGTGATCACGAGTGCCGCGCCACTGGGGAGTTGTTCAATCAGATACTCCACAAAGCGGTCGACGAAGACGAGTTCAGCATCATAAAAAGAGTTCAACCCATATTCGTGTGCAACCTTGTCGATTCCATCGTAATAGGCATACACAAACGGCTCACCAGCTAGGAGTTGATGCCCGATCTCGGCGACCAACGTGGAGTTCATGCGGTAGGGAACATGCCTGCATCCTCCGAGATGAGCCCGCGTGAATCCCGTGTCTCGGAACTCAGCCCGAACCACCACCGGTGGCCGCTGACCACCGAAGGCAACTTCATGTTGAATTGACTCGGGTGGGATCGCCTCTCGAGCGTCACCCTTCGAGGTGGTCCAGCGCAGCACGTTCAAGATGTCGCGATCCACACTCATGCGGTAACCGATCACTCCATGCTCTCCCGGTGGGAGTCCAGTCGTGATCGAGGTAAGCGCCGTTGCAGTCGTGGTGGGTGCCACCGTGGTAATTGGTGCGGCCTGCATTCGGCTAAGGCCGCGCAAAAGGTGGCGTCGCGCCAGCATCTGCTCCCAGCCCAGCCCATCAAGCACCAAGAACACAATCTGATCGACCCCTTCAAGACCTGGAGGAAACCAGTCCGGTGCGCTATCCGGGTCGTTCAACAAAACATCGACAATGTTGGCGTTGCACGCGCCCGCGTAATCAGGGAGCACGGGTTTGTCATCTGCGATGGCAGGCGTGGATGCCCACTCCGCCGGCGCCGCTAGTTGGTCACCCACCGCTACATTCTCCTTGGTCTTGTCACACCCCAAGCTAGCGAGGTTCAGTGGGTGTCTGACAATAAAGTTTGGTTCCGTGCGAGCGACAGAGGCAGTCTGGCCTCCACTCACCCACTGACCCGCCTACGATACGCGTCGTGAAGGTCTCGACACGAGGTGACTATGCGAGCCGAGCGCTGCTGTCTCTAGCGCTGCATCCCGAGGTTGGGCCTACCGCAGTGCGAGATATCGCGGAACGAACCGCCCTACCTCAGCCCTATCTCGAACAGATCCTGCTCGCTCTGAAAGGTGCCGGGCTGGTGCGTTCCAAGCGCGGTGTGGGCGGCGGCTACACCCTTGCTCGCGATGCCTCAGAGATTACCTTGGCGCAGATTGTCTCGGCTGTTGACGGGCCCATCCGCGCAGGCGATTTTGGTCAACCCCACACCGACGGTTCTTGTGATCACGAGGGCCAATGTGTGCTCCTCGCAATCTGGAATGACGCAGGAATGCAGATGCGTTCACTGCTCGAGGCTTACACCCTCGCCGACCTTGCGGCGATGACGGATGGAAACCAGCCTTGGCCGGGTGGACTCGACTCGACGCAGTCCACAACGACGAAGTAGTTCCGCGTGCTCGACCGGATGAACGCTAGCTGAATCTGTTCAGCACGCCTTGCAGGTCGGCTGGTAGTGGCGAGGTAAAGCTCACCTGCGCTCTCGTTGCAGGATGCACAAAGCTCAATTCTCTAGCGTGCAGGAATGGCCGAGGCGCCGAGAAGCTTCTTCTGAGGCCGCCGTACGTATCGTCTCCGACCACGGCATGGCCGATTGAGGCGAGGTGCACCCTAATTTGATGGGTCCGTCCTGTCTCGAGCTGACAGGTGATAAGCGAAACCTCGACCGGCTCGGTGAACTCGGCATCCACCCGGTAGTGGGTTCGCGATTCCCGCCCGTCCACTGCCACCGTCATGCGCAGTGGGTCGCGGCGAGACCTGCCAATGGGAGCATCAACTACGCCTTGTGGATGCTCAAACCGGCGCCAGGCAAGCGCCGTGTAGATGCGAATCACAGAATGATCCGAGAGCTGACCTACGAGATCCTCATAGGCCGCCTGAGTGCGCGCCACTACCAAGAGACCCGAGGTGCCACGATCCAACCGATGAACGAGCCCTGGGCGAAACGCCTCACCCACCGAGGCGAGCTCCGGATAGCGCGCCACAAGTCCGTGAACGAGTGTAGATCCCGAGTGCCCAGCACCAGGATGCACCACCAACCCTGCGGGCTTATCAACAACAATCACCGTCTCGTCTTCATACACCACAGAGAATGCAACTGATTCGTCCGGCTCGACTCGTTCCACGGGGCGGACGGGGTGCGTCAACACCGCCACCGTGTCCTCTGCAAGCAATCGCAGCGATGGCTTCGTCATCACCTGAGCGTTCACGAGTACCTGTTGATCGTTGATCAGCGCCACAGCTTCGGCACGTGAGCATTCCGTCAACAACGCCACGATACGGTCAATACGCTCGCCTGCGAGCGCCTCGGGGATTGTCTCGACAATGTACGGATCAGGAGTTGCTTCGCCTTCAGACATCTGTTGACTCAGTGTCGGATCCGTCAGCCACATCGGCGGGATCATCCGCCGGATTGGCCTCATAGTCCGGCGATCGCAGACCAATCAGAACCAGGCCGATACCACCGACGACAATAGAAGCATCCGCCACATTAAAGATTGGCCACCACTGCAGGTCGATAAAGTCTACGACTGCGCCTGACATAAACCCGGTGGTGAACTTTGGGGCTTCGCCAACGCGACTTGCGCGATCAATCACGTTTCCAATAGCGCCACCGACCACGATCCCAATGAAGACAAGCTGAAGGATCGAAGTGGATTTTCTCGCCATGAACAGGAGTAGTCCGGCCACCACAAGAGCGACCAGCCCAATCAGCGGACCTCGACTCGCTCCTTTAGAAAACGCCATCCCTGTGTTGAACGCCAGATTAAATCGCAGCGAGAACAACACATGCACCATCTCGCCCGAACTCAGGCGACGTAAGGCCCAGGCTTTGGAGAGTTGATCCACCAACAACACCGACAACGTCGCAAGTGCAACAGCACCCCAGCGCCGAAGCGCAGAAATCTGAGTTGGAACAGGGGTGGATGGAACAGATTCCATTAGCTCCTCATTAGCGGAAGCTACGAGTCTTGAATTCCACACGCTCGCGTGCATACGGGATTGCCTTGAGTCGCTCCCGCGGGATAGCGAGGCCCGAATATTCGCAGATTCCGTAGGTGCCTTTTTTGACTCGGAGAAGCGCATCGTCAATCTCTTCAACTACGTGCATAGCCGAAGCTGCGCGGGTCAAGTCAAAATCACGCTCAACGGCAAGGGTGTCTCCCTCACCAGACTCATCATCAAACTGAACATCACCCGGTTCACGATCTCGAGCTAGTGCATCGGCTTCGGCAGTCAATGCCTGCGCTTGGGAGAGCAGCGTTGCGCGTTGTTCGTTGAGCAAGAGTACCTGCGAGTCAAGGAACTTCTTATCGAGGGGTTTCGGAGCTTTCTTTGTCGGAACCTTCTTTTCTGGCACAGCTTTCTTGGCTGGCGCAGCCTTCTTGACCGGGGGGGTCTTTTCCACTTGTACTGCTTTCTGAGGAGGGGTGCTCTTTTTAGCAGGCGCAGCTTTCTTGGCGGGCGCAGCTTTCTTGGCGGGCGCAGCTTTCTTGGCGGGCGCAGCTTTCTTGGCGGGCGCAGCCTTCTTGGCGGGCGCAGCTTTCTTGGCGGGCGCAGCTTTCTTGGCTGGCGCAGCTTTCTTGGCTGGCGCAGCCTTCTTCGCGGGCGCAGCCTTCTTGGCTGGCGCAGCCTTCTTGGCTGGCGCAGCCTTCTTGGCTGGCGCAGCCTTCTTCGCGGGCGCAGCCTTCTTG
>Ga0194041_10000105_pt1 | contig 31132 bp, 34 predicted proteins | sample JunL449m_MetaG_FD_160082 | JGI IMG/M metagenome (GOLD analysis project Ga0194041, IMG submission 160082) | Anoxic zone freshwater microbial communities from boreal shield lake in IISD Experimental Lakes Area, Ontario, Canada - Jun2016-L442-9m | ecosystem: Environmental > Aquatic > Freshwater >...
TCACTCTTCAGTAAGTGGTGCGCGGTCCACAGGCCGCTGTAGCCGGCACCAACGATGACAACATCGAAAGTCTGTCTTTGGTTTATGGGAGGAAAGTTCCAACGAAGGGCATCTTCAGACCAGAGCGAGGGAGGCCATTGCGAAAAGGTCTGGTCCATCGCCTTAGTTTAGGAGGACGATGAATCAATGCTGATGTTGTCAATTAATCGAACGTCGCCGAACCACACGGCCACACAAATAGTTGTTCCCGAGGTAGCCATCGACGAGGGGCGCAATGTGTCTACGTCAACTACTTCCACGTACTCCACCTTGGCAGAGGTTGAAGACTGAAGTTGGGAGACAAAGAAAGCTTTGACGTGCTCTGACGATGTGAGTTCCGCTTCACATTGTGTCACTAGCTCGAGTAGCAACCGATAAATCTGTTGCGCTTCTTCTGCGTGATCTGGGCTCAATCGCGTGTTGCGGCTAGACAGAGCAAGACCATTGGCGTCACGAACTGTGGGGACACTAACGATTTGACAGGCAATGTTGAGATCTCGAACAACATGTCGAATAACTGCTACCTGTTGAAGATCCTTGATTCCAAAATATGCCACATCAGGTGTTACCGCATTCAGCAGTTTTACGACAACGGTCGCAACGCCGTCAAAGTGCCCTGGGCGATGAAGGCCCTCCATGTGGGCAGCAATGTCGCCGGCCGAAATAGTTGACGAAAAATTGGTTGGATACATCTCGTCGTGATTTGGAACAAACAGGGCATCAACGTTTGTTTCCTCGGCTATCACCATGTCTTTTTCAAGTTGGCGTGGGTAGGCCTCTAAATCATTGCTGTTGTTGAATTGCAAAGCGTTGACGAAGATGGAAACAACTGTTTTGTCATGCTCAAGAACACTGCGACCAAAGAGTTTGGCGTGGCCCCTGTGTAAAGCCCCCATTGTGGGAACGAATCCAATTGAATTGCCGAGCTCACATTGTGTCGCAGACCATTGCTGCATCTCGGCGATAGTGCGAATGATGCGCATAGTTTTTAGAAACTGTGAGAAGAGTCTGGAAAGCGACGTTGTTGGACATCGGCCACATACTCAGAGACCGCATTCAGAGAGAGTTGTCGAAGATTGCTGTACGCCTTAGCGAATGTGAAAGTTCGTTCGGACAGACCGAGAAGGTCGTGAAGAACGAGAACTTGTCCGTCACAATTAACACCTGCACCAATACCTATTGTTGGAACACCTGTAGCGGCAGTTATTTCAGTTGCTAGCGAAGCGGGCACTGCTTCGATAACGAACGCACAGACGCCTGCTTCTTCAATCGCACGAGCGTCAGACAGAATCCTGTCGTGGCCACCAGATTGCTCTCCATCCGATCGTCCTTGCACCTTGTTGCCGCCCATGCGGTGATAGCTCTGTGGCGTTAATCCGATATGCCCCATCACGGGAATGTCTGCGCGAACAATTGCTTTTATCTGATCCTGGACGTGTACGCCACCTTCGAGTTTCACAATCTCGGCGCCGGCCTTAATAAGGCGAACTGCATTTTTTACGGCGTCTGTAGCTGAAGCCTGGTACGACCCGAACGGCATGTCGCCAACGATTAACGCTTTGGGCTTGACAGCGGCAACCATCTGAACGTGGTATTCCATGTGATCCATTGACACACCGAGTGTCGTCTTTTGTCCCTGCATGACGGTTGCAACGGAATCTCCCACGAGAATTAGATCAACACCAGCTTCATCAACGATGGACGCAAAGGTTGAGTCATAGGCGGTGACCATGGTCAGCACTTCGGAAGAATTCTTGCGTTCGAGCAGATGCGGCACGATGAACTTGACGCGGGGGTTAGACATTGTCGGAATCTCCTTGAGAAATCAAGGCTATGGGTGAACCGAGGTGTCTACGATTTGGTCGTTTGTCACTCAGGAATAAAGGACGCGAATCTCAGGTTCTGGGTCATGGGTCAACTGTGTCACGGCATCAATCACAAGGGTTGGGCGCTCGTCGACATTGAACTGACTCCAGGTTGGGTGTCCATGAGTTGCAAAGGCAACGATTTCGGAGGCAAACCTGTCGGCAATGCCAGCGCGTTCGGCGCCGTCACCGGTCATCATAAGTACGCCCTCTGCATTCAGATTGTCGAACGCGAAGGGGATGTCGAGCGCATGACAACAACCAACCGCACCTCCAAAGGCAGGAGTTGGCCATGTGAACCAATACATCCATGTCGGCGAGTTGTTGCCAACACGAGTTTCACATAAGCGCTGAGCTGGTTGTCGAAATCCTGTGTCAGTGCTGACAGCTGACATGAGCTCTCGGGGTGACTCGCCGGGACGAAGAGATTCATAGGCAATTCGAGCTTGCTGAGATTTATTGCCGAATGTTTCGTCTGTAAATGTCTCCCAACGTGACATGTCTGCATTGGCTAAAGATTCATCGAAAGTAGACCACAACTTGTTCTCATCTCGATTGGTGCCGACAACAAGTGGAATCGCCGAACGAGCTGCAGTGCCGAGTATGTCAGTGGAGAGAGATTCTCCGCCCGCGGTAGGCGAATAGAAATCAAAAGCTTTTGTCGGCGATGTCATTTGTTTTTGTTGTGTGGCAAGGATGTCTTCAACTGACATTGACTTAACATCGGCCAGAGTCTTGACGCCGGCAAGTTCAATAAATTGCTTTTCCAATTCAATCGCACGTGGTGTGTCGCGGAGTTGTCCGATCGATGGGCTCATGGCCCAGGCCTTATGCGCTAATCCATTAATTTCTGGACTCGCAAGCAGTGACACAACTGCTGAACCTCCTGCTGATTCTCCGAAAATTGTGACGTTATTGCTATTGCCGCCGAACATCGAAATGTTTCGCTGCACCCAACGCAAAGCAGACAACATGTCAAGTGTTCCGTAGTTGCCGACACCAAGGAAACCCAATGGTCCGAGTCGGTAGTTGATCGTGACAACAACGGTGTCGCGTGAAGCGAGTGATTCTCCGTGATACCAGGCAACCGAGCCAGCACCATTTGTATATGCACCACCATGGATCCAGACCAGAACGGGAAGTGACATGCCTTCGGTTGGTGTGCGAGGAGTGAAGACGTTGAGATTGAGGCAATCTTCCTTCATGTGGGAAGCGTCCATGTTGAGGGCCATCTCGAGCATTCCAGGTGTCTGTGGGCAGATAGGTCCATAGGAAGTCGCAGCAAAATTGTCATCCCATGAAGAGATGTCAACGGGATTTTCTAATCGATCCGCAGAAGCAAAAGGGATACCCAGAAATTCGCAACTGCCATTCGGCGAGATGAGTCCGGTGAGGGTTCCACGTTCCGTAACGATTGTGTGAGGCTGATTCTGCATGTCAATACGGTACCCGTAAGTACTGGATGGTTCACTAGCGTGTGCATTATGTTCAGACAGTTAGCCGGTCGTATTTATGTCGACCTAAACCGACGTCTGACATTCTGGGCGTCGACCAGCGCGACCGATTCACGAGGTAAGAAATTTGCCGCCTTTGGTGATCGAAGCTTGATTATGTGGAAGCCCACCACAATCTTTAACGAGGAATACATCTCCATTGGCCATGACACATTGATAGGTCCTGATGTTGCTTTGTCAGCGGGCATGGTGCCAGGGCAGAAATGTATTTCAGAGATAGTTGTCTCAATTGGTGATCGTTGTCTCATTGGTCGCGGCAGTGGCATTGTCGGTCACTTCTCCATCACTATCGGTAACGATGTGTGGACAGGTCATCATGTCTACATCACTGATCAGAATCATGGTTACGAGGACATCTCTCGCCCGATCTCACAACAATCTCAACCAGAGCGCGCCGTAGTGATCGGTGACGGGTCGTGGCTCGGATACGGGGCTGTAGTTCTACCAGGAGTAACTATCGGAAAGCACGTAGTGATCGGCGCGAATGCTGTTGTTACTCATGACATTCCTGATTATTCAGTAGCCGTCGGATCACCTGCGCGTGTTGTACGGCGATATGACAACGAGTTGGGTTGGGTGACTGTCGATTAAACCGACAAGTCGTACGGAGTTTGACAAGTCTTCATGTTGTTCTCTCGGGCGAATTTACTAATTCGCTCGCTAATGGGAACACCTTGAACTTCAGTTTCAGCGAAAAAAGGCCGAGTAGTTGCTGACCTCAAAGCCGTAGCAAAAGCCCGTCTATCTGTGATGTACATGCGGTAATCAGCAATCCATTCAGGGACTAGTTCTTGACCTTTAGCGTCAGCTGGCCTATCGACTGCAATCAGGTCGATTGCGTCTTCCAATGCATCGGTGGCAGCGTCTACTAATTTTGCTTTCGCTTGTAGGGCTAAAGGATCATTTGCCTTCATTGGAGTCAGGTCTTGGAATGTGAAACGCACATCTTCGGCTGCTTTGCAATGAGCTTGTGACCGAGCCTGCCATGCAGTGTCATGAATCTTGTTGATACTTTCCCGAGGTGCGAACCCGAAGGCATACACCCACATTCCAGCTATGAGTACACAAATAGAAGTGAGGAGGATGCGAGTAAATCGGTGGAGAATCACGATGAGAAGACTATGCCGTAGGAGCGTTTGTTTGCGGTCGCCAGCACATTGCCAAATGGCACAGTGCGCTAGCGATCCCGATAGGTAGAGCAAAGGACCCAACGGACTGGTTGGTGTTCCATGCATTATCGAGCGACCATGATCCTGGACCTGTAACGCCGATGGCCGTAGCTACTGCGATGACCGAAGCGCAGTATTCCCAACCGCCGTTGGGAAGAAAGATGAAATATCCGACACGTGCATGGACGGTGATGATGGCAACTGTCATGAGCGCTATCACTGCAATACATGTCAATGGGGTTGCAAAACCAAGAATGAGACCAGCCCCTGCAAATATTTCAGTAGAGGCAGCAAGCATTGCTTGTTTCCTTGGCCACTTCATTCCAATGCTTGCGAACCACGATGTAGTGCCGGCGAGACTTTTTGCTTTGTTCACGCCGTGATACGCAATAGAAGCGCCCATCGAAATCCGCAACACAGCCATAGAAAAATCAATTTTGTCCATTGCGAAACTCTAGGTGTCGCCAGTTGTCTATGGAGTACTGGCAGAATGACAACGTGTCGTTTTGTGCTCGCCGTGTTCTCACAGCAAAGGTTTTGTTACTTGTGGGATTACTGGGTCTTGTGACTTCTTGTTCCTCGAAGTCTGATTCGGCGTGCAGTTCGAGGGTTTCCATCTCTGACTATGTAGCCAGTTTTTCACAGGGCCTCGATAATTTTTCTGAAGATCGCTACGCCCAGTTGCGTTCAGAATCAAACGCAGCGTATGAACGCACGGTGAATGTGGTCACCGTGAAATCAGTGACAGTCGAAGCTGCGGCTCTTGCAACAAAGATCTCCAAGTTTATTTCTGTAATGGATACCGTTGATTGGGACGTCAATAGAGCACTAGATATCGCAGATGCTCTCACCGCAGCAGGAGTTCTCGGTTCAGAGACATCACTTCTACAAGCCAATGCTGTTGAAGCAGTGATTGTTGCTCAGTGTGGCATGCCATCAACTGCTGCACCACTTGCAAACGCCGAAGTGACACTGCCCATGAATCCCATACCGAGTCCTACAGCGACCGATCCAACGATGAATACGGTGAATGACGCATCAGAACTATCGGTTATCGGAAAGATGGTGGCCACCCAATTCGGCCTAATAGTCACGGATGTTGAAGCTTCTTGTTTAGGCACCTCGTTGTCGGGTATTTACGACGTGAGCGGCGCTAATGCCAATAATGCACAATATCAAAGTCAATTTCAACGCGCATTTGATTCCTGTGGAATCAGCTTTACGGTTCCGAATCAATAGCGACGTCACAATGTCGTCACCCTCTACAGTGCAATAAATGGAAATCGTTTTTGTCCGTCACGCAGAGCCGGAGTGGGTCCGCGACAAATTAAATGTCGACAACCCACCGCTGACAAAGCGTGGGCTTGATCAAGCAGCTTTATTAGGTGCCTGGGCTGAATCAGAACATTTTGACGAGGTGTACGTGTCGCCACTCGTCAGAACGCGGCAAACCGCTGCTCCGATTCTTGCGTCGCTAAAGATGGACCTTGTCATTGCTCCGTGGCTTGAAGAAATTCGCAATCCCATTTGGCATGGAACTCCTGAAGAAAAGGCAATTGAGGCGTACAAAACCGAAAAGGCCAAGCCGTCTCACGAACGGTGGGGCGGTCTTGATGGCGGGGAAGCGGTGTTGGACTTTGTTGAGCGAATCAATGTTGGTACAAGTTTGTTCCTTGAAGAACACGGGCTGGTTCGAGCCGAAACTAATTTGCCGGTGTGGAAGCAGACACCTTCATTCCGAAAAGACATACGCGTCTTGTTGGTGGCACACGCTGGTACAAGCAGTGTGAGTATTTGCCACATGCTTGGCTTCCCTCCGACTCCATGGGAATGGGAGCGGCTTGTCATTGGTCATGCCACCGTTAATCGCCTCGAAGTCTTTGAAATAGGAGACGGGATGACATTTGGGCTCAGTCAACTGTCAGGTAATGAACATTTGCCCAAGGATTTGCGTACTTACTGAGTAATCGTTGGTCTTTGATTGTGTCCTAGATTGCTTTTATGACAGAACAACGACCACTCGACCCTGATGCACTGAAGATGTTTTCTTTTGGCATCTTCAGCAAATTGGAAGGTGCAGTCACCGCGGGAATGATCCATCTCGGAGATCGCCTCGGGTTGTATGAGGTGATGGCATCTTCGGTGGAAGGCGACACATCCGAAACACTTGCGTCAAAGGCCGGCCTGCACGAACGTTGGGTACGCGAGTGGTTGCACAATCAAGTGGCAGCTCGCATAGTCACCTGTGCGGATTTGTCAGCAAGTTCACCTGTCTTTCATCTATCGCCTGAGGGTGTTGCCGTATTGGCTAGTCCGAATCATCCTGCCTACGGAATGGGAATGTTTCATAGGCTTCCCCAGACAATGGGAGCTCTTAACGCGATGCCCGAAGCGTTCCGTACTGGAGTCGGACATGATTATGACTCTCATGGCCCAGAGGGCGCCGTAGGAATTGAGCGCAGCTTCGAACCGTGGAATCAGAACTTTCTCATCCCAATGGTTATTCCGGCGCTTGATGGCATACAGGGCAAGCTGACATCTGGAGTTCGAGTAGCCGACATCGGATGTGGGTCTGGTGGCGCTGCCTTGTTGATGGGCACCACATTTCCAAAGAGCACGATTGATGGTTTCGATATCTCGAAATTTGCTCTTGAACGTGCTGAAGAACGAAAGGCAGAATCAGGAATTGACAACGTATCTTTCTTTGATCCGCGTGAGCATCCGATTGATGATGATCACAGCTACGACCTTATTTGCACCTTCGATTGCATTCATGACATGACGCATCCGACCGAAATGATGAGAACAATTCGTCAAGCGTTAAAAGATGACGGCACGTGGCTTCTCGTCGACATCAAAGCTCATGACTCTCTCGAACTCAATGTGTCAAAGAACCCGATGGCATCATTGCTTTACGGCATCAGTGTTCTGAGTTGCATGTCATCTGCAATGTCCGAAACAGGCGGGGAGGGTCTTGGAACTCTGGGTCTGTCTGCTTCTCGAGCAGAATCGATGGCTCGCGAGGCCGGGTTTACACAATTTAAGAAATTAGATGTGGAGCATTCCGTAAACGCCTTCTACGAGGTTCGTCCGTAGCAGAGAGATATCAACGCTCTTTCCCTTATCACTGGATCGTGTGACAAGGAAAAGAGCGAAGACGATGTGTATTACGCAGCTGGTGCCGCAAGTGGTGCGGTGACGCTGCAAGCATCTACTGCAGCGACTACAGGAGTTGGGTCGATGGCGTCTCCACCAAGAGGATGTACTTCGATATGAAGGTGAGGAGTGTTGGTGTCCCCGGTTTTACCGACATAACCAACAACTTGACCAGCTTTTACTTTTGTGCCGATTGAGATTCCGTCAGCAAGCTTTTGCATGTGACCGTAGAAGAAATAGGTACCGTCTGCAGTTGTGAGGCGAATTCCGTTTCCGGCGAGCTTGTCAGTACCGACTGTGTAGAGCTTGGTGATGGTTCCGTCAGCAACTGCATAGAGAAGGTTTCCTTCTTTTGCAATGATGTCAACTCCAAGATGAAGGCGATCAGTACCGCGTGGAGCATGCCAAGTATTTTCGTAGCTGCAAAGACCTTGAACTGGAAACACGGCGATCGACACTGCTGGTGCCGCAACGAGACCAAGCTTGACAGCTGTTTGTGTTGTCAAGGTACCGGTAACAGTCAATGTATTTGTTGTCTGGTACTTCTGGAGAGCCACAAACGTTGCACCGCCAAATACACCGTCAGCGCCACCTTTGACTTCAACACCAGCGTTGATCAACGCATTCTGCAAAAGGCGTACCGAGTCGCCGCGGTTACCGCGAACTGGCAACGTTGCAGGGTTGAGAAGAGTTGAGGCGCTAGCAACACTGACAGTTGCAGGAGCAGGAGCTGGTGCTGGTGCAGCGACGGGAGCAACAAGTGCAAGTGCGACCGCAGTTGGAATGTCGAGAAGTCCGTTGGCTGTCAGGCCCTTGCTTGTCTGGAACGAAATGATGGTTGATGTTGTACCTGAACCAAATGCACCGTCGATACCGCCCTTAACGGCGAAGCCAGCAGCTGTGAGTGCCTTTTGTGCAGCGACTACAAGGTCGCCCTTTGCTCCACGAACGGGAAGTGTTGATGTGGTCATTGGATACACGACTGCTGGGGTAGTTGTAGTGGTAGGGGCAACGGTTGTAGTTGTTGCTTGCACGGTGGTTGTAGAAGCTGTTGCAACTTTAAGAACTTTTGCTGTGGCAGTGTCTACAACACCAGTTGCCTTGAGACCAACAACTTTTTGGAACGACTTCAATGCACGTTGAGTCGCTTTGTCAAAGACGCCAGTTGCTCCACCAGTCAATGTGAATCCATTGCGCAAGATTGCAGACTGAACAGCTACGACGTGAGGACCCTTGTCACCGAATGATGGCTGGCCAGGAGCTGTCTTAGCTGAAGTCGAAGCGGCAGTTACCACTCCAGTTGATGCATGTGCACCCGCAGGGGCCATGACGAGACCCATAGCAACGACTGCTGTGGCGATGACGATGCGACTGACGAATTGTGTGTGGTTGTGAGACATGTGTCTGCTCCCTGTTTTTGATCCGCAATAGGGATCGGCAGGTTTGGACAGAACTTGAGAGATTTCTCACTGAAAATGTTTATATAAACACTGAGAGTGATGTCAGTGACGGGTCCATCACGGGGAGTGATGGAATTTGTGGGTAACAGATCCCCAATTGACGGGCAAAACCTGTGGGAACATGGCTTTGAGAGCCTTTTGGCCCTAAGGGGGAGAAACATGAGATTGAGTGCGTTATCACGGAGCGTTCAGGGCGCCCGAGTGGTCGTAACAGGCGCCGGAAGCGGCATGGGACGAGCTACAGCTCACCTTTTCGCCGATGAAGGGGCGCGAGTCCTCGTCGCAGACCGGAATCCATCAACAGTGCAAATGGTGGTGGGCGAAATACTGGCGGTACATGGTCCCGATTCGGCAGTGGGGTGCAGCGGTGACGTGTCGCAGCCCAATGACCGCCAGCAGATCATTCGGACCATCGTTGAAGCATGGGGCGGGATCGATGTCCTGGTTAACAACGCTGGCGTCAGTCTGGTGTCATCGGTGTTTTCTGATGATGAGACTTTCTCGAACAACTGGGATCAAACCATTGCGATAAACGTCAGTGCTCACGCCCACATGATTCGGGCATGTCTTCCACATCTCTTACAGGCACCCGAAGGCGGACGCGTGGTGAATATCGCCTCAACTGAAGCAATTATCGCCACCGGGGGATTATCTGCGTACACGGCTTCTAAACATGCTGTGATCGGACTCACCAAGAGCTTTGCCGTCGAACTCGGGCGCCACAACGTGACGGTGAATGCAATTTGTCCTGGACCTATCGATACAGCGATGACAGCCGGAATCAACGATGAAGCAAAAGATAAATACGCGAGACGAAAAGTTCCGATTCGTCGCTACGGAACTCCAGAAGAAGTTGCGCACATGACTCTTAATCTGTGCTTGCCAGCGTCATCTTTTGTCAATGGTGCTGCTGTGGTCGTGGACGGTGCAATGTCCGTCAAACACGGCTAGGACTTCGAGTAGCCGTCGCTGATTCCTACAAACCCGGATGGCTCGTGTGCACCGAGCACCAAAGTTTCAAGGATTCCGATTCCGTGATGCACGGTTCCATCAGACATGGTGCAGGTAACTGAACTCAATGTTTGCGTGTGCAGATTATGCATTAGTAACGGATCATTTACCGGCACGGTAAAACGATCTCCACCTGTCACCAATTCGCCTTTCCAGTTTCCGTGGTTCCATTCAGGATGCAGATAGCCAAGTCCATTCATCTGAAAATGTACAAGAGGCGTAAATACCAATTCCGCTGAATCCTTAGCAAACTCATATGTCAATGCAAATTTTTCAGCTCGACGAGTGCCGTGTTCCCACGAATAATCGTATGAGACTGAATGAGCATGCTTGATCGTGTCGGAGCCGATGAGCATCGCTCCTGATTCATGCCACCGTTGTCCATCGGCAAACTCATTCACATCGAAAACTGTTCCGAAACCGTCAAACCAGACAGGGGCCCACAACCAATAGAACTGAGGTGGGAGATTGAGCGGAGCTCCTAGTTGGATGCGTTCACCGACTCCACGCACTCCCCATGATCTATCGCGCGAGCCAACGATGTCACCAGGTGTGAGATCAGTGCGAACTCCGTCAACTTCGATCCAACCGGTCCATGTTCCTAATTGCGTGAGACGGGTGTAACTCATCACTTTTCTGTTACCAGCGCGAACAAGAAACGGCGGTTCCTCGTACGGCAGTGACGAAGCTTCAAACGTTATGTCGGCGCGGATTGCATGTTCAGGAGCTTCAACGGTGATGCGATGTTTCTTCATCGGCACCACTACCTCAACTTTGATTGGGCCAACTTCGTTACATTCCATTCGGTCGATGGGTGCTCGACCGGATGCATGGACGTTTACTTGTTCTCCGTTTCGCACAACACTAAATGAGGCGTCAATGACATGGCGGTTGGGGTACAGCCCCATCGCGGCTGCAAAAAATATTTTTCCGTCACGGGAGTACCCGTTAAAAAAATAGCGATCGTATGCGCCTGGGTCGCCCGATTCAGTATGAGCGATCGGTTCCGACGTCTGATGAATGGGGTAGTCGTCAAAGGAAGTGATCATGACTGTGACCGTAGCCACTATTGAATGGTGAACGCCAGACGGAGAGCCACCACAACGCTGTCGTACAGTAGACATCGTGATTACCGTTTCTCAGAAAGCGTTCCGAACTGTCACTGGTACAGCTTTGGGGTCCCTTTCCGTCATTATCTTTACGGGTGCTTTGGTTCGTCTCACTGGTTCCGGACTCGGCTGCGCGGACTGGCCCCGTTGTAACGCCACCAAATTTGTCGATGTGTCAACAGGACACACGTTGATCGAGCAGGCCAACAGGCTCTTCACGGGTGTTGTCTCTTTTAGTGTGATCGCGGCCGTGCTGCTTGCTTATCTCCGAAAGCCACTCCGTAAAGATTTAGTGCTTCTTGCCTGGGGCTTGGTGCTCGGAGTGCTCGCGCAAATAGTGATTGGCGGAGTCGTGGTTCTCACTGGTTTGAATCCGTACGCCAACATGGCCCACTTCTTGGTGTCGCTCGTACTGGTGGCAAATGCTTTCGTATTGTTCCGTCGCTCTGACGAACTACCTCTTACATATTTCCGGACCGGTCCTCGACCTCTAGTCGTGATGATGCGCTTGGTTGTTTGTAGCAGTGCTCTCGCACTTGTGACCGGAACTGTTGTCACAGCATCAGGACCACACGCCGGTGATGAAAAGGCAATCCGCTTAGGGTTCGCTCTAACGAGTGTTGCTCGAGTGCACAGCATGAGTGTGCTTGCAACAATCGGGCTCATCATCTTTCTAGGAGTGCGAGCAAAGAAGCTGCAAGCTGATGCGAGCACCGTTGATGCCGTTCAGGCTCTGTTGCTTGCTGCTGTGTTCCAAGGGGCAATCGGGTACGCCCAATACTTCACGGGTGTTCCCGTTGCATTAGTTGCAGTTCACATTGCAGGCGCCACGGCTTTGTGGTTTGCCGTGTGCAATCTGGCGGTGACACCGTCAGTGCGCATCAATTGAGTGATTACTGCAAAAGCAGATCGTACAGATGATTGCAATCGTTGAGAGTCAAGACACTTGGAGTTGCACTGAGTTTCACTGTGGTGATGCTTGTGTTCTCAACCATCATCCATAAAGATCGTTGCGTGCCCAACATGTCTGCAAGGTAGGCATTGATCACTCCGCCGTGACACACAACAGCGATGCAACCGCCGTCATGCTGAGACGCAAGTGAATTGATGCGTTTCGTGACACGATCACGAAAGTTTTGATCACCTTCTGCATTCGGTATGCCGTCCCAGCGTCCGGTAGTGGCCCATTCGAGGTACGCGGGGTCACCTGTCGCAGCGCGACGACGAAATTCTCCGTTACTCCAATCACCGAGCCTGACTTCTTCGAGATCCTCAAAAACTCCTACTTGTAGATTGTGATGAGAGGCAATTGCTTCTGCAGTGTGAAGCGCTCGCAGGAGATGACTTGAATAGACAGCATCAATACGTGCTGTTGATAGTCGAGCACCAACCGCTATTGCTTGCTTTTGGCCCAATTCATGAAGCGGGGGATCAGCGCTCTCTGCAGAGCCCGGAACAATGTCTGCAGATCTTCCGTGGCGAATGAGCAGAACTCTGCACCCATCGCCAATAGAGCCATCAAGGGTGGGTTGCGGGACGCTGGTTGAATCCGTCGACCCAACTGATTTCGGAGTTTCCATAGTTGTTATCTTTGTTGGTATGAGCAAAGAAGATGAAGTCCTCCTCGAAATATCAAACCGAATCGCCACAATTACGCTGAACGCGCCTGGCCGAATGAACACCATCTCAGGCGTCATGCTTGATTTGCTGTCAAAGAAGCTTCTTGAAGCTGACCGTAACCCGGAGGTTCGTTGCATCGTTCTCACTGGTGCCGGTCGTGCATTTTGTGCAGGTCTTGACCTTGGATCACAAGCGGGCAAAACCGAATCATTAGGAGTACTCGATGACACTGGCGCAAATATGGCTGAATTCGATATTCGTGAGGCTCCACCAATTGTGTTGCACGGTATAGACACACCTGTTATTTGTGCGCTGAATGGCGGTGCAGCCGGTTATGGACTTGACATCGCTCTTGGTTGCGACATTCGTATCGCTGCTGACACCGCAAAAATGGCACCTGGTTTTGCCAAGCGCGGAATCTTGCCTGAAAGCGGTGGCACATGGTTGTTGCCACGGATGGTTGGTTACGCCAGAGCGGCGGAAGTCGCGTTTACAGGCCGCACGTTGATGGCTGATGAGTGTCTTGAGATGGGGCTCGTTAACAAGGTTGTACCAGCGGATCAATTGATGGATCACGTTATGGATATGGCTGGCGAGATTGCGTCTAATGCTCCGCTAGCAGTCCGTGCAATCAAGAGAATGATGCGCGCCGCAGAAACTGAGACATTTGAACAAAACGTTCACCATGTATTTCTTCAGTTGTTGCCTTTGTTCCGTACTAAGGACTTCAAAGAAGGCGTTGCGGCTTTCATCGAAAAGCGCCCTCCTAACTTCATTGGCCGATAAAGGACACAGTGGCATTACGTGATCCGTTCGCGGTTTTGCTGATCGACAAGACTGCGTCGACTCAAGAGATTCGTCGCGCCTGGCGCGAGCGAGCACGAACTGTACATCCCGATGCTGGTGGCTCTGATGTTGCCATGCAGGAGTTAAATGAAGCGTTGCGATGTGCGCTGGAGTCTGTGAGTCAAGTTCCTGTTCACACCACCGTCAGTTCAGTTGTTGACGTGCGTCTCCAACGTGATGTTTCTAGTTTCACAGTGGGTGTGCTTCCCGCTGAATGCTTCGAAGCGTTGCTGGTAGTAGCCGGATTAAGCGGAGCGATATCGATTGAAGAGCCTCCGTATCAACTTGAGTTCTCACTTCATGACAGTGGACTCGACGGAGCCCTCAACGGATGGTGTCGTTGTGACTTGGTGCCTGAGGCAGGAGCAACGATGGTCTCGTTGCTAGTAGGCACAGAGAATTATAAAAATGGGATCTCAGTAGAAGCAGTACGGGACTATCTAGTCGCGAATCTCAACGCCATTGAGTGGCCCAACTAATTCGACGCAGCGGCTTTGGACAAGCGATCACGAATCGCCACACCTAGTCCTGTGTCGGGAGGAAGTACAGCCAGAACCACTTCGTTGCGATTTAGGTCAGCTGAACGGAGATTGTCATAGAGGCTCAGTGCATACGTAGTCATATCTGCATGATGTAATACAACCGCTGATACACCTGTTGATTCGTATTTATTGCAGCGCTCTTCGGCCTCATCCATAGACGTAAACAATTCAACGCGAGCTTTCGGCGCGTAGTGGGCGAGCAACATTCCGGGTGCACGCGAAGGGCCGTCCACAGCTGAAATAGTCATACCTGTAATTGCCGCGATATCCAGTGCGGAAACTTTGCCAGGACGCAAGACCTGCACATTGGAATTTGTGCATTCAACAATGGTTGACTCGATACCAATGGTGCATTGTCCTCCGTCTAGTACCAGGTCTACTGAATCACCCAGATCATTCACAACATGTTCTGCACATGTCGGACTGACCTGTCCGAATCGATTTGCTGATGGCGCTACTACTGCATCACCGACAGCCTTCAGTAAGTCGATAGCCATGTCATGGGCTGGAATTCGCAAAGCGACCGTGTCTCTTGCGCCCGTCACCCAATCGGGGACAAGTGCAGTGCGTGGTACGAGCAGCGTGAGTGGCCCGGGCCAGAGCGCATTGGAAAGAAGCTCAGCTGATTCATTGAGGTGGCCCCATCTCTTGATGTCGTCGTGTGGGGAGAGATGCACAATTAGCGGATGTGATGTGGGTCGACCCTTAACCGTGTAAACGCGTGATACGGCTTCTTCATTTCGAGCAATAGCCGCCAACCCATACACAGTTTCAGTGGGCATACCAACAATGCCTCCACGTTGTAATACTTCAACTGCGCGATCGACGTCTTGTGTAATGCGCGATGACATGTTCATGCAGCGAGAAAATCCAAAATTGCATCAATGAATGGAAAAGCTTCTGGGGTCGCGAAATGATCAGTGTTGCGCAACACGGTAAGTTTTGCGTTGGGGAACGCTGCGGCAAGACGGGTGGCTGGTCCTGCAAAATCTGCATCACCAATCACAATCAGAATCTCGTTCGTTATCGCTGACAACTGGTCTTCTGAAACTGGTTCTGTGGGCGGGCGTTTCATGATTGCCGTGAGAGCTAGCAAATCATTTCCAGGAGAATTGCCGTAATGGGCAAACATGCGCGCAAATGTGTCTTCTTCTGGTGCACGCCCTTCTAAGGCATCAACGATTCTCTTATTGCCGTCGGGAGGGGACTGAGTAAACACACCGTCTCCAATTCCTGACAGCACAACTTTTCCGAATCGATGTGGTGCTGTAATTAGCGCACGCAGAATTGTTAGTGCTCCGAGCGAGAATCCAACGGCATCGACAACGGGCTCGGCTGGCAGATGGTCAAGTAGCCAATTGGGTAGTTCTACATAGGCTTCGGGATCATGGGGTTTGTCTTGCTCGCCATGCCCCAGCAGATCAAGACCTACTGGATTACGCCCGACATCAGACAGAAGAGCGTCTATTCCTGGCTTTTGCCAGGTTTCTCGGAAACTGCCGCCCCATCCATGAACTAGGACGACGGGAACGTTCTCGGTAGATGCCATGCCTACACGGTAGTCTCGTCATGCCCTATGCGGTTCTTACATGATCTCCCAGCCCACGATTTGACCTATAACGATGTGTTTATGGTCCCGAGCAAGTCTTCGGTATCGTCCCGATTCGACGTAGACCTCAGTACCCCCGATCAGGTGGGTACGAATGTGCCAATCGTTGTGGCCAACATGACAGCAATCGCTGGTCGCCGAATGGCAGAAACAGTTGCTCGTCGTGGCGGTCTAGTCGTTCTGCCACAAGATATTCCACTCGACATCATTGAGATGGTGGTGGAGCATGTGAAGTCACGACATCCGATCTTCGAAACTCCAATCACGTTGGCGCCTGAAGACACAGTCGGAGAAGCATTAAGCCTCATCCATAAGCGTTCACACGGCGCAGTCATTGTTGTGGACACAGACAATCGTCCAGTAGGCGTTTTTACTGAATATGACGCAGTCGGTTTTGATCGATTCACACAATTGAAAAATGTGATGAACCTCGACATGGTCTGTTTCACAGATTCGATGCCGGTTTCAGACATTCACGACAAATTGATCGATCAACGTCTGTCATTTGCGCCTGTCGTTGACAAGAACGGTATTTTGGTCGGAGCAATCACTCGCAAAGGCGCTCTTCGCAGCACCATTTATGCACCAGCAACCAACGCAAACGGTCAATTTTTGACATCAGTCGCAGTGGGAATTAACGCAGACCCCGCGAAGCGAGCAAAAGCTCTAGTGGCACTTGGTGTGGACGTTTTAGTTATTGATACTGCACACGGTCACCAAGATCGCATGTTGCGCGCTATTGAAGCTGTTCGCGCTGTAGCGCCGACCACGACAATTGTTGCTGGCAATGTCGTTACTCGTGAAGGTACCCGGGACTTGTTGAACGCCGGAGCAGACATCATCAAAGTCGGAGTCGGACCTGGAGCAATGTGCACTACCCGAATGATGACAGGTGTTGGTCGACCCCAATTTAGTGCCGTGTTGGAAAGTGCCGAAATGGCTCGGTCTATGGGCAAACACGTGTGGGCCGATGGAGGAGTTCGTTTCCCTCGTGACGTTGCGCTCGCTGTTGCTGCAGGTGCTGCAAATGTCATGTTCGGCTCATGGCTTGCCGGCACGTATGAATCTGCCGCTGACACTCTGCGCGACACAGAGGGACGTTTATACAAAGAGAGTTTTGGTATGGCATCGAATCGGGCCGTCAAAAACCGTACGCGCACCGAAACCGCTATTGAGCGTGCAAAGAAGGAACTGTTCGAAGAGGGAATTAGCACTTCACGCATGTACCTCGACCCTGTCCGTCCCGGAGTTGAAGACATCATTGACCAAATAGTTGCTGGCCTCCGTTCAGCATGCACATACGCTGGCGCTTCGAGCATCGAAGAATTTCACGACCGTGCCGTTGTCGGAGTGCAAAGCGCAGCCGGATACGACGAAGGTCGACCACTCGGCACTAGTTGGTAATTGTGCGCGTCATTGCGATCGATGGTCCCGCAGGGGCAGGAAAGTCGACAGTTGCTCGCCAGGTATCTACGGCAACTGGTCTTCGTTATCTCGATACCGGCGCTATGTACCGTTGCGTGGCACTTGCAGTTCAACAATCGTCTACTGATCCACACGACCCAGAGTCGGTTGGCCGAATAGCGCATGACGTTTCTGTGGTCATCGAACGCGATGTGGCAAAATTGAATGGTGTTGATGTTTCGCAAGAGATTCGCTCGAGCGAGATCAATGGAATTGTCAGCATTATCGCAGCACACACGCCTGTTCGAGATGCCATGAGAGAACAGCAACGTCGATGGATTCGTGACCATCAAGGCGGGGTAGTGGAAGGTCGCGATATTGGGACAGTCGTGTTTCCCGATGCAATTCTGAAAGTGTTTCTCACCGCATCTCCTGAAGTACGTGCAGAACGCCGCGTCGGTCAGACAGGCGGCGATATACAAGCGGTCGCTGCAAGTATCGCCGAACGCGACCATCTGGATTCCACTCGAATCGATTCTCCGCTCAAGCCGTCGCCGGAATCAGTTGTGGTTGATTCCAGCAACAGAACTATTGATGACGTAGTCGCAGAGATCGTTGCCCACTTTGAAAAGGTCGACCATGGCTGAGGTTGATACGTTCATGGCCGGACAAAGTCTTTTGAGCCGGTTGTTTTACAAATTGATGCGTGGCCTTGTCGTTTTTGTGTGCACGTCCTATACGCGCACAACCATCATTGGTAAAGAGAACATTCCGAAGTCTGGAGCCTTCCTTCTTGCTCCTATTCACCGATCAAACATTGATACGCCCCTGGCTGCTGCTGTCACTTCGCGTCGGATGCGTTTTATGGGCAAAGACACCATCTGGAAATTTGGCCCTATCGGATGGATCATTTCGGCACTAGGTGCGTTTCCTGTCAGTCGCGGTACCGCAGACCGCGAAGCACTACGACGCTGTGTTGCAGTTCTCGAAGCCGGAGAACCGCTTGTGTTGTTCCCTGAAGGTACGAGACAAAGCGGACCTGTCGTGCACCCGCTGTTTGATGGAGCAACGTATGTTGCTGCCAAAGCGGGAGTTCCCATCATCCCCGTTGGCATTGGTGGTTCTGAGCGAGTAATGCCAAAGGGCTCGAAGATGATTTATCCACGAAAGTGTGTGGTCATTATTGGTGCACCAATACCGACAGTGCTCAATGATGCCGAGAGGCTGCCACGGTCGGCATTGAAAGAGCTCAGCGCAAAGCTGTCAGAAGAGCTTCAGAGATTGTTCGACGAGGCACAAAGTGCAGCCGGTTCGCCCAACATTTATTGATCTTTAGTGTTGTAAGAATGCACTCATTAACGAGACCAAGTGCAATGGGTCTTCAGCTCCGCACATTTCACGCGCCGAATGCATCGATAGTTGTGGGATTCCAATATCGATAGCTTCAATACCTAGTTGGGTGGCTGTGATTGGTCCGATTGTTGAACCACACGGAACGTTATTGCGCGATGCAAATGTCTGAAGAGGAATGCCATTCGACGAAGCGACGGAGCGAATGTGGGCGAGTCCGCGTGCAGAGGTTGCATAGCGTTGATTTCCATTGACCTTCACAGCTGGTCCGTGATTAATGAGCGGAGCATGACGTGGTTCGTGTCGTTCTGGATAGTTCGGGTGTATGGCATGGGCGTTATCGGCTGATAAACACCACGACGATGCAAGACGATCGAACTGTTGTCCTTCACGGAGACCATGCTGAACGGCAATACACGAAACCACCGTGGAAAGCATGGGGCCAGCTGCACCTGTTGCACTGTTGCTTCCCACTTCTTCATGATCATTGAGGACGAGAATTGAGGTGTGTTCAGAATCAGGCGCATGACGCAAAGCTTCAATGGCGCTCCAGCACGAGGCCTGGTTATCTAAGCGACCACTAGCGAGAAGAGAGTTATCAATTCCTAATAGAGATGCGCTCGTAATGTCAAACAGGTGAGCGTCGTAGGCGACTACGTCTGTTACGCCCGATTCTTGTTGTATCCACGACGTAAACGACTGTTTCGTTGATCCCCACACAGGCGTCATGTGCTGGTGACGATCGAGATGAAGACCTTTGTCGCCTATTTCTCGGTCGAGATGAATTGCTAATTGAGGCACGCGAGCCAGTGCCCGCGGAGCCGAGTACAAATGCGATTCACCGTTTGAATCGATGACACGGCCTGCAATTCCCAGGTCTCGGTCGAGCCATGAGTTCAAAAGAACGCCGCCATAGATTTCTATTGCAAGCTGTGACCAACCAAATTGATGGATGTCTGGCTGAGGTAGAACTCGAAGATTGGGAGAATCCGTATGTGCTCCGATTATTCGCAGAGCACCTTTTGCGTTACCGAGCTTCCACGCAACGATGCATCCGTCGTGAGCGATATATCCAAGTGTCGGTATTTCATTGCCGAGTTGTGCAACACCAGTAAAACCCGAAACTTCGAGAGAAGTGATCGCTGTCTGGACCACATGAAATGGCGTAGGGCTTTGATCGAGCCATGTCAGAAGTGAACGGAGGGTTGAATCAGGCATGGAAAAGGCCAGTAGGTAGGCCCGAACCCCGAAGATGGGACGTCTCATTGATTGAGAGGATGCTTCGATGTCCAGATGATGATGCAGCTATGCGATGTATTGATGTGTAATTCGGATAAAAGAATTGCGAGCTAGCAAGTCCGAGAATGTGTGATAAATAGTCGTTGATGACGCCACCATGACACGTGACGACGACTGTGTCTCCGCGGTGTTTGCTAATGATGTCTTCAATGGAAGCGAGAACACGATTGTGGAAGTCCTCAGGAATTTCGTCTGAGTTGAAACCTCCCTTGGCCATCTCCAACCAGCGAGGATCATTTGCAGCCTTTAACTCTTCGACGGGAATGTATTCGTTTGCATGTTGATCCCACTCTGCAATTCCGGGAACCAAGATCGGCTCTATGCCGATTGCAGCAGACAATGGCTCGGCTGTTTGCACTGCACGACGTAACGGACTGGAATAAATGGCATCGACATTTTCTGACAACATATACGCCGCAAACAGAGCTGCCTGAGCATGTCCGTCGGTTGACAACTCTGGGTCAGCAGGTCCGTCAGTATTTTCTTTCCTCACAGGGAGGCCATGTCGCACAAGAATTAGTTCCACAACTATGAAAGGATAGGGAAGTGGATCGTGAGCAGCATCATCGACTGGATCTTTCGCCGTTGTTCTCCATCGAATCAGGTCCAGAGTCTGATGTAATAGTGGTTTTGATACACGGCTCATTAGACAGAAGCGGTGGAATGGCTCTGTTGGCTCGTCACGTTCAAGGCTCACATCGTGTCCTACGGTACGACCGCCGCGGTTACGGACGTTCGTGGCCTCACCCCGGTCCGTTTACCGTGGATAATCAGGTCGAGGATTTAGCTTTTTTGATTGGGGACCGAAAAGCTGTGCTTATTGGTCATTCATTCGGCGGAAACATCGCGCTGAGCACTTCGGTGCAACTAGCAAGTCACGTTGTCGGAGTCAGTACGTACGAGACCCCGCTGTCGTGGATGGAATGGTGGCCAGGCACCACCGCCGGAGCTATGGCGGTTTCATCATCTGAATCTGAAGCAGCAGAGAACTTTATGGTGCGATTGATAGGACATAAGCGATGGAATGATCTTCCCGAACGAACACGACAAGAACGTCGTCGTGAGGGCTCTGCTTTGGTCGGAGAACTCACCGCCTTGCGAACGAATGCGCCATGGTCTGTTGAGCAGATCACTTGTCCAGTGCTATGCGGTTTTGGCTCTCAAGGGATGAAGCATCATGCAGAGGGAGCCCGGTGGCTCGCTAATAATTTGCAGAACGCACGCCTAGTGGAACTCGGTGACGCAGCGCATGGTGCGCCGATGACTCACCCTTTGCAATTCGTGACCGAACTAGTGATGCCTCACTTCGAAGGTTGAGACACTTTTACTTTTATGTCTTGTCCAAAAAAAGTGCACGTAGTGTCAACCGATGCCGTTGCAGTTGCCTGAGCCTTCACAGAGTTTGCGCAGTCAATCACTTGGGCGCGCTGGGAATAACCGGCGAGAGCTATCGCAATAAAGATGACGAGGGAAACGATCTTTCCGATGATGGACGAGACCACCTTCATGAGGATCAAGCCAATCACGATTGAGGCCCCAGAGAGTCCTAAAGCGAGGTTTTTAAGGGTTTGGATGTCAGTTGATGCCCATAAGGAGTTCATTCCATCACCATAGATGGAGAACAGCCCGTAGCGTTGTCATTATGTCTGTTGAGCAATTCACGGTCGCGATTCTCATTGGCGGCGACAGTTCACGCATGGGCGTCGATAAGGCCACCTTCGAAGTGGACGGCATATCGATGGCGAACCGGGTGTCGCTCGCAGCCCATGAAGCCGGAGCTACCCAGGTTTTAATTATCGGCGGTACTGCATCACGCGCAAAGACAATTACGGGCACGTGGAAGAAGGATGGCTTTCCTGGTGAAGGTCCCCTCGGTGGTGTCATCACCGCATTAAAACATGCCGAGCATGATTCAGTAGTTGTGTTGTCGTGTGACATGCCCTTCATAACAAGCGCAGTGATTTCAAGTTTGGTCAATGGGCTGAATGATGCCCAAGCAACAGTAGGTCGCACTGACAGACTCAACTGGCTGTGTGCGGCGTGGTCGAAACAGGAATGTTCTACAACATTGCAGACTGTATGGAAGCGAAACGAACGAGCAGTTCATCGTGCCGCAGTACTTCTTGATGTGGCCGAAGTGCCCGTGCCTGCGAATGCAGTTCGAAACATCAATTCGTTCGCAGACCTCAACCCTTCAGACGACACAACTACTATCTAGCCATGTCGATTTCTGAAATATCAATAGCCGATCTAGCCGCCCTGCCTGAACGCACGGTGATCGATGTACGAGAAATAGACGAATACGTGTCAGGTCATGTTCCCGGAGCAATTCATATCGCGTTATCTGAATTGGTTGGACGTGAAGGCGAGTGCGCTATCGGTGGCACAGTGTATGTCATTTGCCAAGCGGGCGGACGCAGTCTTCGTGCGTGCGGGCACCTGTCAACCATTCCAGAACTCGATGCCACAACATTTGTCAATGTTGCTGGTGGAACCGGAATGTGGATTGTTGAAGGACATGAGGTAACCACGGGTGACACAGCGTCCTGAGCTCTCCTTTGAATGGATAGATACAAATTCGGCGTTGATGGAGTTTGTCTCGTACGCATGCTCGCAAGATGTGTATTACTTAGATACCGAATTCCATCGTGAGAAAACGTATTTTCCCCAATTGGCTTTGATTCAAATCGCAACAGGGGATCGTCTCGGTGTAATTGACCCAGTCTCATGCGATGCAACGTTGATGAGACCACTAATGGATGGACCATCGTTGTGTGTTCTCCACGCAGCCCAACAAGATTTAGATGTGTTGACACAGAGCGTCGGCTTCGTTCCGTCGCGTATTTTGGATACTCAACTGTGTGCCAGCTTTCTCGGGTACACACAACCATCACTTGCATCTTTGCTGCAATCGTTATTGAAGATTGTTGTTCCAAAAGGGGACCGTCTGACTGACTGGTTACGTAGGCCACTGACCTCAGATCAACTTCGATATGCAGCGTCCGATGTCGCTTATTTAGCGGAACTATCTTCGATCATCTTTTCTGATCTTGAAAAGCGTGGCCGAATGGAATGGGCAGCAGAAGCATGCGAAGAACTGCGCACCAAACCCACGGGGCCTAATGCGCCGGAAGATGCATGGTTGCGCGTTAAAGATGTGCGTACATTGCGAGGTAAATCGCGTTTTGTTGCCCGAGCTGTTGCAAAATGGCGCGAGGAGCGGGCGATGGATCTTGATCTTCCACCTCGTCACGTGTTGTCAGACATCGCTGTGCTTGGCGTCGCACAGCGTGCTCCGCGTACCGCAGATGATTTGTTACAGAGCAGAGGTGTGGACAACCGACACGCAAATGGCGTGCACGGCAGGGCTTTGTTGGATGCCATTCAATTCGGAGTCGCTGACGCTGTTGACGGCGAACTGAATTTTCCAGCGAGCGACGGCGACGATTTGGAGAAATCCATGCGCCCTGCGGTCACTCTTGTATCTGCTTGGATCACGGAACTCGCAAAGCAAAGTGACCTCGATGCTGGCCTTTTGGCGACACGTAAAGACATCGTGGATTTACTAAGTGGGTCACCTGATGCTCGTCTTCGTCATGGGTGGCGAAAGGACATAGTGGGTGCCGACATCGAAGATCTCGTGGCCGGACGAAAAGCTCTCACATTTACGGGAACGTCTGGTTCTGGACTAAAACTGGTCGATATTGACCCTTCCTGAGGCAAAGGTCATCTTTTTGTCTCACCGACCTGTACACTCGTTTCGGTTGTCCAGTAGGCATTTATGCCAATGAAATGTTCGGAGACCGACCATGAAAAAAGGTCGACATCGCCGGTTTGAAGAAGCGCGGAAATTGAAGCAAGCAGGCCCCAGTGCTGCAGACCTAGGTCTTGGTGACTCACCACGAGTGAGTGCTACCGATGATGATGAGTATGCAGCCATTGCCGAGCGCTACGGGGTGCGCTTCGACGAAGACGAAGACGAATCCGAAGACGACATCGATTAATCCGGATAGCCGGACAGAAAACGAAATACCCCCATGACAAACTCCTTACGCAATGTTGCCCTAGTGGCGCACGTCGACCACGGCAAAACCACTCTTGTAGATACTCTTTTGAGGTCGACAGGTGCTTTTGCCTCCCATGCAGCCGTTATTGACCGAATCATGGACTCAGACGACCAAGAGCGTGAGCGTGGTATCACCATTCTCGCCAAGGCCGCCCGAATCAATTACGGAAGCACCCTGATCAACATCGTTGATACACCAGGTCACGCTGACTTTGGTGGAGAAGTTGAACGAGCATTGGCACTTGTCGATGGAATCGTCCTTTTGGTGGATGCAGCAGAAGGTCCACTTCCTCAAACTCGCTATGTGCTGTCAAAGGCACTTGGCCTTGGACTTCCCGTAATCCTCGTCATCAACAAAGTTGACCGTGGAGACGCGCGTCCTGAAGAAGTGCTCGTTGAAGTTGAACAATTGTTCCTTGACCTTGCTAGTTCAGATGATCAGTTGTCGTTCCCCGTTATTTCTGCGGTGGCCCGTGAAGGTCGCGCGATGATGGGAATCGGAATGCCTGCAGCAGATGCTGACCTGTCTTGCCTTTTGGACACCATCTTGTCAACAGTTCCGGCGCCAACTGGCGACCCAACTGCGCCACTAGCAGCGCTTGTCACCAACCTTGATGCGTCTGAATATCTCGGTCGTCTTGCTATCGGTCGCGTTCACAGTGGCGTCATGAAAAAGGGCGAGACCGTTGCCTTGTGGGGCAAAGATACTGATGGCAATCCGCTCAAGCGTCGTATTGCCCAACTCAGTGTTTTCGACGGAGTCGGCAGAACTGAAGTTGAATCCATTTCGGCTGGAGACCTTTTCGTTCTCGCAGGAATTCCTGAAGTTGAAGTGGGTGACACCATTTCGGCGATCACCGTAACGACACCATTGCCTCGCCTTGAAGTTGATGAACCAGTTATTCGTATGGCCTTCGGCGTAAATACCTCGCCGTATGCAGGTCGCGAAGGCAAGTTTGTTACCAGTCGCCACTTACGCGATCGTTTGCAGAAAGAAATTCTTGGAAACGTCTCAATCAAGATTGCGGACACAGACTCTCCTGATGTCACCAGCGTTGCTGGTCGAGGAGAACTTCAATTGGCTGTTCTTATTGAGAACATGCGCCGTGAAGGTTTCGAACTTCAAGTTGGTCGACCTGAAGTAATCACTAAAGAGATCAACGGCAAGCGTCATGAGCCTCTTGAAGCAGGTACTTGTGACGTGCCAGACGAGCATGTCGGCACCATTACTCAGGGTCTTGCACCTCGTAAAGGTCGAGTAACAGACCTACGTCCCGGAGATCCAGGGCGCACCATCGTGTCCTTCGAAGCTCCGTCACGTGGCCTTATCGGTTTCCGATCAATGTTGATGTCGAGCACACGCGGAACAGCTTTGCTCCACCAGACTCACGCGGGCTGGACCCCGTGGGTAGGCGAGCTGCCACATCGTTTGGGCGGGGCCATGATTGCTGACCGCATCGGTTCAACAACTGGGTACGCACTAGACAACTTGCAATTACGTGGAGAACTCTTCGTAGCGCCTGGCGTTGAAGTGTATGAAGGAATGGTCATCGGAGAAGCCGCACGTGGCGAAGAGATGGTTGTGAACGCAGTACGCGCCAAAGAAAAGACCAACATCCGTACGCACAGCCATGATGATGGTCCAAAGCTTGCAGCACCTGTTGATCACACTCTGGAAACAGCTATCGAATGGATTGGTGATGACGAGCTTGTCGAAGTCACACCGAAGAGCATCCGTATTCGTAAGCGCGGGCTCAGCATTGAAGAGCGCCGCAAATCTACGAAAAAGGGCTAACTAGCCCTCTCTGAATTAGTCCTTCTTGCGAAGAGCAGGGTGGGGTAGCGGAACTCCGACCGGAGCAGAGAGCATCTTCACCAAGATTGCATAGGCCTTTTTGCCCATGATCTCTGTGAGCTCGTCAGTAAAGAACGTGTACGTCGGATCTTTACCGACGAAAGCGTCAGAGGATTCGGTGCACCACCAATGAAAGTCGTCTCCGCCTTCGCCCCAGTCGCGGCGTTTCCACTCACGAATGGTTGAAACCACGTAACCGCCGTCCTCGATGTGTTCCTCAAGACGAATGGGCACCTGCCAGCACACGTCGGGTTTCCAGTCCATGTGGCGCTCATCGGCTTCCACAGCTGCGATATGAAATGCACATCCCGTTCCGCCTTCAAAGCCTGGCGGGTTGTGGAATATGCATGCGCCGTTTACAACGCGAGTCTTTTTCTCGCCATCTTTTTCGGTGACAAACCAACCCTTGTCTTTGGCCTTGTCTTTGTTCTTCCAATGACGACCCTTGAGCCGTTTTACATATTTGGTGACGTTCTTAAAATCTTTTTCATCGAGGAAATGGGCTCCGAAAGAACAGCAACCATGCATGAGTTCTGGAGAAGCGTCGTCAAGAATTCCTTGGCAACCTTGTCCGTATATGCATTTGTAACTTGAACGCAAGAATGTTGCGTCAAGCATCCATGTTCGCATTTCGTCAGGATCTTCGAAACTGATCCATTCGTGGGGTTGGTCTTCTCTAAGCACAAGAACTAACGCTACGCCATAGGCACCCTCTCCGCACGCACCGCCACGCTTGTGGCACAGTATTCATCTAACAGTCATCTGAAAGGGCGCCATGATGAGAGACATAGAAGAGATAATTTCTGACCTTGAGCGAGCTAGTGAAGCACTGAATGATGCAGCGATGTCACTGATAACGGAAGCGATTCGCAGTGGTGAAAAAGAGCGCCCAGCGCTTGAGAAGAAGGTATCTCAAGCACGACGAGCAGTCGATAAAGCCCTGTACATCCTTCGGGCTGTTTAGAACTTGTTGAGAGCGTCGATTAGTTCGCGCAGATCAGCAAAACCTTTAGCGGCGTATCTCAGGCTTACACGCGGCATCTCAGGCACATCGTTGTCATGAATTTCTTCAGCCGTAGCAGTTGTTTGTTCGATCACTCCGTCTGAGGCCAGCGCAGCACAGCGACGAGCAATTTCTGAGAAGCGTTCTGTTGGCACAGAACGTTGCAGTCTGATGTACAGCACATCATTCACAAAACGGATCGAATGGTAATTGGAGTAGAAGTTCGTAATCTCATTGACTGCATCTTCAATGTTGTCGGTAATCGTGTACAACGACGTGTCAGATGCCGAGATTAAGCCGTGATCGAGTAGCAAGGGCTCCATCGCCTTCATGAGTGGGGTCCAGAATGGATGCCCAGGAACCTCGAGGAAAACAATGGGCACTGGAACAGATTTCGCGGTCTGAGCCAATGTCAGTAACTCAAATGTCTCATCGAGGGTTCCGAAACCACCAGGCATACAGAGGAAGGCATGTGACTCTTTGACCAACATCAGTTTGCGAGTGAAGAAGTAGCGCATGCTGACGTATTTGTCATCTCCCGCAATAACAGAGTTAGCACCCGTTTCGAAGGGGAGTCGAATGGACACACCAATCGAGTTCTCCCTACCAGCACCAACCATGCCAGCTTCCATAATCCCGGGACCAGCGCCGGTAACAACCATGAAATTATGTTCAGCCAATGCCTTTGCAGTAGCTGACGTCAACGCATAGATAGGACTATCTGCCGTAGTGCGAGCTGAGCCAAATATCGACACTTTGCGAACATATCTGTAGGGAGCGAACATTGTGAATGCGCGACTCATCTCTTCTATCGCAGAACTTGCGATTTTGATATCTAAAGAAGATGACGGACCTCTTACAAGTTCGGTGACAGTTGTAATAAAACGATTCAACTGTCGTACGTCTGATGATGAACGTTGAATACTCTCGAAACTCTCAAGCAGGTCATTGATCGCTTTGTGGGTGTTCGTCGAGATGGTCACTGCGCTACGAAATTCCTGCTGCTTTTTCTTCGAGCACGCCAATCAGTTCATCAAAACTCTTAATAAAAGAAGCAACGCCTTCAGCTTCCAATTGCGCGGCGACCTCATCAACATCGATCGCGTTCATCGCCAATTCAGCCCATTGGCGTCGGCTGATACCAATGTTTGAATCAATCGTTCTCGATACTGTGCCTCGTTGCGAGAAAGCCTCCAACGTTGCGTCAGGCAGCGTGTTAACAGTGTCAGGGCCGATTAGTTCATCTACGTACATCGTGTCGGGATATGAAGGGTTCTTCGTAGACGTTGATGCCCATAATGGTCGCTGAACAGATGCGCCTGCTTTGGCAAGAGCATCCCAACGTGGACCACTGAATGTCTTATGGAACGCGGCATAGGCGAGACGAGCTTGGTTGACAGCTGCAGTCCCACGTAGCGCCAGTGCGCCTGGTGTGCCGAGTTGGTCGAGACGTTTATCGATCTCGTTATCAACGCGACTAATAAAGAAGCTAGCAACGCTTGCAATATTGGACACGGGCGACCCTGAAGCCATTCGCTGTTCAAGTCCGTCGATATACGCATCCATGACTTCTTGATAACGCGAAAGACTGAAGATCAGGGTGACATTGACGTTTCTTCCTTCTGCGATCATTTCCCGAATTGCTGGAAGACCTTGCTGTGTTGCAGGAATCTTGATCATCACATTGGGACGAGAGATGCGTTCGTGAAGAATGCGCGCCGCCGACAATGTTCCGGCAGTGTCATGAGCGAGGGATGGATCCACTTCAACACTGACAAAGCCGTCAGATCCTCCTGATTGAGAGTACAAAGGCGCAAACACATCAAGTGCACCATGAATATCTTGAAGAACTAGTTCCCAGTAGGCCTCTCGCGCAGTTGACCCTTTGCGTATTTCACTGGTGAATTGCTCGTCGTAGTCTGCACTGCCTTGAATCGCCTTCTGGAAGATTGTCGGGTTCGATGTCAGTCCTCGAACGCCCCGTTCTACTAGCGAGGCAAGAGTGCCGGAAGTGAGGTAACCGCGTTGCAAGTTATCTAACCAGGGACTCTGTCCCTGTTCTGAAGAGAGTCTCTTGAGAGAGTCACTCATCGAGCAATCGCATTTCGTGTCACTTCAGCTACGTGAGTTGCTGTTATTCCCAATTCAGCCATGACGACATTGCCCGGAGCACTGGCGCCAAAACGATCAATACCAACGCTGTCCGTGGCGTATGCGGCCCAACCAAAAGTTGTTCCGGCTTCCACGCTGATTCGAGGAATAGTACGAGGAAGAATTTGTTCTTGAAGCGATGCTGACAATGAAGCGAAACGTTCCCACGAAGGCATTGTCACGACATTGACATTGATTCCTTCTTTACCCAACAATTGTGCTGCATCAACAGCTACAGACAGTTCGCTTCCGGTACCAATGATGACAGCTTGTGGTGTCGGCGTTGAAACAAGCACTCCTGCACCGTCTGCGACCGCAGAACCATCAGTGAGAGCAACCACTGTCTGGCGAGAAAGTATGAGTGCAGTGGGGCCGTCATGAGTAGCAGCAATGAGCCATGCCTGTGCAGTTTCATTTGCGTCGGCTGGACGAATTACTTGCAGCCCGGGGATAGCGCGTAGTGACGCCAACTGTTCCACTGGCTGGTGGGTAGGACCATCTTCGCCAACTCCGACAGAGTCGTGACTGAACACAAACACAACGCGAGCGCGAGAGAGTGCCGCTAGTCGAATGGCTGGTCGCATGTAATCAGCAAAAACAAAGAAGGTTCCGCCGACAGGAAGTACGCCGCCATGCAATGCCATGCCCACCATTGCAGCACCCATTGCATGTTCGCGAATGCCGTAATAGATCTGCTTGCCGCCACGATTGTCTGACGAATACGCACTTGTCTCAGAGAGCTTTGCGCCGGTGTTTCCTGTGAGGTCAGCTGCACCAGCGAGCACGAAAGGCATCGCAGAACCAGTTGCCTCAAGAACTTTTTGAAATGCTTGACGTGTCGCCAATTTAGTGTCGGATGGAAAGACGGGAAGCACAGATGCAATCTTTTCTTTAGTAGCAACGCCGAATGTCGATGGCGAGAGCGAAGGACTGGTCGACTGTGTGCGCTTCTCCCATTCTGAATGAGCGGACTGCCCGCGTTCACGACAATGTGTGCGATATTCAGCGACGAAAGCATCGGGAGCGTAAAACGGCTCGTCGGGAATTCCCATGACCTTTTTCGTTGCACTGACAAGGGGAGCCGTAAACGGATTACCGTGCGCTTCGTGTTTGTCCGTGAGATCAGGCGAAGGAAAACCGATATGAGAACGAAGCACAACCAGAGTCGGTGCACCTGTGTGATTACGAGCCGAGAGTAGAACTTTTTCCAGTGCGTCGCAGTCGTCAGCAATCTCGCCCGCTTCGACGACGTTCCAGCCGTATGCACGGAACCGTGCTGGCGCATCATCACTGCATGTCAATGCTGTGCTGCCGTCAATGGTGATTTTGTTGTCATCAAAGATGCAGACCAAATGGTCAAGTTTCAAGTGGCCGGCTAGTGAAGCTGCTTCGTGACTGATGCCCTCCATAAGGCAACCATCGCCAGCAATGACATATGTGTGGTGATCGACAGAGTCTTTGCCGTGCACCTCACGAAGATGTGATTCAGCAATCGCCATGCCCACCGCATTTGCAAAGCCCTGTCCGAGGGGACCAGTTGTCACTTCGACGCCAGCAGTGTGTCCAACTTCCGGGTGACCTGGAGTAGCTGAGTTCCATTGACGGAACAATTTGAGATCTGCAATTTTTAATCCGTATCCGGATAGAAACAACATTGCGTACTGCAGGATCGACGCATGTCCGTTTGAAAGAATCAAGCGGTCACGATCGATGAAGTCTGGTGACGTCGGATCGTGCTTCAAAATTCGGCTGTACAGAACATGTGCAAGTGGCGCGAGCGACATGGCAGTTCCTTGATGACCGCTGTTGGCAGCTAGTGGGGCATCCATCGCAATTCCTCGAATAATCGAAATTGCGAGGGCGTCTTGTTCGGGGCTCAATTGTGTAGGCACCTCATGATGGTAATCGGCGCCAGGCTTTGAGAACGGAAAGATCAGAATCGAGAGCGAGAAGATCGGCTTTTTGACCAGAACGGATTCGCCCGAACTGCTTCAGACCGACCAAATCTGCTGGGATAGATGTCGCGCTCGCGAGTGCTGTCTGAAGTGGTACGCCACAATCTCG
>Ga0194041_10000106_pt1 | contig 31102 bp, 17 predicted proteins | sample JunL449m_MetaG_FD_160082 | JGI IMG/M metagenome (GOLD analysis project Ga0194041, IMG submission 160082) | Anoxic zone freshwater microbial communities from boreal shield lake in IISD Experimental Lakes Area, Ontario, Canada - Jun2016-L442-9m | ecosystem: Environmental > Aquatic > Freshwater >...
CCGTTTCGTGGTGATATATCTATACGGGTAACCAAGGTTCCCCCGTACGCCCCCTCCTTTCCGTGTGTACCATAATACAGGCCAAGTGGCATTATCCCACTCATATCCCGTTTCGTGGTGATATATCATATTGTAAAGCAATACAATATGTTATGGGTATAGGGTAATACAATATGTTATGGGTATAGGGTAATACAATAGATATCAGGTTCTCCATTTCATAAAATAAAAAGTAGAAAGGAAATACAAATGATAGTAAGGTATCATGTAAGAAGCCTTCCAAAGAACTTTACAAATGCTGATTTTGAGAACCTGGAACACAAATATTTGTAGGGAAAAAGCGTGAGATTTATATATGTGAGGTTCTCCAAATACAAAAATAAAAAGGAAATAAGACACAAACAATGATTGTAAAGAACATCCGGAAGACAATCCAAAAGACTTTACAAAATCAGGATGAGAGAACATACAAAGAATTGTTTACAAATAAATACACACAAAATGAATATATATACAAGGTTCTCAACAATGATGATAATGACAACAGCATAATGGTGTGGTATTATACGTAATAAATCGATATCCGCACGAATAAATACCATCCTACTCATTTACCGACAAAATGTATATAGTGTTATATGGGGACCATTACGCAAGATACATAGAAATAGGCTATTCAAGTGGATAAAAGGGGGCTCGGGTTGGGTGTCGTGGTAATCACGGAGTACCATAAAAATACAGCACCCCCCCACGACAGTCACAGTCGCCAGATACACTCCCAATATATCAGGTCATTGTTAGAGTATTTTTTCTATGGAACCTTCAAAAATACTCCAGGTTCTCCAATAGAACAAATATAAGTGTATTTTATAATGACGGCATACGACGTAGTCGTAGACAACAAACATATATACAATTTCGAATACAATGTATTACGTGGTTTTAGCATACTGACAAAACTGCTTGTAATATTCTTTATCATTGGACTCTTCCAAGAAAATCCAGTATATTTGACTCAAGTATTAATGATAGTAAAAATATTACTGGGAGTGTTTTTAGTGTATCGTTTTAACAAATGGCGAAAACACAAAGTGACATTCACAGAATTGGATAGAAGGGCTGCGAATTCAGCAGGTCAATATATAATATTATTAGCCATATTGGATTATGTTCAGGTATATATTAAAGATATACGTGCCGTCGTAACTCCTTATACATTGCCATTTATCGCAAACATAAAAGAAGCATCAGGAAAGATAATATATAATGTATAATGAGTTCTCAAGACATCACAGATATCTCGGACAACATCATCACAGACATCTCGGACAACACCATAATTGACATGTCGGACAACACCATAATTGACATGTCGGACAACACCATAATTGACATCTCATACAACATCATCACAGACATCTCGGACAACACCATAATTGACATGTCGGACAACACCATAATTGACATGTCGGACAACATCATCACAGATATCTCGGACAACATCATCACAGACATCTCGGACAACATCATCACAGACATCTCGGACAACATCATCACAGTCATCTCAGACAACATCATCACAGTCATCTCAGACAACATCATCACAGAACCACCCGTACCACTACCTCCCGTAACGTTAGAAGACATATCAAACAACACAAATTTCCAAATGAATATTAGTAATATTCAAGTTCTCCCCACACCCTACATAATTTGTGATATTAATCAAACGACGCCGGTTGTTGTGGAACGAAGCCCTACAGACCAATGTATTGTTTTATATGATGTAGTGAATCTCGTAAACTGGCAATATGTAGGAAATTACCGAGACAAACAGATAGAAATTACAGGTTCAACACAATTGGGACCACCCGACATCGAGGACTTTGTAGAATATCAAAAATTATCCAAAGAAGAAGTAATAATGTGGGTAATACCGCAAATAAATACAGACGATTACCAGCAAAACATCATACATCAAATATACCTACAGTATTTCCCACCCCAAACAAGTGCGCCATTATTACCATGGATTTGATGAACAAAGATCATCTGAGAACTTAGCCTCTATTCTGGCCGGATTGTTTTTCATAACAATATGACCAGAATAAAGCCTACCCAGAATAGAGATTAGATCAGAGAAGCGTAGCTTCTCAACAACTAACTTCGTAGGACAAAGTCCAGAGAAGTTTAGTTACGTCTGGTTCTCCGACCACGTCGTCTGGAATTTAATATTCGAGACAAAATAAACACATCACGTAAAAACTCGTAAAAAGTAAGCTTAAAATTCCCATCAAGTATGTTCTCAATAAGAACTTCTTTTTTAGTTGATTTCGTAACAGATATTCGTCGGTAGCGGTTACGTTCAAAATTCACACGATACCTCAAAAAAACTTGATAAGAATAATTTGTTAAATCAACCTTGCGCCATTGTTTTAATAAAGCAACTACATCGTCACGAGCAGTAGGAAAAAAACGATTCATAATAGATATCTCTCGTACAGATTTCAATACATCTTCTCCAACATAAGAAGAAATAATACATATCAATTCTGTAGGTAACATAGAAACATTCCACACCCTCGCGGGTTCTCCTTTGACAACAAATTTCGGAGTGCCAATCGGAATATGTTTATAGAATTTTTCATCAGAAAAACAAATGGGTCCGTAGCCAAACTTCTCAGATGACCTTTGGTCATGTTCGAAGTTAGTTGTTGAGAGATTCGCTCTCTGACCAAACTTCTCAGATGACCTTTGGTCATGTTCGAAGTTAGTAATTTTTTCAACACCAACCTGCTGAGAGGTGTACGAAGAATCAACATTTTTCGAAAAATATGACAAATGAGGCGCACAAAATTCCACGGCACGCATATTCAAATCATCCATCAATTTGTATTTTTGTAGGTTCTCCAATTTCGATTTCAGACCTTCCATATTTTCCCGTAACGTACGGTAACGTTTTACCTTTTCATAGGCGGATTCGGCAATATATTCATAATATTGTATTTGTTGTCGTAATTTATCAACAAAATTATCTTGTAAGGTAAACAAACAACTTCGGACTTTGTCCTTCGTTGTTAGGAGATATTTCTCCGCTGTCGCTACGGAAACATCCTCCAACTCAGGTATATTTGCCTCAAACAACTCCACAAGGGTGGAGACCCCAGAGGGGTCTCTAACCGGACTTGTGGAGTTGTTTGAGTACTCAATATCAGATTTATCATGAGATGTATCTGATCTCCGAAGGAGATGAATATTATCCAGTATATCATTTTTATAAAATGACAAACAACTACGTGTTTTTAAAATATCACGAATTTTCTGTTTATTAAGAGAAACAAACACTTCAGGAAAATCTTCTAACTTCTCTTCACTGGTTGTAGATTTTTCGCACACCTCTCCACAGGTTGGTGCCGAAAATGGTCGAAGTTCAGATAAGTTTTCTACAGAAACGGAATCATCGTACAAAAAAACACGAAGTTCTCCACAAAAACAGTCCAACCAAAGTCCCTTGTTAGAACAGTGTTGCATATATCGAAATAATTTGTTATATTCCATCAAAGCACATTGTAGATATCTATCGTGGGAATAAAAAGAACTCGCAAAAAAAGGGGTATCAGCACCAACATTATGTAAGGAATGCAAACCGGCTTCAAGAGTTAGGTTATGACCTAAAGCGGCATCAATAGTTAGATTGGGGTCCAACATAACTCCCATAATCAAATCACGTTGATAGTTGGGCATATAACGCATTAAAATATCATTAAACCAACAAGAATTCGAGATAATATAATACAACAATTGTAACACGTCTACACGAGTGGGGAATTCGGAAAATCCCATGGCACGTAAAATAGCTTCTTTATTTGGAAAAACTCCATTAGCAACGTCCATAGAATGAGAGTATAATAAATATATGTAATATTTATTATATAGTATTATGGTTATTTGTAGATTTCCGACACCACAAGGGTAGAGACTCCTCAACATCCCGAAGGGATGTAAGGTGGGAGACACATTTGGTGTCTCTTACCAGAATAGAGATTAACGGAGGTGTGCGGAAAATTCTAATTGGAATCATATCCCGTACTTTCATTATCACTGTTATATGGTAATACAGAAAAATAATCCATATAATATGTTTCATTACCGGAGTTGTCAAACAACTCCACAAGGGTGGAGACCCCAGAGGAGTCTCTAACCGGACTTCGTCCTTCGGTGCCAGATGAATTTGAATTAAGAGAATGGTCAGGAGACTGTAAGTCTCCAACAACAAAATCTGAATGTGTAGATTCTTCGTACACCGAAGGTGTCGAAGAAGTTACTAACAACGAAGGACGAAGTCCGGTTAGAGACCCCTCTGGGATCTCCACCCTTGTGGAGTTGTTTGGTCCCAATCTAACTCCAGAGGTAGCTGCGCTACTGCTCAGCGAGGAGGAGTTTGAAGAAGTCACTGGAGAATTTTGGAACACAACAGATTCGGTAACAGAATCATCATCCGAACTCTCGGATTCAATAACACTTATTTCATCATTTTTTTGTAATATTACCTTAGTAGTAAACATTTCGTCCGCTCTTTGAACGGTAAATATTTCGTGTCTATCGTTAAAAGAAGAAGTCAATACACGATTTTGTGAATCCAAATCAAAAGGATTGCCATGATTTTGATATGACGTATTTATTTGTTTCCTACCAAATTTTGGATTGAATTTCATGAATCGCTGTACCTCATTCTTAAGAATTGTTTTGGCAATTGTCTTTTTCTCAGTACCGCGAATATGGTCATGAAACAACAAATACAAGTACAAATATGGACGCATAACATCAACTAGCACATCTCTTGGAAAATCCGGATGTATATCAATAGAAATCCTTACCGTACTAGTGATAATTCTGGCACCATTTCCGCGTGTTTTGGGTATCCTGGTACGACGTACAATATTGTGGTTTCCTCTAAAAAAAATCCGAATCATAAACATGACTTCGGAATACAAAATGGTATGTGGACTATTCAAGACATAATTTTTGATGGAAAGATTGCGCAATTTGGTTTCATTATCAATGAGGAAATTATCCAATTCAAAATGACACAAAAAACATTCAGTGAACAAAGGTGGTGTAATTAACCGCGACTCAACTACCCGAAAATAGATATTATACATATCGGTTTTGGTAAATGAAACATTTGTGTAAGGATTCTTAGGAAAACGGGGCTCGGCAAAAAAATCTTGAGCATTCATCAACGCCGCCATGGTTAAATTCAAAATATCGGGAACGGTAAACAAATACTTACACCCATTTTGAACAATCGTAAAGGCCTTCATAGGGTCAATCGGGTTCAAACACAAGTCGGTATCAATTTTGATTTTTGTATTTTTTAAGCGACAAATATGTAGAAATCTTTTCAAAGCAAAATAACTTCGCTGTGTTTTTTCAATAATAACAAAAATTTCCTCTTTCAAATGATCCGACAAAAAAGAATTCATAATAACTGCCTTAAATGCCACATTATATTTGTGATGTACCCATTGTTCCATTTTTTGTGATGTTCTGCCTTGAAAAACGGAATCAAATATATTTGAACTGTAGTTCTTTTGAAAAGAATACAATCCGGAAATGATAAAATAAATTTGAAATACGATTTGATTATCATTATTTTCTGTTATTTTATCTGTCCAAACTCCGGAGCAAAATGTAAACGTTTCAGTGGGTAAAATGATTGATGGGGTTTTCGCATGTATCTGTAGCAATTTGTAATACGTTAACATTGAAAATATACTATTCTATTTATATTATGAAGAAGTCTTTAAGCTATAATGTCAATAGTTTTTTTTACCACGACACTCATCCTTGTAAGGAATAAGAGCAGCATCATTATGTGGTCCCAACTTAACTTCAGAGGTAGCTTCGCTACTGCTGCTGCTTCGGTCAAACAACTCCACAAGGGTGGAGACCCCAGAGGGGTCTCTAACCGGACTTCGTCCTTCGTTGTTAGTAACTTCTTCGACAAACAACTCCACAAGGGTGGAGACCCCAGAGGGGTCTCTAACCGGTCTTCGACCTTCGTTGTTAGTAATTTTTCCGACACCAAAGGTGTGCGGAAAATCTACACCTTCGGTGTACAAAGAATCTACAAACTCCAGAGGTAGCTTCGCTTCTGCTGCTTCGGTCAGAGAAGCTTCGCTTCTCAATAAATAGCGAGGAGGAGTTTGACCGTAAATACGCAAAATAGTAGAAACAATGGGACTGCGTTCAATGTCTTCTGCATCCATATCACAAAGAGCAATACCCGTAGCCATTGTGGAATTTTTCATCATAGCTGCCCGTACCTTGCCCACCATCACGGCCAGACCATTATCCACACCCCTATCACTTTGATTCAAGTCCCCATTGACTACCATTTTAGACCCATAACCAATACGTGTAGCAGCCATCAACATTTGCGCCGGGCTACTGTTCTGCATTTCATCGGCCAAAATAAAACAACGCTTAAAGGTTCTCCCTCGCATAAAAGCCAAGGGCGCAATTTCAATCATTCCCGAATTCAACATAGCATCAATGTCTTTTTGTGAGTAATACTCCAAAAAAATATCAAAAATCGGTCGTGTCCATGGATCCATTTTACTTTTAATGTTACCAGGTAAAAACCCCAGTTCCTCTTCAACAGTAACAAGAGGCCGTGTAATGACGATTCGGTCATATTCTCCCGAGCGTAAGCCTTGAATAGCAGTCAAACACGCAAACAGTGTTTTCCCCGTTCCCGCAGGACCCAAAACAAAGACTAACGGTATATCCATATTTTCCAAGGCACGTACAAATGCTTGTTGGTTCTCCGATTTGGGTGTATATTTTGGAACCATACCTCGTCCCTCGCCACCCTTCTTTAGTTTCATACCCAGTGACATGTCAAACTCTCTCGGTAGCGAAGCTACCTTTGGATTTAGATTGGGACCGAATGTACGTTTACTTTTACCATTTTTCGGAGTTTGATGAACCAAATATCTACATACAGGACGTACCATAAATTTTGTAACAACAAAGGATGTTGTAGAAACAATCAAAGAAGAAAGAACCAAGGGTTTGATAAGCAACATGTATTATTTACATTAAAAAAACAAAAAATATATTTATAAATTACACACAAACAACAAAACAACTAACTATTATTTTTACATTTTCTTGCTTATTCATCATCATCACTATCATCTGCCCATGAACCTGGAGCACTATACTTACTGCGCACAAAGACTTTTCGTAAATCCACATTGATATCACAAGAGGAACCAGAAACAGACGAAATACAGGAAGCATCGTCAGGTACCTCAAACAACTTCTGTCTTCGACCTTCGTTGTTAGTAATTTTTTCGACACCAACCTGCGGAGAGGTGTGCGAAAATTCTACAACATTGCGCATAGGTGTCTTAAGAATCGCCATCAAAGCCATCGCATAGGTCTTGTTGGAAACTTCATTGACAGACTCCATAGGAGTTAGGTTGGGACCAGACTCCAGAGGAGTTAGGTTGGGACCAGACTCCTCTGGAGAAATATAATGACCCGAACCGGACAAGCAAGGGAAAACTTCGGATGAAGTATCTGTAACATCCACAGTGTCCATATCGTCTTCATCATCCGAATACAACAATGAAAACCCATTGGACGAGCAACATGACTGTTCATCATAACAAACTCCTCTGGAGTTAGGTTGGGACCATTTTCTCTTATTTATTTGTTTTTTCAAAGGAGCATCGCACACGTTTTCGCCCGACTTCACCTTGTCCAACTTCGGACACTTGGACACCGTATGACCTCTCGCAAAGCAGAAACGGCATTCCAGTGCCAACAAAGTAGGGCAGACAATGCGACTGTTGGGGTCACGTGTCTCGCGTACAAAATGACTATCATACATCTCTTCCGTCTTACCTGTATCAAAACAAATCTTACAGAAAGGTTTGAGTTGCTGAGAACGATTCAAAGAGGAACCTTTTGGTCTTCTGACCTCATTCATCTTCTGTGTTCTCATAAAAACAGTAGTAGGAGCCATTATTACAGTTTGATAAATGTAGTTAACAGTTAAAATATTTTACGGTAGCGTAGCAACGAGTTATTTGATATCAATGTTCTCAGAATTGCTCAAAAAGAATCAATTTTATAATTATCTGTAAATAAATATGTTGAATATATAACATGGATTCCACAGGAAAATACGACACAATCATAATAGGAGCAGGCATTGCCGGATTATACGCAGCATATAAAATAAAAAAACAGGACCCACAACACAATCTCATTATTTTAGAACGTGAAAACCACATTGGAGGACGCATGGGAACCGTGAATTTTCATGGCACACAAATCGCCATAGGTGCGGGAGTAGGAAGAAAACGCAAAGACAAATTGTTACAGAAACTGCTCCAAGAATTACGAATTCCCACACATGAATTCAAAACCAGCACCAATTACGCAGAAACATTAGAACCATGCGATGTGAAACGTACATTTGAATACCTCAAAGAAACATATGAAAAACAAAAAACCCCAAAAAACATAAACTTCCAAGAATTCGCCACAAAAATACTTGGAAAACAGCAATACGAACATTTCATCACCTGCGCCGGATTCACCGACTACGAGAACGAAGCCGCCCATAATACATTCACAAATTACGGATTCAATGACAATTATCAGCAAGCATGGACCGCAATTGGTATCCCTTGGCAAAAATTATTACAATCCCTTCAAAATTACATCGGGAGAACCCACATACATACCAATCAAACTGTGACAAAAATTCATCAAATTAACGACAAAGGAAGGGTTGAGACACCAAATGTGTCTCTTACCGAAGAACTTTGGCAAGTCCACACCAATAACAACGAAAAATATCAAACCACAAGATTAATTGTAGCTACCACCATCGATACCGTTCACCGTCTCATTCCGGAAAGTAAAAACCCCACTAACCCACTAAGTACCATTGAAGGTCAGCCGTTTCTCCGTATATACGGAAAATTCACCAAGGAATCTAACAAAATCATACAGCAGTATGTCACCACCACCATGATCGTACCAGGACCCATACATAAATTAATACCCATCAACCCCAAACAAGGTATATATATGATTGTTTATACAGATAACAAAGGAGCCAAATTCCTAAAAAAATATACCGCCAACACGCCACAAAATCGTAAATCATTGTGTAAATATCTCCAAGAAGCATTAGGTATAACAGAGCATTTAGTACTAGAAGACATCCGTAGTTTTTATTGGCCTATTGGAACCCATTATTATACACAAAATAACCAAGAGAACATACCACAAAATCCCAAACCCAATCTATTTATTGTAGGTGAAATGATCAGTCACAATCAAGGATGGGTAGAAGGCGCTCTAGAAAGCGTGAATAACATAAAAATATAAATGTAATATATACAAAACAATGCCTGCTTTCGACAAAAACCTTCAAACCCTCCTGGGAATCATGATATTTTATTCCCTCATCACCTTTTTCATCTTCCCTTTCATCGGATTTTATCTCGCCCAAGCCAACGGAGTATTCTACGGAATGATTGTAGGAGCCATCGCATCTCTCTATTTATGGAAGACGTACGGTTCCAAAATGGTAAAACTATAAATTTTATTCGGGAACTAATTACTACAAAAGTGTAGTGAGTTTCTTCAGAATACCTTCGTTTTCCAAGGGTTCAACGAAATTAATAACTCTCATCGAATGTTGAATACCAGAGACATTCGTTGTAGGTTCCTCAAGATCTCCCACCAACCTAACAACATAATTTTCCTCTAAACTGTATCCAATATCTCCCAAAAGTCGAACCACTTTGGCATGATCCGCTTCGACCCCACTTCCAATGGTGGACTCGAATCCCTCTTGAATAATCAACCACGGAAAATAAGACCAAGACCGTCCCATCGTCTGTAGTCGCGTCGTCATCCAATCCGCCCCCCATAATTCGCCAGAAAACATTCCCAACAACCGTTTAGCACCTTCCAAAGAAAGCACATACCCACCAGTCAGATATTGGTCAGTAACCAGGGTCCATTGATAAGCCGGTGTAATCGCTTCAGAAGCATTCAAAAATATCGCGTCCCACTCCCCCACATCAACAATCATTTCAGACAACTTCGAAAACCACTGGTGGTCAAACATGGCATCGTCTTCCAAAATGAGCGCATAAGGAAGGTTCTCTGAAACCATGTGTCGCCAAATATAAAAGTGTGATTGCGCACAAGCCCGTTGACCCGGGTTCATGTAGTCGGCAAACTTCTCGGTCAAATTATCGGGAGTCGACGCAATCCATCGAACAACATTCATATTATGTTCTCGAAACCGAGAACACATGTGCGACCAACGTTCAGGTGCGGAATCCAAGGAAATACAAAACGTATTATTAATATCAAAATGAAAGGATTGTTTTACGGAGGCCATTATAATAAATACTGTAAAAAAAATATATTTATTATATTTTATTCAATATAGTTCAAACAACTCCACAAGGGTGGAGACCCCAGAGGGGTCTCTAACCGGACTTCGTCCTTCGTTGTTAGTAACTTCTTCGACAAACAACTCCACAAGGGTGGAGACCCCAGAGGGGTCTCTAACCGGTCTTCGACCTTCGTTGTTAGTAATTTTTCCGACACCAAAGGTGTGCGGAAAATCTACACCTTCGGTGTACGAATAATCTACAAACAACTACAGTAGCGAAGCTACCTTTGAAGTTAGGTTGGGACCAACTCCCTAGAAAGCCGTGTAATTATTTGTCGAAAATGTCGTGATGATTCTTGTATTTGTATTTTTTTACCAACATTATTTTGTTTCCAACGTTCCACTAAAAGCGCAAACACCCATCCATATTTGGACGTTTCCCTGGGACACCATTTGGCAGCCAAAGACAAATGAATACGAGCACAAGGCCGTTTCAAAAGCGGTTCCCTAGGACGCTTCCACCCACCGTTTTCATTTTCACCCTCGTATTTTTCTCCTATCCCGAAGAATTGCCGTCGGTTCTCCAAATATGCATCCATGGTCCGCCCCCATAACAAAGAATCATCCAACAATTGCTGTAACATAATGTCGAGAATGGCATCACGAAATATTGTAGCATGTTCATGAGTATTTTCCCGTAAATACCCACACATATATTTGACATCGGACCAGCACCCAACACCACCAACAAATCGATAAAAAATACGCAAAGCCCATTCAGGAAAAAGCTGGTACCATGTCCACAATAAAGCATAGGATACATCACGTTCTCCAAATTCACCGTTCACATCCCGCACCCGCACAATAAAATCGGCCAACGCATCTACCTCGTCCAACGACCCTCCAGGAACCCAGGCATACATGGCGTCCAGAATAGCCTTTTCAAAGAGCCCACATAAATCACATATTTGTTGTTTTGTAACACTACCTGTATCATCACCATGTTCTCGAAAATACCGAATTTGGAGAACACGGTTCTCGATGATACGTAAAATAGAATCCACGGGCATTACGGAGAGAGTAAATATGAAGGATAATAATATTCATCGTCAAGTATCTATGTTTTTTACAGAAATATGTTTACGAGTAAACAACTTCGGACTGCGTCCTCCGTTGTTAGAAGATTTTTCGACACCAACCTGCGGAGAGGTGTACGAAAAATCTTCAAACCTAACAGGTCTTTGACCGCTTAGCTCCTGAAAATCATCACCTCTCGACATGACATGAGAAACATTTTTTTTAGTAAGACGCGAACTCAAATGATTTCCTTTGTTGTTAGTTGTATTAGGTGGCCATCTTTGGTGGCCACTATGAGAGAGCTTCTCTCTTTGACCAACAGTATTCCTACCTACAAATACGGGATTTTTTTTCAATACAACACGTTTTTTAGTAGTATTATGTGATATTTCTTTCAGGTTCTCGTAAGGACCCGTTTTCAAAATGGATTTGGGTTCAGGTACGCGTTTAAGTGGCACCTCCTGAAAATAAAAATACAGAGCATTCACCGAATGAAAAATGAAAATAGAAGGAGGAATAAGAATGTCTTCAGTAGCAGGTAAAACACGGAAAAAACTGCGGGGTTCCTCGTTGTGCACAAATCCTTGAACGTGTTCGGCTTCTAAATCAACGTTATACAAACAAACTTCCCTAAAAATATATTTGGTATTTGCTGTAACATATCTCTTGGCTTGAACTAGTTGGAGAACCTTGGAAAAAGGAATACGAAATTCTGTGGTTTCTTCGAAACTCTTATCATCAATATCCTCAACCACAATCTTGTCAATATAATGTTGTTGATTAACAAAAATAAACACCCCACGAATGGATTTCATAGGTTCTCGAACAGGATTTTGTTGAATATTAAGAATACGTTGTTCATCATCCATCCAATTGCGTAGACCCGTAGGTTTCTGTAATTCTATCTCATCTTCCATTACTTATTAGTAACATGTAAAAAAATAAATAATAACGAGAACCAATATAAAGCGAAATCTCAAGTATATATGTCTCAATACAGCAAATAAAACTGTGGACAAAACTTCTCCGATGACCTCTACACAAACAATGTCCACAATAAAAACATAAAAATCATAAAACACCATGTTTATCTTTCTTGAGACAGCCTACTAGAATATTTTCCCTGTGAACCAGGGAAAATATTTATTTACTATAATTGTGTGATGACCCAAAACCAAGGCAAATCATAAACAAATTTGACGGTCTGTCCGGACGATAAATTGTTGCGTATACCAATCGTTTTAGGTTCCGTATTCCATCGTATACGTATATAGACGCGTTTATATCCGGGCTGATATTTATAAGGAACCTCCGTTAATTTATGTATGTAGCCAATATTCAAAAGACAAAGTTTTTTAAAAATGAATTCACGCTTAATACGTTCATCCACAATAGAAATACATATAGTATCCGTTGTCGAATCTCCGTGAGATACAGAACCAAAAAGGGTAGACGAAGACTGAGTTTTCGGTTCTAACAACGGAGGACAAAGACCGGTTGGAGACCCCAAAGGGGTCTCCACCCTTGTGGAGTTGTTTGTAGTAAAACGTTTACTAAGCTGTTCTGAAACGGATACAGTGTTTTCAGGATAATTTGTGATCATATTCAACATATTTTTTAAACTTCAGATTACCACAACACCACCTAGTTATTTATTATTTTCAATTTTTCTTTTCGGTCGGTATAATTCGTGAAGAAAACATTTGTCGGAAAAACCCCACAAAATCACATAAATGAAGACAGCGATACAACATGTCCAATGGAAATAGTTTGAGACCGTGCCCACGTTTTTGATGTTTATTTCCAGTAAAACACAAGATATCAAAGACCAGCATAATAGTTTCTTCATCCTTCGTCATTTCTAAACGGTCAATACGCGTTTTTCCCACGTATTGGTAACGATTGTAATTTCCATTCTCATACACATCAAAAGCATTCATATGAGGATGATTTTTCACCATACCTATCCCCATGATTCGATTGATATCATTGTTCATCTCTAACACAAATATAGGCGCATCCACGGGTACCATGGATGTAATCATGGTAGGCGCACAATAAATACACCCAAATTTAGCATGTTGTCGTCGAAACGCTTGGTTCTCAGACCAAGTACGATCATTGAAACGGGAAGTTACAATAAATTGTTTCAACCCCCGAGTATATTCACTCACAGCAAGTCTTTCCAAACGTTCTTGTGTTGCGGTCATTGTACGTATATTTTATGTTTTGGAGAACCAAATCATAAAAATAAAAATGATTCAATTTTACAGGAACCAATGGTTCACGTATTAGCCTCTATTCTGACCGGATTGTTTTTCATAATCGAACATAGTTCGATTATGCTAACAATATGACCAGAATAAAGCCTATCCAATTCTGGGTTAGGTTGCCTCAACAGAATAGAGATTATGTTTTCTGCTGCTGATAAAGTTGCTCGCATAAAATCGAAAACGACCAATTCGCCCCATTCAAATCCACGATTTCACCACGATCATTAATCAACGACACAGTCATACGGTGAATATTAACTGGCCCAAAATACAAACGATCCTGATTCTGTAATGTACCACTGTAATCCACATAGACGGTATTCGGTGCCATACCCGCCGTTTTCAGTGGAATTAACGCAAACACGTCTTGCGCAAACGGTCCGTTCGAATAATACCGCGTATTTTTCTTCTGTTTCAATGCAATCGCTTGACTATTTTGAGTGGCATTAAACACATTGTTTGTGGTTTGATCAATAACAGCCTGAGCAGAATACAATTGATTTTGTGTCAAATTCCTACGTACATTTATCACATCATAACTACTCGATGTACTATCAGTATTCGTACTGGGAACAAGCATCTGACCAGAACTCGTCGGATTACATTTCAACAAAGCGCGATTGGCATACGACGGCAAAGGCAAATCATTTTCTTGTTGAGTAGTCGTGACCAATCCGTCATTCATATGGTTCTGATTGTAATCATCCAACGTAATCATAAAATAATTGTAAATGTTGACACTGACCGCCGTATCGCCCTGTATAGTTAATACCAAAGACCCCGAACCAGTACCCCCATTCAACAACAAATAAAGAGGATAATCCGTATAATTACGGAACCCCAAAATCCAACCCAGAGTAGTATCCCAAGAAACATTTTGTAACGTACTTTTTCCGGATATACATGTGGAAAAACTAAACGGATCATAAAAAACCAGAGCATAATCTGAGGCATTAAAAATCTTATTAATGTTCAATCGGAAATAGGAGTGATTGATAGAAACGGAAGCATTCAAAAACGAACCCAAACACAAATTTTCAATCGTACCCGTATACGGATTAGTAACAGTAGCAGTAGCTAATTGCTGATTTATAATTTGTTTAAGAGTAACAAAAGAATACGAGCCGTCCGGAATAGTAATAGTTACAGAATAATCTCTGGCAAGTCCGTCCACCCCCAACTGCGGTTCAACTACAAACGTATTATTCGCATAGGTATCCCCCAAAATGATCAACGTATTCGACAAATCCGTACCTTGATCCGGTATAGGATATTTCCCAATGATTTGCGAATAATTGACATTCGCAACCGTATTGTATGCCGAATTACTCAAATCAAAACTGGGCTGCCAAACCGCCAAATATTTCCACCAAGCATTGTTTGCGGATTGAAACACCCCCGAATTGTTGGAAGGGTCCGCAAAAACCACATTGTAATTTTGCTGTTTCAATGTTTTCAAAACAGAAATGGTAAATGTCACGTTAACCACTCCCCCCGACGTCAAAAATGTGACATACGATCCGGCCAGCACATAATTGTTTCTATTGTATGGATCACGATACTCATTCAACAACGCATTGATATAAACCTGTAGCGCACCCAAACTCGCAAAATTGGTGGTAGTAGGAACAAGTACATCCACAGGTGAAAATTTATTACCAGAATTGGGATTAGGATAGATTTTAAGTAATGACGAACCCGCTGTCAATGTATACGTCCCCGAAGGATTCACAGGAAACGAGCCCGTGAGAACCAACAACCCCAATGCATCCGAACGTACATTATAAATACTGTTGGTAAGTAACCCATTATCAAAAGGCGCATTCCACGAAACATTCGCTACATATCCCTGACCCGTCTGCCATACACGACCATCCACTGAATAAGCCACACTATTTCCCGCAAACCCCGATTCACCCACCGCAATCCACACCCTACCATTCCACACCACATTGTGAATACCACGATTAAAGGTGGAACTGGCACTACCAGAACCCATAAAAGATTCCCCGCTCCAATTCACCCCATCCGAAGAAGTAACTGCCACATTCCGCCCCCTTCCAACCGCCAACCAGGAATTCCCGTTCCATTGGACCGCCTCGCCCCATCCGTATTTGAACAAGTCCGCATTACCCGACACCCACACGTTACCGTCACTAGAATAAGCCAATGAATTTCCGGTAGGAGAATACCCGGTCGCTACCCAAACATTACCATTGCATGATATACCAAAACCGATACCATTCCCTCGAACCACATAGGGATTATTGCTGGTAACATAAGTACCAAATCCCGACCAAATGTCCCCGAAAGGGTTGTTGTTGGCCCGTCGCCAATAATTACCGTCAGAAGAATAAAAAATAGTAGCTAACGAATTGTTACTAATATCGGCACCAACCACCACCCATGAATTAAAACTGCTATCGTAATGTATGTCGTTGGCCACGCCACTCACATCGAACCCACTGCTATAAACGGGAAACCAATCAACACCATCGTAAGAATAGGCAATGGCATCAGCACTTGCACTTCCATTGGTGGCCGGTTGCCCGACTGCGACAAATTTGGCACCGTTCCAAACAACACGATTACCCGCAGAAAAAATCGACGTAGCACTGGGAATACCACTCCATGTTTTCCCCAAATCAACAGAATAAGCAATGGTATTTCCACCTTGACCAACGGCCACAGCCAAATTTTGCGCTGTAAATTTCAAATCACGTACTGTAAACGTGACCGTGGAATTCAAGACCGTCCAAGTACCGCCAACACCCTTGTACGACAAAACGCTCGCACTGTTTTGGAAGGCCAAATTCCATTCAGTCGCTCCATAAACAGCATCCAAGGCGGGAATAGACGTAATCGCCGTACCATTATTGGAAAACACGTTATTCGAAGCGTCAAACACATAATCCGCACCATTGTCATTGCCCGTATAGGTCAAAATATTGCTGTTAAAATCCGCAGCATTAAAATCGTAGAACACTTTGACAATTTTTTTCATATCCACCCCAAAGAACCCGTCAAACGTACGTGTAACACCTTGCGTATCCACAACCGTGATATTGATACTGTAATAAGTAAGAGGAAATTGCGAAATAATACCATTCCAAGACGCACCGTAATTCACTGAATTCCACACGCCATAATTGTTCACAGCCGCATACAGGTTCTTACCACTATAATCACTAGAAACAAAATCAACGGAAGTATTTTGTAGAGACAACGGATTGTTAAGCGTACTCGTCCATACGTATCCATTTTTGGTAAGTGACCAAATTTCACTGTAACTCACATCTGCCATAGCGGTAGCAACAACACGAGTACCATCCGAATTACTAGCAACAGATTGCCAATTTTTAGCGGGAATCGATGAATATTCCGACCAACCGCTGCTATAATTACTCGAAATCCAAATATTCCCTCCGTACACAGAAGCAAATACATTATTCCCGGACAAATCGCATGAAATACCCGTCCAATTTTGGTAAGAAATCCCCGCGCGACTCCATGTATTTCCAGTATCCTGTGACGACCAAATATCGCCTCCGTATATAACACCAAACAATTTGGTACCATCCGCACTACCAGCCACCGTTTTGAAGGTAGAAACGTCAAACAAATTCCACGAATTACCTCCATTGGTAGATGTATAAGCAACATTCGAAGCATCAATGGCGTAGATGGAAGTTCCACTCAAATCCATCTGTAAATATTGCCAATTACTGTTATTCACATCACTCACCATAATCCACGGAGTAGGAATAGGCGCATAAGAAATAGTTAAACTGAAATCAAATCCAGTGTTTATTTTTCCACCACCACTCCAATAAATAGCATTGTTTCCACTCAAATCATAATAAGTAGCAGATGGATATAATTTATCAAAATAAGGAATGGTAGAAACATTGATATTTACGCTAGTAGGATAAGATTGACCCATGGTATTTGCTCCCATACCACTGGAAGAAAGGATATTCGGAAACTGATTGTTGCTGTAAAATACTTGTACATTTCCGGAAGAGTCGACACCAACACTGCCACTCATAAACAAAATCTGATTACTAAAATCACGCACAGAACAGGAATACCAAGAATAATTGGTGTTATAAACATAAATAGCCCCCCCCAAGACAGCCGCGGCGGCACTGCTTCCTGAAGAATTACATGTAACGGCATTCCAAGACGCATCGGACAAATTATTCGATATTTTTGTAAGAGTATATCCGGTATTACTGGAATACCAAATACCTCCACCATTGGCCGTATTATAAATGGTTAACCCATTTGTACTAATGGCACTCGCATTAAAAGTTGCCACATCTACCCAAGTATTACCAGAATCATAGGAGGTATATGTAGAATTGGTGTCACTTGTGGCGACAATACGTATACCACTGACATCGCAGGTAACGGAAGACCATGTCACCGAAGGAGCCGTAGTTTGCGCCCATGACCAACTACCCCCGGTATTCGCAACAATACCTTTCCAAATACCATTATTTATAGCTGTGGCAAACACAATTGAACCATCCGAACTACTAGTGACAGAATTCCATGAGACATCTTTGGAATAAGATAATTGCCAAGATGTATTACCACTAGAAATAGAGTTCATTTGTACAATTTGTCTAATAGAAACTAAATAAAAATGATTATTAGTAGGATTACAGCAAGCATTTTCCCATCTATCAAACGGTAAATTATTAACAGTATACCATGTAGAACCGTAATCAATTGAATTATATATAAAAGAGTAATTGACTGTAACAGTTAAATATTTTCCGGTTGAATCACATGTTAAACATGAAAAATTAGAATTACTTGGTGAGAATATATTAATCCAATTATTATTACTATTACTATAGGTATAAACCCCATCAGTATCGGTACACATATAAACATATAAAAGGTCACTGCTACCAACTAATGAATTATAATAATTATCAGGAGCATTGGTATTGGTCCAAGTATAAGATTCAGGATCACCTGGTGTACCAGTACCTTTCCAAATTATATTATCTCCCCTTGGGAAGAAACTAGTTTTGTAATTTTTATAACTAGATACAAAAACAATGGAACCGATAGATGACATTAATGAAAAACTTTTATTAAATATCTGCGCAACGTTACCAATATCAAGTGATATTGTATCAGGATATAATATTACATTTGATGAAGGAGCAGACCAATTATTACCATAATCGTTTGAAAAATATACTTTATCTCTCGTAGCAATTAAATATTGACCAGTTGTAGTAGCAGCAATGGATTCGAAACGAAAATGAGAAATATCATTATCATAAAATGTATATGTCCAAGTTTTATCCCCATCAATTGTTTTTTGAATACCATAAGTTCCTACAACAAAAAAGGTGGTTGAATTAACAATAAGCGATGACCAAAATTGACCGGGCCTATCAAAATTTTCTTGATTACGACACAAAGCTCTCCTAACTGTATTATTATTATCAGTTGATATTATACACTTACCATTGTATGAAATAAAAATAGTACTAATAATAATATTAAAATTGGAAAAAATCGAACTGGTAATATTATTATAAATAACATAAGGAGAAATAATTAATTTATTGATATAATATGTATTATATACAGCAGACTTGATATTAGCATAAATACCAGTGTTTTGAATTACTAAATTATTATTCAAATTTAAAACAACATTTGAACTATCAACAATTGTAAAAGAAATATTTCCATTATAACTATCTACATTTTTAAGCGATTTCCATTTGAAATTATTGATAGTATTCAAATAATTATTATACCTGGTATCTATATTCCAATTGTTACCAAGATCAAAAGATTGTATAAAATAATTATTATAAATTTCTGCGTTTAAAATAGATGTTGTAGAATTAATAGCACATGCTGTCCAATATTGTTGTTGTAATGGAGAAAATAACGCAGAGAAATTATAAATATTATTCGCGAATATATTACCTGTCAAATCCCAGAAAAAACCATTATCATCCCCTGAAAATATTTTATTTCCAAATGCTCTATTATGAATGAAATTCCAGTTTATATATTGAGTATTTGAATATTGTATCCAATTATCAGCAGAAATAACATACGACCAGATACCAGATCCATATAAACCACAAACATAAAACGTAGTACCACTAGCATCAACCGCAACCGAAGACCAATATTTATTTTGTATATTCGGTTGAGTAACTAATGACCAATTAAGTCCAGAATTACTAGAAACATACAAACCTTGCCCGCACTTCGCTGCAGCAATAATATTATTTCCACTTGAATCACAAGCAATAGAGCACCATTTTTTATTTTGAGTGGCAGTATCACTATATAATATAAAAGGATTAGTGTTTTTTATATATGATGAATACAAACTAAAAGGTATTACCGCATTGGAATTCAATGAATAAATACCCCCATCTTCACATACAGCAAATAATTTTGTTCCAGAAATATCACATGTAATTGATGTCCATTTATAATTTAACGATGAATTTACGCGATTCCAAGTATATCCTTTATCTAGTGATGTATATATGTATCCATCAATAGTAGAAGCAATGATAAATGACCCAGAATGATTACTATGAACATAGAGCCAAGTATATGATAACGATTTACCAGCAGCGTCATTATTCATATTTATCCATGTATTACCAAAATCATAAGATACATAAATAATACCAAAAATATTCCAATCATTAGATATATTATGCCAATATCCAGGACAACCTGAAACTAAAACAATAACTGATCCATCCGAATTACAAGTAACATTACTCAATAAATTTTTACTATTAAATTGATTTATTGTTGTCCATGATATACCACTATTAATCGAACGTACAACAGTAGAATATAGCAGACCATATGTATTTGTATTATAATAAAAAGTTATAATTGTATTAGAACCATCATTATTAAGAGCTATAGATACTATATTTGTAGCATCAAAATAAAAAAATTGGTAGTCAAAATTTAGGTTGCTTAAATTTGTAGTAATATTATAACTAATATCAAAAAAAGATGTATTCCATGAAGAACCAAAAGAATTCGAATATATATAAGTATAAATAGGTCGAATCCTTAAATTTATTCTAGGTGCTGTGGTGACAGCACAAACATAATCACCATTTGATGAACATTGAATATCTAAAACAAGAGAGTCATTAGAATTATAAATATTTTTCCATGTCAATCCATTATCAACTGATAAATAAATATTCCCATGAGTTTGATACGCGCTATTAATATAATAAGGAACATATATATCACCATAAGAAAAAGAAAATTCTGAAACATATATTATTTGTCCGGTTATGTCACAAGCTACTCCTGAAAAACAAAAAGTACTTGAACTCGAAGTTAAAGCATTAAACCAAGTATTACCATAATTATATGAAATCCATATTGTTTGATAAGCAGCAGCTATAACGGTTTTACCTAATCCATCACAACAAATATATCTGAATTTTTGAGTAGTTAAATTGTTATCCGTTGTTTTCTTCCAATTGATACCAAAATCATTAGAAATATAAATAAATCCATCGTTACCTATAGAAAACATCAATGAACCATCTGAATTCATCGTAATATAATTGAATCTAGTATTAATATTTATAGGAACCAAACTAAAATTGAAAAAAAAAGATATACCACTATTATTCGGTATATAAGAAAATGATGTCTTATTATAATTACTCATCCATATCTCACCAGAAGTACTACATGCTGCTATTACTATTCCAAATCCATCATACTGATCTAACGTAGCAGAATTAATAACAATCGATGACCATTTATTGGCGGATATATTTAATATACCAGTATCATACCAGGTATTTAATGGTCTATAATAAAAATAAATCAATCCTTCATATGAACAAGCCACAAACATAGAACCATCTGAATTACAAGCGATTGAATTCCAACCATAACCAACCAGATTAGCAGGAACGTCGCCAAAATCATTTTGTAGTAATGATGAAGTTAAAAACTTAGACATCCCAGTAGAATATAAAGTCCATGTAATACCCGAATCAGTAGACATATAAATTCCAATACCGTAAATAACCGCGCCACAATACACACCATCTGAACTTTTTGCCATGGATTTAAATGCGGATATGCTATTTTTCCACGTCACCCCATAATCATTTGATGTAAAAATGCCACCAGAATACGCAGTAGCTACCAAAACGGTACCATCCGAATTACTAGCAACAGAACTCCACACGAAATTCTGCAAAACCGGATTGGGATTCTGCGTCCATGTCGCCCCATAATCCACCGATGTCCAAATTCCCCCATTATACACACCAGCGACTAATACGCGCCCATCATAACTGCTCGCCACACAATTCCACAATTGATTTTGTAATGTCACATTCGAAACATTGAGTCGCCAGATATAACCATAATCTGTGGACAACCAAATACCTCCGCCATACACCACACGTACCAATTTACTACCATCATTACTACTAGCTACCGCTTTAAAATCAAATACGTTCAAAGTCCAGGTAGTTCCCGAATCCGTAGAAACCCATTGTTCACCTTTGTCCGTTGTAGCAATAATACGCGCAGAATTGACGGCATTACTCACGGTGACCCATGTTTTATTTTGTGTACTTATTTTGGAATTTAAGAACCAAGTCACACCAAAATCACTAGATTTCCAGATACCGCCTCCATACATCACAGTCAGCATCTGCCCATCATAAGTAGTAGTAAGAGAACGATAAATACCAACATTCAAATACCAGGTCGTACCCCCGTCCGATGAAAGACAATTACCAACTTGATTCGAAACCGCCATCACACGCGAACTATCATAATTACAGGTGACAAACGACCAAGATTGTGTTGCTCCATTGGCACTTAAATTCAAAACTACCCCCGTATTTTGCGATACAGTCCATAAATTGGAAGCATAAACGCCTTGCCAAACCGTACCACCATTTTCTACCGCGTAAAAGGTGGTTCCAGAACCATTCATGACCACAGAACTCCAAGGATTATTTTGAGTTGCCACATTCGCAATAATCGTCCAAATAAATCCGTAATTCGAGGAAACGTAGAGAGCGCCTCCGTTCGCGGCGACCACCAAAAATTGCCCCGTAGAATTCATCGAAATTGCGGACCAATTTTGATTCGGGTTGTCAATACCACTAGTATTGGTTATGGGATTCCAAATTCCAAAATTTCTAGAAATATAGATGCTTCCACCAGTCACAATACCCACGGCCAATGTTCCATCTTGATTGGTATTCACAGTGACCCAATTTGCCATAGGAGCTGTTGTATTTCCTGACGTACTCACCGACCAAGTCGTACCTGTATTACTAGAAGTCCAAATTGTACCTCCATAAATAGCCGCATACATATATTGTCCGTCGGCGTAACTACAGGTAACTGACACCCAATTTTGGTTGGTCACGGACGCATTCAGCTGCCAAAGTACTCCCGTATTGGTAGACACGTAAATACCCCCGCCGTATTCTACCGCAACCAGTATATTGCCGTCGCTAGAACAACTGACCGACGTCCACAATTGATTTTTGAAATCAGGATACCGTACCCAGGTCGTACCCGCGTTCCCCGAAGTCCAAATACCGCCCCCATAAACCACGCCCACCAGAAACGTACCCGTCGAATTCATAGCCACCGATTTGAAAAAAGACACATTAATATTCCACTGTTTGCCGTAAGTAGTTGACAACCAGTTCCCACTAGGGTCTACTGCGATAAGATTGACCCCATTCGTACCGCTCACAACATATTTCCATGAACGATTCTGTAAATTGCTCGACGTAACGATAGACAATGTCTGGGTAACATCCGAAGTAGTCCAAATACCACCATTCGCTACAAGCCCGGTAATACCTTGACGGTTACTAAGCATCGACGTAAACCCAGAAATATTATGTGTCCACGAATTTCCCGAATCCGGCGACAAATACAGCCCATTCCTTTTGGTAGACACCATCAACTGACGACAATTCGAATCACAAATAACCGACGAAATGCCGCTTACTGGAAACGTAGTCACAGTACCATTCCATATATTCCCCGAATCCGAAGACACATAGACCGAATTCACGGAATTCGCCGCGTATTTGGAACCGTCCGCGCTACTATCCACCGACAAAAAATTCGTATTGCTGGTCCCACTACCCAGTTGCCACGTCGAACCATAATCACCAGAAGCATAAATACCATTGTTGTTGGTTACAACAGCCACCTTGTTACCGATGGAATTCGATGCGACGGCGTTAAAGGCAGTTAGTGTTAATTTCCACGAATTTCCTTGATAAGATCCCTGTACGACCGGACCTATTCCAGATGCGCCATAATTTCCCACATAAACACGGTCGCCGGTACCATTACAAGCAATCGGTAACCACGAAGCACTGTTTGGTATCTTGTTTTGATTTATATAAGGATTCCATGTAAATCCGGCATCAGAAGATATCCATATTTTACCGCCATATTCTGAAGCAAACATAATATTTCCATAACTATTACACGCAACACTGCTCCAATATTTCTTTTGAATGGCAACGTCACTGTTTTGCTTCCACGTAGTCCCCGAATCATAGGAAATCCAAATACCTCCATTTTTAACCGCAGCTATCATGGTATTACCACTCATGTCACAATCAACTGAAATCCAATTTTTATTTTGTGTATTTGTATCGGAAATATTGGACCAAGACCAAGTACCCGTGTTTTTTCCTAGCCAGATATTTCCACCCATAACAGTAGCCACTAGTTTCGTTCCACTAGCATTACTTGCGATAGAACTCCAATTTAAATAAGACGGATATGTATTTTCACTCCATACCGCCCCATAATTACCCGAAGTCCACACATTACCACCACTAATAACCGCCGCCAGATTGGTACCGGTAGAATCACTCGTAACTGCTGACCAACGCGCCGAAATGGGCGCACCATTCGAACGCGTCCATCCGGAAAAACTCCCTCCCACAATATTTCCCAGATAAATTGCCCCACCATACCCAGACGCAATCAAATTACCGCCGTACGAACTCATCGAAATCGAATTCCAATTTTGTGTAACCGTAGTAGATTTCACAAAAGAGTTTCCCGAATCAACCGAATACCAAACGCCCGACGGATCCAAAACGACCACACTACCTCCCGAAAAATCAGTAGCAATAGATAGGGGATATTTCGGCAAGGTTACTGTACCTGAAACCAAATTAAACGCCGTATTCCAATTGTATTTCAATTTCGACAACATTTGCCATATACCACCACCGTTTACACAAGCGTACCCCGTCGTCCCATTCCAAGTGAGTATGGCAGAACTCCATAATTGATTTTGAAAATAAGGTGCCGTGTCCTTTTGATACCAAGTTTGACCACGATTGATTGAATTGTAAATACCCGACTTGGTAATGAGAATCAATCGCGAGCCGTCCAACGCATTACATGTAATATATTTACCAATTCCTAGATTTATAGTATTTATTTGATTCCATGTGACACCATAATTGGTAGATGACCATACACCATTGTTATAAGTGGCCGCATACAAAACCGATCCATCCCCCGTCATAGTCACAGACACCCAATTTTGTGTTTGTAATATAACATTCGATACCTGGGTCCAAGTAGCGCCATAGTCACTGGACAACCATATGGAACCACCATATACGACCGCAACCAAATTCGACCCACTCGAACTACTCGCTACACCAGTCCAGTTGTAACCATCGGATTTCGAAACCACAAATGTCCGGTTAGATCCAGACATATCTGCTGCTCTAGAAATATAAATGGGACCGCCATATACAGTAGCAATCACTTGACTTCCGGCAGCATCCATCGCCACACAATTAAAATTCGCATTATAGGTAGTATACCTGAGCCACGTCGTACCATAATTCATGGACCCAAAAATATCACCATTACTGGAAGACACTGCCGCCAAATATTGTCCATTATTATTACTAGACACAGATGTCCAATAGCGGTTTTGTGTCGTCACATCGGTATTTTTTGCCCAAGTACCCCCCGAATCTACCGATGTCCAAATGCCACCCACATTACCACTACTATCTAGAGCATCTACCGCGACCAGTTTACTACCACTAATATCACACGCAATCGATGTAAAATTATACGCATTCCCACTGATCGTCGTATTTTTATAATACCCCAGACTACCAAACGTGACGCCATTACAACGATCCGTAAAGACCTGACTACCATTTACAGACGCCGCCCACGTATTGCCGTAATCCGTCGAATAAGAAATATTACTACCAGTCGCACCGGTCTTCCCCCCCACGATGGCAAAATTATCCTTATAATTAACCGCAACTCCCCCATAATAGCGTGTATCGACATTCGACAACGTAATACCATTGGCATTCTTCACCCCAAACTGATTCACAAAATCCGAATTTGAAATATCCGCATAGAAATCAAAATTCGTAAATTGTTTGAGTAAATCCACCGTAAAATCAAAGGTAGGAAATGAGTTCACATTGACTTCTTTCATCGTTGTATTGTCTGGGTCCGAACTGGATGTACCCAATATTCTTAAAATACCATTTTTGTTTGAAGCATTCACACTATTGGTATTGGTAGACACCAACCCACTATTAATATTATCGAAAAATTCGGAAATATAATAACCGGTATTTGTCTGAGGCGGCTGTACATTCACCACATAATTGTTCGAATTCACATCGTAATAAATATTATCGCTCTTACATTGAAAGGTTATGGTAGGTGTCGATTGAAAAATCACAATGTTCTCACGTGGAGCACCATTCGCAATCACATTGCTCAATTCATTGTATTGGTTGTCAAACACGAAAACCGAACTGGGTCCCAACCATATGTCATAATCAACTGGAAATACCACCACAACTTTGCTACTGGGAATATTCTTCGTGGTATATCTGTTCAAACGTATACGTAGTTCGTAATGGGAGAACCCTTGACCCGCCAAATTGGATACAGCCAAATTTGAAACATCAACACGTATCAATGATGAAAACCCCACATCCAATTCGGGATTGTTGGTGGCATTTTTCAATTGCGCAGCTACCTCATTAAACAATTGCGTTCTCGAATAAACCCCACCCACCGTCAATCCGGACAAAGTCACCGTATACTGATTCACCACACTGCTAGTTGTCGAGTCATATACATTCAATCCATTGGTATCTTGATAATGAATAATGGTAAAGTAATTGTTCGCAGTCGATATTTTGGCCGAAGGAATAGAGTCGTTTTGTGTGGTTACCGGTCCTGAAAGAGGCAAAATAGATAAATTGGAATAGACCACACACGGCGAATAAATATTGTTGCTGGGATCATTGAATCCCAAAAAAGCCTGTATGGAATTCGCAAAGGTCGTCTTATTGTTCGGTGCGGGAAAATACAATTGGTAGTATCCTTCATTGTAGAGATTGGTAATGTCAAATTGAAATGTGGCTTTCGAACTATTTGTGTCGTACGTAACCTGTGTATTGCCAAAACTAATGTCCGAATAGAGGGGATTGTTCTGTAACTGACCCAACGCAGTATTGACCGCTGTCACCAGTCCTTGGGCCGTATAATTACCCACAGAAATTTCCACTTTAATGTCGTGATTGCCATTGTTAATACCGTTAGAATACCCTTTTAAATAGAAAAAGTTGCTACCGAAATTCGAATTGATGGTGTACCATGTAAATGGCAATTGAAACGAATAGAGCTTCAACGATACGACATCGCGCAACGGATTCGACAAATTGAAGGTGAAATTTGTGGCCGATGTCGACTTGTTCTCGCGATATTGACTATCAATACTGATAATTCGTTTGGTGGTTTGTTTTAACAAAGGATTCAAATTGTCTTTGGAGTAATCGAGTGCCACATTGTAACCGAATTTGCGATTATCTGTAAGTGTTGTATCGTTCTTACCAGCATCACCTTTACTAGCATCGCCCTTACCAGCATCATCCATATTCGCCATTCCCTCAAACTCCTTTGGAGTTAGGTTGGGACCAAACTCCTTTGAAGTTAGGTTGGGACCAAACTCATTTGGAGTTAGGTTGGGATCAAACTCATTTGGAGTTAGGTTGGGACCGAATTCATAACGAATACCGTCGTCATTTTCATCCTCGCTGTTCTCAAAAAACCGGTCGTATATTTGTTGGAAAAAACGTACCAATCGTTCTCCCGATTCATTATGAAAATTATTGTATTTCCATATCATGTGTAGAATTTTAGCTTCCAATTCACGGTCAGATGGGTTCGATAAATCCAATAATTTGTACAACTCGGCATCTGTGTAGGTGTCTATATTATAAATATCCCTCGTACCTCCACTACGCTCAGGTACTTCATTGGTATTCCCTGACATGAAAAACGATATATAATATACTGTATTATATCCTTTGTGTCTTGGGTTTATATTTTTTATAAATCAAAACTAATGTTACTAGAAAACAAAGATATTCTAGACACGATAGGCTACCACGGACCACATATTATTTTCATACTAACTCTTTCACAAATATGGAGACAAACCCCGTATTTATTGACATTTTTAGGCGGATTTTTTGTGAACAAATACATGAACGAACTGCTAAAAGAACTTTTCGAGCAACCGCGTCCTCAAGCCATGGACTTGGCAGTAGCCCAGTCCCGCGATATCGTTTTCCAATTACGTAATTTTATGGGGTACGCAGAACCCCACAAACTCTATGTATCCAACGCCCATGTATACGGAATGCCATCCGGACATGCTCAATCAGTAGGATATGCCTTGGGATTTTTGTATTTTACTAAGAGAAAACAATTGAATACCTTGCCGATTACATCCACCATCGTCATCGTCTTTTTGGTGGAAATATTTATATGCGCCGTGACCATGTATCAACGATGGGAATCCAAAGCTCATACTGTCCCCCAAGTATCCATGGGTTTACTGATAGGATTGGTGATTTCGGGAGTCGTATACACCGCTACTCACCGTTTTCTTGTCAGAGTGCGAAGCTCTCAATAACTAACTTCGAAGATGACCAACTATGGATGGTTTGTTTCGAAAAAATATAGCATGAATGTATAGCGATTTTATCCATGTCCCAAAGTGATTACATAAAATATAAAAAAACGGGTGTTCAATTGAACAATTTGAGTAAATTTCGTTCTGTCATTACTCCGGCACTGTACGTAGCTTTTAAGGGATATACGTTAGGAAACACCATCACCAACACGAAAACGGTCTATAGACAACTCATTCCTCCAGGTAGACAGCGCGTGTTTGGCATTGATAAAGTGGTGACCAACTGCCCACAATATATTTTATGTAGAGGCACCCAGGCCCGTGCGAATCGCAAACGTCTCATCAGCGCGCTCATAGCGCCACGCCCTCCCAGAAAATACGTGAAAGACCCGATAAATTACAAATATCATTACAAATTGAAATGTAAATGTAAGGACACAAAATGTGTGTGTAAAGCAATATGTAAAACATGTTATACAAAACCCATAGTGGCACCCAAATGCGCCGCCTTTACTTTTTAGAGGAAAATATATGGGGTTTATATCCCCATATATTCTATACGTGTTCTTCATCATGAGCGAATATTTCGACAACAAAAACTTATTTATGACACCCAAAACTACGCAATATGGAAGTCACATGGTCATGACCGATGTGAGCAAAGAAAGCAAAACCAAATACATCAACATGGATACACGATTTAGAGACGAATATAATTATTTGAATACATCCACTTTACCCATCAATTACAATTACACCAATGTTGCCAATTACACATTCACGCTTCCCGATAAATACAACGATGTGAAAACGTTGTCTGTTTCCAACGTCGAAATTCCGATTATTTATTACAACATTTCGGCCAATTTGGGGAATAATTGTGTACAAATTATAGGTTCTAGCACCCGGTTGGTAATAATTCCCGACGGACAATACACCGCAACTACCTTAAATGCCAAATTTTTGAGTTTGATTACGACGGATATTAGCATCAATGTCACACAAAATGGTGCTACACAAATCGTCAATAAAACGGGTTCAAGTGTTACTGTGAATTTTAATTACAGCGCGATATCAAGCACAGATACGGTGGGAAACTACGATAAATTCAACACCAAATTCAAATTGGGATGGTTGTTAGGATTCCGTGCCATTTCGTATGTGCTTACTGGTAATGCGACCATCACCTCCGAAGCCATATTAGATTTGAACGGTCCTCGGTATTTGTATCTGGTGGTGGACGAATTTAGTAATGGAAACCAGAGTTCGTTTGTGTCATGTTTGTCGACGTCGATTGTGAAAAAAAATATTCTGGCGCGCATTGCGGTTGACGGTATTGCGTATCCTTACGGAAGTGTCTTGACCGGAACTGCTGGTAATGGTTTGTTGTCCACAGATTGTCGTTCCTATACGGGGAAAATCGACATACAACGCTTGAATATTCAATTGGTCAACGAAAGTGGGGCTCCGATGAACTTGAACGGCATGGATTTTTCTTTTTGTCTGAAATTGGTTCATGAATAATACGAGAACCGTAGGTTCACCGAAAATTGATGTAGAAATATATTGTGTATTCTATTTACATAATGAAGTGGCGTTGGGTGATTCGTCTTTTGGGCGCATATTCACAATCAAAAATAGAAAACAAACCTCGGTGTAAAATCAGCGATCAAACCAAGAATTGGTTGTTATTTACCATAGAATAAAAAATTGGATTTTGTAGATTTTCCGCACACCTTTGGTGTCGGAAAAATTACTAACAACGAAGGTCGAAGACCGGTAAGAGACACCAAAGGTGTCTCCCACCTTACATCCCTTCAGGATGTTGAGGGGTCTCCACCCTTGTGGAGTTGTTTACACCCTTGAACATTATAAACCGGACACCCGAAGGATGTCCGGTTCAGTGTTCAAGGGCAACGTTACTCGTAAATGAATTGTATCAGGCGCCCCTCTTTGAGGGGCGTCCGGATTCAAATCTTCACGGGTGTAAACCTCGATCATCTGTAGATGATATTATCAGCACAACTACAGATAAATTTATTACACAAGATAGTGTACAACAATATATTGATTTATTGGATGAAAAACGTGCATTAATTCAACAACATATTGAAAAATGTCGTTTGATTCAACAAACTCGGACGGATTTGAAGAAGAATTTGGAGAACATACACAAATACAAATTAAAGGATGATTTGAATATGAGATCTGTGGAATTTTGTATGCCCGATTTGATATATTTTCCTGCCGTAAAACCTACTG
>Ga0194041_10000107_pt1 | contig 31022 bp, 31 predicted proteins | sample JunL449m_MetaG_FD_160082 | JGI IMG/M metagenome (GOLD analysis project Ga0194041, IMG submission 160082) | Anoxic zone freshwater microbial communities from boreal shield lake in IISD Experimental Lakes Area, Ontario, Canada - Jun2016-L442-9m | ecosystem: Environmental > Aquatic > Freshwater >...
GTAGTTAACTACATTCTTTCACCAAATTATTACAATACAACCTCCATCACGGCTGCTATGGACATCGTTAAAGATAAAAAAATTGAGGAACTAGAAAATTTTCTAGAAACGTATATGAATTATGACGAAAGAATACTAATACATGGATATAAATATGCCGTAAAATCAGATAATATAAGGATGTTTATGCTTGCGAATAGTATAATATCCACCACCGAGGGTATTGAGATTAAAGGTCTTCTTGAAGGTATGGTCATCCCAAAAAATATTCAAGAAGCAATTAATGCTGTCCCAGGTGGTACAGGCGCAAAAGTTGCTGAAATTAGATATAAACGTAATGCTGTAGCTCAGGCTGAATCTAACAATAAAGAGCCAAAAAAGCCAAGAATAGAAAAATTCGGCGCAAAGAAGAGAAGGTCGAATCGGCGCAAAGTTCAGTTGGCTCCGACGCTAAAACGCGTAGTTAAACGCCGGAGTCTCAAAAAGAAGTGCCACGCGTAAATTCATCTTATATATATATGTTTACTATAAATACATAAAAGATGGATTGGTCATCGGACAAGATCGTTGAGACGGTTGAGCAATTGCGCAAGGACTCGTGTTACAAGAATGGCGATGAGATAATGGAAATTTACGGTGAATTTCGTGATAAATTCCCAAAACTATTTTATACATGTCTCTCCCCTGACTTTAATATGGACGAGCTTCGTGGGTTACTAAATATTAGGGAAACCGCAAGTCGTACGGGAACTCCGGATATTATTCGGGACACGCAGGTGGGTGAAGTATATGCAAAACGTTATGTATACCCGGTAACAAGGGAACCTAGCCTAGCGGATAAAAAGATTGCCGCAAAGAAGGTGGCGGAAAAGTATGTGGAACTGGCCGAAGGCGTCGAAGCCGCGAATCGGCCTAATTAAATGAAAGATTGAATAATTTTTTTTGTTATTCCTAATTGTTTTATGGGTTTGAGAAGTTTGTAAACCATATCCTCTCTTTCTTTTTTGCTCTTGGGTGGTGGATAGCTGTTCAAGGTATCTATGATATTTTCAATTGATTCAATTGATTCTAACTTCGAACCCAAAAACTGTTTGATATTTTCAATAGGGATGGGATAAGAAGAAAAATTCGCCATAAAACTTTTTTTATATATTGAGGCGTTAGCCCCAGTAAACATTTCATTATACAATCCCATTGCGTATGCAATACGACCGCCGTTTGCTCCGGTCGCGTCGGCGCTTTGCGCCGTACTTCCTGTTTCATACCCTATCTTATTGGCGGTGTTTATGACATCCTTTAAATTACTCTTCGCGTCGCCGTGTGATATTTTATAAATCCAACACGTGACTACGATCAATGCGTTGCGGTCTTTTGTGTGTGGATGTTTGTTATGTTTGCGAATATACTCATACATATTATTTTCCCAAAAGCTTTGTGCGGTTACACCATCGTTATTTAAAATGCGCATTATTTTGTCCTTATCTGCCTGGAGAATTTTGTCAGTGTTTTGCACAACGTTTCTATGCATTTTTCTAAGCTGCAAAGTCGCTTCGTCCGTTCCACCGATTATAGTCGCTTGTGCCTTCGGCGGCGGAGTTCGCTGCTTTGCGTTCCTAAGGTAGGGGAGTATAACAAATTTAGGTGCCTTCCATTTATTAAATAGGCGAATAACTTGTGAATTGCCGACAACTCTGTCGTAACGTTCTTGGAAATAATTATAATCTCTTCCAGTGTGTTTTTTGAATACGTCATTTAAAGAGTCTTCGGCACTCGCAGGAGCTTCCGTATTAATTAAATCTATATCACGTTTTAATTGTTCCATAGACGGTAAGTTTAATAATTTTTGAACATAAGGTAGTATTATATACATAGAGTATTTGAATCTTATAAGTTGTCCTAATTGATTGTCGAATATGTCTTCAATTAAGGCTTCGTAGTTACGTGACTCTGTCTTAATAATTTTGTTTATTTTGTTAATGATATTATCTATTTGTACGACGCTTCGCGTCGCGTCGGTCGGAGACCGTACGCCTGGACACTCTTGTGAAACATAAGTGAGGAACTGGATGATGTCATGGCGATATTTAATTTTCATGAAAATGGCATTTTCCAAACACTTATTAAGAATGGCGAGTGATTGGGGTTTTACGTAACGGTCCAATAAATCTGCAATGTTAATCGCTAATTGTGTCATTTTAGTAATATTGAAGATTTAATTATCTTCGATTTAATTTAAGCGAAGCTTAGAATAGACTGATATTTTTTTTTTATTTTCCCGGTAATTCTTTTGATGTCTTTGGCTGGTATCTTATTTAATATATATGTATTATTGATAATCTTAAACACAACATCAAAATCCATTTTATGGGTATCAATGAATTCAAATAGTTTAGTGCCTTCGGCTCGGTCCATCTCGCTAGGTCTTGCATAAATATTAAACATAATATATGAAAGATCCCTTATAGTATAACCACAGTAGAGACGCTTGTCATGCAAGGTATTTATTTTTCTATTTGGTATTTTCACCGTAATGGGTATTTTTCCATTCAAGTTTAGTGAATTTAGAGGTCCAATGGTAGCCACAGTATTTGTAACATCATTTAAATCATCCCAAGACTGTGTTTGAAACATAAATTGTTTCATCTCATCTCCAAATGAGCACAAGTCTGCTGCATTTGAAATCTGTTCAAGAGAAGATTTATTCTTCATCCCCATATCCAAGTAATTTTCTTGTATAAGATGTGAAGTATAGAGAGAAGTTTGCCTAATCTTGTCTTTGAATGACGTATTTTGGCCGACCAAGTAGGAAAATGTATCCTGAACGTCGAATTTAAAATCAACTTGTTCTACCGTTCGAGAATTATCCTGTGCACGTAAGAGTTCGATCGAGTTTAAAAGTGACCTTATATCACCAGAAGACGAAATGACAAGTTCCTTAATATCGCTTTCACACATAGGAATAGACTCGGTAGTGGTTATCTTGTGCGCAAGTGAGAAAAGATCGTCATTTGTAGGATTCTCAAAGTAAATAACAAGACCCTTCGACCTAATAAGATCTGTAATATTTGTGTATGTAATACTTGTAAACGCAACTGGACATGTTTTTGCACGGAGGGTGTCAATTAATTCCTTGCGACTACCGGATAGCAAAGTTGTTTGATAATTATCAATAATTACCCCAGAGCGAATATTGTTTCCAGAAAGGAGATTTTCCACATTGGTGCTTAGTACAGTTTGCATGAGTGTTTCAAATGTGTTTGTCCTAATCTCTTCATCGTATTCAATTACGCTGCAGTTGCACTCCTTAAAACATGTTTTTAAAAATTCAGTTTTACCTACGCCAGTTTTTCCTACGAGTAGAACAAAGGGCTGAGTGGGCTTTCCCGCCAACCTATCCGATATCCATTTTTTAAGTACTGCGATGTTGTCCTTGTTTCTGATTAGATCGTTCGAAGTTTTGGGGAGATATTTAACATAGATGGATTCGGGGTCCATTTTCTGTCCTACGAAATTGAACGTCGAGTGGCGTAAAGTTGGCACTGTCGCCGGTGTGCGACCTTCGGTCGCGTCGGCGCGGAGCGCCGTACAAAAATTTCTAAAAGGTCTGAAAACATTGTTGGTTTCGTCGGCAAGTTTGGAAACTTTTTCGCACCGAATGAATCCGTCCATTTTATAATAATAAAAAAGTATATTTGTTTTTAAATGATATCAAGTATTATTGAATCGTTCAAGATTGAATTTGAAAAAGAGGAGAATCGTGAGTACGTAAACAACCTGATTAGTAGTTATAGCTATAAGTATAGATTGTATTTATTCTTAATATTTATATTGCTTGTAATATTAACAACGTCGTCATGTACGAATACATATTTGAGTTACAAAAAATAAATCTTCGATTATTCTTATATAAGAATAGTAAGCTTGAATGAATTTTCCTAAACGTTTAAAATTCAAGAATGGGTTGGTTGTGAACTACGTTCCAACGGATATAACTGGGCTGTTTCGAATTGAGGTTATTATTAAACGCGGGGTGGTAGACGAAAATATTCACGAATCGAGTTATTCTCATTTTATAGAGCATTTAATGGCTTCTATGTTTAGCAAGAAATACAACAAAAACGTAGACGAAATGTTCACGAGATGGGGTATTAATCATAACGCATGGACAGATAATAGGTGTTGTGGTTATTATTTAGAAGGACTAGATGAATTTGCTTATATATTAACAGATATATTAATGAACAATTACGTTCATCCTGTTATAAAGGAATTTAATCAGGAGAAAAATGCAGTTATTCGTGAACTTTACACTAGAATAAACAGCCCTTGGTACAATTTAGATAGTATGATGAATTATGTCAATTTTCCATTTACAAATATTGCTTTCTTGGATGAACATTCCATTGAAAATATCAAGAATATTACGCATAAGGAAATATTGAAATTTAGGAAAAGAATATACATTCCAGAGAATACTGTAATTAATATAGTTTCTTCGAAGTTTAGTAAATTTTCCCTAGTAACAAATATTATTAAAGATTTTTGTGACCAGCAAACTTCTATTCGCGTGGCTTCTCCACACAAACTATACGGCAAAGCCGTATACGGCAAAGCCGTATCCTTCGACGCAGAGCGTGCCGAAGGCACCTTCGACGCGAAGCGTCGATACGCATCCCATGCAGGCGCCGTTGACAATATTTTCTATACTCCTTCGGGTGCATCGCCGTCGAAGGATGAAATTGCAAATATTGTGGTTCAAATAGATTTGCCATTTACCGCATTTGACAATGATGCATATATATTTGATTTTTTTACAACATTTTTAACAGATGGATTAGGATCTCATTTATATAAGATCCTTAGAAGTAAGCTTGGACTGATATACAGTATAAAATCAGTGGCTTCGCCAGATCCACTTGATGCAAATCGAAGATTAAATTACGCGAAGCGTAATATGAGTAAATTTATAATTTTTACTGAAACATCCAAAATACACGTACCTATTGTGGTTACTTCCATTCTGAGAGAATTGGGATATTTACATTTGACAATAAACGAAAGTGATATTGAACATTACAGAAATCGAGTTAAAACTGATTATTTGAATAATACTTCGTTTTTGAAATATCTGGACCATTATAGAAATTACTTAGTGTGGGGTCACGCACCCTTGACAATCGAACAAGTTATCGAAAGAAAATTAAACGCAACGACAAAACAACTGAAAAAACTCGCAAATGACGTATTTACCGCCAAAAACACAAAGATCTTTTACTCTAGTGCCACCCGAGCTAACATCCCAGCCTCGGAACTTCACAAAGAAGATTTCACCCGTCTCAAGGCCGTAGATTAGATAGAAAAAATGCAAGCTCATCTACCGGCACTTCGTTGCGAAGCCATCGGTTTCTGCACAGTGGGCACGTCGGTTTAAGACTGGTCCATATATTTATACATTCAGTATGAAAAACATTTTTACAAGAAATGCACGCCACTGAGTGGGCCTCAGTATCTTCGTAACAAATTGAACATGTGATGTCTCTCTCCACGGCGCTTTGCGACGAAGGTGCAACGGTTGGCGAAGCCACTTCGATCGCGCGCCCGTTAATTCTGTTGTTAATTTTTTCTGACAATAAGGGATCCAATTCAAAAACATTTACATTTAGGTTGTCGCCAAGTTGAACTAGGAGTTCCTTGTTCTGTGCAACGCGTCCGATAATAAAGTAAATGTGTTTGCAAATCCTGCGACGTTGTTTACAGTCAAAACACGAACATGATACTTTATTAGCGGAAAGAACAATATCATAGTTTTTACCCGTACTCCCCCGCACAATAAATGTCCAGCCACCATCTTTAAGACGTTCGCACCTTGCGGCCTCTAGCAAATATAGACGTTCAATAAGCGCACGTCCTTTTCTTGCGTCCATTGCTTTTTTTAACTCTTTTGTTTTTATTCTTAATTTGTTTTTTGACGCTTATTTTTTTTTTTCATAAAAAATCAAAAAAAAATAAACGTAAGAAACCAAAGGTGGTATAAGGATATGAGTGAACTAGACGGTAAGGACAAAATGGCAGCGGCTTGTGACGTATGCTACGAGAAGATCAACAAAAGGAACAAGGAAATCGTATGTATCCATTGTGAGTTTTCAGCATGCACAAATTGTTGTAAAAAGTATATCCTTGGGTCGGTAAATGACGCAAAGTGTATGAAATGTTCTAAGAATTGGAGTCGCGACTTCCTAGTTGATAACTTTACATACTCATTCATAAACACCTCGTACAAGAAGCACAGGGAACAAATTATCTTTGACAAACAGGTGTCAATGATGGCGGAAACGCAAAAAGTTATTGAGAGGAGGGACAAAGCAAATGAATTCAACAAGCTCATAAATGAGTGCAAGTACCAAATTAACGAATTCAGGAATAAAATGTACAAACTTATGGTCGATAAAAACAAAATAGAGAGCGGCAAGAGCGTAGAAGCGGAAGAAGTTGTCAAGTTCTTTGGTCATTGCCCCAAGGAAGATTGCAGGGGGTTTATCACCTCATCATGGAACTGCGGTATCTGCAAGACCAAGGTTTGCAAGAGCTGCAAAGAAGAGATCGGCGAATCGGACGAATCTGCGGGTGCCAAGCACGAATGCAATCCGGAAATTTTGGAATCCCTTTCCAAGATCAAAAAAGACAGTAAGCCCTGTCCCAAGTGTAAGAGTATGATCTATCGCATTGAGGGGTGTGCCCAGATGCATTGTACGTTGTGCCATACAAATTATAATTGGCAAACGGGCGAAATCGTAACGAGGGGCGTTTTCCACAATCCCCATTATATTGAGTGGCAGCAGACGCACGGCGGTGGAGGAGTTGTACAAAACAATTGCGGAGATGATTTGTTTGAGCGTATTCAAATATATGTGCTAGAGAGGGCTATGACATGTGATGCTTACAAGAAGAGGTTTGTGGTTGAATTTATTCGGTTTATGTATCATATATATGATATTGAGTTGTATGAATTTAGGCATCAAAATGCAGACAACTGCCTGAATCTTCGGATCTCCTACCTCAAGAACAATATATCCGAAGAAGAGTTTAAGAGGAAACTTCAGCAATACGAAAAGAAAGATAATAAGAAGAATGAGGTATCTTTGGTTTTTGATATGTTATACAATACGGGAAAGTCAATTGTCCTGCAGTTGATTATGGACAATACCGTAATGAAGAAGGTAGTCAATGAAGAAAATACCGATGGGATGATTAAACAAATTAATGAGTTGGTAGAGTATACGAACGATTCAATGGCGAATGTTTCTAAAAAGTACAAGAATAAGGTACCCTTTGTAAAATTGCCGCAAAACCTAGATGCTAGGGGTACGTTTTCGATTGTTTAATCAAAGTACCTTCGGTACGCGAAGCATAATATTTGTAGATTCAATTATTCCAGAATCTTTTGGACTCATTAAAAAGTCTACGTAACAACTAAATTATAGTTGCCACATTCACTTTTTTACACGGCGCTTTGCTTCGCTACGTAGCAGCAACCGTCCACTTCTTACTATCAGCATTCCACTCCAGTAGGGAACCATCCATTAGACCAGTAAGATCTACATCACCAATCTCCTCTAGTTTATCCGTCTTACCCTTTGGACCCTTCGCCCCACTGTCTCCACGAGGTCCAGCAGACCCAGCAGGTCCCGCAGGTCCCGCAGGTCCAGCAGGTCCCGCAGGTCCAGCAGGTCCCGCAGACCCAGCAGGACCCGTACCAGCCGCCTTACTGTTTTTCTCCAATTCTGAGATTTTATGTTCAAGAACTTTGCACCGATTTTCAAATGTCGTAACTAGGGTAACTAGGTCAAGTCCATTTTCGGTACAAAGGGATTTTAGTCCTCCAACATTTGTAAAGTTGCAATTTTCTCCGCGAAGAGCAAGGAAACTGCCGGCAATTTCATTACTGCTCATCTTCTTTTTTTAGATACAGAATAGTTTTTTTTAACTCTTTTTGAACGCTGCCGCCGCGAACGCCGCCTCCGGCTACGTTTGCGGCTCTTTGTGCCATAAGAATAGGGTCCGCTAGGTAAGCCTGGTATGGGCATAGGCATTTCGTAGTAGGCTTTGTCAATTGGAACGAGGTGAAACATTATATTACCATGACCATACATTTTTTTTGTTTTTGTGAAAAATTAATAATAATTCCATCGGGTATTTCAAGAGATTCCATGTAGGTCTTAATTCTGGACCGCTCGAGGTCCCTTGGGGGCCCGGACGTAGCTTTAAGTTCCATGACCAAAATGCCCGGAATTACAATATCTGCGCGACCATGTCCAACATACATACCCCTATAATAAATAGGAGCAACTACCTCGGATGCATACTCAATTCCCTGTTTCCGAAACTCAACTTCGAATGCTCTGTGATAGACGGACTCGGTGTGCCCAGACCCTAGTACGTTCAAAATTTTATTCCCCATATCGATAATATTCTCCAACATCATTTGCACAATTATATCAACAGCCATAGGCGACGAAGCGACATCCATATTAACCCTTTTTGCCGAGGGCACACTTTGCACCGATTCGTACTTTCTTTTTCGACCTTCGGACATTCTTCTTCTTACTATGTCTATCTTTTTTATCGCGTTTCGTCGAACGACGGCGATTAGAGCCATAAAATAATCCTCCTTTCTTTATCGACGGCATCGACGGCAAAGAAGCGGATCTACGCCGAGTGGGGCTTATTGTTTGTTGTCCTCCTGGGGTACTTGGGGGGCTAGGTAGGGGGGAATCTGGCCGAGTCCCAGGAGGAGTCCCTTGGATTCTATCTAATAATCTAAATAAAGGAGATCTACCAATAGCTTCTTCTGGTCTATCATTTTCGTCCCAATTTGCGGAATAGTCTGATTTTGGTGAACCTTGCGGTGAACCTTGCGGTGAACCTTGCGGTGAACCTTGCGGTGAGTACTGAGTACCCCTGTCTGTAATTTCTGTTATTTCTGATACAGAAGACACTTGAGGTTGTACAAATGTTGGTACAAATTCAACGTCTCCTTGCCGTGTTGTTTGGGTGTCCATGTCTATATTCTCTTGTATAGTTTGAACTGCTTTCTCCACAGTCATTGTTATTGGCATTATCTTGCCAACTGGTATTAAGAATGGTTTAAGCATTTCTGCTTTGTCCGGTTCCATGGCTTTTAAAGCTTGTTCCACCACATTATTGTTTTTTCCCAAGGAATTCAGAAATTTTTCAATATCAACCTTAGGAGGAAGTGTGATTACACCAGTGCCCCGTCGCTGCGGTGGCTGCGGTGGCTGCGGTGGCTGCGGGACCTGCGGGACCTGCGGGACCTGCGGTTTCTGCCGTTGTTGCGGTTGCCTGGGTATATAAGGCTGGTCTTGTTGGAGTGGTCCTCTGTCGACGAAATTAATTCTTTGGCCGCTTGGAATGGGTCCGCCGGTCCCTTTTGGTTTCTCGGCGCCTTCGTCGTAAGGGATTTCTTCTCTAAAACGTTTTAGTCCTGCAGCAAGGCCCTGATTATACGAAACCTCGGCGTTTTTCTCATCGGAAAGTGTTTCAAGGCCTCCGTATTGTCTACGTATATCCTCAATGTACTTTCTTAGTTTTACTTTTGTATCCGGGTTGTTTGTCTTTTCAAGTGCCTTCTTGGCCTCCCTAATTAATTCAAGGGCCTTCTGAGTTTCCTTATCAACCTCGGATTGTATTTTACGCACTCCAAAAATAGCGGAAGGTCTGCTACTTAGGATGGCCTTGATGTTTGTCATTGCAAAGTTTATATTGTCAACATTATCGGAGTACAAAAAAGTCAATGTACTTTCAACTTGTTTTTGGTAAATTTCCCAATCATCCAAGTATCCCTTGAGCTTGGTAATGTAGGTGGTTAGGCGTTTATTTGTTATGGAAATATACTTGGCGCTATCAAACTCGTCACGAGTACTAAATATCGTAGACATCATTTCTAGGTCGTACTCGTTCGGGTCATCGTGTAGTAGTTCATTAATAAGAACAAGGTACTTTGACAGATCATTCGAGTACTCTATGATCTTTGCAATTGTGCGTGGTGCGAGGACCCTTTTCCAAAGTTCCAAGCTCCTAACTACGGTGTCGGGTAGTTCTTGAATATTTCTTTTCTGTAGTTCCTGAAACATGTCCTGTTGTTCTTCAATACTTGATTCAAGTGCACGGGCTTCTTGTTTTACATTACTTAGTTGCACAGCCAAGTGGCTTTGTTCGTTGTTATATACCCGGTTAAGTTCTTTAATCTGTTCCCCATTTTTTGAGAAGGAGGACAGAATGGACTCTACGAATATTTTTTCCAAAGCGTTTTGGTTTGTGTCTTTGAAAATCCTATTGCGTGCTTTTTCCTCGAATACGACATTACCCTCAAGGAGCCCCCAATAGGTTTTATTACCTTCTTGGTATTTATTCAAGTCGGGATCACCCCTTAATAAATCATTGAGGATTCTTATGGACAATTTATTCCGTTCATTGTTATTGGATGGTTTAAATTGAAAGAAAGCTAGTAATTCGTTTTCGAATTTCCTTACTAGATCTTCTACAGAAACCTTTGTTCTTTTTGACTTTTTAATGTAGTCGTATAATTTCACTAGTAATGCTCTCTGGTTCTGTTCAATGTGGGCACGGTATTCGCCGCTAATTTCGGACATCTTGCGTATTATATTACCCAGAGGCAAGGCGTACGTTCCGTCTTTTTGTTTAAGCTGATCTAAACGAAATCCTAGTACTTTCCCGTCCGAATTTGGTAATCTAGCTACATTAAAAAGATCCTCTTGGCTGAGTTTTTCACGTCTAGCAAACTGTTTAAGTATTTCTGCGTTTTTTATGTTCTCCTCACCTACTATATCGTTGACACTCCATTTTTGGTTTTTCTTGAAGCTTTTCAATTTTTTCTTCAAATTAAAAGCACCGAATTCTTGACGCAAGGCGCTTTCCCGTACGACGGATGAATTAAACGGATTGCTGAAGAACCCCCAGAAGCTGCTTGGTTGTTGGTCCTTAATATATTTATTCAAGTTTGCCTTTGTTGTTTTCGGTTCCTCGAAGGTAGACAGTGGTGTTAGTTCGTCCTCAATAACCTGCTTTGTGTCCTTAAATATGTCCTTGGGGCCGTCCTTTGAAATCAACGCAGCAAGGGCATTGATCGAAATACCCTTTACCTTGTTGTATTCAAGTAATTTTGAAACTTCAGCCTGAACCTCGGGGTCCTTTAGAATAAACATGGCATCTTTGTATCGCAAAGAACCGGATAGTTCAATATCCTTGAGAATATTTTCCCGAGCCTTTTGAAGTTTAGAGGACTGTTCGATGAGTTGAACAATTTTTGACCATTTGGGGCTATTGAGTTTTGTGTTTTTCCAAGTATCTAGCCTCTTGATCCAAACTTTAGTTTGTTCTTTTTTTTGTAAACAATACTGAAGTTCGCTTCGCAATGCGTAAATTTCCTTTACTGTTTGCGCACAGAGGCGGCGATTATATGTCCCCCCCTTGTCGAGGCATATTTTTGGTACAAGCACAACCATTTTCTAAATGTAGGCTAGATATTAAATCTTCGTAAATCGAAGTAAATATTCGATTTAATTAAATCGGCTTAAATTAATTAATGACGTTTACAAATGGATTGAAAAAACATAGTAAACAAAGTAAATATGGGTAACTGGTTTTCAAGTGGCGAAGCGTTCCCAGTCACCAAGAGAAATAAACGAAAGTATGGATGGATTAGGGATCTACCCGATCACAGAGACCTCTTTGCGCAATTCCCAAACTGGAATACTCTCACTGAGCAAAGCGATACTTCGACGCGAGGTGGCACGCGAAGCGTAGACTTACGCGAAACAGGAAATATGCCCGATGTATATGATCAGGGAAGTCTTGGTTCGTGTACAGCACAAGCGATAGCGGGAGCATTTGAATTTGATATTCGTAAGCAAAAATGCCCAGAGTATTTTACTCCTAGTAGGTTGTTTATTTACTACAATGAGCGTGTAATTGAAGGTACGATTGAAGAGGATTCGGGCGCATCCATCCGAGATGGAATCAAGGTTGTCCATAAAATCGGAGTTCCTACCGAAAAGGAATATCCCTATGATATTTCAAGGTTTCAAGTTCAGCCCTCCATGTCCATATACATGGTTGCGCAAAAACACAAATCCGTGAAATATCGCCGAGTGCCACAAAACAATAGTATTCTTTCAGCGATAGTTCTCGGATATCCTATATCGTTTGGTTTCTCAGTTTACGAGCATTTCGAATCCCCGGATTTTGACGGTATCCTAAAGGTTCCTGGAAAAAACGAGCGTCTATTGGGTGGTCACGCAGTTCTCCTTTGTGGATATCGCACACTTGAAAATGGGCATATACAATTCCTTGTCCGCAATAGTTGGGGTTCGGGGTGGGGCTTAGAAGGTTATTTTTGGATGGAATATGCCTACGTAATGGATCCTAACCTATGTGCAGATTTTTGGACCATTGAGGGGGTTACCGATGTCGGCAAAGACGACAAAGACGGCAACTTCGTTCATCAATACGATTCTTCGTGTATTGTTGAGGAAGAAGTGCCGGCTGCTGATGCGTCTATTGTTGAGGAAGAAGTGCCGGCTGCTGATGCGTCTATTGTTGAGGACGTCGCGGTCCCCGAACCTTATATGTTTAATTCAGACTCGGATAATGAGTGAAAAAAATGTTGCGGATTAACAAAGTTAATGAATCTACTTATAACAGAATTAACAAAATTGATTAATGAATCAAATGATATTGTAAAATGGTTACTATTTTCACAAGTGACAACGCAAATGAATATGTCACTAGGTACATCATTTGTATTATTTATGATACTTCGCGGCACCTTCAACCGAAGTTCGGGGCCGAACGTAGATCGGCACGAAGTTTGCTCTCGTGGCTTCGCCAACGGCGGAGCTGCCTTAGGCACCTTCGACGCAGTGCCTAAGGCAGCCCAACGAACTTATTTCTTCTCGAGATTTTTTTAATAATAGTATATATTTGCGCAAGCAACTCTATCACCCGCATTACCAGTAATTAAACTTTCAATATTATCGCCCACGTCGTCACCCACGATGCCCATATCGTCTTGGTCAGCATGGATGACAATCGATCTTCCGACAATATTATTATTCCGACCGGGTATAATACTTAGATTATGGTCATCAAACGTTCCGCGTGCAACGCCATCTATAGATTGTATATTAAAACAAAGATCTCCTAGGTGAAGACCGTGTGGAGTTCCATCCGGATTATTTTCCGACAGTATGGGAATACCACCATTGAAATGGCTACAGCACTCTTTGCACGGCGAGCTATCGGCCGCGCCCGCCAATGTTAATGGTTTTTCGTGTATATGGAATCCGTGTAATCCATCGGTGAGTCCGAATATTTCAAAGGAGACGCGCATGAAATCAGCGAATTGTTCGAACGTGACAATGCCGTGCATGCGGTTGCTAAATCGAGGATTTACAAAACTTATGTATTTGTTGGTGTGTCTGTTTATATATGCGAATGCTTTCATTTAAACAATGTTTCCGAAATTAATTCTGCATACTGGACAAGAATTGTTTATAAGAATCCATTCCAATAAACATTTGTTATGAAAGAAGTGGTTGCATGGTGTTTTTACAACGATGGTTTCCAAAGTCAAAGCTTCAAAACAAATGACGCATTCATTTTCTTCGTTTGTGATCGGAGCAACGACGCGCAAATTATCCAAGTTCAATGATTTTTTTTTTTTTTGATAAAGGTGAAGAAACCAGGTAGTGACAATGTGTACCAGTGCGGTATTCATCCATAAAAAGTACAAGTTTGTGCTAACAACGAACAAGAGATAGGTATCTTTACATTCCTTCGGCTGGCTAGGAAAATGGTAGTAAAACGCAGTAATGTAAACATTCGTGAAACTAAATAAATACGCAATGGTGAAATTGAATAAATAAAATTTCATATTAAGAATTCCGGTAGGAATCAGTGTAAATTTATTAATATTGTTACTTGGCATACAACATATCATAATAGACAATATAAAACACATTATTACCCATATAAGAAAAAATATATTCCAATTACCGTTGTGTTCGTCACAACTACTGCTTTTGATACCATAAAAGTATATAATATTTACAAAATAAGTTATATAGTTAGAAATAGCAATTAAATAGCACCACGTTAGTGCAAGCGTGTTTGCACGTGGGTATTTTCTCCATATTTCATTCCGAGAGTAAATAAAGTTCATTTCCTGCGTGTCGAAGAGGCAAAGCCGCTTCGGTCGACGCTTTGCGACCAAATTAAATTTCTTATATATATTATAAAACAATGAATACAATTACGTTTACCGGGAGTAATGTATTGAGCAACGAGATGGCCAACCAGACTGGTAATATATCCAGAAATCTATTTACAAGAGATAACGCTCTTGTCGCAAAGACCGCGCGAAGCACCGTAGTAGGTACGGGTGATGAACTGGCGCAGACAAATCCGTTTGCTTGGAATTCAGATGTATCTGGCCAAACCACAGATGGAATGCTTCCGGCGTACCTAAAACAAGTTCGTCTTAGCGCTTACTATCAAAATAACCCTTTACCCGTTTTAGAGTATTCTACTAAGTACGGAGTCCAGGAACCCCTCGGCGGACCGCTACGGACAAAACTTACTTAAAACTCCAAGAAAGCTTAAAATTAAAAATAATTTTAATTTATAATATAAAATGAAGAGTTCGGCGATATTGACGACATGCATAGTCTGCGTAGCAGTAATCATTTTAATATTCATCGCTTCGCGTTCCTTTGGCTGGTGGGCGGAGCCGAAGGCAGCCGAAGGCATGCCGAACGGGATTATTTTTCGTCCACACCATGACTCATGGTACAAAGATATCCCGGAAACACACCAGGAAGTTCTCGAACTGATTCGTCAAACGGAGGAACAGGTTCGGGAAACACCTACATTTACGGAAAGGGGGTACCATAAGTTGCGAATGCCTGATGATATATACAAGTACCTCCTAGACCATATAAAGAGTACGGATCGCATAAAGGAGGACTCCAATAATATATTTAGAAGAACAAGCAGCGGTCCTCCCCCCTACCTTATACCGATCCAACAAGACAAAAAACAGTGGATATTTGATACACTTAAACCTATACTAGAGGAATGGTCGGGCCTAAAAGGTATGGTAGGTACAAGTGCTTACGGACCTAGGGAGTATCGGCGCGGGTCTAGTCTGCGTATGCACGTAGATACGGGGAATAGTCACATTATATCAGCAATTCTGCACATTGATAGGGAAAATATGGATAAGGACTGGCCTTTGGTTATTATAAATCGCGAGGGTAAGCGTGAAAACATATATATGAAGCCAGGTGAAATGGTATTGTATGAGTCGGCTAGTCTTCCCCACTCCCGCGAACAGCCCTTAGAGGGAGATTACTATACTAATATGTTTGTACACTTTGCGCCACCTACATTTGACAAAATGAAAGAAGAATTCAAGGCGTCGCGCCATGCTCCGCTAACAATTGTATGAAATAGAGCGTGGATAGTGGGCCCATGACTGATTTGACCTTTTCTAAGATTTCCAATTCTTGTTGTCTTTCCGTAGTCATATCGAGTGTTTGGTTTAAATCAACCTGAGACTCCATATCACTAAGAACGAGCGTGACGTAATGTAATTGTTGTATATATTCATCGAGCCATTTGTTTATCTTATTTTTCTCATCGGTCCCGAGGGTATCTTTTTTGAATTTTCGGTTCATGGCCGATAAGAACTTGTTGAATATTTTACAATATTCCTTATGTGCCAACTTAAAGTTTTCCATTCTTCTTCGATATGTTTATATTTGTAAATAAATAAAAGCGTCAAGCGCGCATGTTAAATATATGGATATCCATGATGAATGAATAAAATCACAATCATTGTGGTACTTGTTTTGGTAGTATCATTGGTCCTAGTTATTTCCATTTGGGCGAGCCAAGACCGATTTGGCGCTTGGCCGGAAACCGTACGATCTTCGATCGCGTCGACGCAAAGCGTCGTACGATCTTCGATCGCGTCGACGCAAAGCGTCGTACGATCTTCGATCGCGTCGACGCAAAGCGTCGTACACGATTTTTTACGCATTAGAATCAAGAATGAGGCTGAGCCATTGCGAACTACATTCGGGCCAGAATGGTTTACGGTGGCTCGGCAACCGAAGGAAACGAATGCATTTAAACTATTTGAGCTTTTGTTGTTGGATACGGCGGAGCCAACGGCGGAGCTGCCGAAGGCTGCTAGCGTCGATTCGCTAGTCGCTTCGCCATGGTTTAGGGAATTGGGCGTAGGTGCTGAATTAATTGAAAACGCGCCAACTATGGAATTTTTTATGAAATCGATTGCCTTTGGCAGCCGAAGGCTTATTTTTTTTATCAAGGCGCCAGATGATTATCGGATTGAGAAGGGGGTGCTAGGCTTCGCCGACGCCACACATATAATGTATTGTTTTGGCGGGAACTTTGGTGATGGAATCATATTTAAAAAGGAAATGCCCGATGGACTGAATAAATATTACGTTCCCGAGAAGAACAGTATCATATGCTTTACAAATAAAGATACCTATGAGACATTACGTTGTCGAAGCCAAGCGCCAAATGGGTTGCGATATTTAATGGTGATTTTAATCTTCGGTAATTCTTAAAAGAATTTACTTAAAAGAAAACCATGGATCCATATGATAATGTTATTAAATTTCTTATTACCGAAAAGTTTCTTACAATTGCAGTCTTAGGGTCGGTAGTAACCTTCCAGTTCGTGAGTACATTTAAAATAACCATAATTGATCCCCTATTGGATTTTATACTACCTGCGGATAAGTTTAACTTTATGAACATCATACTTCGCGAAGCAGATACATCTATCACTGACCGTACGCAATTAAGCTTAAGTATAGGAACATTTTTTAAAGAATTTATCAAGTGGATGGTAGCCATAGTAATCATTTTTATCCTCGCCAAGTACTCTAGGTTTCCTCGTTTACACGGAGTAGAGGCTGGAAACTATTCGGGAGCTGCGATTATGTAATCAATTTCGTCCGGGGTGGGACTTCCGCTTCCGTTAAATCGATCCATGAGTGACTGTGGAACGCTTTGCGCGGGTACTACCGTAGGAGCTGTTATAGAAGGTGGTGTAAGTAATCTATAGGGAAATGGTAATAATGAAGGGCTGGGCGAGTAAAATGCGGTAGATATATACAAATCGTATTGTTCAAAATCTTCATCGTCGCTAGGCGTAGGTTCTGGTAAACGAATTTCTGGGATGGTTGGATTAATGAATTTTTCCAACAGGTTGATAAGTATGTTTGGGCGACTCTGTATCCAATCTGTGAATTTGGATGACGAATCCAACGACCGAAGCTGGTTTTTACTGTAGTACGATTTTTGTTGGCACATAGAACACGTGTAATATATAGAATAAATTTCCTTATTGACGACATTGTGTATATATCTTGTTTTTTCAATTTTTAGTTGTTTCACGACACAATCGTTGCACGTCTTAATGGTACAACTATGAAAGCACGTGACTATGTTACTCGTATTGAAATCATTATAACATATATCACATACGGCTTTGCCGTATTCTACGTCGCTAATTTTTCTCCTTTTATGTAAGAATTTGTCCATTCAGGCGACCGACGCGAAGCGTAAGTTATATATATATGTATATATATTTTTTTTGTTTAAAAGCGCGAAACCGCTAGCGTCGTTTATACTCGTTTTAATTAAATCGAAGTAAATCGAAGATTTATCATGAAAACCTGGTTTGACGGCGGAGCCGTATCGACGCTTCGCGTCGAAGGATACGGCGGAGCCGTATACGGTAAATTAGAATTATTTATCCGTTTTGTTGTGGCCTTCATTACTTTAATAGCTGGGTCCTACTGGATTAATGGAAAGTTTTATATTATCCCAAATATACTAGTATGTATTGCGCTTTTGTCGCTATTCACGGACAAGAACGATTCATTCGCTGAAAATCTACTAAGCACGATCGTATATTCTACCCTCATTGGATTAATTATATATGGTTACCATTTTTTTAGACTATATACACCAACATGCTTTGAAGTTTATAAATTCACTGGGCAAGGTATTCTCCTTACCATGATTGCAGGTATAGTGTCGTACTTGTCTACCTTTATATTTATTAATTAATCTTTGATTAAAAAAAAATAAATTTAATATACAAGTATGGCATTTTTCGGTTGGGAAAATGGCGAAGGGGTCACCAATGCCATAAATGAACCGACAACACCCTTAAAGACATATTGTGAAAGAACAAAACAACAAGACACAGACGAAGTAAAATGGCTTCCTAGACCTTATGGCCCCCCTTCTTGTAGCCACTTTGCAGTATTGCATCGTCCAGAAGTGAATCGATGGCTTTACAGAGGTTGTCAATTTTCAAAATGCAAGAAAACACCGGATGGGAAACTAGATTGTAGGCCATCAGACGACAACCCTGATTTAGTTTGCGACCTCGACGGATTGTGCGGAGAACATTTAAGAGGACTAAAAATTGGGACGATGAGCAACAGCGCTTACCGAGCCTGTGATAATGACGTACCTGGAGGGTTGGTTGATCCGAGAGCCGATATGGACAGTTTTAATAAAACAAACCAGGGGAATTCTAATTCTGAGTACCTTCGCAATGGGTTTATTATGGATGGATGTGAGTGCCAGGTAAAGGCGCAGTTTACGGAGATGTGTACTGCCGGTAAAAGATTAGAATATGGCGGGGGGACGTCGTTGGATGGGAATTTTACGTATACCCCATGCACGGATACTTCATGTGACAAGTATACAGAGAAGGGTAAGGAAAAGCCAAATTTCTCAGAATTTTATTGGCGATCGGACCTCGCAGGGGAAGTATGGAGCGGATACGGAAATTGCCGATCTGCGGTGAATGTAACAAACATTGAGGAGTTTAAGACGAAGTACCCTAATGATGATTTTACAAACAATACTTGTAGTAAATATATTGAAAAGTGGGCTAAGACGTGCAAATGGTGCAAGAACCAATATGGGTCCATACCCGCCCCGGATGAGCATATTCCTTGCAAAGAGGATAAGGATTGCTACGGGTCTTGTAGTCCTGAATTGCTTGAATTGCTACCAAAGGAATTAGAGGAATTCTTAAAAAAGAATGGTGCAGTTGGGCTTTGCTTTGGGAATATGAAAATGGATTGCAATATATGCGATGCAGAAATATGGAAATATGTCCCAGGAGGGTGGGAAGCTGTTGTCGATCCGAAAAACCCCCTTCATGATTTAGCAAGTTTATCGTATGTACCAAAAAAACAGAAATTGTTGGGGGGGGAAGGTTGCTCAAATGCAGGACCAGCTGTTAAAGATTATAATAATTCCAAACTGGAAAGAGGTGATTCGGCGGGGGTCACCTCCGTTTCATTTTGCGACGCGGGTCCGTTTCAAGCTAGAGATCATATTCCACTCACGGTGGTGTCAAGTACTACAGAAGATGGTTGTGTCCTTGATAGTTGGCAAAGTTACAACCTTGGTGAATCTTACGGATCAAAAACATGGGACAATAATAAATGCAATAATGTATGCAACAATACTTGTGCCGAGTTGTCATCGACTCATAGTGACCCTAAGGAGGAGAGTGTATGGGCGGCGGGCAACACAGCAAACGGTACTTTATCTGACACCAAGTTCAAGTCACTAGATTGCAGAATCGAAAAAAATTACTTAAACATCGGGTCAACTGATATAAACAAGTTTGACGTTCCCGATAGTACCAAAATTCTTTGTGAACGCAACCCACAAATTACGGGCTATGGAACATATGAAGACAATTCCAAATACCCTACAGAAAGTAATTACCAAATCGCCATGAATTGGTTAAAGGGTCTTGTTGATCTGAGCGATTACGGAAAAGCATTCGACCCGAATAAAAAAGTATACAGCAACGATGAAATTAATAAACACGTAATAGAGGCACTCAGGTGCTGCAATGGCCTTGACCCGAGCGTAGGGGGTTCGCGGAAAGATTGCATGCCTGCGAGTACATGCCCAAGTAGCAGATTTTGCAAAGATCTCATTGAGATGACAATCAAAGACGAATTGCCTGGGGACATCAAGTTCGATATATACAAATTCGCAAACAAATACCCCGAAAACTATGACCCGAGAATTGTATATATACCGCCCGCAACCAAGGCGCCGACCCTTGCGCCAACCAAGGCGCCGACCCTTGCGCCAACCAAGGCGCCGACCCTTGCGACAACCCCGGCTACAACCCCGGCAACAACCAAGGCGCCGACCCTTGCGACAACCCCGGCTACAAACCCGGCAACAACCCCGGCGACTTCTGATCCAAATAATGAGCCTGCGTACTATGCAAAAATGTATTGCGAGCTCATGTCTGGTGGCGGTAACCCAGTAGCAACAAAGGAGGAGCCAAATACTACTATTATTAATACTAACAAGGGGTATGATGAGAAAATTAATACGCTATGTAGGAAGGCTTTGTATAATTATGCGGTAGAGCCGGTGGAAGTTGATAAACTTGCTGGGGACTATCTATTGGATTCGTACAAGCTTCCGTTGCGTATATTTGACAAGACGGTATACGATTGGTGTGGAAATGAAGAACTCAAAGATGTCACCCCCAATCAGTACGGTGTTTGTGATATGCTCTTGGGTAGGACGTGTCAGCAACTACAGGTAGATGGGTGGATAAATGAAAAATGGGGGGAATCGCCCATCCTTGGTACCTTTGTGGACAAAAAAAGTTATAAATGGGTAGAGAAGGGTCACACTGACCGGGTACATACTGGAGTTGACGATGTTACAATTCGTCGGACATGTGGGTGTTTTCTCCTAGGATCGCAGTGTAAAGATAAAAACTGTTCCTATTATTATTGCGGGGCAGGTGAGAATAACGGACTTGGACCGGACAAGGTGACCTATGATGATTTAACTGAACAAACTATCATCAAGCCGCCGGTCAATTCACTAAATCAAGTGGTAAAGCTGACACCATATGGTAAGCAGGAAACGCTCCCCGCTTGGGAGAATGGCGTAGAACCGAATTTTACGTGTGTTGATGGTACAGGTAAAAGTAATTGTTTCACTGGGTGCAACTATGTTAATTACTATGATATTTGTTGGAACGCGGGTCCGGATAATCGAAAGGTGGATGTACCTAGGGAACTCAATAGGTGGAACTGTAAACCATTGGATAACGGAAATAGTTGCTTAGAAGGGTTTTCAGCCGATACGGCGGAGCCGTATACATGTTTCGGTGTGTGTCCCGTGGATTATGCGGGGTTCCCAAACTGTGGTACAAACACATGGTTCGACCGCACGAATCCATTGAATCTTACTCCCAATGAAAACCGGCGGAGCAGTATCATGTTAGACCCGTTGCCTGGGGGGTACCCTATGTGGCAAAACTTTTACGTGTATAGTGCGTCTGTTAGTAAATTTGATTCGGAAAAAGTCACAGTTGTGAATATACCAGGATGGTCCTCAAATGTCGTGTTGGGGAGTGATATTAGGCAATGTAAATTTGGTGATTGCAGCAAAAGTAGCGATAGTATAAAGCCGTATGGTTCCCCACCAGAATGTGCCTCGTCGTGCAGTGTATCACAGGTGAACACAGTGTCAAATAATGGCATTGTTGCCTCCGATTCTATTATATTTAACAATGAGGCAAATGATGCTTGTAAGTTTTCTAGTTCTTGGAGTAACGTGGGGTTTAATTCAGCCAACGTGGAACATAAAAACACATTCATACAATACTTGGGAGCAAGTAATGAATGCAACTCAAAAGTTCCAGCTAACCCAACGGAGAAAGAACAAATGTGTTACAATCAAAGTAAAATATGTATAAGTACATCCACTGGTGACAATTGCCAGCGTTGTCCAGATACTAATGGTAATTGCGAAGATGTCAATTGTGCTGCTACGGCGAAAAGTCATATATGTTGTACATCCGACTTAGCCAAGCCAGCGGAGCCAGGAGCTTTTTCATGCCATGCCAAAAACTTCAATAATAAACCAGATGTGACAAGGTGTACTGCTATAAAAACGGAAACAGACTGCAAGAATGATACTTATTGTAAATGGACAACAGCTTGGGAAAACGACAATAATTATGTACGATCCATACTGGGTAATCAGATAACCTATATATGCCAAGAGAGCTGCCCATTAGGAACCACCGATTTCGCGGATTTACAAAAAAAGTGCGGGGGGGTTCTATGTGATACTCTGACAGACGAAAAAACATGCAATTCTAATCCTTGCGGACTGTGTAGTTGGACGAAGAAGGATAAGCTTTGTGTCCCAACGTGCCCCTTGGTAACGAAAGATGCACCTAGGGTGGATGTGCCACAGAACCCTACGGTGGAGCCAACTGTGGCACCGACGGTGGCACCGACGGTGGCGCCGGGGCCTGATTTTTGGAACAGCCCCTACAATCCGTTCCGCGATTTATCACCGGCGGTGCAGATTTTCTTATTTATACTGATAGCATTGGTCCTTGTAGGGTTGTTTGTTGGTGGGAGTTATCTTTGGAAAATAATGAGGACCAAGGTCTTCGGGCGGCCCGGTTTGTAGTATTTACAATGAAAAAAAAATATATTCGTTTTATTAAAACATGTCGTCATCGCAGACACAAAATCTTTTCCCTAGTTCCTTCGTTGAGACGGGGGGATGTGAAGGTCCTAGATTTGTTCGTACGCAGCCTAGTAGGGAGACGGCGGGGGTCCTTCTGAGTGAATGTAGTACAAAGTACATAACTGAATTTGAATTACCCTACCGTAATCTTACCGCATATATAAAGAGTCTGCAGACAAACTGGATAAGACTAACAGACGAGCAAAAGGAAAGTGTTGTCATGGATCTTATCGCCAATATACCATCTCTGCAAAACTGTGATAATACGGAAGCTCCTGCTAGTGCGCCTGCCTATCAAAAAATAGAAAAGTTTACCGAACCGGATCTGATTTCATTCCTGAATGGTATGAAAGCGGATCCGAATAAGCAGGTAAAGGAATTACTGAATGCGTTGTATCGTCCTAGTGAAACAATTAAGACGGGGGTACCTGAAGATTTGCGTAAGGAAATATACAAGGCGTTTACGCAATGGAGTGATGGTGAATCGATGTACTACCATGTGAATTACAAGACTGGTATATTACTGTTCCTAATGGTTTTGTTATTTTTCCTCCTAGGTATAGGTATCACAATGTCGGCCGGCAATTGAATTTAAAATATATCAAACTATATATAAATGGCCGAACTCCTTCGGAGCGTGACTTCGCCAACGGCAAAGCCGCATCCTTCGCCGCAGAGCGTCGATACGGCAAAGCCGTATCCTTCGCCGCAGAGCGTCGATACGGCAAAGCCGTACCCTTCGACGCAGAGCGTCGATACGGCAAAGCCGTACCCTTCGACGCAGAGCGTCGATACGGCAAAGCCGTATCCTTCGCCGCAGAGCGTCGATCCAGTTGTAACAACTTTGTTTTACATGTTCCAAGGGAGTAAAGAAATTACAGCAAGTTCTATAGTATCACTCATTACGGAGCTTATACCTGCGATTCAAAAATTAGTAGTTGGAGGAAATAGGGGGGCATACAAGAAACAAGTACTGATTAATGTACTTCATCTATTGGTAAATGAAAGTTCAATTGAAAACAAAGAATCAATCCGAAACATCGTCGACACAACTGTACCACCCATGGTAGACACAATGATATCAATTGCCAACGGTAAGTTTGATTTATTTGCACAAGAAACGGTAAAGAATTGTTGCAAGATTTCATAAGAATTCCAGGACGAGTAAAACAATAAGACCTACGGCGGTCCCGCCGCCGATGGTACCTCCAATAATACCGGCTTTGGCATCTGGGGTAATGGAAATTCCATCCTTGTTGGCGAAACAACCGCAATCTGGGTCCCACTTGGTAGGGTTTACTATTTTTCCAAATGTATCATTGGTCGTACATGTTCCAATATCGTCAATATTGGAGCAAATTTTGGAGGAAGATCCCTGTTTGCAAATTAGGCTTGGACACCAAGTACATAAATAATTTTCCGCAAGTTGCGGAGAGGTTACGGCGCACGCATCGGTCGAAGACCTCACTATGGCAGGTTCACATTTGTGATACCAAGTATAGGAATACGAACATTGGTTTACCCCCACGCCTCCTGGCGAAATAGATGGCAATCCAGATATGGAACCCAAATAGCTCATCTCATTTTCACATTCTTTCACGGCGTTTCTTACGTTCTCTGGGGCACTGGCTGACAAACAAAAACCCTTCTCCCGAAGTATTTTTGTTTTTTCGTTATTGGTAAGGCCCGTTAGGGTTTGTGGGTCAACGGCCATGTCGGGTAATTTTTCATATATGCATTTGTTCCACAGTTCTTCGGAGCCATTTGATTCGCACTGGTTATAATTAGAGCAACGATTTCCCGAACCACCAATCCATTCGGTAGGTTCTCTTTGGATATACCCATCTGGGGGGGTGGGTGGATCATCTTGGGGGTGCTTACTTTGGTTCTGGCACCATGTGCAATAACCGGACCCTTTGGAAATTTGTTCCCCAGTTATATTCTGAAATAAAACGTCTCCGCACATAAACTGTCCGCCCTTGATGCTACATTCAGTTGTATTTGTGACATATTGACATCTGTGGGTGGCTAGGCATGTTTTATTACAATTGTTCCCCTTACTACCTCCGGTCGCGTCGACGCTTTGCGTCGTACAAGTTTCTAGGCAACAAATCCTGGTTCTAGGGTCATATGAAGTGGTTTTGGTGGAGTCCCAAGCACTACGCGAGCACGCAAGGGTGGCTGTTTTACCATTTGAAATTAAATTGGGTGACTCGATGCAGTTTATACCGTGTTCGAGGCCTAAGGCATCGCAGCTTTCAACTACGGTATACTTGACAGGGTCTTCCGGAGGTTTGAAAGTTTCGTATGGATCGGTATCGGTATTTAATGCCTTGCATTTTGTTCCGGACAAAGAACAAAAGTATGGCATCGCAGCGCATTCGTATTCATTTAATTTCGCACAATCCTTGTCTGTCAATGCCCTTCCTCCGTATTCCCAGCATGTTTTTGGGCAAATGTCTGAAAAAAAATCTGTATCATTTATGAATTCCATACATATATCATTCTTTTGGTTAGGTATGGGGGTGCACGATCCAACTTGTTCCTTGCCTGAGTCACCAATTTTACACCCAAGTTTACGATTCAATGAATTCAACGCGGGGTTAACGGTGCCTGATTTGCAGGAGGAGAATTTAGACTCACTGGGGTCGCAGCAACTGAGTATTCCGTCGCATGTTTCCGCATCCCAACCCCAACATTCTCCACTGAACCCTACGGGAATGGTTCCTTTTGAACATGAGTTTTGGTAGCATATGGTCATATCATTTGAGCTACCGCATTGAGTAGTTCCGCATTGAAATTTCTTTCCACAATTGTCAGACTTGTAGCAAGGTATGATTTGTAAATCTGGCATATTTGTGCTTTGCGTTTGCTTATAATAAATCGAAGATTTATTTCGAACCAATTTAAATATTTATTCATTAATAATGAAACCTACTGAATCGTATCCAATTAGTTCATTTACCCTCGCGACGAACGGCGACATCTCTTTTAACAAGTGGATCGCAAAAATTGTAAATAATTCTAAAGATACAAATAATATTGGTTCTACGAAAAAATATATAGAAGATATATTAGCCAACAAAGACTGTATAATAGACTTTTTGTTTTTTTATTTAAAAAAACAAACCAGACTTATGGATAATAATAATTTTGGAATGCTTGAAATAAGCGATAAAGAAGTAAATCGAGGCGTTTTGTGTGAATTTATACTAAATTATAATATATTTAAAAATGGTCCTATACAAGATGCCGTTGCCGAATTAAATACGTTAACCCCCGTGCTTGATAAACTTGATGTACCAGATTTAACACCACAGGAGGTCAGGCAGGCACAGGAGGTCGAGCGGAAAAATCAGGAATATCAGAAAAATGATACGAATATTCGTAAACTGGCTGATCTGGCTAGGGTGGCTAGGGAGAAAGCGAATCATCTGTCTAAGGAGGCTAGGGAATTAGTAAGCAGTGACCAATATTGGGATTTTGATTATCATAATCAGGAGGAAGGGCAGAAAATAATGAAGGAACTATATAAAAAAGCAGCAGAAGATGCAGCATTGGAAGCAAAAGCAGCAGAAGCAGCGTTGAAAGCAGCAGAAGAAGCAAACAATACTGGTTTTGGTAAGGTTGTAAAAGTTGTTCGTAAAATTAGAAAAAAATACACAATATCCGCGCGGCGGAGAAGCCGAAGAAAAATAACAAGAAAGCGATCAAATCAGATTGAAATAGAGCTTTTCTTAAAGATAGTAACTGCCGGAAAAATTAAATCTTCAATTTAATTTTAATTCTCAAAAAAAAAAATATATATTAATATTAAAAAACGCAAATGCCCCTTCTGACAAAGAATCTCATGACACTTTCGGTTGAAGTAATACTTGCATTACTGGGCGTTGGGCTTTCGGCTTGGTACCTAACTACGTACTCTATTGACTATGAGGATGCCAAGTGCTCTGACAGCATGGATAGCTCCCCTTGCAAGAAGCAGGCTGTTTACATTACGATCCTTGCGATAATGCTTGCGGTATCGCTTGGTATGCTTATGTGGGGCGTAAGTTGCTATTAAACGGTACGGTTCGGAGAACCGCGTCGACGCTTTGCGTCGTACGACGCTTTGCGTCGCGTCGGCGTGGGCTAGTAACTGCTACCGTTTTTATTAAAAACAGCTTACGTTTTTAACGGAAAAGTTTTAAAGATAATTAGCTGCTATATGGATTTAAGACAAATAGCAATTGTTATTTGTCTTAACAAAATAACCATGAAGCTACAAATCCATTTAAGGATATGTAAATAGAGTATTTTGGGGGAGACCCCAGGAGGACGAAAACCAAGTCTTTCTTATGGTGCATAATATTATGTTCCATACAAGTCCTGTCATAAATAGAACAATCCTGTATGCGATTAAGGAAGTGGGTCGCTGACTATTTTATGCAGAATGCTTTATAGCTGTATTTGTTAAAATTTGTAAGAAGCATATCGACGCTTCGCGTCGATGTCATTTGCGCGAAGCGCAATTGCTTACATCCTAGAAGCTAGTCTAGGATTAAGGGTGCTATAAAATAACAATCATCATAGGTTTTATAGCGCTGTTTAGGTTAGAAATTATGGTGCATTCAAAATGCATGGTGTTTTTAATCTAAACGCTAGCGGTAGATGTGTGTCCAATATGCCAAGAAGAGGGTGGTCCGGGGGTGCGTACAACCTGTGGGCACGAATTCCATGCATCGTGTTTGTTGGATTGGAAGCGTACGGGTCACGGCGGCTGCCCGATGTGCAGGCGGGAGGGGACGTTTTTCGGTACGGTTCCGAGAGCTTTACGGTGAAATCGGCAAATAAATGTCCATAGAGACTGTGTTTACCATTAGCAAGCAGCGCAAATGGTAAACACAATTTCTTAAACTTATTACGCTCCGCCAAGTAACTGCGAACGACGCGAACGAAGCGAACGGAGTTCGCGCACGACCGGAGCAAACGAAGTTTGCGCCCGAACGGAGTTCGGTCGTTCGCGCACGACGCACCAGCGTCGTTACTTTCCAACGTACGTACCATCGACACCACAACCCGCTGGCCCACAGCCATACAGACCATTGTTTGGTATAAACGAGTCCAATGCTCTTTTTTCCAGGTCGGGTAAAATTGCCGTATTGAGCCAAGGAGATACGACATTGATGGGGTTGGGTATGTTGTTGCGAATATCGTACGACTGGTTGCGTGTGGACCCTAGTACGGTGTCGATACCGATCTGCTGGGTGGCGCTGAGGAAGTTCTGATTGGCTAGGATATTTTCGGGGGAGTTGATGTCCCAGGACTGTTGACCGGGGATGGAGGGGCTAGGGAGGAGGGATGTGGCTACAAAGGTGGGTGCGTTCTGGGCGCACGCGCTAATCTTCTGTGCGCGTTCGTTGGCGAAGTTGACGGCCTGGAACTCGGAGTCGTAGAGGTTTCCTGAGAGGATGTCGAACGGTGCGGTGCGTTCGGATAGTCCGCCGCCAAGTTTGATCGCGCCGCTGCCGGTTTGTTCATGGGACTGTCCGGAGATGGAGTTGAGTTGTTCGAGGGTGGGTGTGGCGGCGTTTACTGCTTGTTGGTAAAGCTGGTAGGTAAGGAGCTGGTCGCTGGAGCTATTGAGGTTAACATCCTGCTGGCCTCCCGGTAGTTGGCCATCGGGGTTAGCGTATTTGGCGGTGCCGCGCGAAACATTCTTGCGGGTGGTGTTGTAAAAAGATTCATCATTTCCGAACGCTTCGATGAACGGTATACGCGGTGCGGAGGGAAGTTGATCGGCGGCAACAATTCCAACTAAAAAGAGGGTTCCAAGGATTGTCGCGATATATCCTCCAACGTTTGGGTCAGAATTCATTATTTTATAAGACCTAAGAAAAAAATTATAAGATTAAACCTTTTTAAAAAAGAACCAATGGAATTCCCGGAATGCATCCGGAGGGGGTTTTACCGGGTGTGCAGAATCCTTGGTTGTTTATGGATTCAAACGCCATTTTCTTTAAATCGTCGTACCCTAGGGGGATTTCCTCAATTACTTCGTATTTTGATATATCCGAACATACTCCCTTACCGATCGTATACAAACATATATCGCCGTTTTCGGCAGATCCCGTGACCAAGTACGTATACATTTTCGTGTTCGTGGCTGTTGCGCTTGGAACTACATTAAATGAGCTGTCTGCTACGAATGAGATTGTCTGTACGTATTTTAGCGCGCTGTTTGGTATATTTAGTTTATATGTGTTTGTTATTTCGTCAAAGACGGGTGTGATTCCCATTTTTGACCCAACAGATGCCCATGTTCCCGCAATACCGGTATTGTCGGACTGTTTTTGTGAAATTAGTATGGGGATGATTACGCCGAAATCTCCCGTTGTTACTAAGCTCACTAGGAAAAGCCCCGAGTTAGTGGTTATTTCATCCGGTGTAATGCTGCTACCCTTGTCGCCAATTACGCCAGTGCCGTAAAGTGACCCAATGATTATGGCAGCTACTGCAGCTACTACAACGAATATAATTAGTGCTGTTTTCTTCCAAGTTGAAGACGGGGCGACTTGCGTGACCGTCGGCGCGTTTGGAAGTGGTTGTGATTGCATTTCTTAATTAAATTAATCGAAGATTAAAAAATAAAAATATATAATATATTTAAGATAAACAATGTACGGTTCGGAGAACCGCGTCGACCGCAGGTCGTACGATCCCCGTTCGACGCCCCCAGACGATGGTCTTAGTCTTTTTACAAAATCACAGGCATTTGTCGACCGTAGGACGCCACTGAATGTTACCCCGGAGAATTTTAGACTTAATTCACAGACCCGTCTTCGTTTCGGCGGCAATTTTGAGGATAATCTTATCCGTAGCCACCAAGATTACAAAAATTATATTAGTGTTCCCCTAATTGGATCTGGGTCTGAGCTTAGGAAACTTAAAAAAGAACTATACGAAAACAAAGTAGTCGACCAGAACCTGGAAAATGGGGCCAAATTCCTCTCTGAGCTGTATGGGGTGAACAACGTAGATTACCTAAAGGGCCTCATTAAGACCCAAGGAAGCGCCGACAATGTCATATTGGCCGAAAAAAAAGGAGAACTTAAAGACCTAAGCAAACTTAAAAAATCATCATACGACGCAGAGCGTCGCGTTGACCAGAGGTCATACGACGCAGAGCGTCGCGTTGACCAGAGGTCATACGACGCAGAGCGTCGCGTTGACCAGAGGTCATACGACCGTTACCAAGCTCCGTACGACCGTTACCAAGCTCCGTACCAAGCTCCGTACGACCGTTACCAAGCTCCTTACCAAAGGTCATACCAAGAAGATCTCAAAAAATCTGCGAATGAGTTGCATTCCAAGATTCTTTCGTTGTTAGACAAGTCCCAAGCGGAGCCACCACGGAAGCCGGTTCAGAATCCTGAATTATTTATAAAGCAGGTCATCAAGGATACGTACGAGCCAAACACCAATATGTACCAAAACAAAGACGATCTGTCCGTGTTGCTTAGCAAGTATGCCAAGTTAATGAAGAAGTATAAGCTCAAGACCAAGGAAATCAACAATGGGTTGGCGAAATTAACTGAATCCCTATCCGCATCAATGAACATCCCAAAGAGAGAACTAAAGCCTTTTGTAAATATGGTGATTCCTATGGTAGAAAACGAGCCGCAATTTTACCGATAAAACATCTTCGTGATGCCGTAACGGCATCCTAAAGTTATTTTAATTTTTTTGTTGGCGCTTCGCGTCTGCTCCGCCGTATATAGCGTACAACATATCGTCTCGCATGGGGTCGCTGTACTTAAGATTTTCTGGACAATATTCAAAACATTTTTGTTGTAGCTCGGGCTGATAGGTTGATTTGTATTTTTTAATGTTTTTCCATATAACTGAATGCGTTAACGCAACTTCCGGCGGAGCGCCGAATCGGTCTATTGCGTTTTTAATATAACTAGCTTGCATATTAATCCAATATTCCGTGTCTTGTCCAGGCTGGATTTTCTGGCGAAGCCAGCTATCTACGCTTAAGCTGTTACCTCCTCGGCCGGCTTCACCACCTTGCGGCGCACAATTGTGCGCTTCTTCACAGCCGCCTCCCCGCCCTCGGAGATCTCCGTAATCGCCTCCTGAATCTTGGCCTTTACGGTCTCCTCCACAGGGATCGTCGCCGCTGCCGGCTTGGCTCGTGGAGTCTTGGACTCCCCGTCCGTTTCGACCTTCAGAAAGTGCGGCTTTAGGTAGGTCTGAAGATTGAAATAGCTCAGGGGCTGATCCGAAGGCACCCCTAGGAGTTTGCGAAGATCGGCACCCCCCTCCAGTTCCAGATT
>Ga0194041_10000108_pt1 | contig 30995 bp, 32 predicted proteins | sample JunL449m_MetaG_FD_160082 | JGI IMG/M metagenome (GOLD analysis project Ga0194041, IMG submission 160082) | Anoxic zone freshwater microbial communities from boreal shield lake in IISD Experimental Lakes Area, Ontario, Canada - Jun2016-L442-9m | ecosystem: Environmental > Aquatic > Freshwater >...
GTAGTGCGCGGCCTAAGCCCGCGCCCTCCCCTGTTGGCCGCTTAGCAAGCAGGCTGATTTCGCCAACACCCGGTGGCGGCAAGGCCACATCGACGCAGCCGAGTAGACGCTCTGCATCCCGCGCTACCAGCCATTGACCGTCCTGTGCATACCGGAGCGTCTGCGTCTGCGCCATGCGCAGACGAGGGCATTAGGTGCGCGATGCCAGGCCTGCCCGTTACCTGCGCTGCATCGCCGCGATAGGCATCGTTCACAAGGGTGAGGACAGAGGGGAGATCCTTAGGCTCAGCCCTGGCAATCGGGACCGATCGGTGGCTATGCGCGGTCAGGCAGACCGCGAATGCAGCAGGCGCAACCGGGCGCCGATGGTAGGCGCCCCACCTAGCAATGACCGAGGAGCCCTGCACGTCCAGTCCCCTGGGATTCGTGCTAAGGGGTCTCGAGGCGCCATTGGGACACGATCATCGTGCGTGAGTCCATTTCGATGTTCGGCTCCATCCGAATGTCCGACAGCGCTGTCGATACGGCATAGGCCAACAGGTGTCTATCAGGGTCGCAAAAAAGGCTCTCGAGCAAAGAGACTTTAACGAGTAAGCGTTGCCGCAAGGCTGTAGCCAATCATCGTCGCCGCCACGCAGGCACAAACTGAAAGAAGCGCATGGCAGAGCGCGCGAACGGGAAGTCCATCCTGCAACATATGCACAGTCTGCAGGCTGAACGCAGAGAAAGTCGTATAGCCACCGCAGAGCCCGACCATCAAAAAATAGCGCACGAACGGTGCCGTGCTCGCGGGCGAACCGGCGCTGAATGCACCGGCGGCACAGCCGATGACAAAGCTACCGGTAATATTGACGAGCACCGTGCCCCAGGGCATTCCAGCGCCCGCGACCGCAGTCAAAGCCAAGGTCGCGTAATACCTCGCCACACTCCCTAAGGCACCACCCGCCGCGATATAGATGAGATGCATACGCGGCTCCGGTGGCCTAGATCAGCGGTGATACGGTGGCGATAGTTCGTGCACCGCGTCAACCATCGCTGCCGCATGTTCAGGTGGCACATCGGGATGAATCCCATGACCCAGATTGAACACGTGCCCATGGCCCTGCCCGAAGGATGCCAGGACACGCCCCACCTCTGCACGGATTGCCGCCGGTGGTGCGTACAAAACGGACGGATCCAGATTGCCCTGCAAGGCCACGCGGTCCGCCACCGCAAGGCGTGCCGTACCCAGATCGGTCGTCCAATCAACGCCCAAGGCATCCGCTCCGCTGTCGGCCATGTCCGCCAGCCAAGCACCGCCGCCCTTGGTGAAGAGAATGACCGGCACGCGCCGTCCGTCCGCTGCACGGTGCAGGTTCGCGACGATCTCGGTCATGTAATGCAAGGAGAACTCGCGATAGGCCGCCGGTGACAACGCGCCACCCCAGGTATCGAAAATCATTACCGCCTGCGCACCAGCGGCAATCTGCGCATTCAGATAATCGGTGGTGGCGCGCGTGAGGTGCGCTAACAATCGATGCAAATCGCTCGGCGCCCCATAGAGCATGCCTTTAATGTGCTGGAAATTCTTGCTACTGCCCCCTTCAACGACATAAGTACCCACTGTCCAAGGGCTGCCCGCGAAACCGATCAAGGGGACCTTTCCATCCAATTCACGGCGAATGACCCGCACTGCATCCATGACGTAGCGCAGTTCGCGCTCGGGATCCAAGCTTGGCAACGCGTCAATATCACGGGCGCTGCGTACCGGACGATCGATGCGCGGCCCTTCTCCGGCCTCAAACTCGAGACCGAGGCCCAAAGCATGCGGAATAGTCAGAATGTCGGAAAAAAGAATTGCTGCGTCAAGAGCATAGCGACGCAACGGCTGCAATGTTACCTCGCAAGCCAAATCCGGTGTCATGCACAGTTTGAGAAAATTTCCCGCCTGCGCCCGCGTGGCCCGGTACTCCGGTAGGTAACGTCCAGCTTGGCGCATCATCCAAACCGGGGTGCGCGGGGTCGGCTCGCGCAACAGGGCGCGGAGGAACAGATCATTCTTCAGCGGGGCGGACACCGTCAAACCCCTGGGCCGCAGGCGGCCAGGATCGACGACTGTATAGCGGCGGCGGCGGCGCGTGGATCAGCAGCATCGCGAATGGGGCGCCCGACCACGATGTAGTCCGCGCCGGCTGCAAAAGCCCGCTCGACCGTGAGCACGCGCTTCTGGTCGTCTTCGGCACGATTCTCGACCGGACGGATTCCAGGCGTCACGACCAACAACTTATCACCGAGCTCGCGGCGAATCGCTTCGGCTTCAATGCCGGACGACACCACCCCCGCACACCCGGTCGCCAGCGCCCGACGGGCCCGCGAGATCACCAGTTGTTGGACATCGCACTGGAAGCCAAGATCATCGAGATCACCCCGATCCAGACTGGTCAGGACCGTCACGGCGAGAATTTTCACATCCGTCGCAGCAGCAGCGGCCGCTTCCATGATGCCTTGGTTGCCGTGCACCGTCGCGAAGGTGACCCCCCGGTCATTCAGTTGACGGACCGCACTGGCCACAGTCGCCGGAATATCGAAGAACTTGAGGTCGACGAAGACTTTTTTGCCGTTCGCCACCATCCAGTCGAGCAACTCAAAATAACCGCCGGCCATCATTAGTTCGAGGCCGAGCTTATAAAAAACAACCGAGTCGCCCAGCGTCTCCACCATCTGGCGAGCCGCATCGGCATTCGGAACATCGGTAGCGAAAATCAGGCGTTCGCGCGCGGGAATGGCTTTCATTGGCCCATTATGCCATGCGAACTTCGGTACTGCGGTTATGGCCTCTAGCGGTATCTACTAGGAAACCGCGGCAGGGTCGTGGACCCGGGCATGCTCCAGAATAGCGTACCGATCGGTCATTCCCGCCACATAGTCCGCGACGGCCCGAGCGCGCCCATTAGTGCCATCCCGGGCTTCTAAGCGGGCGGCCGCCTCGCGGTGCTCATCCGGCAGTAGCCGGAGGTCTGCATGAAAGGACTCGAATAGTTCCCGGACGACCCGACGCGCCTTGGCGGTCATCCGGACGACGCGGTAGTGCCGGTAGAGGCGCTCACGCAGGAAGCGTTTGAGTTCTAAGTGCTCAGCGGCGATGCGCTCCCCAAAGCCGACCAGCGGGGTGCCAGCTGAGCGCACGTCGTCGATCGTCAACGGCGCCACAGTAGCGATCTGCGCACGGGTTGTTTCGATCAGATCATTCACGACCTCGTTGATCATGCGGCGGATCACCTCATGAATCTGACGGCGCTCACCAAGGCCTGGATAACGGCGCTCCACTTCCGCCTGGTGACGCGCGAACAACGCGACTTCTTTGAGTTCCGCAATCTGCAAAAGCCCTGAGCGCAGCCCATCATCCACGTCGTGATTGTTATAGGCGATTTCGTCGGCAATATTGGCTAACTGCGCCTCTAGGGAGGGTTGTCGACGCTCTAAGAATCGGCGCCCAATTTCGCCCAATTCACGGGCATTACGTGCAGAGCAGTGCTTCAAAATGCCTTCGCGACACTCAAAAGTCAGATTCAATCCGGAGAATTCAGCATAGCGTTCCTCCAGTTCATCCACGACCCGCAACGACTGCAAGTTATGCTCAAAGCCACCGAATTCCGTCATGCACTCATTGAGCGCATCCTGACCGGCGTGTCCGAACGGCGTGTGCCCGAGATCATGCGCAAGGCAAATGGCCTCGCATAAAGACTCGTTCAATTGCAGTGCGCCGCATATAGATCGGCCGATCTGCGCTACTTCTAAAGAGTGCGTCAACCGGGTTCGGTACAGATCGCCTTCATGATTTACAAAGACTTGTGTCTTGTATTCTAGGCGCCGAAAGGCGCCGGAATGGACGATGCGGTCCCGATCCCGCTGGAACTCGCCGCGGTGTCCTGCCGGTGGCGGTTCGGGGTGGGCCCGGCCTCGCGTAGCGGTCTCGTGCGCCGCATAGGGTGCCAACCGGTTCATGTACCCATCGCCTGCTGGAGAACAGACGCCAGTAAACCACGGTCATAGTCGGCCGTGACAACTGCCTCGCCCAGACTGCGTAACAGCACCAGCCGGATGCGGCCGCCCTGCACTTTCTTGTCCAGCGACATCAGCTCCAGAGCCTTCTGCGCTCCCAAACGAGGGGAAACGACCGGCAGGCCGGCCTGGGCGACCACAGAGCGAACGCGGGCGACGTCGGCGCCCGAGAGCCAACCGAGGGCCCCCGAGGTCTCGGCCGCGAGCACCATGCCCACCGCCACCGCCTCCCCATGCAACCAGTTGCCGTAACCCATGGCCGCCTCGATCGCGTGCCCGAAGGTATGCCCGAGGTTCAGCAAAGCGCGCGGACCGGTCTCCCGCTCGTCTAATGACACCAGCTTGGCCTTTGTCGCACAGGACACTTGGACCGCGTAGGCCAGCGCCGCGACATCCCGCGCCAGCAAGCGGGGCATTTCCGCCTCCAGCCATTCGAGAAAATCGCTGTCTGCAATGAGGCCATACTTGATGACTTCGGCCAGTCCAGCGCGCAGTTCCCGCTCCGGCAGCGTCGCCAGGCTATCCAAGTCGGCAACGACTACGGCTGGTTGATGGAATGCACCAATCAAATTTTTGCCGGCTGAATGGTTTACCGCCGTCTTGCCGCCGACCGAGGAGTCCACCTGCGACAGTAAGGTGGTCGGCAACTGCGCCACCGCAATGCCACGATTCCAGGTAGCGGCTGCAAATCCGGCGAGGTCTCCAACGACTCCACCACCGAGCGCGAGCACCGCACCATCTCTAGTTACGCGAGCCGCCGCCAAGGCGTCGTATACCCGGCCGAGCGTCTCGACGGTTTTGTATTGCTCGCCATCCTTCAGAATGCACTCCGCGAGGGGCCGATCCCCCAGTGCCTTGCGTAATCTCGGCAAATACAGCGGCGCTACGGTTTCATTCGTAACCACCAACCAAGGCCCCATCGGCAGCGCTGCACTGAGCAAAGTGGGCTGGTCCATCAGGCCAGAGCCAATATGAATCGGGTAGGCGCGCTCACCAAGGTCGATGTGCAGGGTCTGGGATTCGATAGTCACGGGGGTCACGATAGCAAAGTTCCTTGCAAATCCGGCGCCAGAGGATCAGCCAATGCGTTCGGCATCCAGCGCCGCCAGTCCCTGAACGATCGCCTCTGCGACGGTTGCGACCTTGCGCCGATCAGTCGAAACAACCAAATGGGCAATCGAGCGATAGAGCGGTTCTCGCACAGCCAGCAGTTCCGCCAGACGGGCGGCCGGGTCCTTGTCCCAAAGGAGTGGCCGATGTCGGCTGTGCTGAGTGCGTTCCAACTGCTGGGCAACGGAAGCTTGTAGGTAAATTACCGTACCGCGGGCCTGCAACCGAGCACAATTTTCCGGACGAATCACCGCCCCGCCACCAGTGGCCAACACGATGCCCGCCCACTGCGTCAGGTCATCCAGTACATCCCTTTCCCGGACCCGAAACCCCATCTCCCCCTCGCGCTCGAAGATGAAAGGAATATCGACCCCGGTGCGACGTTCGATTTCAGTATCGCTATCGATGAACCGGAGGGTAAGTAACTGTGCCAACGCCCGACCCACCGCGGATTTTCCCGCTCCCATCGGACCGACAAGAAATAGATTGCAGGGCGTCGCCAATGTCAGCGAAGCGGGCGGCGCGGCGGTTGGGCTAGGATCGCTCATCTGGGCATTTTAGGGGCGGGACTACCCCCTTGGGAACGTCCACAGAGCCTGTCGTGTCCTAAAAAGGCTCCACACCCGCCGACGAGAACTTAAAATCCCTGGCATCGTTGCGCCAGATCGGTCGACCTTAGCCGGATTGCCGACGCCAAGCCGCCATCGCGACAACATACCGGCCGCACGCTAGTGGCGCACCCCACATCGCTGTCACGACTGTCCTCGCCACGAGGCCTCGCCCGCGGGCAGGGCCAAGAGACCGCGCACAACCGCCACCTGATGGGCGCCCGCATCGCAAGGGCCGGCCGCCCATCAGATCAATACAAGTTCCCACCGTCATGAAGAATCTTCGGCGTCACGAAGATCAATAATTCGTCTTTGTTGTTCGTCTTCGTTTGCGTCTTGAATAGATTGCCGAGCAATGGGATGTCGCCGAGCACCGGCACCTTGTTGGAAGAACGTCGATGCTCTGTTTCCATAATTCCGCCGAGCACCACGGTCTGGCCATCATTAACCAGCACTTCCGTCGTGATCGTGCGGGTATCTATAGAGGGCACTTGCCCACCGGTCGCGCTCTGTACTAACTGTCCGATACTGTCTTTGGTGACGGTGAGATTCAAGATCACACGATTGTCCGGCGTGATTTGCGGCCTCACCTTCAACGACAACGTTGCTTTTTTGAACTGCGTCGTCGTCGCGCCGGAAGATGCGGATTCTTGATACGGAATCTCAACACCCTGTTCAATCGATGCTTCTTTCTGATTGGAAGTAATCACATGCGGGCTTGAGACAATATCGGCTCGATCTTCGGCCTGGGCGGCAGACAGCTCCAGATCAACAAGATAATTACCCGATAGAACTGATGCCGCCAGTCGCCCCGCAGGATTTGCTGCCGGCAAGTTCACGTTGTATCGGTCAAGGTAGCTCGATGTGCCGGTAGGAATATTGACAGGGAACGCTGAGTTTCCGGACTGCAAATTGGTTAGCGCAGAACTGACGATGGCGTTATTCGCGGCCGCACTTCCGGAAACAGACACCAGCCCATTGGAGCCTTTAGCTTGCGCGCCGGTCATGCCAAGTCTTACCCCTAACTGGCGACTGAAATCATCGTTGACGATCACAACCCGAGACTCGATGAGCACCTGCCGGACCGGCACGTCGAGCGTTCCAACCAACCGACGGATATCGGCAATGCGATCAGCTGAGTCCTGCAGTAACAACGTATTCGTGCGCTCATCAATCGCGACACTACCGCGCGACGAGAGCAAGGAGTTGCCTGATTTTCCCTTGATCAAGGTCGCCAAGTCGGTGGCTTTTGCATAGTTAATTTGCACGTATTCGGACCGCAGAGGAGCCAAATCATCGACGTCTTTGCGCGCTTGAAGTTCTGCTTTCTCTCGGTTAGCCAATTCATCAGCCGGTCCGACCATGATGACGTTGTCGCGCTTGCGCATCGCCAGACCTTTGCTACGCATCACGATATCTAAGGCCTGATCCCACGGCACATTCTGCAGACGTAACGTCACGCTGCCCTGCACGCTGTCGCTAACCACAATATTTTGGCCACTCGTGTCAGCCAACAGTTGGAGCACGGCGCGCACGTCGATGTCCTGAAAGTTCAGCGTTAAGCGCTCGCCGGAATATTCCTTTTTATCTTCTGCAGTGCGGCCCTTGGCGTGCGCGTCGCGGATCTCGACAACGTATTGGTTATCGCTCTGATAAGCCAAAGTTTCGAATTCGCCCTTGGTTGCGATCGACAGTCGCGCGCCCGCATCGGTGCGTCGCGCGTCAACGGAGGCCGCCGGTGTCGCAAAATCCGAGACATCGTAGTGCTTTGCCAGATCTGGCCCTAGATCAGCGCCGGCGAGTTCGACAATGACCTTCGAGCCTTCCTGCAGCAAGTTGACGGGAATGTGTGGATCAGAGAGCCCCACGACCAGACGGCCCGTGCCATCTTGCGCGCGTCGGAAATCTACCGAGGACACATAGCGACCCGCGACAGCAGTCGATGGCGTCGTCGCGACTTTAGCCACTGCAGACGCGGCAGCGCCCGAACCGACCGTCACCACGATGACATTGCCCTCAAGTCGTGTCTCGTAAGCAACCAGGTGATCCATATTGAGGACGATGCGCGTGCGCCCAGTCGATTCGACCGCCACCACGCTATCAATGCCACCCGCATGCACGTCAATTTTGCGGTGTTCGAGGCCGAGCGCGACGCCCGGGAGATCCAGTGAAATGCGCGCCGGACGATCAATTGTAAAGGTAAGCGGTGTGGGCGCCACGGAACTCGTATGCAACCGCAGCTCCACCTGATGTCCTGGCAACGCCGCCACATCGATCGATTCCAAGCGGTTGGGAGCCTCGTCGGCATACGCAAGTGCGGAGTAAACTCCGAACAGCGCGGCGAGCAATAGCGCCCCTATGTGGCGAGAGCTCGTCGTGTAGTGCCTGTAGTGGGCTGTCATAGCCGTCCTCTCCCCAGTTTCTTTGTCAGTTGCCGGCCAGCAAAATAGAGGCCGGACGCTCCACGTAGCCGCCGGCACCATCCGACACCAGCTCCACGACGTTAATGCGTGCGTCTGTAATCGCGGTCACGCGGCCCTCATTCTGGCCCACATGGTTCCCGGGCAGGATGCGATGCACTAGACCGTCTTTGGTTTGAATCAACCCGTAGGTACGCCCACCCTGACGCAACGTGCCCACCAGTTTCAAACTATCTAGGGGATAGTTCTCGAGAAACTCACGACTGCGGTGCGAGTCCGGCCGAGGACCCGCGCTGCCACTAGCCGCAACCGAAACACTGGGCTGAAATGGCGAGCGCAGACCCGCCGGATCGTATTGAAAACTTTCGTAAGTTTTTATCTGCGGCAGTGGCTCGATGTAGGAACCTTGGCGCTTGCGGCGCTCATCCAGTTCTTTCTTAAGCTCAGCAGTGCCGCCGCTGCAACCGGCAAGCACGGACACGAGCGCGATCGCAACCGCCAATCGGCCGAGTTGGTCGCTGTTCACGGTTTGCCCCCAGCCGGTGGATTGATAGCCGGCCTGTGTTCGCCAGGCGCCATCTCTGCCTCGTCAAGGTAGCGATAGGTCTTCGCTATCACATCGAGGGTCAGGTGGTTGCCGCCGGCATCTTTACCCTCCGGCACGATAGAAATGTCATGCAAGGTCACAATACGGGGCAGAGAAGCAATCCCGCTGACGAAGCTGCCGAACTGATGGTACGAGCCCGACAGACGAATCTTGATCGGCAACTCAGCATAAAAATCTTTACGAATTTCCGGCGCCGGTTGGAAGAGTTTCTCCTGCAAGCCGGCAGCAAGCCCAGTCTGTGAGATATCGACCAACAGACTCGGCACTTCCGTTCGGCCGGGGAGCTGCCGCAACATCGCGCCGAAGGAGCGCTGCATAGCGGTGAGCTGTACTTTATAGGCGTCTAAGTTCGCTGCCTTCAGCTGCCGTTCGTCAAACGTCTTGAGCAATTGTGCCTCTTCGGCGCGAGCGCGGTCCAGATCAGGCATCTGGTTATTGATTGGCAGCAGATACACAAAGATTCCGGCCAGAACCAAAAAGACAATGCTGACGGCAAGCGCTCTAAACAACGCAGGCCAGCGGCCGACGTCCTTAGGATCGAGTTGACGAAACTCGTCGAGTAACTTCATTTCTTGACGCCCACGTGGGGTCCGCGATGTACGACATCCACCTCGGTGTCGGGCTCCATACTTTTTTGCGTTGCGAACAGGACAAACTCAGAACCTGCACCAACCTTGGCTGTTTCAATTACCTGTAGCTCAGGATTGGTAAGCCAAGCTGAGGCTTCTATATTGCGCATGAATGTGGAGACGCGCGTCGATGACTGCGCAACACCATGCAATTCAATGCGCTTATCAGTCTGCTTGACTTGGGTGAGATGCACGCCGTCCGGCAAGGTGCGTACCAATTGGTCAACGACATGGACAATCTCGGGCCGACTACGTTGCAACTTGGAAATGATGTCCATACGCGCAACCAGACGGCGCTTCTGGGTTTCGAGATCCAAAATTTCCTTGATCTGCGTATCCAACTGCGCAATTTCGCGCTTCAGCAACGCGTTGCGCTCGTTCTGCCGATCAACCGCCGCGGTAATGGTCCAACTGATTAACAACGTGACGGCACCGGCAGCGAGCACCGCACCGACCACGGCCAGGCCAAACTCGCGCTGTCGTTGTGCGCGTTCCTGCTGGCGCCACGGCAGTAGATTAATCCGCGGCATCAGTCAAAGCTCCGCAACGCCAGACCGCAAGCTGTTAACAAGGCCGTTGCATCCTTACGGACGCCCTGCGCTTTCGCCGTTGAAGAAATCTTCATCTGCCCGAGGGGATCGCCGCGCTCGGCTGCAATACCCACGCGACTGGCGATGACGTCGGCGACGCCGGGTATGTTGGCGCAACCACCACACACCAAAATTAGTTCCGGCGTTTCGCGGCCGCTACCAGAGGCCAAATAAAACTGCAGGCTACGCGTGACTTGCTGGGTCATGTCATCGATGAACGGGTCCAAGACTTCGGGCTGGTAATTGGAAGGCAATCCGCCCTCCTTTTTCGCGCGACCCGCTTCCTCTAGCGTAAGCCCATACGTACGCATGATCTCTTCGGTTAACTGTGTGCCACCGAAGGCGAAGTCGCGGGTATAGATCACGATCAGGTTCCGCAGCACGCTGAATGTAGTGGTGCTGGCGCCAAAATCGACAACCGCGATGGTCCCTTGGCCACGGCTCGGCATCTGATGCGTCATCAGGTGACAGGCATTTTGGAGTGCATACGCCTCTACATCGACGATACGGGGCACGAGCCCTGCCGCGACAACAGCCGCTTGGCGCTGCTCCACGTTTTCGGTGCGCGTCGCGACGAGGAGTACATCAAGAAGTTCGGGGTCTTTTTCGGAAGGCCCGACGACCTCGAAGTCATAACTGACCTCGTCCATTGGATAAGGAATGTACTGGTCGGCCTGCAAATCAATCTGCAATTCCAAATCGTGCGCCGACAGGCTGCGCGGCATCTGGATCAGCTTGGTAATAACTGCATCACCGGAAATGGCGACAGCGGCCTCGCGCGCGCGCGCGCCCGCCCGCTTGGCGGCCCGACGAATAGCCTCTCCCACGGCGTCCGCGTCCACGATCGCTTTTTCGTTAATGGCACTGGGGGGGGTGGCTTCCGCAGCGTAGGCTTCCACGCGGTAAAAACCGCCCGATTGGGACAGCTCAATCAGCTTGATTGAGGAAGTCGTGATGTCGAGCCCGATCAGTGGACGGGAAGACTTGCCAAAGGGCAAACTCAGCTTGGGCAGCGAGAATTTCATAATTCCTTGATTAACAAGACTTTATCGGGTCTTGTCGCCGCCTTTAACGGGGACTCCGGGGGAACTTTATAGCAACAAACTGTTAAATGGAACGTGATTGACGTCACGCTTGGCTCCAGAGACTGAAATCAGGTCCCCATTTGGGCCTGTTCTTCGGCTCTGCGCGCAGCGGCCGTCACCGCTACTATGCGCAGTCCAAACCGTCGAGGTCCACTCTTGGCATCGTTTCTACGTACGCCCGCACAACGCCGGTACGCCATCCTGATCGGCGGCGGCCTAATTGGCTTGATCGCGTCCATTTTCCTAATCGGGATAGGCACTTATTACTATTTGGCGCCGAGCCTGCCGGATGTGGCCACGCTGCGGGATATTCGGATGCAAGTCCCGCTGCGGATCTATTCCCGCGATGGCCGCCTGTTGGCACAGATCGGTGATCAGCGTCGCACCCCCGTACGGTACGAGGACATCCCCAGGTCGATGGTCAATGCCTTCCTAGCTGCCGAGGATGATCGTTTCTTCTCGCACGGGGGCATCGATAGCTTCGGGCTGGTACGGGCAGCTCTGGTCTCAACGCTCACGGGAACGGCCCGTCAGGGGGGCAGCACTATCACGATGCAGCTGGCACGGAATGTATTCCTGACACCAGAGAAGAATTTACGCCGCAAACTGCGCGAAATTTTCCTCGCCGTTCGTATGGAGCAGGAATTTTCCAAGCAAGAGATTCTGACCCTCTACCTGAATAAGATTTTCTTAGGTGAACGGGCTTATGGGGTCGGTGCCGCCGCCGAGGTCTACTACGGCAAGCCCCTGCGAGAACTGAGTCTCGGGGAAGTCGCTACCATCGCCGGCCTACCCAAAGCGCCTTCCACTCTGAATCCCGTCAGTCACCCAGAGCGTGCCCAACAGCGGCGCAGTTATGTACTGCGCCGTATGCTCGAAAAGCGGTTTATTACCCGCGCCGAACACGACGCGGCCAATGCCGAGCCCATTGATGCGTATGAACACGGCTTGCGGATCGAGGTCGATGCCCCCTATGTGGCCGAGATGGTACGCGCCCAATTAGCCGATCAGTACGGTGAAGACCTCTACACCGCGGGGTATCGAATTTTTACGTCCGTCGATAGCCGCCTGCAGCGGACCGCGGACTGGGCCGTGCGCGCGGCGTTGCTGGAATACGACCGCCGCCATGGCTGGCGTGGCGCTACCGGGCATACCGAGCACCCCCCGCTTTCAGCAGGGGAAGCGATGCAAATGCTGGATGCGTTTCCGGGCGTCGGCGGACTAGTTCCGGCCGTGGTCATCGCGGCCGTGGGACGCTCGGCCACCGTCTTCAGTCGCGAAGGCAAGCAGTTCTCGCTGCCCTGGGACACGGGACTGGCCTGGGCACGCCGCAATGGGGTCGCGCCGCACCAGGCTTCCGACATTCTCAACGTGGGCGACGTCGTCTACGTGCTGCCCACGCGCGACGGCACCGCCTTACTCGCGCAAGTACCGCAAGCGCAGGGCGCATTTGTCGCGCTGGATCCCCAGGACGGGGCGATCAGCGCCTTAGTCGGGGGGTTCGACTATTACGCCAGCAAGTTCAACCGCGTCGTACAGGCCCGTCGCCAGCCGGGGTCGAGTTTTAAGCCGTTCATTTACTCCGGCGCGTTGGAACAGGGATTTACACCGGCGACCATGGTGCTCGATGCCCCGATCGTGATCGAAGGCTCGGGACTGGAGGGGCTGTGGCGACCCGAGAACGACTCGCATCATTTTTACGGCCCCACGCGGCTGCGCGACGCATTGGCGCGATCGCGCAATCTCGTCTCCATCCGTATTCTCAGAGCCTTAGGCGTCGACTATGCAATCGACTACGCGCAGCGCTTTGGCTTCGAGCCCGCGGAACTGCCGCATAACCTGACCGTGGCACTGGGTACCGCGCAGTTGACGCCGTTGGAGATGGTGCGCGGCTATGCCGTTTTTGCGAACGGCGGATTTCGGGTAACTCCCTACCTGATCGATCGGGTTGAGGACGCCTACGGCAAGGTGCTCATGGCCGCCCATCCCGGGGTTGCCTGTCCGGACTGCGGTTTGGCAGTGGAGCCACCACTGCCACTGCCACCGGGAACCAGTGCACCAGAGCCCGATGCCAGCGCCGCACCCGCGGCGCCCCCCACACCGCCCAACCAGGCATTGCGCACCCTGGCGCCGCGTGTCATCAGCCCGGCGAATGCGTTCCTGATGACGGACTTGATGCGGGATGTCATTCGCAAAGGCACGGGGCGGCGGGCATTAGCGCTCAAGCGCGACGACATCGCCGGCAAGACGGGCACCACCAACGATCGCCGCGACACCTGGTTCTCTGGCTTCAATGCCGACATTGTGGCGACCGCGTGGGTCGGGTTCGATCAGGAGCGCTCGCTCGGCGCCAACGAAGAGGGTGGACATACTGCGCTACCGATCTGGGTGTACTTCATGGGTGAGGCGCTGGCTGGCAAGCCGGAGCACCGCCTGGCGCAACCCGAAGGCATCGTCACGATGCGTATCTCCCCGACGACCGGTGCGGCCGCGCGCCCGAATGATCCGGAGGGTGTCTTCGAATTCTTCCTCAGCGGCCGACTACCGGGGGCTGGGGGCCTGGCCGGCGACGGCGCCGGCGTTGCCGTCGGTAAGCCAGGTGCCGCCGGCGGCGAAGAATCCATATTCTAAGGTCTCGCCGAGACGGTTGGCCCAATGCTAGAGTCACGGTGTCTGGCTGAAGAGTGATCACATGACCCGTCCCCGCTCTATTCGAGGCGACGACCTGCGTGTTGCCCTCTCGCAGGAAGCTGCGCGGATCATGTTCGAAAACGGCATCGAAGATTATGGTTTTGCCAAACGCAAAGCGGCCGAACGACTTGGCGCTAGTGACTATGCCGTACTGCCGAAAAATGCGGAAATCGATGCAGCACTCGCGGAATATCAACGATTGTTTGCAGCCGAAACCCATGACGACACGTTAGCAATGCAGCGCCAAGCGGCGGTCGCAGCCATGGAGTTTTTGATCGAATTCGAACCACGACTGGTCGGTCCAGTACTGACCGGAACCGCGACACCCTACCAGACCGTCTCTCTGCACCTGTTCTGCGACTTTCCGGAATCGATTAGCATGCGTCTGATTGACCAAAGAGTGCCCTATAACGTGGGCGAGCAGCGTGTTCGTATGAATTCGGAACGCTTTCTGTTGCTACCCACCATCGAATTCGATGTCAACGACATACCTTTCGAAGCGATCGTTTTCCCGCGCGACGGCATTCGCCAAGCGCCCTTATCAGCCAGCGACGGCAAGCCGGCCCGACGCGCTTCTCTCAGCGACGTACGCGCCCTCGTGGAAACGATGGAGCGTTTTAGCCCTTGTGCGTAAAACGTGCGATGCCAGCACGGGCATCGACGAAAGTCGCGTTGCAAGCCATCACGTCGCCGGCCATCCCATAAGCCTGCTCGATACCGGACTCCATCTGGCGATAGAACAACGCTTTTCCGGCTGCAACCGCTTCACGCGACTTCGCCGCAATGGAGACTGCCAATGTACGAACCTCTTCGTCCAATCGGTCGAGCGGCACGACCCGATTGATCAGTCCTTTTTCTTTGGCCGTCGCCGCATCAATGAACTCTCCAGTCAGCAGCATCTCGAATGCTTCTTTGCGCGAGAGATTCCGCGATAACGCAACGGACGGCGTCGAGCAAAAAAGTCCGAGGTTGATTCCTGATACGGCAAAGCGCGCTGTTTCGGTGGCGACTGCGAGATCGCACATCGCCACCAATTGACAACCGGCAGCCGTCGCGACGCCTTGTACGCGGGCAATCACCGGTTGCGGCTGACGCTGAATCGTCAGCATCAGTGCTGTGCAGCGCGCGAACAACTCTCGCAATTGATCAACCGATTTATCCGCGCCCATTTCGTTCAAATCGTGCCCCGCACAAAACGCCTTGCCTTCAGCGCCTAGCACAATCACTCGTACAGCCAGGTCGTCTGCCGCAACGTCCAACCGGGTCCGTAATCGAGCAATCATCGCATCCGACAACACGTTGTACTTGGTCGGGCGATTCAATGTCAGATAGAGAACGCCTGCATCGAAACGCTCAAGTATGTACGGCATGTCTTCGTCTTGCGTAGTCATCAAGTCTTACTCCTGATTGCTTTAGGCAACTGCCGCGAACAGTCGTCTCGATACCGCTGATTATCCGCAGGTATTGCGAGCTGCACATACACGGCACGGCGCAGTTCAAAAAGACATGCAAGCATGTCAGGTGATCTCGCTGCGCGGTCCCGGGAAATCTTCTTCCCAAAATTCAGCGGCGCGCCGTTCGCTCAAGTCCTCTCGCACCAGTTCGGCCTGTCGCAATTCTACACGCCGAATCTTCCCTGAAATGGTTTTGGGCAACACCGCAAACTCCAGTCGACGCACCCGTTTGTAAGGCGAGACCCGAGATTGGATATGCGCGAAGATCGAGCGTGCAGTTTCCGCGTTGCTCGCGCTACCGACCGCCAGTGCAATGAACGCTTTCGGCACCGACAAGCGCAGCGGATCGGGACTCGGGACTACGGCGGCTTCCGCAACCGCCGGGTGCTCGATCAAGAGACTTTCTAATTCAAAGGGACTGATGCGGTAGTCGGACGATTTGAACACGTCATCCGTGCGACCGATGTAGGTGATATAGCCATCGGCGTCACGACGTGCGACATCGCCAGTGTGATAGTGGCCGTCGCGCATGGCCTCATCATTCTTATCCGCGTCTCCTAAGTAACCGATCATGAGTCCAGCCGGCCGGGTTGCCAGCGGAAGGCACAATTCGCCCTCGTCGGCGGGTTGGCCGTCCGGGTTCAACAGGACAACTGCATACCCGGGCAAGGGCAGACCCATGGAGCCTGGTTTTACCGGCATGCCCGGCGGATTACCCACCTGTGCGGTCGTTTCGGTCTGGCCGAAGCCATCACGCAGCGTAATTCCCCATGCGGCATGGACCTGCTGGATAACCTCCGGATTGAGCGGCTCGCCAGCGCCAACGAGTTCGCGGATCGCGGTCTTCCACGCCGCGAGGGGTTCTTGGATCAACATTCGCCAGACGGTCGGTGGCGCACAGAACGTTGTCACGCCCGTACGGACCAGCACATCGAGTAGGGCAGACGCGGTAAAGCGCTCATATTGATACGCGACGATGGTGGCGCCCGCATTCCACGGTGCGAAAAAACAAGACCAAGCGTGTTTCGCCCAGCCAGGTGAGCTCAGATTGAGGTGGATGTCCTGCGGCTTTAGCCCAATCCAGTACATTGTCGACAAGTGTCCGACTGGATAACTCGTCTGGCTATGTCCGACCAACTTCGGCCGGGCAGTAGTGCCAGAGGTGAAGTAGAGAAGCATCAAGTCCTCGGCACGCGTCGGCTGCGTCGGCCTATAGGGGACCACCGCCTGCTCGCTGTCGGAATACGTGGACCAGCCATCCGCCGTCCCGTTCACGGCAATCCGGACCGGGGCGCCGACCAATCCCGCAAAGCGACCCGCGAGCGTCGCGTCAGCGACCACCGCCTTCACTCGGCCACGCTCGAAGCGATCCATGAGGTCGTCACGCTGCAATAACGTCGTCGCGGGAATCATCACCGCACCCAAGCGAATCACTGCCAGCATCGTTTCCCATAGCGGTAAGACGTTACCCAGCATGATCAGCACGCGGTCGCCCGGTTCCACACCCAAGGCTGCAAGATAATTGGCGACCTGATGCGAGCGACGCGCAAGACAGGCGAAACTGTAGGAGTCATCGGTGCCTGCGTCGTCCACCACGCGGAGCGCCGTACTGTCATTGCCCTCTGCGAGTCGATCGAAGTAGTCGCGCACCCAGTTGAAATGCACCGGCTGTTGCCATTGGAAGGCTCGATGGGCGGCGGAGAGATCCGAGCCGACCGTTAGTAACTTGTCGCGCAAGGCCAGAAAACGATCAGCGGCGTCCATTCCCACTCCTTCAATGCGCTCCGGCACCGCCGGACGCGTTACCGACTACCGGTGCGATGTGCGTCATACACGAGGTACAGGCCACCCAGCACGACGATCAGGCCACCGACAAAGACATGTACTGCGGGGAGTTTCGCGAAGAACACCAGGTCGATGCCTACTGCCCAGGGCAAAGCCGTGTATTCAAAAGGGGCGATCACGGATGCGGGAGCTCGACGGAATGCGGCAGTGATTAGGTGTTGCGCCAAGGCGCCAGCCGCACCGATGATGGCAATGACCGACCAATGGGCCGGCGCAATCGGCTTCCAGTTTGGCAAGGCGATGGCTACAGATGCTATAAAAATTAGTGTCATGTACCACAGGACCAAGGCGTGCGCGGAATCGGTCCGGCTCAACACCCGGATCAACAGGACACCGCCTGCGTAACAGGCTGCACTAGTGAGTGCACCCAGCCCGCCCAACGAGGCGAAACCGTGCAGCGATGGACGTAGCGCAATCAAGACGCCGACGAAGCCCACCGAAATGGCGATCCATCGCGCCAGTGGCACCCGTTCATGCAGCAGCAAGCTTGAGAGCACCGCGACCATCAAGGGCGCGCTCATGAATTCGGCATAAGACTCTGTCAGCGGTTGTAGCGAGACCGAGTAAATAAAACTTGCCAGCATGAGCACGCCTAAGGCGGAACGGGCCACATAAATCCAGGGTTTGGCGACCGACAACTGTCGCCAAGCCCCCGCCCAGGCAACGGAGGCGAGCATGAACGGCAAAGACGCTGCGGCACGTAGCGTCGTCACTTCCATCGGCGGATATTCAGTCGATAGTGTCTTGAGCCCCCAGTCCATGACCGAGAAGACGCCGACCGCCGAGATCATGATGCCGACCGCTTTGAGGTGGCTCGTGCGCAACGGCAGGACCCCGAGTGCTGTGCGCCGATGCAAGGGCGCGCCGCTCAATCAGCGCGACGAGATATCGAGGTAATCGCGCGCCGTAGTCCCCGTATAAAGCTGCCGTGGTCGGCCAATCTTCATGCCCGGATCTGCAATCATTTCTTGCCAGTGAGCGACCCAACCCGCGGTACGTGCGATTGCGAACATCACCGTGAACATTGAACGCGGAATGCCGATCGCGCTGTAAATAATGCCGGAGTAGAAATCGACGTTCGGGTACAACTTACGGGAAACGAAATATTCATCCTTGAGCGCCACTTCTTCAAGTCGCAAGGCAAGCTCAAATAGCGGGTTATCGGAGCGCCCCATGTTTTTGAGCACCTGATGACAGGTTTCACGAATGATCTTGGCGCGCGGATCAAAATGCTTATAGACGCGATGACCGAAGCCCATGAGCTTCGTGTGATCCTGCTTGTCCTTCACCTTGGTAAGAAACTTCGGAATCGCATCTGCGGTACCGATCTCCTCCAACATCTGCAAAACCGCCTCATTGGCGCCGCCGTGCGAGGGGCCCCACAGCGCCGCTATACCGGATGAGATTGCCGAGTACGGATTGGTTCCGGTACTGCCCGCAAGCCGAACTGTCGAGGTCGAGGCGTTCTGTTCATGATCAGCGTGGAGGATCAGCAGCAGATCGAGTGCTCGCGCAGCGATTGGATCGACTTCGAATGGCTCACACGGTACGGAAAAGAACATGCTCAGTAGATTGGAGCAATAATCGAGGTCATTACGCGGATAGATGAACGGCTGACCGAGCATATGCTTGTAGGCGGCCGCCGAAATGGTCGGCATTTTCGCAATGACCCGGTGCGCGAAGATCTCGCGATGGCGCGGGTTATAGATGTCGAGCGAGTCGTGGTAGAAACCCGCCATCGAGGCCACCACGGCAGATAACTGCGCCATGGGGTGGGCATCGTAGTGAAACCCATTGTAAAAGCGCAGCAACGACTCGTTGATCATGGTGTGCCGGCCAATGCTGCGGCTAAATTCAGCCAACTGCGTAGCCGTTGGCAGATCACCGTAGATCAGCAGATACGACACTTCCAGAAAAGAGCTTTTGGCGGCCAATTGCTCAACCGGATAGCCACGATAAAGAAGCACGCCCTTTTCACCATCGATGTAGGTGATCTTGGACTCACAGGCGGCAGTCGACATGAAGCCCGGGTCAAACGTATAAACCCCATGGTCACGCGCCATCGGTGCAATGTTCAGAACATCGGGCCCGACTGTGGGCGAGAGCACGTCAAGGCTGGTCGACTTACCCGTGGCATCATCCGTTAGCGTGAACTTTCTAGTCGCCATATCGCCGTCCCTTGTAACCGCGAAAGCGTCTCACGCTGCAGCGCAATAATCAAGGCAAAGGGCGCCCTGCAGAGGGCAACAAGTCGCGGTGATCAGCGGTTATTGCTAGGTATTTTCAGGCGTTCGCAACGCAAAACGCCCGGCACGGCCGGGCGCTCGTTTCACTGCCACTCGAGGCGGCAGGCGATATAATTAGCGGGCGGCGTACTTCTTGCGGAAGCGGTCCACACGGCCACCCGTGTCAACGGTCTTTTGCTTGCCGGTATAGAAGGGGTGGCACGCCGAGCAGACTTCAATCTGCAGGTCGGAACCGAGGGTTGAGCCCGTCTCAAACGTGTTGCCGCAGCTGCAGGTCACGGTGATGCTCTTGTAGTCCGGGTGGATCGCAGCTTTCATCGCAGGCTCACTCAGTTTAAAGGGTCGCAAAAAGGGCGCGAAGTATAGGGCGGCATCCTTCTAGGTGCAAGACACCGTTTCCAGACCAACCCCCTCACGCACAGAGAATTTAACAAAAAGTGTTAGGCAGGGCAGTCAGTTAGGCGCCGCAACGTGATTTATTACTGAAGTTTATCGCGTAAGCGGTCGTGTTTTTTGGGTTGTCATTGTTATCCACATTTCCTGTGGATAACTGTGTGGATGAAATGCGTTAACAACATGCAGCACGGCGGAAAAATGGCTTTGATGTCAGTTTGGTTAAAAAGTGAGCACACTATTTTATTTATATAAAACATATGGTTAATGACGATCACCTAAGGTGAAGGCTCAGGAAAGGCGCGTTAGTCCACATCTTTCGACTATCCAAGGCGCGGTGTGCACAACTCTCCCCACCGCGTCGTTTACACGAGCGCTAATTCGCACTCTGTCAAGCAGTTTCAGGCGCTGTCATAATATTTTTGAATGCGCTCAAGCGCTCACCAGGAAACTGCTCTGCAAGTCGTTGAGGAATCGCAGTCCGAGCGCAGTCGGTTGCCATCCGGACGGGGTTCTCGCCAACAACCCTCGGGCTTGCGCAGACTCTAGCGCGGCATGGACGGTCGCGATTCTGAGACCCGTGGTGGCCTCAAACGCCTGTTCTTCAAAGCCATCGACGAGGCGCAAGGCGTTCAGGAAGAACTCAAACGGGCGCTCGGATGAAGGGATGGCGCGCTCCATCGAGGACTGGCCCGCTTCGACCGCCGCAAAATACTCCTTCGGCCCCTTGGGCCGCTCGGTTCGGACAATGCGCCCGGCCGCCGAGCGCTTACCGTGCGCCCCGGCGCCGATGCCGAGATAATCGCCAAAGTGCCAATAATTGAGGTTGTGGCGGCACTCGGCGCCGGGCATCGACCAGGCCGAAATCTCGTAGCGCCGGTAGCCGGCCGAACGCAGCGCGGCGTGCGTGGCCAATTCGATCTGGTCAGCTAAATCTTCATCCGGCAGTGCCGGTGGACGGCTATGGAATACCGTCCCTGGCTCCAGCGTCAGCTGATAATGCGACAGGTGGGTGGGTGCCAAGGCAATGGCTGCAGACACGTCCCGTAACGCATCCTGCAGTGATTGTTCGGGCAGCGCGTACATAAGATCGAGGTTGAAGTTACCGATCCCCGCACTAGCGATCTCCGCCACGGCCACCGGCACATCCTCAGCGGTATGAATTCGACCCAACAACGCCAACTGACGCCCACCAAAGCTCTGCGCACCGAGGGAAATTCGATTGACGCCCGAGTCGCGGTAACCCGCAAAGCGACCACGCTCTACGGTACCGGGGTTCGCCTCGAGCGAGATCTCCGCATCGGCAGCTACCTCGACACGGGCACGAATGCCGGCAATGAGCCGGGCCACGGTCTCGGCCGCCAACAGGCTCGGCGTACCGCCACCGAAAAATATGGTTTGAATCACGCGCCCCGGCACATGCGTCGCTTCACTCTCCAGATCGGACAGCAGGGCATCGACATAACGATCTTCTGGCAAAGCGCCCTTGTGCACGTGGGAGTTGAAGTCGCAGTAGGGGCATTTGCGCACGCACCAAGGCACGTGCACGTAAAGACCGAGCGGCGGATCGGCCAGCATCGTCAGGCGACCAGCAACCGCGCGCGTAGCTGCGCCAATGCAGCGCCACGGTGCGAGTATCGGTTCTTCTCATCCGGAGCCAGCTCTGCGGCCGTTCGCGCGCCCTGCTCGACCAGAAACAGCGGGTCGTAGCCAAAGCCACCGGCACCTCTGGGCGCACAGGCGATGGCGCCTTCCCAGACGCCTTCGGCAATCAACGGGGCGGGATCCTCTGCCGTGCGCACCAAGACCAATACCGCCCGATAGCGCGCGGTACGTGGCGTTGGCACTTCAGCAAGAGCGGTCAGCAAACGCGCGTTGTTCGCCGCATCATCAGCGTTATCGCCGGCATAACGTGCTGACCAGACCCCAGGCGCCCCCTGTAGTGCGTCGACTTCTAATCCGGAATCATCTGCCAGCGCCGGCAAACCGGTCACGCGCGCCGCATGCCTGGCTTTGAGGAGCGCATTACCCAGAAAAGTAGACTCGGTTTCTTCCACCGACACGACACCCAAAGCAGACTGCGGGATCAATTCCCCCGCAACCCCATCGAGCATCGCCGCGAGCTCGCGCAGTTTTCCAGCATTGCCGGTAGCGACCACGAGACGCGGCAGAGTCAGCACGCTTAGATGCCCTCGGCGAGCGCCGCGCGCTGTAGTGCAAGAATCTCACTGATCCCAGCGCTGGCCAAATCCAACAGCGCATCCAGTTCATTGCGGCGAAAAGCATGCCCTTCCGCTGTGCCTTGCACTTCAATGAACGCACCACCATCATTCATCACGACGTTCATGTCCGTTTCGGCGCCTGAGTCTTCGCGATAATCGAGGTCGATGACCGGCACGCCATTGCAGATCCCGACCGACACCGCCGCCACTTGCCCATGCAGTGGATCGACTTTCAGATCGCCTCGCTTACGCAGTGCACGCACGGCATCCGCCAAGGCGACATAGGCGCCGGTGATCGACGCCGTGCGGGTACCTCCGTCTGCTTGCAGGACGTCGCAGTCGAAGGTGATCGTACGTTCACCAAGCGCACGTAGATCAACGATCGCACGCAAGCTGCGCCCAATCAAACGCTGGATTTCCTGCGTCCGGCCGCTCTGCTTGCCTTTGGCCGCCTCGCGCGCGCTGCGCGTGTGCGTCGAGCGCGGCAGCATGCCGTACTCGGCGGTGATCCAACCCTGACCACTGCCCCGCAGAAAACCAGGGACTCCCGTTTCTACAGTCGCCGTGCAAAGAACTTTCGTATCACCAAATTCAACCAGTACCGACCCTTCCGCATGACGCGTGTAGTGACGGACAAATCGAATAGGGCGTAGCTGGCCGGGTTCGCGGCCGCTCGGTCTGGTGCTCACAGAGTCTCCTAGATGTCTTAAATCAATCCAGCCACTGCATAGCGGCGGCCGTTGTGTTGTCGCTGTAGGGTGCGGCAGTCGTCACCGCGGAGTGACATAACCACTTGATCGCGTCAGCTGCCGGGGCACCGGAGCGAAACGGGTGGCCAATGTCATCGTCATTAAAACTGGTCCACACACCGTCGGTACAGGCCAACAAGATATCACCCTGTTCCAACGGCCGCCGCCGACCGATGGTCATCTCCGTGATTTCCTGCGTCCCGCCGAGACAAAACTCGACGAAATTGCGCAATGGGTGCCGGCGCGCCTCGACGGTCGTAATCTTGCCCTTACGGACTAGATCTTCCACGTGGCTATGGTCGCGCGTCCGCGCCAGTACCTGGCCATCGCGCAAATGATAAACGCGGCTGTCGCCGACATGCGCCCAATAGGCGGCGCCGTCCTGCACGAGGCAGACAGCACAGGTCGAACGGGGCCGCTCTGCGATCGGCACCACCCGCCCAATCTCAACGACCGCCGCATGTGCTCTGCCGATCGCCCGGTGCAAAAATCCCAGCGGATCCATCAGGGGCAGACGTTCCTGCAAGAAAGAGTCGGACAAGGAGTTCACGGTTGCCGTCGCTGCCAGTGCCCCGCCGGCGTGCCCGCCCATGCCATCGGCGACGATCAGGCACGAAACGCCGTCTGCGAACAGAATCGCGGATCGATCCTGATTCTCAGCACGATCGCCAATCAGGCTCAAGTGAGCGTGTTCGCTGCGCAAGCGGTCTCCCATGGTTCGGCAAGCAGGGGGGTCGTGCTGCTACAGTGGTCCCCTTAGTCTAGCGCACACGGTACCCCATGATACGCAGCATGACGGGCTTTGCCCGACGCGAGCACGCAGCCGAGGTCGGCACCCTGGTCTGGGAGGTGCGTAGCGTCAATCACCGCTATCTAGAGATCGCCCTACGGGTTCCCGAAGAACTCCGGTCCGCAGAAAGTGAGTTCCGTAGCGCCATTCAGGCCGCGGTGCGCCGCGGCAAGGTGGACGCCGTGCTGCAGTTGCGCCCACCGGCCGCGCGGCGCGCCACTCTGGAAGTCAATGACGGCCTTTTGGATGCACTGATCGCACGCGCCCATGCGGTAGCCAAGCGCGCGACCGCTCACGGCGGGTCGCTCACGCCACCGAGCTCGCTGGATTTACTGCGCTGGCCTGGGGTACTGACGGACGGGGCGCAACCAGACACGGCCCAACTGCAGTCCTCGGCCACCACGACGCTCGGTCACGCGCTGGTGGCGCTGAATGAAACCCGTGCCAGCGAAGGTGGCCGCATCCACACGATGATCCAGACCCGGGCGACCCAGATTGGTGGAATTGTCGAGAGCGTGCGGATACGCCTGCCGGATGTGCAGCAGCGGATCCGAGCGCGCTTGGAGGACCGGCTCGGTGCCCTCCTGCTCCCGGTCGAGCCGAATCGCGAGCGCTTCGAGCAGGAACTATCGTTGGCCTTATCGAAAATGGACGTGGATGAAGAGCTCGACCGACTCGGTAGCCATATCACCGAAGTAGAAAAAGCCTTGCATGCGTCCGAACCAGCCGGTCGTCGCCTTGATTTTTTGATGCAGGAATTCAACCGCGAAGCCAATACGTTGTCGTCAAAATCCCAGGATGCCGAGACAACACGCGCGGCGGTTGACATGAAGGTCTTGATCGAGCAGATGCGCGAGCAGGTGCAGAACATCGAATAGCTTGCCGGGTTGTTTTTGGGCGTTCGGTCGTCGCGCACATTTCTATATAAATCAGCCAGTTACTTACCACTAACGTCCGTGGACCTCCAACCCTGTCTGCGCCAGAGTTGTAGCTGGATGGGTAGCTACATGGCTAACTACAATACATCCAGACGGCGTGTTCCTGGTCTAGCTACAACTGTCCATTAAGCTACAACCGTGTACGAAGGCGGTGGGTTCGTTTTCCCCAAACGGCGCCGCGACCACCGCCAACGCGCATTACATGGGGGCATCGATACCTTCAACGCGGCGCTTGCCGCCGTTGAGTACGGCCTGGAGTCTTTTACGATTCCTGATCTTCGACGCACCATGCGCATCCATTCGTCTGCACTCGGAGTGCGCCCCGAAGCCGCTGCGCGGTGTCTGAATCACAAACTGCCCAGCATTCAGGGCGTGTACAACACACACGACTATTTTGTAGAACGCCGCGCGGCGCTCGAATCTTGGACGACGCTTCTGCTGGAAATTGAGCGAGGCGGGGGGAAAGTTACAGCCCTGAAATCCGGTCGCGCGAGCGCGTAAGCGGAAGCGCGCTTCTGAGTATTGCTCAGTCCGTTTAAACGCTGCCAAACGTCTGCTTTAGGATCACAATCTGTGTGCTTAGAGCCCCTATGCGCAGCTCGAAACCTGGCTCGACAGGAAACTTGCAGAACACGACGAGGCGATTGCCGCAATGCCATCTGCCATTCGCGAACGCATGAAGGCGCCGTTATCCAAGCGGCGACCGATTGGCTTCACTGCAAACCTCGAGGATCAGAAATTGTTTGGGTGCGGTCCGGAGTTGCCGGAAGTCATTGCGAATGTTCTCGCTTGCGCTTACTGGTACCGTTTCGTTCACGGTTGAGTCGGTTCAGGTCGAATCCCCTAAGATCGAAAACCCCGCCGATCCAACGAACCATGTCTTCATCTTGCTCGTGGTTGCAGTCGCCGATGATCTCCAGGAACAGTGCGAAGCCATGCGGGCCACCCACATCCTTAGGGGAACAAGCATTCTCACCCACTACACACACCGGCGAAGGGCGATCAGTCTGGGTCGCGGTGTCGCAGGCATAAGCGCTTCCAATCGGCGATCAGTTCGTTGCATCTGATATTACTTTCACAGCGCTGCCAAGATTGAAAGTCGGTCTAGCACCTTGGTGACTCGCTGCGCATGCTGTTGGTCCGCGACGATCAGCCCGGGCAACGTGTTTCGGAAACCCTCGTCGGCGACAATCGCCGCGAGACGCTGCACCACATGAGTCCGTAGGGCTGGCGAGGCGGTGCGCATGTCCGCCACCAGTGTCGAGCGTCCTTCCACGAGATTTATGATGTCTTCGAAGTCGTGGCTTACCACCATGTCGCCACCACCGCGTGAGTCGAAGGCTTCGAGCTGGGTTGCGATAAACGCAGGCGCAGAGATCAGATTAATCGCAACTCCGCTCGGCAGGATGTAGCGCGTCGCTGAACGTGTATCTTCCGCATACCAAGTATTTGAAAAGCCCAGCACAGACTCGTTTGTGGGCATCAGGTCGACCTTGACCGATCCCACGATCCAGCGGCAGATTGGCGCCTCGGGGGATAGGTCGCGTGTGAAGCCGCGCTGCGCGAATGCCTTCTCCAACGCATGGTAGTCGCGCAACCTTGCAACGTCAGCGATCAGATCGACGTCGTAGGTGACCCGCGGCGGTGGCGCCGTCACACTGTCGATCAATAGGCTCACCGCGCATCCGCCGACGAGGACCAGCTAGTCGCGTAGATTACCCAGAGCGTTTGCCACCAGCTCGACCCGCTGGACATTGGGGTCACCGGGCATCACAGGCGATCCTCGAGCAATTTCCGCGCGAGCGTACGTTCACGTGCATTGCCGGACCGAATCGCATCGAACAGGGCAAGGCTCTCGTACAGCGCCTGATTCCGTAGCGCCGCTGCCGGAGCGGAACGGTACAGCGGCGCTAGCGCAATCCCACGAATCTTGCCGGAGACGGACGGCCACACGGGAGCGGGGTCCGCGGAGGGTGCAATATCAGTTATCGAACGGCCGATTCGAGCGTCCAAACCCCGGAAACCGGAGTTAGTTTGCTACGAAAGCGGCCTAGGGTCGCCGCAATGCGCTTGCAGGCGCAGTGGCGCCATACACGGACTTCCGAGCGCTACGGGTCCTCGTAGTTCGTACGACCACCAGCGGTCATTCCCCCATCTATCACGAGATCATGCCCAGTCACGAACCGGGCGTCATCGCTTGCGAGATAGAGCGCGCCGTACGCTATGTCGCGGGGCTCGCCAGCTGCTCGCAGCGGGGTCGCCTTCGCCAGATTGGCTGTCAACTTGCTCATCTTCACCTCAACCTTGGCGGCGTCCATACGGTCCGCCACGTCGGAACCTCCGAGGAAGATGGGCGTGGCAATGGCGCCTGGCGAAATTGAGTTAACGCGGATCTTGTGCACGCCGAGCTGTATGGCAGCCATGCACGACGCATGGACGACGGATGCCTTGGCGATCGAGTAGAGATATCCGCCCATGTGGCCTCGATGGGCGGCAACGGATGCGTTCGAAATGATGACCCCGCCGCCATTGGCCTTCATGATGGGCGCGGAATGCTTAATCCCGAACAGCACACTGCCGAGCAACAGGTTGGTCGCGTGCTCAAGATTGCTCGGCGTGACGGTGTCCACCTCACCTTCGGTTGCGCCGCCGGCATTGTTAAACAAAACGTCGATGGTGCCGAATGTCTTGACGACCTCGTCGATCGATGCCTTGACGCCAGTTTCTGATGTCACGTCGGCGCAGAAGAAGTGAGCGTTTGCGCCGAGGGCACGTGCGATGGCGGCACCCCGTTCTGGATTTCGGCCTGTGAACACAACGCGCGCGCCCTCGGCCACGAACAACTCAACGGAGGCGCGCCCAATACCGCTGGTTCCGCCCGTGATCAACACTACCTTCCCGGAGAGGCGTTCTGACATTGACGGTTCCTCAATAAGCAACGATCTCGACCCGCACTCACGATGGTGCTCGCGATGGACGGCTATCGCTGCGGTGCTAGGAGAATGGGCATCCCAATGCTCATGCGTGGCACGTTGTCGGCTTCAGGAATTTCTGTCACTGCTGACATCAGTTCGGAACGTGGCGGCGATGCCTGTAACGCCCAGGGTGCAATCATAAGTATTCTGCGAACAACTGGTGAGGCCTCGCTGTACCGCTGGGTCGCAGAAGCGACGCGGCGGAGGACGTTCGGTCAGCTTGTCGCGTCGCAAACGCAATCACCAATTCGCCGCAAGCCCAGAGAACTCCAGCCTGATGTAAGGTTTACACCCGTCAGCGACACCATTAGCTGGCGAAGAAACACGATCTCTTGCGACATCGACATGCAGCAAGTGCAGCGCTGACCTGAATGCGACAGCCTAAATCGACCCACCTGACCGGAAGGCACTGCGACGTTGCCTCGCAAGTTCCCGCAGGTCCTGTTCGCCCTCCTCGGGGCAGGCCCAATAGCGCCTCCAAGTCAGCCGAATTTCCTCTGGGAGCGCGATGATCCCCTGCCCTTCGGCTACGCCGGCAAGAATTATCCGCGCGGCTTCCTCTGCGGGGATCGCGTCGTCCGGGGGCTTCACGTCGATGCGCTGGCCGAGTATCGGTGTCCCCCAGATGCGGCTGACGACATTTCCGGGGCAGACCACCGACACATGAATTTCCTCGTCGCCAAGCTCGATGCGCAGACTTTCGCTCAATGCCACGACCGCGGCTTTGGTGGTGCAGTATAGGACCTGAAATGGTAGCGGAATGAGGCCAGCGAGTGATGCTGTATTGACGATATGGCCGGATCCCTGACGGCGCATGACAGGAAGGGCGGCGTCGATTCCGTAGATGACGCCCCAGAGATTGAGGTCGAAGATGCGGCGCCAGTGTTCGAGCGTAGCCTGCTCAATCGGGAGGGTTCCGCCAACACCGGCATTGTTGAATAGGAAATCGAGGCTGCCGTGCTGCGAAGCGGCATTGGCGATCAACTGCTGCACCTGCTGCGGGTCCGTTACATCGACAGCCATCGAATGCAAACGGCCGACATGCGCGTCCAACTGCTCAATGGCGGAGCTGAGGCGTTCTTTATCGAGGTCTGCCATGAAGACAACTGCACCCGCCTTCAACAGCGCCGCCGTCACGGCGAAGCCAATGCCAGACGCGGCGCCTGTAATCACGCAGCTCTTGCCGCGGAAGTGCTCTTCGTGGTGCATATGTTCGCCTTGGGAGAGTGGCAAGGAGCCAGGCGGGGCAGGGCACTGGGTCAGGGCAACCGTCGCGCGAGGTCGAGCCTCAGGACCTGGCTCCCATGGGTCATCGCGCAGTCTCTATAGCCATTAACGGGAAGCCGAGCGAGAGCGTTGATGATGTGAGCCTGCGTGGGGTGCTGTTCCCAAGTAAGGGTCTGCCAGTCCACTCGGCCCTCGCCGAGCCAGCCGGACCTGATGGCGATATCGACCGGATAAAGCGTGGCGTGGCTCAGTGCGGCACCGGGACCCCCGATATTGGGGATGTATCGCCAACCGAGCTGGTTAAGCTGGCCGTGCGTCTGACTCATGGTGGCCAATGCTTCGGGTGGGATCTGCTGTTTCCTTTGAAATCCCACCCTGAGGAATTCCCTTCCTTCGTAACTGGCGTTGGTGAACGCTCTATCGAGCAACTGATGGTGTTCCTCGATGTCGGCAAATACCTTCGGGATGCCTGTCGTTTCACGCCCGCCAAGGATTGGGCACGTCTTGTTTTCCCAAATGACGAGAATATATTGCCCTTCGATGCGCTGGCCGGCGCAGTCGTACGCGACAGGGACTGATACGCTGATCAAGCTGTAGCCGCCACCGGCCATCCAATCGACTTCCCGACACATGGCGTATGCGACAGTTACGATGCCCTGCGTAATCTCGAAATCCTCGGGCACGTTGTGCGCCAGCAGTTCGGCATCGGTTTCGTAACTGATTCGTATGGTGGTCACGTCTCCGTACGAAAGAGCCCTCGCCGGCCCCTCGTGGCCGCCGAAATGCGCGGGCATGGAGTAGTTCAGATCGTCGGAGAATTTGAACATGACGTTGCGCTTTGAATCAGAGGGTAGTGCGGCGCTTCGAGTCCGAGCCACCGCGTGTGGATAGTAGCGATCCGCTCTCGATCGGCGGACCGTAGGAGCCGCCGCCGCCGCCAGCTCCCCCAATTGATCGCGGTCGAGAGCAGACGCCGATCTGCCGTGCAAGGATTATTGCGCGCGCGGTGTAGTGAAGGAGGCAGGAGGAACCATCTTCTGATCATGGGCATCGGATGTCCCGGGAGAGCGCTACATCGCTGGCGGGAGCTGGTCCTGCAACTCGCGCTTCAGGACCTTGCCTATTGCGCTGCGTGGCAGGACCGCAATAATCCGAACCTCAGAGATTCGCTGCATCTTGCCGAGCTTGGCGTTGGCAAATATCCTGACTTCCTCGGGACTCACGCTCGCCCCATCGTTCAGGGTTATGAAGGCGACGGGGGTCTCGCCCCATTCGGCCGACGGAGCGCCAACCACGGCAGCCTCGTGCACGGCCGGATGGTCGATAAGAGCTCGTTCGAGGTCAATCGGATAGACGTTAATTCCACCGGAAATGATCATGTCCTTCTTACGGCCGATCAGCGTCATGAATCCATCCGCGTCGATGGTGGCGATGTCCCCAGTTCGGATGTAACGCAGCCCTTCCGGACTTATCCACTCGGCTTCGGCGGTCTTGTCGGGACGATTGTGATAGCCGTTCATCATGCTCTCAGAGCGCCCCACGACCTCGCCGGCCTGACCCGGCGGCAGCACGCGCCCTTCGTCATCAATCACCTTCATGTCATGCCCCGGTATCGGCTGCCCCACCGTGTGCAGTTTGTCCGGATGCTCGTGCGCGAGGAGCATGCACGTGCCGCCACCCTCGGTCATGCCGTAGTACTCGATGAGCCCACCAGGCCAGCGCCGGAGAACCTCGGACTTGAGATCAGCCGGAAACGGTGCAGACGTCGCGAACTTCATCCGGAAGTTCGAAAGGTCGAAGCGGTCGAAATTCGGCACAGCCAGAATTCGTCGGTACTGCACCGGCACCAGCATCGCCACGTTGACACGATGAGCCTCGCATAACACCAGAAATTGCCGGGCATCGAACTTCGGCATGAGCACTAGAGTGCCGCCGCCCGCCAGGGTCGGGATTAAACTGGTCAGGGTCGTGTTCGAATAGAGGGGCGTAGAGAGAATAGTGATGGCTTCGGGCGTGTAGCCCGGAGGATCCGTGCGGATCACCTGGTACCAGCGCATTCGCTGGGATTGGACGATCCCCTTCGGAGTGCCGGTCGTGCCGGACGAGTAGATGATATTGAAGGCCTGATCCGGATCGATCGTGACGGGCGCCGGCCGGGCGCCCTCCGGCGCGAGCCAGTCTGGGAACGCATCGCCGTCGGCTGCTGCATTGAGCGCTATTTGCCGGGCGGACAGCCGCGGCGCGACGCCGGCAAGCTGCCTGGACACATCCGCATCCACGAAGAGGTGGGAGGCGCCGCAGTCCACAACCATGGCCGCCAACTGCTCGGCGGTCGCCGCTGTAGAGAGGGGCGCGACCGTCGCGCCCCTCTCTAC
>Ga0194041_10000114_pt1 | contig 30088 bp, 27 predicted proteins | sample JunL449m_MetaG_FD_160082 | JGI IMG/M metagenome (GOLD analysis project Ga0194041, IMG submission 160082) | Anoxic zone freshwater microbial communities from boreal shield lake in IISD Experimental Lakes Area, Ontario, Canada - Jun2016-L442-9m | ecosystem: Environmental > Aquatic > Freshwater >...
CGGCGACCCGGCATTGGTTTGTCTTCGGTCACAACTGACATGACTACCTCCTATTCGAGGTGTCCGGCCAGAGGGGGGAACCTCACAACGCGAAGAGCCGGCAATCGATCGACGAGTGCGGCCACTAGTGCCGCCCCAGATCCCCAGCTGTAGGGAGTGGACCAGTCCGTACCGGAGACACTCAGGGCGCGCAGGACAGAGGACACAGATCGCCATCGCCGGGTTCACCGGCCCCACAACGGTGACCATGATTCACCCCGAATGGGCCGGAGATGAAGGCCCCCACGCCAACCGGTGCGTGGGCCTTCCTTGTGTCACCGAAGGTACGTCGAGACAATGGGCGGACCCCATCCGCCGACGTCAGCCCATGGCCACACCTTGGCCAGGGGCCTCGCCTCAGGCGCCGAGGGGTGCACCCACGAATGCACCCAGAAACTCCGGAAGTACGAGCTCGGTCGGAACAATCGGCCGTTCATCCCGTACTCGGCAGATTGTCAGAACCCCGCCCTGGGAAAACAGTTACCCGAGCACGCTCTTGGCAATGACCACCCGCTGGATCTGATTGGTTCCTTCGTAGATCTGGGTGATCTTGGCGTCACGCATGAACCGCTCCACCGGAAAGTCCTTGGTATAGCCGTAGCCACCCAGCAGCTGTACGGCATCAGTCGTGACGGACATGGCCGTGTCCGAGGCGAACCACTTGGCCATGGCCCCGATAGTGGTCAGTTCGCCCTCGGGGTCGCCGTTGTCGATGAGCGAGCACGCCCGGTAGGTGAGCGTGCGGGCCGCTTCGGTACGCATGGCCATCTCGGCGATCATGAACCGGAGTCCCTGTAGATCAGCGATCGGCTTGCCGAACGCCTTTCGCTCCCCCATGTACCCGACAGCGACATCGATCGCCCCTTGGGCGATGCCGACGGCTTGGGACCCGATGGTCGGACGGCTGCGGTCCAAGGTGTGCATGGCAATGGTGAATCCTTTGCCCTCTTCGCCGATCAGGTGCGACGAAGGGACACGGATCTCGTTGAACGAGATACCGGCCGTCGGGCTGCCCCGCAGGCCCATCTTGTCTTCGTGGGGTGCGACCTCCACTCCCCACCCGGCCTCGACCAGGAAGCAGCTGATCCCTCGGCGTCCGGCCTCGGGGTCGGTCACCGCGAACACCGTGTAGACGTCGGACACACCGGCATTGGTGATCCAATGCTTGGCCCCAGTGAGGATGTAGTCGTCGCCGTCCTTGACGGCCCGGGTGCGCATCGAGGCCACGTCGCTGCCGGCGTCGGCCTCGGACAGGCCGTAGCTGGCCTGATACTCACCGGAGGCGATCTTGGGCAGGTACGCCTGCTTGAGCTCATCGGAGGCCCAGTTCATCACCGGCAACATGCCCAACTTGGAGATGAGGAGCGTCACTGCGGTCGACGCACACGCCCGGGCGATCTCTTCGGCCATGATCGCCTGGGTGATCATGTCGGCACCTGCTCCCCCGTACTCCTCAGGGATCCCTAGTCCCGGGAGATCGAGCTCGACGCAGGCATCGAACGAGGCTTGGGGAAAGGTCGAGTCTCGATCAGCAGCAGCCGCGTGCGGTGCTACCCGCTCGTCGGCAAACTTCCGGAGTGTGTCCCGGAACTGGCGATGGGTGTCCGTAAGTGCGAAAGGGGTGTTCTCCATGCCCACAAGTTACCGGCCAGTAGTAACTCTGGATATTCCGTCCCCAAAATTGCTCAAGACCGGAATGTCTAGGGCCGATGTACCTGATGTCGGAGCACGGCTCCGGCGGCAGATGACCCTGAACCGAGTGGAGACGGCAGCGATGAGTGATGAATCCCAAGGACCCGGATGGTGGCTCGCCAGTGACGGCAGTTGGCACCCGCCCGAACTCCATCCCTCGATCCAGGCGGAGGTCGCGGAGATCGCCCAGTCCAGAGCGGCGCACCCTTCCTCTTTCCGGATTCCCACACTCGTGACGGAGCCCACTTACGCGACGGAGACCGACCTCGATCCGGTCTCGACCGTCGAGATGCCCCGACCAGCCAGCGACGAACCCTCAGCCGCGGCCAAAGCACTCGGAGTCCCGACCCCGGGGCTGCCTGCCATGGCCGGTGCCCCGCGGCGGCCAGCGTGGACCACCGACTCCGATCGGCGCCCCGAATCGGGACCGATGTACCCCGATCTGTTCAGCCAGGCCGTCGCCGGGTCACGGCTCGCCGAGACAGTGACAGTGAACTTCGCCGATGGCGAGCACCGCGACACCCTCGACGTACCCTCGAACACCAGGCGTCCCGGCGATCCACGGGTGCTGGTTTCGGCTTCCTCCCGCACGCCGACCGAGGTTGGTACCTTCAGCGGCGCCTCGGCCAAGAAGCGGTGGCGTCGCCACCACTAAGTCCTCGCCGCAGCCCCAACTGCGCGACGAGCTGTCTCGAGGGCCATCACCTCCGCACCTACTGGCCGACGCCTCCCCGAGGAGGTGAGGACCTACCGCTGCTACAGCGCCGGTCCGATCCGCCAAGGTCCGGAAGATGGCCCGGACAGCCCCGTCAGTGGTGGGTCGGAATCTCCAGGAGCGTGCGCCACTCCCCGATCGCTTCGGCCACCTGCTGGGGCGTCATCCTCAGCGTCGACTCGAACACGCAGTCAGCGATGGTTCGCTGCGCCTGGTAGTGGTGAGATGCCGACCGGAACAGGGGCTCACGAGCCTCGGCCAAGTCGGACGGAGCGCCCACCAGGAATCCCCAGAGGGTGAACGCCCAGGTCAAGTCGTGGATCACCGGCGCCCGACCGTAGCTGGCGGCCCTGCGCATAGCGACTGCCGTGCATCCAGAGATGGCGTCAGCCGCCTGCTCCCCAGGCAGCAGCACCAACCGGTCTTCGAATCGACGGGCCAGCTTGAGAGCGAACCCCTGGTCGGGACCGGGCGTACCCAAAAAGGCACCGGCCGGCTGGCGCTGGCCGCTGAGCTCGGACGGGCGGGTGGCAGTCCAGATCGACGGGACCTCGAGCTGATACGAGCGACGGACCTGATCGGCCTCGACGACGGGGACGAAGTTGGGCTGGGTCACAAGGCTCCTCGAAGACAGGTCGGCGTACAGGTCGGCGCAGAAGTGGGATCCAGCGTCAGCACTACCCGGCCGCTCCCGGCACTGCCGTATGGATCAGACCGTAGACCAACGAGTCGGAGAGGGCCTGCCAGGAGGCGGCGATGATGTTCTCCGACACCCCGATGGTGGTCCAGGTCCGCTCGCCGGCGGTCGAATCGATCAGCACTCGGGTCACCGAACCGGTCCCCTTAGCCGAATCGAGGACCCGCACCCGGTAGTCGACCAGATGGATGCCATCAACGGCCGGGTACCGGCTTCGGATGGCCGTGCGCAGGGCTCCGTCGAGGGCGTTGACCGGGCCGTTCCCTTCGGCAGTGGCGACGATGGGCTCGCCATCCACCAGGACCTTGACGGTGGCCTCGGTGAGCAGCGTCTCCCCTTGGTCGGCGATGACCCGGTAGGACTCGAGTTCGAAGAACGGCTGACTCCAGCCCGTCGAGTTGCGGAGCAGCAACTCCAAGGAGCCGTCGGCCACCTCGAAGTGATAGCCCTCGTACTCGAGCCGCTTCAGCGAGTCGAGCACTGATGTCATGGCATCCGAGTCGAGCTCCAGCCCAAGTTCGTCGGCCTTCAAGGCCAGCGTGGAGCGTCCGGCCATCTCGGATACGACGAATCGCGTGCCATTGCCGACCAGGCCGGGCGAAATGTGCTCATAGGCATCCGAGCGCCGGGCGATGGCTGACGTGTGGAGGCCGGCCTTGTGGGCGAAGACCGACGCTCCGACGAAGGGCTGCTGGGGGTTAGGCGCGATATTGACTAGCTCGGCGATGTGATGGGCCACCGGAGTGAGCAGAGGCAGGCGGTCGGCCGGGATGGTCGACACCTGCAGCTTCAGCGCCAGGTCCGGAACCACCGAGGCCAGGTCAGCATTGCCCGACCGTTCGCCGTAGCCGTTGACACATCCCTGGACATGAGTGGCACCGACCGACACGCCGGCCAGCGAGTTGGCCACCGCACATCCGCTGTCGTTGTGGAAGTGGACGCCGACCTGGGTCTCGAACCGGCCGAGCACATTCCCTACGATCCGATCCACCTCGTGGGGCAGCGTGCCCCCGTTGGTGTCGCACAGCACCAGGGTCTCGGCTCCGGCCTCCTCAGCCGCTTGCAAGATCCGCATGGTGAACTCGGGGTTGGCCTTGTAGCCGTCAAAGAAGTGCTCCGCATCCAAGAAGACCCGGAGATCGTTCGATCGCAAGAAGGCGACCGAGTCGGCCACCATGGCGACGGCCTCGTCGAGGGTGGTCCGCAGCGCGTCGACCACGTGCATCTCCGACGACTTGGCCACGATGCAGACCGCCTCGGTCTGGGCGTCGACCATGTGGCGCAGTGTCTCGTCGTCCTCGGCTCGCACCCCAGCACGGCGGGTCGAGCCGAAGGCCACCAGCGTGGCGCTGGCCAGGTGAAGTTCGGTGGGGGCACGCCGGAAGAACTCGGCATCCTTGGGGTTGGCCCCGGGCCAGCCGCCTTCGATGAAGGTAACGCCGAGATTGTCCAACTGCTCGGCCACGCGCAACTTGTCATCGACGGTCAGCGACAGTCCCTCTTGCTGGGAACCGTCACGCAATGTCGTGTCGAAGACGTCCACCGCATCAGGCAGGTCGGGCAGGTCGAAGTTGTGGCCTCCGACAGCCGGCTGCTCATGGTCGTGTTCGTGGTCGTGTTCGTGGTTGCTGCTTCGTCGGCTGCGACCGCGGTCGTGGGCCTCTTGGCCGAGGGTCAGCGGGTGGGAGTGCTCCGGTCCGCCGCCGTGGCTGTGGGTATGGCCATGACCGTGGGTCTGGCGGTTCCCTTTCTTGGCCGCCGCGTAGGACTCGTCGTTGAGGGTGGGCCCGTCACCCGACATAGTCCAACCAGTCCTGGTACCGATCGACCTTGCCGCGGACCGCACCGAAGTAGATCTCCTGGATCTGCTTGGTGATGGGGCCCGGCTTGCCTTCGCCCACGATGCGGTCGTCGATGGCTCGGATCGGCACCACTTCGGCCGCCGTACCGGTCAGAAACGCTTCGTCGGCCGTGTAGAGGTCGGTTCGGATCATCTGCTGGTAGTGCACGTCGAGGCCGAGGTCACGGCCGATGGTCTCCACCGACTTCTGGGTGATGCCTTCGAGGGCGCCAGAGTCTGACGACGGTGGCGTTATGAGCGCACCGTTGCGAACGATGAAGATGTTCTCCCCTGTGCACTCGCTGACGTTGCCGTCCGGGGCCAGCAAGATGGCCTCGTCGTAACCGGCCTTGATGGCCTCGACCTTGGCCAGCGAGGAGTTCACGTACATACCGGTCCCCTTGGCCGCCGTCGGCACCGCGTTGGGATCGTGCCGGCGCCACGAGCTGACCTTCATCGACACCCCGTTGGCCACCCCGTCGTCGCCCAGGTAGGTGCCCCAGGGCCAACACGCGATTGACACGTTCACCGGAGACGGAAGGGGGTTCAGTCCCATTTCGCCGTAGCCGAGGTAGACCAACGGACGGATGTAGCACCCGTCCTGCATGTCGTTGAGGCGGACCAGGTCGCGGGTGGCGTCCATCAGTTCGTCGACGGTGAACGGCACCTCGATGAGAAAGACCTTGGCCGAGATCACCAGCCGCTCGATGTGCTCACGCAGGCGGAAGATGGCTGGTCCACGGTCGGTCGGGTAGGCCCGGATGCCCTCGAAGACTCCGGAGCCGTAGTGCATGGTGTGGGTGAGGATGTGCACAGTGGCATCGGCCCAGTTGACGAACTCGCCGTCCATCCAGATCTTCTCAGTGGGGGTGATGGGCATGGCTTAGAGCCTTTCTGCGATGGCGTCGCCGACCTCGGTGGTCGAGAGCGTCGGATCAGGGGCGGAGTTGATGAAGTCGTTGACGGCGGCATTGACGGCTGTGGCCGCGTCTTCCTCGCCCAGGAAGTCCAGCATGAGTGCGGCCGAGCGGATGGCTGCTGCTGGATTCGCCTTGTTCTGGCCTTCGATGTCGTGGGCCGCCCCATGCACTGGTTCGAACATCGAGGGTCCGGTGCGAGCTGGGTTCAAGTTGGCGGAGGCGGCATAGCCGATCCCACCGGCGATGGCTCCAGCCAGGTCGGTGATGATGTCACCGAACAGGTTGTCGGTAACGATCACGTCATAGCGAGCTGGCTGCTCTACCAAGAAGATGCACGTCGCATCCACATGGTTGTAGTCCTTGGCGATGGTCGGGTACTCGTCGCCGACCTCGTGGAACGTCCGGTTCCAGAGGTCACCGGAAAAGGTGAGCACGTTGATCTTGTGCACCAGGGTGAGGTGCTGGCGAGGACGAGTGGCAGCCAGGTCGTAGGCGTAGCGGACGCACCGCTCCACTCCGTGGCGGGTGTTGACCGACCCCTGTGTGGCCACCTCCAGCGGCGTGCCGCGACGCAGAAACCCACCTTCGCCGGCATAGGTGCCCTCGGTATTCTCCCGGATGACGATGAAGTCACAGTCGGGCGCCAGCGAACCGGGCACGCCCACGAAGGGCCGCAGGTTGATGTAGAGGTCGAGCTCGAACCGCAGTTTCAGCAGCAGACCCCGCTCGAGGGTGCCCGGGGGCACTTCCGTCGAGTTGGCAGCCGCCCCAACTGCTCCCAGCAGGATCGCATCCTGGCCGCGCAGCTCCTCGAGCACGCTGTCTGGGAGCACCTCACCAGTACGGAGGTACCGGACGGCACCGAGTTCGTACTCAGTGGTGTCCAGGGTCACCCCAGCGGCATCGACCACTTTCAGGGCCTCGACCAGCACGTCTGGTCCGATGCCGTCGCCGCCGATCACTCCAACCTTGTAGCTGCTCACGTCTCTGATGTCCTTGTCTGTTGTCGCTGGTGTCGCTGGTGTCGCTGGTGGCCTGTGCTGGCTGTGCTGGCTGTGCTGCCTGTGCTGGCGGGACTCCGACTCTGCCACTTCGACGGCACCCCGTGTCTAATGCACGGCCACCGAGCAGTTGTGCATCAGAAATTGAAAAACCGCCCACCAGGTGGACGGTCAAGAGGCACACACCGGGAGCGGTATGTACCTAATCGATAATGATCACGGTGACGCGTCGGAACCGCTCAGTGTGCTGCACCCCACCAGTGTCGCCCGTACCACCCATCACCGTCAACCCCGAGAGCCAAGAGATGGTGGCCGGTTGGTCGTCACCCCGTCGTCTCCCCCTGCACCTCGTCCCCCTGCACCTCGTCCCACGGCAGGGCACCCTCTCGCAGGCACCGTGACGCCGGACCCCGGCACTCGACCACCGTGGACGGCGTTCCGGCGCAGGTTCCCCCATCCAGGATCACTGCGGGCTGGTCGAGATCGGAAAATATCTGGAACACCTGGGCTGCGGTAGTGGCCGGGGCCGACCCATGGAGGTTGGCGCTGGTGACGGCCAGCGGCCCGAGGATCTCGCACAGTGCCACCATCACTGCATGATCCGGACGCCGGATGCCCACGGTCTGGCGAGCAGCGGGCGGGCCTCCGAGGTCCACACTGAACTCCGGTCGCCTCGGTACTACAAGCGTCATCGGCCCCGGCCAGAAACGTGCCGCCAGTACCGTAGCGGCCGGTTCCAACTCCCCCGCGACCAGTTCGACCTGCTCAGGTCCGGCCACCAGGATCGGCAGCGGCACATCGTCTGGACGGCCCTTGAGAGCGAACAGCCGGGCGACGGCCTTGGGCTGGGTCGGGTCCACGGCCAATCCGTAGACGGTGTCAGTGGGGACGGCCACGATGTCGCCATCAGCCAGCGCCTCTGCCGCCCGGCGCACCGCACCGGCTTCGGTGGCGAGCAGTACGTCGGTGCTCATCGCACAGCCACCAGCATCCGCACCCTTCCTGCCAGATCGCGAGCCGTCCCCACCTGCGAGAACCCGGCACGGCGGGCCGCATCGATCGAAGCGTAGGCCTGGGACGGTGCCAACTCCACCACCAGCGCACCCGACGGGCGCAACCAGTGACTGGCACCGGCCACCACTTGCTCGATGTCGGACATACCGGCCACCCCGCCCCGCCCGCGCCCAGCCACCAGGGCACTCACCGGCTCCCAGTCGCGTACTCCTGGGTCGAGCGAGTCGTACTCGTCTTCGGTCACATAGGGAGGATTGGAGACGATGAGATGGACTCGACGCGCTAGTTCGGCCGGCAGCGCTTGGAACCACGACCCCTCAACGAAGGTGATCCGCCCGGCTGCCGCATCGTCGGTGCTAGCCAGTGCTCGCAGATTCGCCCTGGCCACCTCGAGGGCATCCGTTGATGCATCCGTAGCCCACACCTCTACCGGCTGGCCCGTGCGTGGGCCCTCCACAGCCAACGACAAGGCGATCGCCCCGGATCCGGTCCCGAGATCGACGCAGATGAGTGGGCCGGATGCTTCGCCACGATCGGCGGCTATCTGGTCCAGCGCGCCCAGTGCCACCTCCACCACTTGCTCGGTCTCGGGCCGAGGGATGAGCACTCGTCGATCGACCCCCAGTTCCAGGTTCCGGAACTGCCAGGTGCCGAGGACGTACTGCAGCGGCTCCCCCTTCGCCCGACGAACGGCCAGCGTGTGGGCCAGGGCGGCGACTGCTCCCGGATCGCCCGTGTGCGACTCGGCATGCTCGACGATCCAGGTGGCCTCGCGCTCGCTTCCCACCACCACGGCCACCTCGGCAATCAGCCCGGATCGCCCAAGTGGAGACATGCTGGCGGTCGTCCTTCCCGGCCCATTCACCGCCCAAGCCTCAGCCGTCGTCCAACTGCCGGTAGCGCTTGTCGGCCATGAGCACCTCGGTCAGTTCATCGAGGTCCCCCATCAAGATGCGGTCCAACTTGTGCAAGGTGAACTTGATGCGGTGATCGGTGACGCGGTTCTCCTTGAAGTTGTAGGTACGGATCTTTTCGGAGCGGCCCCCCGAGCCCACTTGGCTACGGCGCTGCTCGGACAGTTCGGCCGCTTGGCGGTCCTGTTCAGCCTTAAGGATGCGCGATCGCAGCACGATCATGGCCTTGGCCCGGTTCTGGATCTGGCTCTTCTCGTCCTGCATGGCCACCACGATCCCCGTGGGCAGGTGGGTGATCCGCACAGCCGAGTCGGTGGTGTTGACCGACTGCCCGCCAGGACCAGTCGACCGGTAGACGTCGATTTTGAGGTCGTTCTGGTCGATGTCGACGTCGACCTCTTCGGCCTCGGGCAGCACAGCCACAGCCGCCGACGAGGTGTGGATCCGCCCTTGCGACTCTGTCACCGGCACCCGCTGCACCCGGTGAGGACCGCCCTCGTGCTCGAGCCGAACCCAGGCGCCCTCGCCCTTGATCAGGAACGTGACTTCGTTGAGTCCGTCTCGCTCAGTGGGACTCGACGACAGCACCTCCACCTTCCAGCCTTTGGTGGCCGCATAGCGGGTGTACATCTCGTAGAGATCCTTGGCGAAGAGATTGGCTTCCTCACCGCCTTCGGCTCCTCGGATCTCCATGATCACGTTGCGATCGGCATTGGGGTCGCGGGGCACGAGGAGCAGCCGGAGCTCCTCCTCGAGACGTCCAATGTCGGCCTCGGCCTCGGCCACTTCGGCCTGCGCCAGCTCGCGCTCTTCTCCCGTCGAGTCGCTGACCATCTCTCGGGCGGCCTCGAGATCCTCGCCCGCAGACTCGAGCCGGCGGAAGCAGGTGACCACCTCGTCGAGCTCACGGTGGCGGCGCGATACGTCGCGCAGCCGCTTCGGATCTGACGAGAGATCAGGGTCGTTGAGTTGGGCCAGGACCGACTCGAACTCTCGCTCCAGATCGACCAGGCGCTCCCTCAGGCGGTCGTTGAGCACGATGGAGAGGGTACCTTCACCCGGCCGGCACTCCGACCGCGGCCGGATGCGCCTGACTCGAGGTGCAGGTCAACATGTCAGGCCAGGTGCGGGTCGGCTGCGCCGGCCCGGAACCAGGTCCGATCAGTCGTCCGCTGAGGATTCGTCTGCCGGCGAGTCGTCTGCCGTGGAAGCCTCGGCCGGGGCAGTCGACTTCTTTTTGCGGCCGGAGGTGGAGTAGCGACGCTGGAACCGCTCGACACGGCCACCGGAGTCCACCAGTTTCTGCTTGCCCGTGTAGAAGGGATGGCACTCGTTGCAGAGCTCGAGGGTGATCTCCGGCTTGACCGATCGCGTGGTGAAGGTGTTCCCACAGGAGCAGCGCACCGAGGAGTCGGCGTAGTCGGGATGGATGTCGGTCTTCATGGAACTCTCCTGTAGTGGCGGCACCGGAGTCGGGGGCCGCCCGATTGCAGACGTCGAAGTGTATCGGAACCGGCCGGTCCTCTGTCCAGCGCCCCAACGAGGCGGTGGCAGACGGCTGGCCGATGGATCAGGTCATCTCAGGTGGCAGGGCCCTTGGCGATCTCAGCCAGGAACTCGTCGTTGCTCTTGGTAGTGCGGATCTTGTCCATCAGGAGCTCGAGACCTGCAGCCGCGCTGCCCTCGTTGGCCAGAGCATTGAGCACCCTGCGGAGCTTCCACACCTGCTGGAGCTGGGACCGGTCGAACAACAGCTCCTCGTGGCGGGTGGAGCTGGCATTGACGTCGATCGACGGATACAGCCTGCGCTCGGCCAGGCGACGGTCGAGCCGGAGCTCCATGTTGCCGGTGCCCTTGAACTCTTCGAAGATCACTTCGTCCATCTTGGAGCCTGTCTCCACGAGGGCGGTGGCCAAGATGGTCAGCGAGCCCCCCTCTTCGATGTTGCGAGCCGCACCGAAGAACCGCTTCGGCGGATACAAGGCACCCGAGTCGATACCACCGGACATCACCCGGCCGGTGGCCGGCGCCGCCTGGTTGTAGGCACGAGCCAGACGGGTGATGCCGTCCAGGATGATCACCACATCGCGGCCAGCCTCGACCAGGCGCTTGGCCCGCTCGATGGCCAGTTCGGCCACGGCTGTGTGCTCCTCGGAGGGCCGGTCGAACGTGGAGGCCACAACCTCGCCCTTGACGGAGCGCCGCATGTCGGTGACCTCTTCGGGACGCTCGTCTACCAAGAGCACCATGAGGTGGACATCGGGGTTGTTGGCCTCGATGGAGTGGGCGATGTGCTTCATCACTGTGGTCTTGCCGGCCTTGGGCGGCGACACGATGAGGCCGCGCTGGCCCTTGCCGATCGGCGACAGGAGGTCGACGATGCGGGCCGTCATGTTCTCTTTGTCGTCTGTCATCTCGAGGTGGAGCTTCTCGTCCGGGAACAGTGGGGTCAGGTCCTCGAAACGGGGACGCAGCTTGGCCACTTCCGGATCCAAACCCGAGACGGTGTCGATCTGGAGGAGGGCCGGGAACTTCTCGGTTGCGCCGGCTGGACGGCAGAAGCCCTCGATGCTGTCACCCTTGCGTAGGGCGAAGCGCTTGGCCTGGCTGATCGAGACGTAGATGTCCCTTGCAGAAGCCAGATAGCCCTCGCACCGCAAGAAGCCATAGCCCTCGTCGCGCAGGTCCAGCAGACCGCTGACCGGGACGAGCTCGCCTTGGTATTGCTGCTCCTGGTTCCCCGCACCCTGCAGATCGCCCTCTTGGCCTCCGGGACGGTCGCGGCCGCGTCGGCGACGGTTCGACCGTCGATTGCCAAGATCGTCGACGCCACCCGCCTGGTTGCCCTGGTTGTTCTGATTGCCACGGTTGCCCTGGCCGCCCTGGTTGCCCTGGCCGCCCTGGTTGCCGCGGTTGCCCTGGTTGCCGCGGTTGCCCTGGTTCCCTTGGCCGCCGCCTGGGTTGTTGCGGTTGTTTCGGCCGCCCTGGCCCTGGTTGTTCTGGCCCTGGTTGTTCTGGCCCTGGTTGTTCTGGTTGTTCTGGCGTCCCTGGTTGTTCTGGTTGTTCTGGTTGTTCTGGCCTGGATCAGTCGAAGTGGCGGCGTCACCAGATCCTTCAGCGGATGGCTTTCCTGCTCCGGGAATGTCATCGAAGTCGTAGTCGAGTTCGCTCGAGACGTCAGTCGTCGTCGCACTGTCAGAAGGGCCGAACGACTGCACGGCAGCCTTGCGCCGAGCTGGCTTGGGCGACCCTTCAGGGTCAGAGTGGTCCCCATTGGAAGCGGCGGGGATGCCGTCGGGGACGTCTGGCGCGGCGCGGTTGCGTCCAGGTCGCGGTGTCCGTGTTGCGGGTGCGGCCACCGGTGCGTCGCCTACCGGTACACCGGTCGCCCGCAGGATGCCGTCGATGATGTCGGCCTTCTTGGTCCTGGTGTTGGTCTTCACAGACAGTGCCTGTGCAATCGCATGGAGCTCTTCGCGCTCCTTGCTCTCCAACACCGAGCGCTCGAGCTGCTGTTCGGCAGTCATCGGCTTCCTCGTTTCAGCGTGTCCTCGTTGGCGGGTGGGAAGGTTCCCGTCGCCAGGGAAATAGGGAGGTGGGGAGGTTGAGGAACCGGAAAAAAAGACCGAGAACCACTCCCCCCGACGCCGGGCACGGGCTGGTCGAGACATCGAACCAGAGGGTGCCTCCCGCAAGGCCCAATGGGCAAACTACGGAGGCGAAGGTGAGTTCACTATACAGGGTGGTGCACCCGGGCGGCAACCCACCATTCTTCGGTCCCTCGAGCACGCCCGAGCGCCCTCGGGCACACCTCGGGCACACCTCAGCACCCAGGGTCGCCAGGTACCCCGAGGCGTCCCTCAGAGCTGGAGTTCGTGCAGCACCGCACCGAGGTCGGCGTCGACCACGGTCGGCACCGATATCTGACTGATGGCGATGTCGGGGTCCTTCAGGCCGTGGCCGGTCAGGACACAGACCACCGTCGACCCCGGGCCCAGTCCGTCGGGCAGACCAGTCTTGAGCAGCCCGGCTACCGACGCCGCCGATGCTGGCTCGCAGAACACCGACTCCTCGGTGGCCAAGAACCGGTAGGCCGCCAGGATCTCGTCGTCGGTGACGGCGGCGATCCCGCCCCCGGACTCGGACGCCGCCGATGTCGCTCCATACCAGCTCGCCGGGTTGCCGATCCGGATGGCGGTAGCCACGGTCTCGGGGTGCTCGATCACATGACCGGCCACGATCGGGGCGGCACCTGCGGCCTGGAACCCGAGCATCCGAGGTAGCCGTGTGGACCTGCCCGCTGCTTTGAACTCGAGATAGCCCTTCCAGTAGGCAGTGATGTTGCCGGCGTTGCCGACGGGAATGCAGTGGACGTCGGGGGCGTCACCGAGTTGGTCTACGACCTCGAAAGCGCCGGACTTCTGTCCTTCGATCCGGTACGGGTTGACCGAGTTGACCACCGTCACCGGCGCCTGCTCGCCGAGCGCACGCACGATGTCGAGGGCCTGGTCGAAGTTGCCCCGCAGCTGCAGCACCTTCGCCCCGTGGATCAAGGCCTGAGCCAGCTTGCCGAGGGCGATATGACCCTCGGGGATCAGCACGGCACAGGTGAGGCCGGCCCGGGCGCTGAAGGCCGCCGCCGAAGCAGAAGTATTGCCGGTGGACGCGCAGACCACGGCCTTCGCCCCGTCCTCCACGGCTTTGGAGATGGCCATGGTCATACCGCGGTCTTTGAACGAGCCGGTCGGGTTAGCCCCTTCGATCTTCAGCAAGACCCGCGCACCCACCCGGGCCGACAGCCGGGGCGCCTCGAGCAGGGGGGTCCCACCTTCGAGCAGCGATATCACCGGCGTCGATGCCGTCACGGGCAGGAACTCCCGGTACTCCTCGATGACGCCTCGCCACGACAGCGCCCGTATGCCTTCGGTCACTCCATCACTCATGCCATCTGTCACCCCGGCGGTCACGCCACACCCACGATCCGCATGACGCCTCCGATCCTTTCCACGACATCGAGTCCTTCGAGTACGTCGAGGGTGGCCCGTACGTCGCCCTCGCGGGCGAGATGGGTCACGAACACCAGGCGGGCCTCGCCTGAGCCGCCCTCTTGCTCCACCGACCTGATGGACACTCCGTTAGCCCCGAAGGCTGTGGTCACCGACCCGAGTACCCCGGGTCGGTCTGCCACATCGAGACTGATGTAGAAGCCTGCCATCAGGTCGGCCTCGGGCACCAGATGAGCCGGCTCCCGCTCGGGTGCCGGTGCCGTTGTCCCGGCCAGCAGGTTCCTGGTGGCATCGATCAGGTCGCCCACCACCGCGCTCGCCGTAGGGAGCCCACCGGCTCCTTGGCCATAGAGCATCAGCTCACCGGCGGCCTCGCCCTCGATGAACACGGCGTTGAAGGCATCACGCACACTGGCCAGCGGGTGGGCGTTCGGCACTAAGGCCGGGTGCACCCTGACCGATAGTCCATCCTCGCCGGACCGTTCGACAACGGCGAGGAGCTTGATCACATAGCCAGCTCGCCGGGCAAAGTCGACATCGGCTGAGGTGATCCCGGTGATGCCTTCGCGGATCACCGCGTCGTCGGACACGTTGTACCCGAAGGCCACACCGGCCAGGATGGCGGCCTTGGCGGCCGCGTCGAATCCCTCCACGTCGGCGGTCGGGTCCCGCTCAGCCAAGCCGAGCGCCTGCGCCTCGGCCAGCACAGAGGCGTAGTCAGCGCCCTGCTCCCCCATCTTGGTGAGTATGAAGTTGGTGGTGCCGTTGACGATGCCCATGACCCGGTGGATGCGCTCGCCGGTCAGCGACTGGCGCAGGGCCCGCACCAGGGGGATGGCCCCGGCCACGGCAGCCTCGTACAGCAGGTCGACACCGCGTGCATCGGCCAGGGTGCGCAGCGCCACTCCCTCATGGGAGGCCAAGAGCGCCTTGTTGGCCGTCACCACCGGTCGACCGGAATCGAGGGCAGCCCGCACCAGTGATCCGGCTGGCTCGAGGCCGCCGATGAGTTCGACCACCACGTCGACCGTTTCGTCGGCCACCAATGCCGCGGCATCCGTGGTCAGGAGCTCGATGGGGACATGTGGCGGCCGGGCAGCATCCATGTCGTGCACGGCGATGCCTGCGATCTCCCACCGAGCGCCAGCCTGGACAGCCAGCGCGTCGGCCCTGGTCTGGAGGATGCCGACCAAGGCGGCACCCACGTTGCCGCAGCCGAGGATCGCCACGCGGATAGTTCGAGGAGTGGTGGGTGCCAAGGTCACTAGGTCACGCTACCGCCTCGGAGGCCGACCTCCGGGACCCGCTCAAGCGTCCAGCCGGACCAGGTCATCGAACGTCTCGCGTCGGACGACGGTCCGCCGCTCCCCGTCGTGCACGAAGACCACGGCCGGCCGAGGGACCTTGTTGTAGTTGGACGCCATCGAATGACCGTAGGCACCGGTCACCGGGGTGCACGCGACATCACCCACGGCCAGGTCATCGGGCACGTAGGCCTCAGCCACGACCACGTCCCCGGTCTCGCAGTGCTTGCCCACCAGCCGGATGGCGGTGGTCCGGGGGGCAGCGGCCTCTCGGGGCAGGAATACCTCGTAGCCGCTTCCGTAGAGGACCGGCCGAGGGTTGTCACTCATTCCGCCATCGACCGACACATATGTGCGGTGGCCGGGCACGTCCTTGATCGTGCCCACCCGGTAGAGGGTGACGCCGGCCGCGGCCACGATGGAACGGCCGGGCTCGGCCGTGACCCGGACGGATGCATCGATCCCGGCCTTGGCACAGGCAGACCGGACCGACTCAGCCCACTCGGCCATAGTGGGGGCCTGCTCGCCGTTGACGTAGGCCACACCCAGGCCACCGCCCACGACCAGTTCGGGCAGTCCCAGCGGTGCGAAGAAGTCGGCCAGGACGTCGATGGCTTTTGCGAAGGGCTCGAGGGCGAACACCTGGCTGCCCAAGTGGGCGTGGATCCCGACGAACTCGACAACACCGGCTGCATCCAGTGCGGCCAAGCGTGCCACGGCGCGGTCCGCCGCTCCGGATGCCAGTCCAAAGCCGAACTTGGAGTCCTCCTGGCCGGTGCGGACGAACTCATGGGTGTGCACCTCGACGCCGGGAGTGATCCTGGCCAGCACCTTGGGCCGCCACCGGACCACCGACTCCAGATCCTCAGGACCTCCCTCGAGTGCGGGCGGATCGGCCACCAGCCGTTCGATCCGATCGATCTCGTCGAACGAGTCCACGATGATCCGCCCCACCCCAGCGGACCGTGCCGCGGCCAGCTCCTCGGTCGACTTGTTGTTGCCATGGAGCACCAGTCGGTCGCCCGGTACGCCGGCGGCCAGGGCGACGTGCAGCTCGCCGCCGGTGGACACGTCCAGGCACATGCCCTCTTCGTGAGCCAGTCGGGCCATGGCCATGCACAGGAATGCCTTGGTGGCATAGGCCACGCCGTCGCCCCAGGCCGCCACCGCCTCTCGACACGCGGCCCGCAGGTGGGCTTCGTCGTAGACGAACAGCGGAGTGCCCAAAGACTCAGCCAGTTCGACCAGGTCACAGCCGCCGATCGCCAGGTGCCCGTCATCGCCCACGGAGGTGGTGGATGGGAGCAGGGTGAGATCTACGGGGCCGGTAGGGATCGACATGCTCACATCGCCTCGGGTGCGGATACCCCGAGCAGTCCGAGTCCGATGGCCAGGCCGATACGCGACGCCTCCACCAGCCACAGCCGGGCCTGGGCCACGGCAGGGTCGACGTCATCGGCCAGGATCGGGCAGTCGTGATAGAAGCCGTGGAAGCACGACGCCAGATGACGGACCCAGGTGGTGACCTTGGACGGAGACCGGTCGACCGCCGCATCCGCTACTACCTCGGGCAGTTCCTCGAGGCAGCGGAGCACCTCGAGCTCACGGGGATGGACGAGCAGCGACAGGTCGACCTCGGGCAGCGCAGCCCGAGCCACGCTGCGCTCGGCGGCCTTGCGGCCGACACCTCCGATGCGCGCACTGGCCATCTGCACGTAGAACACGGGGTTCTCGACCGACTGGGCGCGCACCTGGGCCAGGTCGAAGGTGGCCGCCTGGTCGAGGGTACTCATGAGGCTGAGGATGCGGGTGGCGTCGGGGCCGATATCGGCGATGACCGTGTCCAGATCGATGGCATTGCCGGCCCGCTTGCCCATCTTGACCGTCTCGTCGCCATCGACCAGGGAGACCATCTGGCCGAGCTTCACCTCGAGCCGGCCCGGCTCCACGCCTAGGGCCTCGACCCCGGCCATCAGGCTGGCCACCTGGCCGTGGTGGTCGGCACCGAACACGTCGATCACCCGATCGAAGCCCCGTACCAGGAACTTGTTGCGGTGGTAGGCGAGGTCCCCGGCCAGATAGGTGGCATCCCCGTTGGCCTTGCGCAGCACCCGATCGCGCACGTCGCCGAGTTCGGTAGCCCGGAACCAGGTAGCACCGTCTTCTTCGAAGACCAGTCCCTTTTCGGCCAGGAGGGCGATCGTCTCGTCGACCGCGCCGCTCTCTTCGATGGAGGCCTGGGAGTACCACTCGTCAAAGATGATCCCCACCGAGGTCAGGGTGGCCTTGATGCGCTCCAAGATGTGGTCTGCCGCCCAGCGGCCGGCCGCGGTGACGTCGTCATCGGGTCCGTCGTACTCGGCGGCCAGATCGGTCACGTACTGACCTTGGTAGCCGCCCTCGGGCACCTCTTCGCCCTTCAGCCGAGCCAGGAGGCTTATGCCCAGGGTCCGAATCTGGCCACCGGTGTCGTTGACGTAGTACTCGCGGCTGACCACGTGGCCGCTGCGGTCGAGCACCCGCGCCAGTGCGTCGCCGTAGCTGCCCCACCAGCCGTTGCCCACGTGGATGGGCCCGGTCGGGTTGGCCGAGACGAACTCGACCTGAACCCGTTCCCCGTGTCCGATGTCGGGGCGGGCATAGCCGGCCTCGCCCTCGATCAGCACGGCAGCCAAAGCGTCGTGCAACCAGCCATCGTCCAACCGGAAGTTGATGAACCCGGGACCGGCCAGTTCGATGGCCATCACGTGGTCGGGAAGTGCAAGTTCAAGAGCTTCCACGATCGACGCGGCAAGTGCGCGTGGATTCGTCGATGCCCGCTTGGCCGACACCAGGGCAATGTTGGTCGACCAGTCGCCGTGCTCGCGGCTGGCCGGGCGCTCGAGGTGGACCGAACTTGGGTCGACGACGAGGTCGAAGCCTTGGTCGAGCGCGACGGCGGCGACCGCTTCGCACACGGCATCGGCCAGTTGGTCGCGGATGGGCCGGTATCTGCCAGAGGTAGCGGTACCGGCTGTGGTGAGGTCAGGTGCGGACATCGTGCACCGAGGATACGCGGTCCTGGCCTGCTCCAAGAGATAGTCCAGTGACAAGGCCCGGCGGCCTGGCCCTGGCGTTGGCACTAGAGTTAGCGCTTCTATAGCGAGTCGCCGGTCGAAACCTGTCGGCTTTGCCTCGTCAGATGCCCTTGTAGCTCAGCGGATAGAGCGTCGCCCTCCGGAGGCGAAAGCGCTGGTTCGATTCCAGCCAGGGGCACCATTGTCGGTCGGCTCACCTGCCCGCTGCGACACACCGGACCAGCATTACCAACCGCGCACCGCTCGAAGCGATGCCACTGAAGCGATATCACTCCTAGTCCTGATCAGACTGACGGGGCCGATCCACCAACTTCGTCCCATCCCACCATTGGACCGGTCTGCCCGGCACGTTCGGGTTCCCATACCAACCAGGTGGAAGATCGAAGGCGGTGTTGAGCGGGCTGTGGGGCTCGCTGTCACGGGCACCGGAACCGACCAAAACCTGCGCGACGTAGCGGTCCGTCGGGGCCGGTCCAGCCGGTGCCACTTCCTCGGGCGCTATCGACGCAACGAATCTGCTGCTGGCACCCACTGCTGCGGGCGGAGCGGCGACCGCCGATCCGGCTACTTCAGCTATCCCGGCATCCCGGTGCATCTGCGATGGCCGCCGCCGACTCCTGATGGCCACCAGGAACGAACCCATCAGTAGTACTGCACCGAGCACCATCAGGCCGACGCCGATCCGAGCGAGCACCGAGTAGGCGGCACAGCCGCGTGCAGTCACCGCGCTTCGGGTGAGGACCACGACATTGGTCGAGCATCCGACTGTCGATGAACTGAACAGGGCGTATGCAAGTGTGCCGGCGCCAAGGCAGATACCGCCCCACAGGGCGCACAGTGTTCGCCCTCGCCCTTGTGCCATGAGGTCCAAACCTAGTGGACCCATGGTTTTACGGACACTGCCGATCTCAGATGACCACGGAGAGTGGGCACCCCCGAGGCGACTGCGCCCTTAGGCCCCGAGTCCAGTCTCACGCACCGTCACATTCAGGCGGCCAGCCATAGTGCCCAACTCCCGATCGTCTGCATCCGGGATCAACCGGGGCACCCCGTGGTAGGCCAGGCGAGCCGGTCCTCCGAACACGATGACATCGCCCGATTCGAGCAGGACGTCGACCCACGGGCGACCCCGGCTGGCCACATTGCCGATCCGGAAGAGGCCGGTTTGGCCCACACTGAACGAGACCACCGGGGCGGGGCTGATCTCCTCGCTATCGACGTGCATCCCCATCTTCGATCCCGGTCCGTACCAGTTGACCAGGGCCACATCCGGGGCGAACCCTTCTGGATCGTCGCTGATCGACGGGTCCATGACCACCGCATCGGCCACCGCCCTGTGGCTCAGGTCGCCCAGCCAGGTGGGGAACGCAAGGGCTGGGCCTCCGTCTCCATCGTCACGGGTCCGCGAGTAGCGGTACGGGTACCAGTGCCACCCCAGACCGAACATCGCCACCGACATGGATGAGCCGTTGCGCATCCTCGGGGACCTAGCACCACCGGACTCGGCGTCCCATATCCGGCACCGAGACACCAGCTCTGCCCGCAGCGATCCATCGAGCCAACCAGGAAGGTGCACCGCACCGGGAGTCACCACCTGCGGCTGGCGGGGGATCAGTTGGTCCACGGCGACCTCAGGAAGGGGTGGTCGGATCCTGTTTGGCCAGCCAACGCAGCCGGGCGGCTCTGGCATCCCACGAGTAGACGACCACCGTGCCCGCACACCGATCGTGGAGTGCGTGCCGGTCCCGGTTCAACAGGATGCCGATGAAGCCGAGCCCAAGAATCAGAAAACTCAGCGGAAGCGTCAACGTGCGGATCACTGCTTGGCGAGGGCCGACCGCCTCGCCGTCGGTGCGGACCACCCGAATCCCCAGCAGCGCCATCCCGATGGTCTTGCCGCCGAGTGACCACTGGTAGGCGAAGTAGATGAACTCCCAGATGATCAAGCCGGCCACTGTGAGCACCTGGCGGCTGCCGAGATTGAGCTGCTTGCCGGTCACCAGTTGAAATGCGAAATCGATGCTAGCGAGGGTGAGGGTAAAGATCCCCCAGGCGACGCCGATATCGGCGGCGAACGCCACCAACCGGGTGACCGCTCCTGCATAGTTCCCCTGGCGGCCGACCACCGGGGCCGACGTGATGGTCGGGGCGGTCATGGCTGCGCTCCTGCGGCCACTGCCAGCGAGTCCCCCTCGGACACCGAGCTCACCAGAAGCACCGGCCCTGGCGGCCAGTCATCCGACTTGCGGCGGAGGATTCGGTCCATCCACCGGGCCACGAAGTCGTCGAGGCCCACCCCCTGAGCCCGCACCACATCAAGCACTTCGGAGGCCACACCACTAGTCGAATGGGCGATGATGGTCCCGAGTTCGGTCTGCTCCACCAGGGCATCGATATCGACTCGTTGGATGATCTTTTCGATGTCGACACGGTCGATGATCTTCTCGACGTCCACCCGTTCGATGATCTTCTCGACGTCGACACGGTCGATGATCTTCTCGACGTCGACACGGTCGATGAGACCATCTACGTCGACCCGGGACACGATGGCGTCGATGTCGACTTTGGTCAACAGGGCATCCATGTCCACCTTGGATACCAGGGCATTGATGTCGATCGCCTCGATCACCAGGCCGACCACGCGCTCAGCGATGGCCTCCACCAGGCCCTCCATCCGTCCAGAACCTGGCCTCGGACTCATTGGCTGGCGTATCTTGTCGACCTATCCATCTCTCCAGCCTCCCATCGGCGGTGGCCGGAGGTGGGGACTCCAAGCGGAGCCACGGTCACTGACCCCGATCAGGACACCTAACCGATCAGGAGGTGGACGCGGCCTTCACCACGTCGAGGGCGCGGTCCGCGTGCACGTTCATCTGCACCTCGCTCTGGATCACTCCCAAGACCCGAAGGTCGGACCCGATCACGAAGGTGGCCCGCTTGGTGGGCGAAAGCTTGGTGAACCGACGCCGAACACCGAACTGGGTCGCCACCACCCCTTCGGGGTCCGAGAGCAACGGGTAGTCGAACTCGTGTTTGTCGGAGAACGTCTTCTGCTTCTCCACCTCGTCGGCGCTGATCCCCACCCGCTGGGCACCGACGGCCTCGAACTCGGCCTTCATGTCCCGGAAGTGACAGCTCTCGATCGTGCATCCCGGCGTCATGGCCGCCGGATAGAAGAACAACACCACCGGCCCCGAACTGGCCAGTTCGCTCAATTTGCGGGGAACCCCGTCCTCGTCGAGCAGTTCGAAGTCGGGTGCGAGATCGCCGGTTTCCATGGTCCAAGGCTATCCAATGGCGGGTGGAGGGTGCCGGATCCACGTCGGGCTCCCCCTAGGATGAGGGCCATCGGACGACCAGGAACGGCGCCTGTGCGGCACGCGCCATCCTGATCCACCATGCGACTCGGCGTCCAGGCGCTAGAGGCGATTGGTCTGTAGCCCGTGGGCACAGCTAGCAGATAGGACCCCAAGATGACCATCGCCATCGAAGTCGAAAACCTGCAGAAGACCTTCACCGGAAAGCGTGAGGTGCGCGCACTCGATGGAGTCAGCTTTGCCGTCGCAGAAGGCACCGTGTTCGGGCTGCTCGGCCCCAACGGCTCGGGCAAGACCACGGCGGTCCGCGTGCTCACCACCATCCTGCGGGCTGATGGCGGATCGGCCCGAGTGCTGGGCAACGATGTACAAAAGAAGGCAGCCCTGGTGCGGACGCAGATCGGGCTGGCCGGCCAATATGCCGCCGTCGACGAGAACCTGACCGGCCGAGAGAATCTGCAGATGGTCGGCAACCTGAACCACCTTCGGCGCTCATTCGTGGCCGCTCGGGCCGTCGAGCTGCTCGACCAGTTCAATCTGTCCGATGCCGGTGATCGACCGCTCAAGACCTATTCGGGTGGGATGCGCAGGCGCCTCGACCTGGCCGCGGCGCTGGTTGCCCGCCCTGCCGTACTATTCCTCGACGAGCCCACCACCGGCCTCGACCCACAGAGCCGCAATGACCTGTGGGAGGTCATCGAGCATCTAGTGGAGGGCGGAACCACCGTGCTCCTCACCACCCAGTACCTGGAGGAAGCCGACCGCCTGGCCAACACACTGGCCGTCATCGACCACGGCCGGGTCATTGCCGATGGGACCCCGGCCTCCATGAAGGCCGGCCTCGGCGCCACCGTGCTCGAGGTCCAGTTGGCCTCCATCGATGATGCCCGACGGACTGGGATCATCCTGGGTGGCCTCGGATCCCACCATGCCCTGGTGAACGGAACCTTGGCCGAGGTGACGGTCGACAATGGGCCTCAGGCGGCCATGATCGGACTTCGTGCCCTCGACGCTGAAGGGATCATCCCGCAGACGTTCAATCTTCGAGAACCCAGTCTCGACGACGTGTTCTTGTCGCTCACCGGACACCGCACCGAGGCCGAGGCCGAGGCGACTGCTGACGAAGCCGACGACTCCGCTCCTAGGGCGAAACGCCGCCAGGCGCGCATGCGCAAGTTCGAAGAGGCGATGCCTGTGCAGACAGGAGAGTTCTCATGACCACGACCACGGCCACGGCCACGCCCGCCACGCCGGCCACGCCCGCCACGCCGCCTTCGCCCACGTTGTTCTCCAACCTGTGGTGGCTGGTGTCGGACACCATCACCCTGACCCGACGCAACCTCTTGGCCGTCGCTCGGATCCCCGAAGCCCTGTTCTTCTCGACCATCCAGCCCATCATGTTCGTCCTGCTCTTCCGATACGTGTTCGGTGGTGCCATCCAGACCGACGCGTCGAGCTACGTCAACTACCTGATGCCCGGGATCTTCGTGCAGACGGTGGCGTTCGGAGCCGTGAGCACCAGCATCGGCCTGGCCGAGGACCTCCAAAAGGGCATCATCGAGCGATTCCGTGCCCTGCCCATGTCGCGTGGGGCTGTCCTGCTCGGCCGGACCACCGCCGACCTGATCCGCAACATGTTCGTCGTCATCATCATGACTGTGGTGGGACTATTGGTGGGCTTCCGCCCGAGCACCGGGGTGGCGCTCTACCTGGCTGGTACCAGCCTGATATTGCTCTTCGCCTACGCCCTGTCCTGGGGCTTCGCCATCGTCGGCCTGACGGCCCCCAACAGCGAAACAGCCCAGGTCATGTCGTTCCCGTTGATCTTTCCCCTCACCTTCGTATCCGCCGCCTTCGTGCCGCTGGCCTCCATGCCGAGCTGGCTACAGGGGTTCGCCACTTACCAGCCGTTCTCCGTCACTGTCAGCGCGGCCCGGTCCCTGATGGTCGGGGCCGCGTCGACCGGCACCGGGCGCAGCACCACGTACTGGGTGGTCCAGTCCTTGGCGTGGACCCTCGGATTCCTGATCGTGTTCATTCCGCTGGCTATCCGCAAGTACCGCACCCGCACGTAAGACACGCCGGACACGCAGGACACGCAGGACACGCCGGACACGCAGGAATTCGCCGCCCTTCGGGACGGGGCAGAATAGAGACATGGCACTCACCTCCACTTCCCCTGACACCTTCGGCGCCCGCGGCAGCCTCCATGTAGGCGACACCACCTACGAGATCTTCCGGATCACCGCGCTCGCTGACCGCTTCGATGTGGCCCGGCTCCCCTACTCGATCAAGGTGATCCTGGAGAACCTCCTGCGCCACGAAGACGGGGTGGCTGTCACCGCATCGGACGTCGAGGCCGTAGCCGGGTGGGGTGTCGACCCTGGGCGTCACGGCGTGGGTGGCACGGATGCCGCCGAAATCGCCCTCACCCCCGAGCGGGTGCTCATGCAGGACTTCACCGGCGTCCCTGGCGTGGTCGACCTGGCTGCCATGCGCGACGCCCTGAGCGCCTTGGGCGGCGACCCGGCCAAGGTCAACCCGCTGGTGCCGGTCGAGCTGGTGGTCGACCACTCAGTCATCGCCGAAGCGTCCGGTACTTCTGGCGCCTACGACGAGAACGTCGATATCGAGTACCAACGCAACATCGAGCGCTACCAGCTCCTGCGTTGGGCCCAGCAGGCCTACGACGGATTCCGGGTCGTACCTCCGGGCATGGGCATCTGCCACCAGGTCAATCTGGAGTACCTGTCGCGAGTGGTATTCGCCACCGAAGACGGCCAGGCCTACTGCGACACGTTGGTCGGCACCGACTCCCACACCACCATGGTCAACGGCCTCGGAGTACTGGGCTGGGGTGTCGGCGGCATCGAGGCTGAAGCAGCCATGCTCGGCCAGCCGCTCTCGCTCCTTCTTCCTCCGGTGGTGGGCTTCCGCCTCACGGGTGAGCAGCCGGCTGGGACCACGGCCACCGACCTCGTCCTCACTATCACCAACGTGCTGCGTAAGCACGGCGTAGTAGGCAAGTTCGTCGAGTTCTTCGGCCCAGGTGTGGCCTCGGTGCCGCTGGCCAACCGGGCCACCATCGGCAACATGTCTCCTGAGTACGGCGCCACCTGCGCCATGTTCCCCATCGACGCCGTGACCCTCGACTACCTGCGGTTCTCGGGCCGGGAGGACAGCCATGTGGATCTCGTCGAGGCCTACGCCAAGGCCCAGGGCATGTTCCTAGAGGCCGACAGCCCTGAGCCGGTGTTCTCTCAGGTCATCGAGCTGGACCTCGCAACTGTCGTTCCCAGCATCGCCGGTCCGGCGCGGCCACAAGACCTGGTGCGCCTCGACGAAGCGGCCACGGCGTACCGCACAGCCCTTGGCCGCCCGGCCAAGAGCCACCCGGCCACTCTGGTCGATGGGACGGCAGAGTTGATCTCAGACGGCCACGTAGTGGTGGCTGCCATCACGTCGTGCACCAATACCTCCAATCCGCAGGTCATGGTGGCGGCCGGTCTGCTGGCCCGCAACGCCGTGGCCCGGGGTCTCAACTCCAAGCCGTGGGTCAAGACCACCCTGGCCCCCGGCTCGCGCGTGGTCATGGACTACCTCGACCGAGCTGGCCTGACCGAGCCCCTGGCGGCCATCGGCTTCGACCTGGTCGGCTACGGCTGCACCACCTGCATCGGCAACTCGGGTCCACTGTTGGCCGGAGTGTCCGAAGCCGTTCAAGAGGGTGAACTGTCCGCAGCATCGGTGCTGTCCGGCAACCGCAACTTCGAGGGCAGGATCCATCCCGATATCCGGATGAACTACCTGGCCTCGCCTCCCCTCGTCGTGGCCTACGCGTTGGCTGGCTCGCTCGAGGTAGACCTGACCTCGGAGCCGCTCGGCATCGGCTCCGACGGTGAACCGGTCTACCTGGCCGACCTGTGGCCCACCCCCGACGAAGTGACTGAGGCGGTGCGGACCTCGCTGACCTCGGACATGTTCCGGAAGCGCTACGGCTCGGTCTTCGAAGGCGACGAGCGGTGGCGTGCCGTGGAAACCGCCACAGGGGACACCTTCTCCTGGGATACCTCTTCGACCTACGTGCTGCGCCCGACGTTCCTCGAGGGACTGTCGATGACCCCGGGTGTGGTCAGCGACATCGCCGGGGCCCGAGTGTTGGCCAAACTGGGCGACAGCGTCACCACGGACCACATCTCGCCGGCCGGCAACATCAACCCGACCACCCCGGCCGGCCGGTATCTGGCCGACCACGGCGTCGACCGGGCCGACTTCAACTCGTATGGTGCGAGGCGCGGCAACCACGAGGTCATGGTGCGTGGCACCTTCGCCAACGTGCGACTGCGCAATCAGTTGGCCCCCGGGACCGAAGGCGGCATCACTCTCCATCTCCCCGACGGCGAGCAGACCACCATCTTCGAGGCATCCGAGCGCTACGCCGCCGAAGGCGTGCCTCTGGTGGTGCTGGCTGGCAAGGAGTACGGATCAGGTTCGTCCCGCGACTGGGCAGCCAAGGGAACGTCGCTGCTCGGCGTCCGGGCCGTCATCGCGGAGTCCTACGAACGGATCCACCGGTCCAACCTGATCGGCATGGGTGTTCTGCCCCTGCAGTACGAGGACGGGCAGAGTGCCGAGTCGCTCGGGCTGACCGGCCACGAGGTGTTCGCCATCAGTGGCCTCAGCTCCCTCAACGACGGCGTGAGCCCCAAGACGGTGCTCGTGGCTGCCGTCGACGGTGACCGCACGGTCGAGTTCGCAGCCCGGCTGCGCATCGACACTCCCATGGAGGCCCAGTACTACCGCCACGGAGGGATCCTTCCCTACATGCTGCGTCAGATGGCGGGCTGAGCGATGCTCGGACTGCAATCAGGCACCACTGTCCTCCAGGTACCGGCCGATGACTGCAGCCCAGCCATGGTCGGATCGGCTGCTGCTACCGCCATGGTCAGTGCTGGCCTGAGCGACATGGCCGCCACCGAGGTGCGCTGCGTCGTCGAGGCACTCTGCGTCGATGCGGTCCTTCGGTGCGCCGAGGGACCCGATCCGGAGCCTTCCATTGAGCTCCGCATCCAGCGTGTTCCGGGGGGCATGGAGCTGACGTTGCGAGACAAGGGCCTTCCCATCGCGTCCGATCGATCGGCCATTCGTCGGGCCAAGCAGCTGGCTGGCATCGGTTTCGTCGACCACCTGTCGATCGTCCCCATCTCCCCCGAGGGGCCCACGTCGACCATGACGGTGGCGCTACCGGCCGAGGTGCTGCATCCGACCCTTCACCAATCAGTCCCGGGCGAAGTCACTGGATCAGCAGCCGGCTCTGACTCGGCCGCCTCGTCGGTCGACGTCGAAGAGGTTCCATTCACGGTGCGGACCATGGTGCCCGGCGATGCCGCGGCCTACGCCCGGCTGGTGTACCGCTGCTACGGCTACGACTACAAGCGCTCGGCCTACGAGCCCGAGGGCGTGGATGCCGGTCTGACCAGTGGCCTGCAACTGGCCGCCATCGCCGAGGGGCCGGACGGCGAGATGATCGGCCACATCGCCTACCGGCGCCTGCGTGCTGGCAGCATGGTCGTCGAAGGCGGTGCCGGCATGGTGGATGCCCGGTTCCGTAACCGTGGGGTGCTCAAGGCCATGGGGACCCATCTGCATGAGGCCATCGGCACCCAACAGATCAACGGCATCCTGGGCCAGCCAGTCATGGTGCACATGGCAACTCAGCGCATGGCCCACCTGGTGGGTTTCGATACTGGCGTATTCCTCCAGTATTCCAATCCGCGCCTGGTGACTGGTTTCGATGCCCAGGACAAGTCCGAGCGGGTCTCTGTTCTGTGCAGTTACATTCCGTTGGCGCCTATGACGGAACGGTCCATCTACCCTCCGATATCGGCCCATCGCCACGTGGCTACGGTCGTTGAGCAAAGTGCGCTGGTTCGAACAGTGCTGGCCCCCCAAGAGCCTTCTGAAGCACGCGGCCCGAGCGTGCTGTCGACCCATGTCGACACCAGTGCCGGGGTGGTCCGTATCGAGGTACACCAGGCCGGCCCAGACCTGATCGAGCACCTCATCGGGCTGGTCGAGGAACTGGTGGCCACCGGGATCTCCGTCATCCACCTCGACCTGCCCGCCAACGACCCCGATGCCGGTTGGTATGCCACCGGGATCGGCCAACTCGGGTTCGTCTTCTGTGCGCTGCTGCCCGAGTGCGGCGACGACGGCGATGTCCTTCGGTTGCAGTACCTGACCGACACCACCATCCACATGGATGACTGGCAGATCGACCTCCCGACCACTGCCGACCTGGTGTATGCGATCGTCGCCGACATCCATGCCTGGGAGCAGGGCGAGATCACCGCCCGCCAAGAGCGGGTCGAATCGTGGCGCACGGCGGCTCTGGACCAGTCGTGACGGCCCCCAGGCGCTAAACGGAGACGACGTCGATCGGGTCGCCGAGTCCTTGGAAGTCACCGGGATTGTGGGCGGGTAGATGGGCCCGGGGTGCGACGCCAGGGCCGCTTACCCCACACGTCAAGGTTGAAGCTGTATTTGCCAACGCCGCAAGGCGATCACCGCCCAGATCCCCTCGACCACGCCGAAGGGCCAAGCTCCGGATGCGAATCCGTAGACCGAGGACAGCGCGCACCCAAAGGCGAAAGCCAGGACGTACCCGTTCCCCCGCCGCTCGAGGGCGTACATCGACATCATGAAGGTGAGAGCGAGGACGCCGTAGACGGTGAGCATCGATGATCCTTGTCTGTTGGGGCTGGGGTCGGGAGCGGTGCTGGCCCGGTCAGCCAGCCAGCGGCAGGACGAACCAGGCGATGCAGATGAAGTGGCAGGTCGCCCCGACGATGGTGCAGGCATGAAACACCTCGTGGTAGCCGAACACCCCTGGTAGCGGATTCGGCTTCTTGATGGCGTAGACCACAGCACCGGCCGAGTAGGCCAGCCCTCCGATCAGCAGCAGGGCGAACCCCGTGGGCCCGATCGCCCGATACAACTGCGGGAGCACGATGACGGCGGCCCAGCCCACCACCACATAGGGCAGAGCGATCACCCACTTGGGCGCATCCAGCCACACCTGACGAAGGGTGATGCCAACGATGGCCCCTCCCCAGGCGATCACCAGGAGCGTCGTCCGGGCCCATCCGGTCAGAGCGATGCCGGCTACCGGCGTATAGGAGCCGGCGATGGCGATGAAGATGGTTGAGTGATCAGCCCGCCGCATCCGTTGTCGCCCTACTGGTCCCCAGGTATGCCGGTGGAACAGGGCGCTCACCCCGAACAACAGGGAGATGGCACACGCGTAGATCAGACAGAGCAGCTTCGACGACAAGGTGGGGGCGTCCCACACCAGCCATGCCCCTGATGCCAATGACACGAAGAAGGCAATCTCGTGGAGGACCCCCCTCAGCCGGGGCTTGACGAGACCATCGGCATCTTCGTCCTCACCGTCGATGTCGGCCAGGTCTGAATCGCTCGTCGAGGTCATGCCGGGATCTCCACATCAGCCGATGCCACATCCACGAACCGTCCAAGGATTCGACGGCCTACACCCTCGACCCTCAGTGCCTCCACCTCGGTCAACTCGACACCATCGGGCAGAAGCGGGCGCCATGCCTCAGCCAGCGCCAGATCGATCTCGAGGTGGAACTGGAAGCCGTAGGCGTGGGACCCGTAGCGGAACGCCTGGTTGGGAAAAGATCGGGTGGCGGCCAGGTGCACTGCATCCTCCGGCAGGGAGAACGTGTCCTGGTGCCAGTGCACGCAGGGGACCGATGTGCCCGACAGCCCGTTGTACTCCGGGCCGAGCACTGGGTCTCGTCGACCATCGGCGGTGAGCTCCACCCAGCCGGCTCCGACCTCCTCGGCTGGCCCAGTCGTGACTTCGGCCCCCAACGCTGCGGCCAACTGCTGGGCACCCAGGCACACACCCAGAACCGGAAGCCGTCCCTCGACGGCCGAGCGCATCAGCACCCGCTCTGGCGCCAGCCACGGATACCGATCGTCATCATGGACACCCATCGGTCCACCCAGCACGATCAGCCCGCCGAGGGAATCGACCGCAGGAAGCACCTCACCGAGGTCCAGGCGGACCATGTCGGCGACCTCGCCACGTTCGGCCAGTACCTGCAAAATCGCTCCCGGGCCTTCGTGGGCCACATGCTGCAGGATCGCCCATGGGCGACGCGAGCGACCGGTGCGACGCGAGCGACCGGTGCGACGCGAGTGACCCGTGCGACCAAGTGACTCGGACACCACTAGGCGGTGTTCACCACGTGGAACGCCTCGGCCAGGCGTCCCTCGGGGAGGCCGGCGGCCAGTGCCGTCCCGCCCATCCAACCCCGCAGCAGCTCGTCGAGGTGCTCACCGTCACCCACCTGGCTGGCGTGCGACTTGAGTGCCTCCAACTTGCGTGCGTAGACGTCGGTGGTATCCACCACCCGATTGGACCGCTCGGTGGCCATGAGCCACAGCTCGGGGACCGTGTGAGGCTCAAGCCCCTCCTCGAGGACCTCGGGGAAGGCGAACGGATTCCGAGCATCGGGGTAGAC
>Ga0194041_10000115_pt1 | contig 30077 bp, 31 predicted proteins | sample JunL449m_MetaG_FD_160082 | JGI IMG/M metagenome (GOLD analysis project Ga0194041, IMG submission 160082) | Anoxic zone freshwater microbial communities from boreal shield lake in IISD Experimental Lakes Area, Ontario, Canada - Jun2016-L442-9m | ecosystem: Environmental > Aquatic > Freshwater >...
ACGCGAGCCTGCTTTGTAGCGGAGGCCGGACTTGAACCGGCGACACAGCGATTATGAGCCGCTTGCTCTACCAGACTGAGCTACCCCGCCCCAGCTCCGCACGCCTCAGCACGCTCAAAGCGCGTTGAGGAGGGAAGAACCAGGGCCCCCTTACGGAATCGAACCGTAGACCTTCTCCTTACCATGGAGACGCTCTACCTACTGAGCTAAGGGGGCTTACTGCCGCCCCCGATCGATGACCGAAGAGGCGCAAGCCAGCCTAGGGTACACGCCGTAGGAGGAGCGCGAAACCCGCGTGCCGTGGAGGCTAAAGCTCCTGCGGGACCCACTCTTGGGCGAGGCGGCGGATAGTGGCCTCAGCCGCCGCTTTCTCTACCGGGTCTGCCCCGGCCACCAAGCCAAGCAAGTACGCGGCGATGGGGGCCGCCGGGCGAACCACTCCATGGGCAACATCTTTGGTGAGCTCCAAAATGGCCGTTACATCGACTTCGGAGGTGATGCCCAACTCCTTCGCCACCACTTCACTCCAACGCTCTACTTCACTCACTCCGCTACCTCCTACTCAGAATTTCTTCTACTCTGCTGAGATCTTCTTGGGTATCTACATCAATCAACATATTGGGGTTGCTTACTTTTATAGATCGATATGACAAGTGCGCCAAAACGGATTTCACTGATGCATTATTTGTCGTAGAAAGCTCGGCAATCGCGCCTCGAAGCGCATCGGTATCAAAGAGCGACACTAGGTAGCTCTCATGGGTTCCATCTGAAGCAACGAGCGCGACATCTGTCGTACTCCACACTGAGAGCAACTCTTCGAAAGCACCCATCACTAACGGAACATCGACCGAAACTACGGCTACATATTTCGTGATGACTAAGGGAAGCGCCGCCGAAATAGCGGCTACCGGCCCGCTACCTATCGGCTCCTCTTGAATAAACGTGAGCCGAGGATCTTGATGAAAGATCGTCTCTCCCACCACGACCACTGATTGAGCCGAATGCAAGGCTCCGAGGACATGATCAAAGCAACTTCTGCCAGCGACTTCTAGATGTGCCTTATTAATGCCCCCTAGGCGACGCCCACTTCCGCCCGTGAGCAAGATGGCAGCAAACTCTGACATAGGTGAAGTCTAGGGTTACCATCGACCCATGGTCATGGAAATTGCTTACATCACCGTCTCCCCAGGGCGCTCTGATGAATTCGAAGAAGTTCTCAAGAGTGCGCTCGACATCGTGCGCGGTGCAGATGGCTTCATTGATGTCCATGTACACAGAGGAATTGAGCGCCCGGATGTAGTGATGCTCGCGATCGCATGGGAAACGCTCGAGGCGCACACGGTGGGCTTTAGAGAATCTGCTCGCTTTACCCAGTGGAGAGCGGCTATCTCACCCTTCTTTGCCGAACCACCATCAGTAGAGCATTGGATTCTGCGTTAATTCTAAAAATTAGCTACGCACTCCAGGAGCAACCGTGATCTCAATACTTCCAAAACCTTTCGTTGGAGAAATTGATTTGTAGTTCCAAGCCCCCAAATTACATTCACTATCTAAATCGCCTATAGTTTCGCCAGAAATACGTGCGAGAAAAACATTTCCTAAGCGACGCTCTATAAATAGCGATGCTTGATCGTTAAATTTCTCTAGATCGCCGGTCAAAAGTTCTATCACCCCTTCTGGACCCAGAAAATCTAACTCTGACGCGTCTATTTCGTCATCACTGAATGTTCCAACTTGCAGGGATGGAACCAGATTCTGACCAGTAATTCGATCGATAAGTCGGCCAGTGACACCAAAGATTCGCGGCTGATTCAACGCCTCGATCTGCAAATGTGCACGTAGACGGGCATCCTGCAAAATTGCACTTCTTCGCAGTTGTGAATCTAAATACACGCCTTCAACGACATTACTAAAGATTCCATTAGTCTCCTTCAGGATATCTTGCCATCTATCTTCATCTCTGACGCGTTGCTGAAGGCGACGATCCTCAAGAGTAGTGACTCCAGTGAATTGCGTAAGTGCATCTTCTCCAACCCTACGGCGGCGCGCATTTGCAACCGAATGCGAAGCAGCCGCTATTCCGTAGATACCCGCGCCGTAGAGAGGCACAGAGATTACTTGAATACATACAGAGGAAAGTTGGGAACCTACGTAGAGCGCGGTGAGAACAAAGAGCGGGAATTGCACCAAGATCGCTCGAAAACCAAAGCGGTAAACGCCGGCCAAGAAAATTGTTCCTGCGATATTGGCAAACCACTGCAAGCTAGGGGCGCTTGAGCAACCTGGTATGCCCTTTGCTGCGGCAAGGAGAAGGCCGCACGCCATCAGCATGGCACCTACGTTGGTAGAAAAAGTATGCAATTTTGGAACTCGAAGAAGCACTGTCATATAAAGAAATAGAGCGCCAGCGATAATTGCAGGTGTACGCCAGTTCGTCTCTGACCAAAGATACACCGGTGTGAGAATGAGCAAGATATATGCAATGGACTGAGATGCCCAGCTCATCGCGTGATCTTGGAACGTATCCTGCTCTTTATAGGTATTTCGAAGTCTTTCCAGAGAACTCGTCGCGATTCCAGTTAGCACAGAGTAGGTAAAAGTAAACGAAATCCGAACCCCCGAATCAGCAAGGTTCTGTGTGGCAGAGGTGCCACCAAGCCGTTGAATAGCGGGATAAATGACCTCGCTCCAGCCTAAGCGGGGTGAGAAAATTTCGGGAAGCCCAACGCCGTCATCCTCGAGCCAAATCTCAACTTGATTGCCGTGAGTGACACGCCAGCCAATAGAAATCAATGTGCCTTGTGAATGGCGTACCGAGTTACTAATGCACTCCTCCACGATGACACGGACAGCCAAGAGGCTGGCCTGCGGAAGTACAACGTCTGCTGTCGCAGAGAGTCGAATTTTGAAATCTTTAGTATCCAACTTCCTTAAACACCCATCTACCAATTTCCGAAGAGATCCCCCTGATGGCGGAGTTACTTCAGAACTTAGCAATATTGCTCTTTTACAACTTTCAGCTAACTGGGCGGAAACTTCCCCACTCCAGTTCGCTATGCCAATCAAAGTGTTGAGCACATCTCCATGAATTCGCTGCAACCTTGATCGACGATCGCTCTCCCGCTGCGACATGTCATCTATTGACGATTCAACCGATACCAGTTCCGCCAACGCTTCATCTAGTGTGCCAGCTTGTTTACGTGAGCGGTTTAAGGCGGCACTCATTAACACTCCGATAGCACCGTGAAAGACAACCGCTACGGGGATGGTGTGCACGATGCCACCACGCGCAGCAAACCATTGGCTGCCAAACTCAAGAAGTACTACCTCAGCAAGTAAGGCAAAACCAATCAAAACATAGGCCCGCCAACCTCGAAAAGTACTGCTCGTATAAAGCACGACGGAAAGTGTTATCAGAGTAAGTGGGAGGTCGCCAATACCTTGGGTTGGGCGAACAATGATGACAGCTAAAGCTGATATGAGGAGAGCAGTAGTTGGGATTACCCAGAGAAATATTCGGAGCGAGCGCTTACCTAGGAAGGGAATAGTACATACGAGTAAAATGAAAGTTAATTGCCACAAAGTTTTTACCCATATATTTAGCTCACCATTAAACGTTACCAGCCAACATGGAACGAAGAACGTGAGCGTTGTGTATGCATGAAAGAAGATCTGGTTAGCCCGCTCCATGCGGTCGAGTTCGCCTCGCACGGGGATGAATCCAAAGAGGCGATCACTCATACAGTAAGCGTATCTTCATCTCTATAAAAGTATCCAGAATCTGACATCACTCTGATACGGTTGTAACGAAGAGCGCTTTAGTCCTTCGTTCTCAGGACAGGAAAATTGCCGTGGATATTCTTATTCTCGAAGACCACCCGATAGTTCTGGATGCGATCAAATCCCGTATTGAGCAAGAACTTGATGGTGCGCGAATTTCATATGCCGGAGCCTCACTAGAGGATGCCTTACTTTCTGTCGAAGCAAATTTGCCTACGTGCGCAGTGGTAGATCTTGATCTCGGCGATGGACGCTCACCAGTGGATATTGTTTCTCAATTAGCTGCAAAGAACATTCCAATTCTTGTAATGAGCGCATTGGGCGAAGCTGCCGTTGTGAAGAGCGTGCTTTCGGCAGGAGCGCGTGGGTACTTCACAAAGACAGCGGCACTTGACCAACTTCTAGTCGCGCTTCAAACAGTCCTGTCGGGCGGGACTTACCTATCGCCACAAGTGGCTGGCGTCATCAATGCTCCGGAGTCGCGACTCAAACTTTCTGAACGCGAAAAAACAGCACTCGTGCTTTACACCTCTGGACTCACAATGGAAGAGGTAGGCAACCGAATGGGCGTTGCCACTAGTACCGCCAGTGAATATGTTGACCGAGTCCGTGCAAAATTCAGGGCAGAAGGCAAGAGTGCGAAGACAAAAGTGGATCTACTCAAACTTGCACAGGAATTAGGCCTCGCCTAAGTGGTGCGGGCGAGTTTGGAACTTACCAGCCGGTTAAGACTGACGTTCTCCTCGGCGGCCTCCAAAACTAGGGCACGATGCACGAGCGAAGGAATCCGAACCTTGAACTCGCCACTGTAGGAACGGTCAGCTAGCGGAGTTGGAATGGTCTCACCGGACTGCTTCAGGTCCTTAACTACTCCTCGTACACACTTTTGAATACCTTCGAGCGCGAGTACTTGACTGGGTGCAAGCCAGGAGAGCGAAGGGAATTCTGCTACTAAGCCTACGAATTCTTCATCGGTCGGCGACCAAGTGATTCGATACGTGTAATGCTCAATCTTGACCATCATTCTCCTTTCGTAACTGAGAGAGTGCGGCCAAAACTTGGCGAACTTGATACGCCTTCGCGCGCCCACTCGAGTTCTGAATATTAATTCGTGGATCTCCCTGCCATGGTGTCTTAAAGATCATGTGACTCCCGCCAGAATGCCGTGGCGTTCCAAAGAAGTATTCGCACACTTTCCTCAGTTCTGCGAAAGCGACCCCCGATGGGTTCACTTTCATCTTTAGCAATATCTCAGCGATAGAGGGCATGCCGCATGGTGTCATTATTGACACCACGAGAATAGCGGCAAATCTGCTGCTGTGGAAAGCCAAGGGCTGAGAAAACGAGGGGCATAGAAAAAGGGTGGGTCCCGAAGAACCCACCCTTGGTGGCGGATCCAGGATTCGAACCTGGGTAGACGTAAGTCGACGGATTTACAGTCCGCTCCCATTGGCCGCTCGGGCAATCCGCCTTGAGCAGAGGAAACCTTACCCTGACCAGAGGGTGGCTCGCTCCCGCGTTTCGCCCCGCTTTCAGCCCTGCTTGCCTGGCTGCGCCCATCCCCCGTCACCTTAAACGACCGGCTCTTAGATAGGGTGTCCTTTATGGCTGATAGTTCATTCGACATCGTTTCCAAGGTCGACAAAATGGAGGTTGACAACGCCCTCAACCAGACCCAGCGTGAGCTGGCCACCCGATTCGACTTCAAAAACACCGGAGCCAAGATTGAATGGTCGGGCGAAAAGATCGCCATGGAGGCTGAGAGCGAAGATCGCGTCAAGGCCGCTCTCGATGTATTTAAAGAGAAGCTGATCAAGCGAAGTGTCTCTCTCAAATCAATCGATGCTGGTGAGCCGCAACAGTCCGGCAAGATCTACAAAATTTCGGCCGAACTCAAGCAAGGCATCACGCAGGAGAACGCCAAAAAAGTTGCCAAGCTGATTCGCGACGATGGTCCGAAATCAATCAAGTCACAGATTCAAGGTGACGAACTCCGCGTCTCCAGTAAATCACGCGACGATTTACAAGAAGTGATTGCACTTGTCAAAGGTCACGATTGGGATTTCGCAGTCCAATTCGATAACTACCGCTAAAACTTTCTCATTACTGAGCGCGCGTTAATTTTAAGTATTGCCGATCTCTTCTAAACGCCTCATTCGTTCTGCCATTCGAAAAGGGCTGCACTCTTTACTCCGTTGAAGTACTTACCGTGAATCAACTCTGCTCTTTCTTCTCTGACCGAACCGCGCGTGGAAGGGCGCCTTCGAGTCCGGCTATTTGGTAAACCAAATTTTGCCGTGCTCCATTCCCACTCGCACCTTCTTTCAAGACATTCTCAGCATCAGGGGCCCAGAAAAGGGCATCGTGTGGGCAAGCATCAACACAGATGCCACAGAACATACAAAGACCATAATCCACTTCGAATTTATCGAGAATGTTCACTTTGATCGGCCGCCGACCGCCCTCTTCCCGCTCTTCCTGATGGGCATCCAAAGTGATGCACCACGTCGGACATTCACGCACACAGATCATGCACGAAGTGCAAGCACTTGCGTCGAGGGCAAGTTCGGCGCGGAGTGGATTCTCCATCACTGCCCTCCCTTGATTCCGACAGGGCTGAAGCGGGTGCGTCCGGAAGGATCTGCAAATCCTGGCCACTCCTTTTCACTTCGTCTTGTGAGCGGGAGTTCGGCGAGCGCGGCAATTTCCTTCTCACACCAGAACGCTCCGAGCCAAAGATGCGAGAGCGTAGGCAGCGGCGCGTGCGTTCGAGTGGCGATTACTGCTCGCTCACCGGTCACTGAATTACTTACGATTAACCAAACTTCTTTCTCATTCCCAGCGAGTGCACGCGCTCCCAACTGATCAAAGAAGTCATACCCTGCAGATTTCAATTCTGCGGCGCTCACTTCCCACATTGCTTCACTCACCCGCTTCACGCGCGCACCACCGCGAGGGCATTCGAGATGGCTTGGGGCGATGGTGGGCAGCCAGCGATAAAGAGGTCGGGCTCGATACCCATTTCAGCAAGCCCTGGGATGACGGTGGGCGAATCCCAGTAAGGGCCACCGCTGGTGGCACAAGCCCCTACGGCCACGATCCGGTGGGGCAACTCCGGTAGATACGCCTGGAATTGCGCGACTGCTGTTTGAATCTGCGCGCCCAGGGTGGTGGTTAAGGTGCCGCTCACCAGCAGAAGCACCTCGCTAGGAGAGCTCAGGCTTTCTCGACACGTGGCCCGGAAGGCATACGCCTCTAAAGCGCAGCAGGCCAGCGGGATCTCCGCCAATGCCACTACGCTCCCACCCGGTAATTCCACGTTTGAGAGAGTGATCACCATCTGAGTTTACGGCCCTCAGGGCTCGCACCTCTCCAGGGCGCAAGCGCATGGATAGCTTCCTGACTAAACCAATTTTTCAATGGGTCAAGTATCTATCCGCTGTGTAGGAGATAGCGGCGACGGGATGCAGCGGACCAGAGATGGCTTTACTTCCAAGAAGCGAGGACGTCATCAATGGTGTTGATCCAACCGAATCCAAATGAAATCGTTTGGATTGCGTTGAGGTGGCGTTGGTGATCCACTTCGGCACACGCATCTTCGATCACATGTGTGTGATAGTCGCGTTGACTTGCATCACGAGCTGACGTCTCGACACACATATTTGTGGTGACGCCGCACATCACAAGGTTGCGCGTGCCAAGGCCGGTCAAGAGTGGCTCCAGGCGAGTTCCATAAAATGCGCTGTAGCGCGACTTATCGATGATGAGATCCCCTTCGACGGGAGTCAGTTCATCAACGATTGCCGCATCCCATGAACCTTCTTGAAGGGCACCAATCTCCTTGAGCCCTGGAACGAGCTCATTTGGAAGAATACCTCCGTCTTTGTAACCAGGTTGGTAAACATAGCGAGTATAGATGACCGGAACGCTTGCTTTATGTGCGGCGTCGATGAGCTTCCGAACTTGACCGATCGCAGAATCACAGCGAGAGATATCAAAACCTAAAGATCCCATTGAACCCTTGGGCTTGCAGAAACCGTTCTGCATATCAATAACAAGCAGTGCCACATCTTTATTCGGAACCATGGGTTTGCCTTTCGGGTAGTTGATTGACTCTAGGATAATTGTGAAACAGGAGGAGTAAAAGGACAAGAGTCGAGGCGCTCGACTAAGTCATAAACGAAGAGGAACTTAGCCATTCCGCAGAGCACGGCTGAGATCATTCCGAGCTCCACTATTTGCGCATCGGTAAAACTGCCCTTCAATCGGGCATACAAGTTTTGGTCAAGAGTGCCGAAAGCATTTGTGAGGATCATTTGGTCGGCCAGCGCCAGAACTGCACGATCTGCCTCAGAGAAGGACCACGTTTCGTACTCATCTAAATGATCAATCTCTTCTTGAGTAATCCCCACGGCCAAAGCTGCCGTGGTGTCGTTGCGCACGCAAAAAGCGCAGCCATGCACATTTGCCAGACGTAGGCGAAGCATCTCCACAGTGCGAAGAGGTACTCGACCTCCGTAGAAAATCTTGGCATAGAACTCATCCTTGTACCACGCCAGTAGATCTGGACTGTTGCCCATGACCTCGACAAATGTGGTGTCACCATGACGCTCTTGGGCATCATCCCAGACGGTCTTGAGGTTCTCTGGCAAATCTTCACGAGGTACGCGGTTAACTACGGTTGCTGGCAACATTTATTACCTTTCTCTGTCCTAAGGAAAACCTTGCGTGTACAGAATTCAGGCGAGATCGATGGGGAGTGCGACCCCTGTAGCCCACTCCCCATCAAACTCAACCGGTGAGGGCAGCGCCCTTTGCGATATCGCCCGTCGATGAACCGTCATTGAGAACTTCCCCAGCAAGCACGGCAACGGTGTAGGTGTGTTCAATAGTGCGATTGAGCACTGGGTCAATCATCTTAATTGTCCAAGACTCAGCAAATCGTAATTTCTCCTCGATGGAAACTACCGTTCCGCTAAAGAGAATAATTGCTCCTGGAACCTTAACCACGCTTTCGCGCACGCCTTGCAGCATTTCTGCTGGCGTCCAAAACTCGTTCACAAAGGCCTCTTGGTACTTCATGTGATGGCCGCCATCGATAACCCAGCACTCCATCGTTACTTGATCCCAGTGATCTTTCACTTCATCCCAGCGCCAAGCATGAGGCGCCACCACGTTCGGAGTAACTTGCTTCCCCCAAGGAATGTCGATGCCCTCAAGTGATCGATCTGTGTGATCTGAACCCACCGTGACGTAAATAGTGTCATTCTCATCTACCAAGGTGACGATCTCTACTTCACCACTCGACTTGGGTCGTTGCACGGTAATGGCGGTATCAGTGAGCACTGCCCAATCACTAATAGGCATCACGAGCGGAGGACGATCACAAATCAATTCTTTGATTCCAAGCTTGTAACACTCTTCAAGATGGCGTTGCATCTTCTCTGCATCACGCATCGTAAAGCCAAGGTTATAGCACCGCACAAGGTCGAGTGAGATATTCTTGGTCCCTGCTTTATCTGTGATTGCAAATGTACGGACTGACATGCGTGCTTCCTCTCGTTGGTGTTACTGAATTAATTGGTGTTACTGATTAATGAGTTTCTTCTCCGCCAGATACGTTCATTGGTTCTCCAGTGATGTACTCCGCTTCATCGCTCGCTAGGAAAGCGCACGCATTTGCTACATCACTTGGTCTCCCTGGCCGACCCAGTGGAATACGTGCGGCCATAGCCGACATATATTCGTCATGCGTCACGCCAAGTAATTCTGAAAAATAGGTGTTCTGCCATGCCCCCAGACCGGTAGTCACATGATTGGGACAGACCGCATTCACGGTGATGCCATGGGCGCCCATTTCAATTGATGCCGTACGAGTGAATCCAATCAGGGCATGCTTAGAAGAGACGTAAGCGGCCGCATGTGGAAAACCTGACTTCGCAGCCTGTGAAGCGATATTGATAATGCGTCCACCCCGCCCCTGCGAAATCATTTGGCGAGCGGCGTGCTTGGTTGCCAAGAATGTGCCCTTCAGGTTGACATCAAGGACGGCATCCCAATTCTCTTCTTTGGTATCCACGATGGGACTCATGAGATAGCCGATTCCAGCGTTGTTGATGAGAATATCGACCGATCCACACTCCTTTACTGCAAAAGCAATGAGCGCTTCAACTTCATTTTCCACACGCACGTCACAAATAAAGGTCCGCATTTTCCCGGGACCTAGTTTTTCAAGATCTTGGGCGAGTAATTCCATCTCACTCTCGGTAGCAACACCGTGTTTCGGAAATTGCTCTCCGCCAGTCTTTCCAATATCACCAATCACTACATTGGCTCCCATGGAGGCAAACTTTTGAGCGATTCCCTCGCCCAAGCCTGCGCGACGGCCAGCTCCAGTGATCACCAAGGTTTTCCCGATAAATGAACTCATGACAACTCCTACGCGCTCTGCTCAGCCAGAATAAAGGTGGGGTTATCGGCGAAGGCACCAAATTCCGCAGCAATCGCTTGCATTTTCGCGCTGGAAACATCGATACCGAATTGGTTCATGTCGCTTACTTCGATGACCTCAACATATTGATAGGGCGCTGCGGCATCTGTGCCAAGAAGTCCGGAAGATCGAAACACCCTAAAATTATCGACGCTAGAGAGGCCTTTTACGGTTGGGACATCTTTACTCTTCGCCCAGGCTTCATACTCTGCAGCACTGGCACCTTCTTTTAGATTAAAAAGCACAATTAATGTCGCCATTTTCGAATCTCCTCTACGGTCCAGGTCTTCTTGGGATCCTTCTTCTGCTCAATCAGGACTTCATTCGAACATTCTGTGCCATCACTCCGCCAAAGAATCTCATCTTCATTCCACGGAGCTACTGTTCTAGTTACTACTGGAAAACCTGCTGGTTGAGGCGGACGGTTTGCGTACATGGAACGACGAGCGATGACCTCCCGCACTTGTGGATTTATGTAGTAAGCCTCGAAAGCCAACACCTTGGCAAAGCCGAAGAGCTCAGAATCCTTAACTTCGAGAATTTCGGCAAGAGCAGGGCGATCCTTATGATTTTCTAGGAAATCTAATAAGCGATCGAATAATGACTTTTGTTCGGAATCTGTCGAGGCTAATTGTTGCATGGCAACGCCGACTTCTATTTCTGCCGCAGCAGGCCAATGGTCATTTCCCGGCAGTAGGTCATTAGTAAAACGATCAAGGAGAGTGCTCATACGAGGGCATCCTCTCTCAGAAGGTCAGCGGCCCGGAGAGCCACCGCCTGAAGCGTGGGAGTGGGATTCACTGCACCCGCACTCGCAAAAACACTTCCATCAATAATCAGTAGATTTGGTATATCGTGCGAGCGGCAAGCCTGATTAACGAAGGAATCTTTCGGATTGCTTCCCATTCGGGCGGTCCCCATCAAGTGGAATCCCGCAGAAGGTGCAAAAGGTTTCGCATGTGTTTCACGAGCACCAGCCTTTACGAGTAAAGCGGTAGCACTCTTGACCCCGTGCTTAATCATTTTCTTGCTGTTCTCTTCTAACTCGTAAGACATACGAGCCGCAGGAACTCCACATCTGTCGGTCACCGATGGCTCAATCGTGACCCTATTGTTCGGATGGGGCAAGTCTTCACAAGTAACGGCAACAGTTGCGACATGACCGAAAAACTTCTCGAAAGCTTCATGATGCCCAAGCCCCCATGGAATGTCGTGGCTAAAGCCACCCAATGCAGTCACCAATGGTCCTTGACCACGCGTTACTTGCATTTCATATCCACGCTTAAAGTCACGACTTCCATCGTTTTCGTAAAACTCTTGAATGAGTAGCGCGAAAGCATCGTTACCCGACCAACTTTGCACATCTTCGTCGAACACACCAGTCACCACCGGGATGGGGTGCAGCATCAGGTTGCGACCAAGTTGGTCCGAAGAATTACCTAGGCCCCGTGGATGTTCTTTAGAAACGCTATTGAGCAAGATTCTGGGGGTTCCTACGCCATTGCACGCCATCACCACAATATTTGCGTGAGTAACATGCTCCTGACCAGTTTGATCAATCCACTCAACCCCCGAGGCGCGCCCGCTTGCATCAACTAGCACTCGACGGACCGTAGCTCCAGTTCGTAATTCCGCTCCAAGTGCGAGCGCTTCCGGCCAATAAGTAATATCTACCGATGCGCGGGCTCCATTTGCACAACCCATCTCGCATGGGCCACAACCGTTACAAGCCTTTCTCGACCCGCGATCCAAAGTCAAAATATTTCCGTCCGATGGCCACCAATGCCACTTCAAATCATTGAGGGCTTCGGCAAGTCGTGACCCCGCTAATCCAAGTGGCACAGGCGGTGTGGTGCGTGGAGTGCGCGGTGGATTTCCAGGATCGCCGTGTTGACCGGATGTTCCCATGATCTCATCGTTGATCTCGTAGTACTCCGCCAAATCCCAATAAGAGATTGGCCAATCCGCACCCACACCATCCAAACTTTTTACTCGAAAATCTGAGGGTCTAAATCGTGGGGTATGAGCCGACCAGAGAATTGTGCTTCCGCCGACCCCATTAAAGATGGCGGGTTTGATGATGGATGTGTCATCAAGGATGGGGTAGTCAGCAGCATTGCGCCGGATGTTTGGATTAGCTGAGCGCTCTCGAAGTCTCTTGGATTCCCAATTTTCCAGAGCGGTGAGTGAACTTTCGGGACTTTGCCACTCGCCTTGCTCCAGGCAAGTTACTGCCACTCCCATGCTGGCTAATCGCCACGTAAAAGCCGCTCCAGCAGCGCCGGCGCCAACAACTAACACGTTAACTTCGTCGTGCAGTGCAGTCATCACTGACTAGCCTCTACCGACTTCCAGCAGCGCACCGATCTGGATGGCGCAATCTGTATTAATTCTTGATGATCGTCGCGACAGCGTTGCTCTGCTATCGGGCAGCGAGCGGCGAGATAACACCCGTCAGGAAGGTCCACCGGGCTTGGGATCTCACCTTCAAGCTCGGTCTTAACTTTTCGATCAACTCGCCGATTATTCGGGTCATGAAAGAGCACGGAATCGAGTAATGCGCGAGTGTATGGGTGGCTGGGCGCGCTAAAGACTTGTTCAGATGTTCCCATCTCTACGATTTCCGAAAGATACATGACGGCAATGTCGTGACAGAGCTCGCGGACTGTACTGAGATCGTGTGAGATAAAAATGAAACATAGATCTAAGCGCTCCTGCAAAGACTTTAGAAGCCGGATCATGTCAGCTCGCGCCGCCGGCGGCAGCGCTGATGTCGGTTCGTCGAGAATGAGAAATTCTGGTTCAGTTGCAAGCGCGCGGGCAAGACTCACACGTTGTTGCTGGCCGGCGCTGAGCGAGCCAGGTCGAAGCGGCAAGATGTCGTCAGTGAGACCCACCAGGGAAACAAGTTCCTTCACACGCGCCGACTTCTCTTCTTTACTTAGTTGAGTGTGCAAATCGAGAGGTTCACGAATAACCCGCTCAATGGGCCATCGAGGATTGAGAGAATCGAATGGGTCTTGAAATACCGCTTGAATTTTTGAACGATACTTGCGGAACTCCTTCGGAGAAATGGAATCAATTCGCTCACCTTTAAACCACACTTCTCCGGAGTCTGGATCGGCTAATCGCAAAATTAAACGACCCACAGTGGTCTTTCCCGACCCACTCTCACCTACTAAACCTAGCGAGCGCCCTTTATGAATTTGGAAACTCGCATTCGATACCGCTTGTAGGCGCTTCCCACCATCCACTTCGAAAGTTTTACGCAAGTCAGTGACGCGCAAGATCTCGGGTGAAGTAATAATTGCCACGTCCGCGTTGGAAGTCTTATCGCCGGTCCCAGAGGAAAGTATTAACTTCTTCCCATAATCGGTGTGAGGATTCGCAAAAAATTCAACTGTGGTTCGATCTTCGATAATTTTTCCATCTTCCATGATCACAATGCGATCGCAGTAGTTGGCTACGATTCCAACATCCTGAGTGACAATTAGAACAGCGATATTTGCATCTCGGGCCCGCTCCCACATGCGATCGAGAAATTGAGCTTGGATGGTCACGTCCAGGCCACTCGTTGGTTCATCTGCGATCAGGAGATCTGGCTCAACGCTCAGAGCCATCGAGATGAGCGCGCGCTGGGCCATCCCGCCAGAGAGTTCATGCGGATAGGCGCTCACTCTGCGCTCTGCATCATTTATGCCGACCGATCGGAGGAGCTCTACTGCGCGAATTTGTGCTTCCGCCTTCGATGCCTGTGAATGCGCCCGGTATACACGTGAAATCTGGGTACCCACATTAACAAGTGGATCAAGGGCCTGACGTGGCTTCTGAGTGATGAGCCCAATCGAATTGCCGCGAATTTGGCGCAACTCCTCGTCGTCCATCTTCAATAAATCTTGACCACGAAAATTGACTTCTCCGCTGACAACTCCAGGGTGCCTAGCCAGACCCATAAGAGCAAGTGCTAGAGAGGACTTCCCCGAACCACTCTCTCCCAGCAGTCCCACGATTTGGCCCGGATAAAGATCAAGATTCAACTCGTCGATGACGACATTCTGCACATCACCGTAAGGGTATTTGACGGTGAGATTACGGGTGCTGAGAAGTGGCGTTAAATCTGTCATTATTTGCGAGCCCAACGTTCGATTGCATTGCCCGCGGCGGCATAGCCAAAGACGGTGACAGAAATCGCAATTCCTGGAAAAATCGAAGTCCACCATTCATTAAGAATGATATTTGGAGCACCAGAGGCAATCATGATCCCCCACTCAGGTGTCGGTGGCCGCACACCTGCACCCACGAAGCTCAAACCAGCAGTGAGGAGAATTCCAAAACCAACAGTTACTGAAAGCTGCACAAGGGATGGTGCGAGCGAATTTCGAAGTACGTGACGCGTCGCAATTTGGAATTCTGAGTTTCCAGTGGCACGCGCTGCTTCAACGTAAGTACGAGTTCGTTGGGTTAAAACTTCGCTACGAGTGAGCCTCACAAAAATCGGCGTGTAAAGAAAAGCCAGCACGAAGATGAGGTTTACCACGTTTCTTCCCGTAAGCGTAACAAGCACCATCGCCAGAATAAACACGGGGAATGACTGCAAGATATCTGAAATTCGCATCACAATTTCAGAGAACCGTCCGGTGAAATAACCTGCGTACAATCCGATTCCAGTACCTAAGACTGCTGAGACAATTGCGGCCGTCACTGCAATTGCTACATCCACTCGTGGCGCAGCAAGTACTCGACTAAATACATCAAGCCCGGATCCGTCTGTGCCAAACCAGTGGTCCGCAGAGGGTGGCATCGAGAAGTCACCTACGGGTTCTTGCGGATCGAATGGTGCAAGGGAGTTACCAAAGACCGCCAAGAAGAGCGATCCAGCAATAATTATTAAGCCGATGAGCAGGAGTGGATCGATCTTACGCTTTTGCATCACTTGACCAAAATTCTTGGATCGATCTTCGCGAGCAACAGATCCAGGCCAAGATAGACAAAGAGCGAGATCACAGAAATGACGAGGATGACACCTTGCACTGCAGGAAAGTCGAGATTAAGGACCGCAGCGACTGAGTACTGTCCGAGACCATTGAGTGAGAAGACCGATTCAACCAGAACCGCGCCGCTGAGCATGAATCCAAAGAGAATACCGGTCAGCGTGATGATGGGAGCTAGCGCTGACCGGAGTGTAGATCTGCCAATCGACTTCTTCTCGAGTCCAGAGGCTTGTTGGTAAAGAATGAATTCGCTCGACAAGACTCGCGACATGCTTTGCTGGGTCATCTTCAATAGCGGACCTACGAGCAGAAAGGAGAGCGTGAGTACTGGAAGAACGAGGTGGCCGAGAGCACTCTTGAAAGCGGTGAAATCTCCAGCGATCAATGAATCAATAAGTACAAAGTTAGTAACTGCATCAGGGGCGGTCAACTCTGGATCAAGCATTCCCAGGGGTGCGGGTGCAATTCCCATTTTGAAATAGAAGACAAAGATAAAAATCAAACCCCACCAAAACTCCGGTTGTGCTCCTGCAAAAAGCCCATAACCGAAGACGCCTTTATCTAATTTGCCACCAGGCCGCCGGGCCGTTGCCATTCCGATAGGAATCGCAATCGCTAGGGCAACAATGAAGGAAGTCACAATTAATTGAATTGTGGTCGGCAAGGTGATCGCAATCTCCGAAAGCACAGTAGCTCCAGAGACCCACGATTTTCCCAGTGAACCGGTGAAGACTCCGTCACCATGAAAACCAAGAAAAGTAAGTAATTGCTGAAAGAGGCTCATATCAATCCCCAACGCGTGCCTTGCCTGCTTAATCGATTCAGGTGTTGGGTTCATTCCTACAATCCGAGAAACAGGATCAGCGGGCAAGGCACGTATTACAAAGAACACTGCAATAGTGATCCCCAAAGCTTGGAGTACACCTACTGCCAGCCTTCGTAATACGTACCTTCGCACCGCTGATCTCCTTAACTATTGATAACTGCTCAAACCTTCTTTAGATCTTGAGATCGAAGAAACGTACGCAGTTATCTGGATGCCACGTGATCCCCGAAAGCTTCGAAGAGTAGGCCCACTGAGTGGCGAACTCGACGACAGGTACCCAAGCAACATCCTTTGCAAGCTGTTCCTGAATAGTTGCTAAGCCAGCGTTGCGCTTCGCGGTATCAGGCTCAGTTGCAATCGCCTTGTAAGTGTCATCAACAATCTTGTTGGAATAGTTGTCCATGTTGTTGAGGCCACCCGTGATAAAGAAGAGGTAAGTCGCGTAACCGGCATCTACACCGATCGGCTTCTCTTGATCATTCACAGCGAATGGCAGATCGCGCTTTGTGAGCTGACGATCTCCGAATTGCGTTTGAGGCAGTGGATCAAGCTGAATATCTAGGCCAAGGGCCTTGAGATCTGCCTTGATCTGGGTCACGACTGGACCGAGAGTGGACTCTTTTTCAGCTACGTAAGTGAGCTTCAATGAACCATTATCGACATAGCCGGATTCCTTGAGGAGCGCCTTAGCCTTAGCAAGGTCGTAGGTGTATTGAGTCGAAGGCACCGAGTAGCCAGGGTAACTCGAAGGCACAAGGCTCTTCCACTTCTTCGCCTGACCGTAGTAGGCATTCTTAATCAACTTGTTGTAGTCAATGGCGTAAGCCACTGCTTGACGAAGCTTCACGTTGTCCCAAGGGGCAACTTTGAAGTTCATATTCAAGAAGAGCGACTCATTACCTACAACAGAACCAACAGAAACACCCTTAGCGCCCTTGAGGCTTGCGAACTCTTTTGGAGTGAGACGCTCGGTGAGTTGCGCAGCACCTGTGCGGATAGCTGCCAGACGGTTCGCAGATTGTGGGACCTTGCGGAGCACGATCTTCGCTACTGCTGGCTTGCCACCGTAGTAGTTGGCGTTTGCGGTAAGAACAAATTCGCTTCCCTTGGTCCACTTGGAAAGGCAGTAAGGACCGAATGAAGGAAGGTTCACCGTATTGGCGTAATCATGTGACCAAGGATCTTTAGCCGTCTTTTGGGCTTCCATTCCTTCCTTGTCAAACATTCCCAATCCGAAGATTGTCAATGCTGGGAGGAAGAGTTTGTTCTCTGCACCTTGAGTGATTTGAACGGTGTAGTCATCGATCTTCTTTACTTCATCACCGAGTGGAACTTTGCCATCGAATGTAGCGAAATCTTTGATTCCACCCACGGCAGACAGGAAGTACCCAATCGGAGCAGCGCCAGAAACCGACTTGGCACGTGCAAAGGTGTAGATGACGTCATCTGCGGTGAACTTTTCACCGTTGCAACCGACTACGTTCTTGCGAAGTTTGAAGGTCCATACAAGACCATTCTTGGTAAATGATTCAGCTAGCCGACCTTGGAAATCTGTCGGGGCATAGCCATATTTCAAGAGATTTACACCCGATGGCGACTTACCCGACTTCTTGTAGTAGACGAGTGGTTCCATGAGGTTAACCATTCCAACCTGGCTTGCGGGAATGGCGGCCGAAGGACCGTCATAATCAAGACCAGCAGGGACATCTTCCGACAGGAAGGTCACTTGAGATGTAGCTGCGGTACTTCCTGCAGCTGACATGAAAAGGCCTGTCGGAACGATGATCGAGAAAATGGCCGCGGCAGATATCGCGCGCTTGAGGGACATTTACGATCTCCTTTTATTTACGATCGAATCGGACCCCACGGGTTATGGAATCCAGCCACGAGGGTGGGTGAATGGATTCTTACCTAGTGGGGTGCCCGCTGGCAAGGTTCTGTCTGACATATAATTCCCGTGTTGCACCACCCTCCCATGAGGTCGCAGAATGGCTATGGAAGTGCGGGTAGCTGATGACCAGGCGAAACCTCCATCAGAAGGGTGAAAGATGACGAACGAACACCACTCAGGAGATGAATCGATCCTGCGTGCCTTCGTGCTTCACGCCCGCGAGAGCTCTTTAGAAGGCCCAGGTCAGAGCGGTTTAGCCGCCGCGAAGCGCCTTATTTTCGATGCCGTGGGGGTGGGCCTGGCAGGGGCTATCACCGAGGAGAGCAAGATACTTCTCCAAGCCGTTGACTCCTGGGGAAGCGGCAGCGAGGCGCACGCCTGGACTTCTGGGATCGCGCTACCCGCCGCCCTGGCCGCCATGGTGAATGGGCATCAGATGCACACCCTGGAGTTCGACGCTATCCACGAGCCTTCGGTAGTTCACCCCATGACGGTAGTTTTTCCGGTCACTTTGGCCTTCATGGAACGCGCCCAAAAGACCGGTCAGAAGTTCTCCGGAAGTGACCTCATTCGAGCAGTCACGGTAGGTGTGGATATCGCCGCAGGTCTTGGTGTCGTTACCAGCACACCATTGCGCTTCTTCCGCCCAGCAACTGCCGGCGCGCTCGGCGCAGTCTCCGCTATTACCGCAGCTACCAGAGCATCGATTGAACAGGCTGAGGCAGCGATGGGCGTCGTTTATTCGCAAATTGCCGGCACGATGCAACCTCATACTGAGGGAGCGCAGGTGCTCGCACTGCAGATTGGTTTTAACGCACGTGCCGCGATTAACGCATGGGATCTCGCACTGGCGGGTTTTCGTGGACCAAAGAAAATTTTTGACGGTAAGTACGGATACTTCGGAGTCATCGAAGGTGCGGGAGATCCACATGCGTTAGTGGCACAGCTTGGGAAAATATGGGAGGTCGAGCGCACCAGCATCAAACCTTTCCCATCCGGCCGGGCAACTCATGCAGCCCTAGATGGAATTCTTCAACTACAAAAGGAGTATGGATTCACAGTTAACGATGTCCTAGAAGTTGAAGCTCACGTTCCGCCCATGGTGAAAGGTCTAGTTGGCCGACTACCCACCATTGATATGCAAGTTGGCACTGCGAGACTCTGCCTCGCATATCTCATTCCAAATGCACTCATGGACGGAACCGTCACTTTGCACTCGTACAGCGAAGAGCGGCTCAGGAACCCACATATCATTGAGGCCGCTAGCCGAGTAGCAATTATTGCTGATACAAATCCGAATCCAAACGCCTTCGATCCACAAACTATCGTGGTGAAGCTGAAGAGTGGGCAGCAACATTCCATCACTCTGCCCGCCTCACTGGGCAGTCCGAGCACACCGATGAGTCAGCAGGAACTAGAGGAAAAGTTCGCGAGGAATTTAGATGCGGCTGGGAAGAGTCAAGTACACGATCAACTCACAGAGCTATTGAATAACTTGGAGAATGTGGAAGATGTTTCTCGATTGATAGAACTCCTATGAGTAACTCTCCATACTTTGATTCATTTGATACTTCAGAATTTTCACATTCGTTTCCGAGTGGTCCTGAATTCCTTCATAAGTATGAGGGCATGTCTCGGGATGAACTCCACGCAATACAAGAAAGTGAATTCAAAAAGGTACTTAGCGCCGCATGGGCTACTCCCTTTTATCAACGGCTTTGGAAAAATGCCGGTATTGGAATTGGCGACATCACTTCACTTGCAGATATACCTCAGCTTCCGATCGTGGATAAGACCGCGATTTTAAATGACGTTGAAGAATTCCCACCATTTGGTTCATTGGCAATCCCGGCGTCCGGCCAACCGGGAGCACGAGTAATCCAGACAACAAGCGGCACAACCGGAGCGCCACAACCTGTGGTCTGGGGTCCGTGGGGCCGTGAAGTACAGAATCTCCTCCTTGGACGCACCTACAGATGGCTTGGCGTCAATGCTTCAGATGTTGTTCACGGCGTTTATGGGCACGGCCTCATCAACGGTGGGCATTACATCAGGGAATCCGTTGTGCGCTACACAGATGCCACATACATCTCTGCCGGTACCGGAGCTGAGACGCGATCAGAACGCCAAGTTGAGCTCATTAAACGATTTGGAGCCACCGTTCTTGTGGGTTTTTCAGATTACCTACTTCGCCTGGCCGAAGTGGTGCGCGAACAAGGTTTAGATCCAGCTCGAGACTTAAAGGTCCGAATGATTATTGGGCACTTACCTGAAGGCGGTCGCACGAAACTAGAAGAAGCCTGGGGCGGTGTACCTGCCTTTAACTGGTACGGCGTCGCAGATACCGGAATTCTTTCGACAGAAGGACCCGAACGAGATGGTCTCTATATTTGGGAAGACGCAAACTTTGTAGAGATTCTGGATTCAGAGACTCATTCACCGACACCTCGAGGTGAGAGTGGTGAATTAATTGTGACTAGCCTTGCGAAATCAGATCTTGCTCCCCTGATTCGATTTAACACTCACGATCTCACTGCTCTGCTACCCGGGCAAGGAAAGGCGAACCTGCCATTTGACCGGATGGCTGGATTGCTTGGCCGTAGTGACAACATGGTTAAATTGCGTGGTATCAATATTTATCCCACAGCCTTGAGCGCCATTCTCATCAATACTCCCAGCTTTACCGGCGAATACTACGCGCGACTAGAGAAGAATCAGGCGGGCTCTGATCATCTCGTTGTCGTCGTAGAGGTGCGCGAGCAGAGCGAGTCACTGAGACTACAAATTGAGGAGCACCTCTCTTCAACTCTTGGCCTGAAAATTGGCGCAGAGATTGTGGGAGTGGGAGATACAGCAGAAACTACTCAACTCACTACCAGACAAAAACCTATTCGCCTGGTAGATGTTCGAGCATGAAGTCAGCGCTTTCGGAAACAATCCTCCGGCTAGATGCGGGCGAAGTAACTTCCCAAGAGCTTGTTGAAACGGCTCTTGAAACCATCGATGTACATCATGCGGTCGAACAGAGAATTGAATATTCACGTGTTGAGGCCTCAGAAGCGGACTCAAGAAGAGCGAATGGCGTGAAGAAATCAGCAATCGATGGTGTCCCCTTTGGTGTGAAGGCAAATATAGATATCAAAGGAATAGTCACGACATCTGGAGCTCGCAATAATCAAGAGCCCGCCACCCAGGATGGCTGGATTGTTTCTCGACTTCGAGAACTAGGAGCAATCCCCACCTTAACCACCACAATGGCAGAGGGCGCACTCGGAGCCGTCACCGCCAATGCATTTTCCGGATTATGTAGTAACCCAGTAAATCCACAACTAAATGCCGGTGGATCAAGTGGTGGCTCGGCGGCTATCGTCGGGTCCGGTGCACTGCCATTTTCGATTGGCTCAGACACCATGGGAAGCGTACGAATTCCTGCTGCTTACTGTGAAATTGTCGGGTATAAGCCTTCAAGAGAGAGCATTCCAAACAAGGGTCTCGTCCGACTTGCTGGCGACTTCGACTCAATAGGAGTACTCACTACGTCGGTGCGCGATCTGGTTTCAATACTGAGCCCTTTACTCAGCTCTCTCCAAAACGTTCCCTATGCTCCTGTTGACCCCTCAACGCTGAAGATTGTGGGATCTCCCCTTTCGTCGCATGCAGACGCTGTGGGCCAAAATGCCGTCGCTCACATATTGAACAGACTTGGAGCCAGCGGGCGCGTAGCGCCGCATGAGTTTGATGCAGGGGCGATAAGAAGAGCCGGTCTGCTCATCTGCGAGCTTGAAGGAAGCGCGAGTTTAGGACTTTCCGGATCCCCCACCCAACCAGGCTTTTCAGCAGAATTCCTTTCGATTATGAATTTCGTTAATACCTTGCCGCCTGCAAAAATTCTGGAAGCGAAAGAGAAGATCTCGCAATTCCAGAGTCAAATGCGCGTGCTCTTTAAGACTTTCGATGTCATGGTGCTTCCCACAACTGCGGCAGGAGCACCAGATCTCAACGAGAATCCACCCGGCGCCGCAGACTTAGCGGCCTGGGTTAACATTGCGGGATTGGCAGCACTCTCGATCGTCGAACCGACGACTAGGCGATCAATCCAGTTAGTCGGAGAGAGTGATCAGAAGATTCTTAACTTAGGACTTTGGCTAGAAAATCAGCCCGATACTAATCACTAAATTTTGCTTGCCGTCTTTCCAAGAATGCATTGAGACCTTCGATATGATCGTCGCTTTCCAAGGCTTCAACTATTGCTAATCGCGCAATCTCGTCTTCAATCCTCACCCCAGAGGTAATTCGAGCAAACATTTTCTTCGTATTGCGCACAGCCGCCGCGCTCACAACTGCTAAATCCGCAATGCGGGCATCAAAAGACTTGTAAAGATCAGAGCCGGCAACGACGTCATCTACGAATCCGACTCGAAGAGCCCAGGAAGCAGAAAATGTAGCCCCGGAGTAAAGAATCCTTTTCGCGACGGTCACCCCGACGAGATCGACGAGATGCACCATCTCCTCGTACGGATAGAGCATTCCTAGTTTGGTGGGAGTTATTGCAAAAGTTGCACTCTCCGTGGCAATTCGAAAATCGCAAGCACTTGCTATTCCAGCTCCGCCACCGAAACATGGACCATCGACCAAAGCAAATGTGGGCGCCTCAAAGGCACGAAGTGCACTAAACGCCCGACCGATACGAGCTTGACTCTCAAATCCCCACTCCGAATTACCCGCATTTTCTCGATACTCATTTATATCAGCGCCCGCAGAGAAGACTCCGGCAGTAGCGGATTGGACAGCCAGGGCGCGCATTCCACTTGCTTCCTTCAAAAGTAGTGGGATCTCTGCCCACATTTCTGAGCTAAGGGCATTCTTGCGCGAAGGACGATTGATGATCAGCCGAGCGATGCCATCGCTCATCGCTAATTCAAGATCAGACACCCTGCTAGTGTACCCATTACTGACACTGCGCGCCCGGAGGAAAGATGCTCACCCCACGCCCATCTAAGACCGCTCTAGCCCTTTCGATCGTAGTTAACGTAGAAGAGGGTGCTGAAATTTCTCTTCTTGACGGCGACGGAAAAGCCGAACCAGTAGATGAGATGAATCTGGTAACGAAGGGCGCCGTCCGCAACCCAGGAAATGAATCTAATTATCAGTACGGCATAAAAGAAGGGTTCAAGCGCGTTGCCGATCTCTTAACCAAGTACGACATCCCAGCAACATGGACGTGTGCTGCAGTTGCTTTAGAACGTGCTCCACAAATTGCCGACTTCATCAAGATTCGTGGTGACGAAGCAGCCAGCCACGGTTACCGCTGGATCCACCAATTTAAGATGACTCCTGAGGAAGAACGTGAGTTTATAGTTTCAGCGCGCGAATCGATTGAACGATCCATCGGTACTGCTCCAGTAGGGCATCTATCTCGCTACCTTTTTACCGAAGTGACACGATCAATTTTAAAATCTGAGGGCTTCCTTTACAGCATGGATGACTACTCCGGAGATTGGCCCTTTTGGGAAGAGACCAGTGCGGGGCCAATCATTGTGGTGCCCTATGCCATCGATACGAACGACATGAAGATGTGGGCAGATCCTGGGTACACACCCACCGATTGGCTCAAATACAATATCGATACTTTTGACAGACTTTATGAAGAGCGTCTAGCGCAACCTCGCATGATGTCGGTCGGCCTGCATTTACGCATCGTGGGACGCCCAGGAAGAATTGGCGCGTTTGAGGAATTTCTCAAGCACGTAAAGCGCCACGAAGATGTGTGGATCACCTATCGCAAAGAAATTGCGCAGGAATTCTCACGTTCATAAGGTTTTCTACCAGGGCAATTCAGCGCCATTCATCGCTATGCATTGTCCACTGATGTATTCCGCATCATCTGTGCAGAGCCAGGAAACAGAGGCCGCTACATCCGCAGGCGTTCCGAAGCGTCCCCAGGGAACAGTCTCCAAAAATGTATCTAGGGTTTGATCCCTGGTCTGCCCCAATTTGGTACTCATACCATCAGCAATATCATCCCAAAGTGGAGTCATGATGTGTCCCGGGGTATAGCAGTTGACTCGAATCTTGTGAGGTGCAAGCTCTAGTGCGAGCGATTGACTCATCATGATGATCGCTGCTTTGGAGGCGCAGTACTGCGACAAATTAGCAACTCCATGGCGCCCGCCACCTGATGACGCGTTTACCAGAACTCCACCGTTACCTTGAAGAATCATCTGCTTGGCCGCTAGTTTTGAACCGAGGGCAATACCGATCACGTTGATGTCAAGAATGCGCATCCAGCTATCTCGATCAGTCTCCACGATCGGCGAAATAGCGATAATGCCAGCGTTATTAACCATAATATCTAGTGCCCCAGCATGCTTCACTACCATGTCGATCGCGACTTGAATCTCAGATTCGTTCCGAACATCGCCGACTACTGCATGCGCCTTTGAACCTAATGAATCTGCAAGCGAAGTCACAGCAGCTTCATTGATATCCAGTAGGACAACATGAGCGCCCTCTTTAATAAAACGCTCCGCAATTCCTCGTCCAATACCATTTCCAGCACCTGTAACTACTACGCCTTTATTAGAATGGTCGTTCATCGCTCCCCTTGCGCTCTGGTAAATCCTCCACCCGATCCTAAGCCACTTCATTACCCGTCGCACTCCTACCAAAGGTATAATTCTGAGATGAAATCGACGTGCCAATATCTTGTAATCGGAGCAGGAGCCGCAGGAAGCGCGGTCGCTTGGCGTCTCGCAGAGAAAGGTGCCGAAGTTACCGTTCTCGAGCAGGGTGGCTGGGTTGCACCCGAATCTTCTCCATCACTCACTCTTGGCTGGGAGCGCGCTCGCCACCGGACCCACCACCCCAACCCAAATATACGTAGAAATTCATGGGACTATCCAATAGATGATTCCGATAGCGATATCAGCCCGATGCTCTACAACGCGGTCGGCGGTTCAACCATTCATTGGGGTGCACATTTTCCACGGTTGAAGCCCGAAGATTTTCGAGTCAAATCCCTCGATGGAGTCGGTGAAGATTGGCCGCTCTCCTATTTTGATTTGGAGCCTTACTTTGAGATCAACGACGACATGATGGGCGTGGCCGGAGAGGACGGCGATCCCGCCTACCCTCCCAAGCCTCACCGGACTATGCCAGCTCTTCCCCTTGGTGCTGGCGCAGAGAAGATCGCAGCAGCCTACGATCGACTGAATTACCATTGGTGGCCGGTTGATGCGGCCATCTTGACCGCCGACCGTGGCGCGCGCCTTGCCTGCAATAACTGCGGTCCCTGTGACCTTGGGTGTCCGAGAAAGTCTCGAGCTAGTACAGATGTGACCTATTGGTCTGACTTGCACTCAAGCAAAATTCGTCTTATTACCGAAGCACGCGTCTCAAAAATTAATTCAGAGCCTGGCCGAGTTACCGGCGTATCCTATAGAGACGCGCAGGGCATCTCACACGAAATTGCGGCAGATAATGTGGTGTTGGCTGGAAATGGAATTGGGAGCGCGCGACTCCTTCTATTGAGCGCTGCTGAGTGGTGTCCCCGTGGTTTGGCTAACAACAGCGATCAAGTAGGCAGAAATTTGATGTTTCATCCCACCGCACTTGTAACCGGAATATTCTCAGAGGAGGTCGATGGGTTTAAAGGTCCATTCGCTTGTAGCATTTATAGTCAAGAGTTTTATAAAACCGATACGTCTCGAGGATTTATTCGTGGCTTCCAAGGTCAAACGATCAGAAGCGATGGCCCTCTGGGCTCTGCGTTAGGAACCTACACCTCGCCCGTGAAGTGGGGATCTCAACACCACGAAGATTTCTACAGCCAATTCGGTCACACTGCCAGCATCACTGTTACCAGCGAAGATCTTCCGGAAGCTCATAATCGCGTGACTTTATCGCCAACCCTTAAAGATCAATGTGGAATCCCCGCTCCCAAGATCACATATCAGGTAAGCGAAAATTCGCGCAAGATTTTAGATTTTGGTATCGAGATAAATAAAACGGTTCTCCGGGAGGCAGGTGCAACAGATATTCGAGTCGTCGACTTAGTAACCAGCGCCGGATTTCATCTATTGGGAACCACACGAATGGGGTCCGATCCTCAAACCTCCGTAGTCGACCAATTCGGCAAAGCCCATGATTGTGAGAATCTCTTTATAGTTGATGGTGGTGTCTTCGTCACTGTAGGTGCCCTCAACCCTACGTCGACCATTCAAGCAATCGCGTTGAGAGCTGCCGATGCAATGCTGGGAGCACCCTTGTTGAAAGTAGCCGAGCATGAATAATTCGACGCTTGGAATGCCTGAACAATTATGGAAATTGATCCTGGATACTCTAATTCCTGCGACCTCTAATAATCACGGAGCTTCCGAAATAATTGTAGTCGAAGAATTAGTCACTGATATGAGCCACATCAGCGATATGAAGCAGTTAAAGCTTTTTCTCGAAGGAATTCCAGAAAACTTTTCACTAGTTGATCAATCTGCACGGGAATCCGTACTTGAAACTCTCGGGAGAGCTTCTCCAGAAACTCTGGATGCACTGATAAACGCTACCTATACGATTTATTACTCTCATCCCGCTGTTCTCGGCAAGATCTCAGAAAATACTGGTTATAGCACCAGTGCACCGCAACCGAATGGTTATGTTTTAAAGCCATTTGATGAAAGACTGTTGCAGAAGAGCAAAGGGCGACCAGCCATGTGGAGAGACCCAACATAGGAAGGCCCAAGCCTTGACGACTAAATTAGATCGCAAGGGTCTCATCTATGGCGTTTCCGCTTGTTTAATTTGGGGTTTCTTTCCGCTTTATTGGCCACTTCTAAGGCCTGCATTTGCATTGGAGATTCTGGCTCATCGAGTCATCTGGTCTCTTCTCGTTTGTGTTCTCCTACTTATTGGGCAGCACAAATTCCGGATTCTCATGCTACTAGTTGCAGATCGGCGCCGTATTTGGTGGCTTGTCGGATCATCTTGCGCGCTGTCAGCAAACTGGCTTACATTTATTTGGGCAGTAAACAACAACCACTTCACCGAATCCGCTCTTGGTTACTACATCAATCCTCTTGTCATGGTCTTTCTGGGAGTTTTGGTCTATAAAGAGCAGCTCTCTCAGCTCCAATGGCTGGCTGGAGGCTCCGGCGCTATCGCAGTGTTCATCCTCTCTTTTGCCTACGGGAGACCTCCATGGATCGCGCTACTTATTGCTACGACGTGGGGCCTATATGGGGTTATAAAGAAGCACTTCAACGGTAATGCTCTGGAGTCTCTAGCCGCCGAAACTCTCGTGCTTATGATCCCTGCTCTCGCATTACTCATCTATTTAGGGATCATAGGTAAAGGACAGTTTGGTATCGATTTCAAATCGTCTCTGTTGTTATCAGGAGCGGGAATTGTAACTACCCTCCCACTCCTGATGTTCAATGGCGCAGCTACTCGGCTCCCGCTCTCGATCACCGGGCTGCTCCAATACATCCAGCCAAGCGTCCAATTCTTGTTGGGTATCTTGGTTCTTCACGAAAAAATGTCGCGCGACCGGTGGATTGGGTTTGGCTTTATCTGGTTATCGCTCTTGTTGTTAGCGATTGACATGTTGAGAAACTCACGCAGATCGCTCGACGATGGCATCGCAAAGGCTCATTAGAGCATCTTTTGCTGCACTTTCTGGCAAAGTTTTAAGACTGGTTTTAGCTCCATTCGAGTACTCGTATAACTGCGCACGAGAAATTTCAAGTGCGGGATGAGCCTGTAGTGCTACAAGAACTTCGGCTACCACTTTTTCATCCACAATCGGCGCAGAAAGTATTCCTTTAAGCGTGGCGTCTGCGGGATTTGACGATGCCATTACATGCAAGGTTACTAATGTAGGAACGCCTTCGCGTAGATCAGTCCCAGGGGTCTTTCCCGACTCTCCAGATTCACTCGCAATGTCGATGACATCGTCCGCTAGTTGAAAAGCTACGCCAATGAGTTCGCCGAACCTTGTGAGCGTTTCGACGACTTCCAAAGAAGCCCCACCCATCATGGCGCCAAAGCGGGCACTTGTGGCAATGAGTGAACCAGTCTTGTCGGCAACAACTTTGAGATAATGAGTGAGTTGATCTCCCTCGCCACCGACACTCTCCATGATCTGACCGGTCACTAACCTCTCAAATGTGCGAGCTTGGAGACGGACAGCTTCGGGTCCAAGGTCTGCCAAGAGGTCAGAAGCTTTTGCAAAAAGGAAATCACCAGTCAAGATCGCAATGGTGTTATCCCACTTAGCATTGGCACTGGGAACTCCGCGCCGTAGTGGAGCTTCATCCATCACATCATCGTGATAGAGGGTGGCCAGGTGGGTAAGTTCTACGACTACAGCCGCCTTGACTACGTCTTCAGATATCCCTTTTCCAAATTGCGAGGAAAGCAAAGTGAGCAGTGGGCGCAGTCGCTTACCTCCGGCAAGTGCGAGGTGACGCGAGGCTTCCGTGATGAAGGGGTATTCGCCTTCAACATGAGAGACGAGAAACTCTTCGACCTCAGCCAAACCAGCGATTAAAGCACTCTCGAGTTCAGGTGCTAGGTGAGGAATACCTAACGTGCTCAATTAGAAAACGAATCTTGAGGCCGCGTCAATGACGTGTACGAGAGCGTTAGGAAGGATTCCGAGTACGAGAGTGACAGTGGCGCAGAGCGCAATTGCTGCGGTTGTCATCAATGGAACAGCCGCGACAGTCGGACCATCTTCTTCTGGATCCTGGAAGAACATGAGCACGATGAGTCGAATGTAGAAGAAGGCAGCGATGGCACTCGTGAGTACACCGAAGATCACTAGCACGATCGAGCCGCTCTCATAAGCAGCCGAGAAGACTGCGAATTTCGCTACAAAACCACTTGTGAGAGGAATACCCGCCAACCCGAGCAGGAAGAGAGTGAGGAGCGCGGCAATCCATGGTGAACGTTTTCCAAGCCCCGCATACCCTGAAATGTGAGTGGCTTCACCGGAGGAGTTGCGCACCAAGGTAACGATTGCGAAGGCACCAATGGTGGTGAAGCCGTAGGTAACCAAATAGAAGAGCGTGCCAGAAAGTCCAGCCTTATTCGTAGCCACGATTCCCGTAAGGATAAAGCCGGAGTGGGCCACCGAAGAGTAGGCCAACATGCGCTTAATATCCGTTTGCGTCAAAGCCCAGAGCGCACCTAACACCATGGTGGCGATTGCAATGATCGTGAGCATTGGACGCCAATCCCAACGCGCGCCACTCAAGCCTACATAAAAGAGTCGAGCGAAGGCGCCAAACGCTGCAATCTTGGTGCAGGCAGCCATGAAAGCAGTAACTGGCGTCGGCGCACCTTGATAAACATCTGGCGTCCATGAATGGAATGGCACCGCACTCACTTTAAAGAGTAAACCCACTGAAACGAGCGCGATTCCGGTGAGCAAGAAGACGTCGTTACCTGCATTTGTTTGGATTGCCTCACGAATTTGACGGAAGCCGACACTGCCGGAGTATCCATAGAGGAACGCAGCGCCATACAAGAAGAATGCAGAAGAAAAAGCCCCCAGTAAAAAGTACTTCATTGCAGCCTCTTGCGAGAGCAGGCGACGGCGACGAGCTAAGCCCGACATCAAATAAAGCGGAAGCGAAAGGACTTCGAGCGCAACAAACATGGTGACTAGATCGTTTGCAGCCGGGAAGAGCATCATGCCAGCGATGGCGAAGAGAGTAAGCGGGAAAACTTCGGTCTGTGTGAGCTTAGCCAAAGTAGCTTTCCGCTCAGCTTCTGATCCAGGGATTGCCGCAGCCTGCGCCACGAATGCATCACCTGAGGAATCCAGTTTGCGCTCCGCGATCAGCAACAAGCCAGCGATACCTAGAATCACAATGGCACCTTGAAGCACCAGGGCGGGTCCGTCAATGGCTACTGCGCTTTCGGCAGTAATCGACGTAGTCGCATGAATCTTGAGAATCCAGACGAATGCCACCACCAGCCCAGCAATCGATAGCGGGACTTGAATCTGGTAGCGGCGCTCACGAGCAAAAAAAGCTTCGACAATTACGCCGAGAAGTGCGGTTCCCAAAACAATTAGAATTGGCAGGACTTGGCTGTAAT